>Ga0209805_1002651_pt1 | contig 10418 bp, 10 predicted proteins | sample GraSoiAngelo_148_FD_185905 | JGI IMG/M metagenome (GOLD analysis project Ga0209805, IMG submission 185905) | Grasslands soil microbial communities from the Angelo Coastal Reserve, California, USA - 14_1009_09_20cm (SPAdes) (version 2) | ecosystem: Environmental > Terrestrial > Soil > Grasslands ... | reverse complement strand
TTCTCCTGCGCCAGCATGTAGCCGTTCTGGACTTCGGGGCAGCCCACAAATACCTCCTGGGTCTCTTTTGGGAAACCGCTGCCTTCATGGACGCCGAAGTTGTAACTCACCAGCTCGAGCGCCAGCGCGACCAGCCGCTGGACGCCGTCCGGGAGCCCGGCGCGGTCCGTGTCGATGCCCGACTTGGCCGCCTCGCTGAGCGCGTTGAGAACGAACGTGACGAGTCCCGAATCCCACTCGGTGATCCGACTGGCGTCGAACGAAAGATGATGGACGGCGCCCGAGCGCAACTCGCCGAGTGCGTCGGCCGGTTCGAGCAGGCCGCATTCGCTCAACCAGGCACCGGCGAATTCGAGCACGACTGCGTCCGGTCCATCGCGCCGGACGGCCAACGTCGGAGCAGCCACCCTCGCGGCGGTAGTCATCACGACGTGAAGTCGGGGCAACGGTGATGCCAAATGCCGCGACCGCCCAAACAAGACGCATTCGCTGCGGCGACGGTCACTTAGGGCGAGTGTTTGGGCCGGAAGGAACCGGGGTGCTACGCCATCCTGCTAGCCGGCCGGCATGTGCCCACCGGTTGGCATGAAGCGCTCATCGGACGTCTGCTGTCAGCCGCCTGCCTCGATGCCCTCGGCGAGCTCGCGGAGAGCTTTGCTCCGGGATCGATGCGCGATTTCGTGGCCCACTGCGATGACAAGCGCCACCGGCCACTCGATGACCTCGAGTAGCGCCATCACGGTGATGCCGGCATACCAGGCGAGATGCTCAGGACCCCGCGACTGCGCAACGTGTAGGCCACTGCGCCGCTTTCCACTCCGACGTTTCACGCGGCGTACCGTCGGGACACGCCCGTTGGCGGGCAGCGCCGAAGCGGTCGCCGTGATCGACACCTTGCGTCTCGTCTTAGCCATGGCGCGATCGAGGCGCGATTTCAACTCCGTGGCAACTACTCGGCATCCGCCTTGGTCGCGTGCTCCGAAGGCGCGGCCAGAGTGGACTGGATCAATCGCGCCCGCTCCACGTCCACGTTGGTCTTCAACACCGTTCCTCCCAGGCCGCGGATCCCGTGGAGGATCACGTCCATGTCTCCCTGGCTGTCCAGCACGAAAATGGCGGAGGTTCCGGGCTTCATCAGCGCTTGAACCTCTCTCACGAAGTCGCCACCGATCCCGGCCGAGGCCATGACCCCGGCGGTGCCGGCGCCCCCGACCGCCGCGCCGAGCGCCGCACCGACCAGAGGCACACCGAGCACCAGGCCCGCGAGGAAGCCGACCGCTGACCAACCCAGGACGTTGGACGCGGCCGGGAACGATTCTCGTTCGAGGGTGAACGATCCGTCCGGGTGCCGCACTGCCACCGCCACGTCCTCGAGGATGAGAGAATTCCGCGTCCAGCCCAGGCGAGCGATTTCGTCGCGGACCTCGCTGGCCCGCTTCATGTCGTCGTACCCGACCGCCCACAAATGCCTCAACGTCGCCATTGCTGATCCTCCGCTTCGCTAGCTCGCCCCCGTATAGAGCTTGCCGTGTTCCAGAACCGAAGAGATCCGGCCGATCAGGCCTGTCCGGACTTCGTCGCGATTGGTCTCATTGAGCATCTCGTGTCGTCCACCCGGATAGAATTCGTGCGGATCGCACAGGGGACGCGGCCACCCCGTCCATTCCATCGGGCGCACGCGACTCGCACTCCGTCCGCGCTGGTCAGTCGAAACTCGGCTGAAGGAGTCATCGTCATCGCGCGGTCGCGCTGATCGAGGGCACGTCGCTCGAGGCGACTCGACTCACCGAGATGGCGAGCTGGCGGTAGAGCGCGACCGCCCCCGGGCTCGTCGTGTCCTCACCGACCGCGGCCGCCTGGGCGGCGATCGACTGCTGGAATGCGGTCAGCACGTCATCGCCTTGCACCCGAGTCCTTGCGCCACCGTATTGGACACTCTCCGCGAGCCGCTCGAGGAGCGCCGCCGCGTCCGCGCCCACACGGATTGTCGCGGCTCGCACGGCATCCATGCGCATCGGGGCCGACTCGGCATGGCGGGCGATCGACAGCAGGACGAGGAATACCATCTGGGCGTCGCCGGTGAGCTGTTGAACGGCTTGCGCATCGGCAGCGCCCGCGCCCGTCTCGAACTTCGAGGACTCGATGAATCCCTGCACGTCCGTCACCTGCTGCGAGATCAAGCCCCGCCGCGCATCTATGTCGCCGCCATCGTCATGTGGCCGTGAGGCCACGCGAGCGAGCGCGGCGAGCGAGCGAAGCACGTCGGCCAGCCGCGCGTGCATGCGATCCGCCGCCCGGACCGGCCACAGCAGGTGCTCCACGATGCCGAACACGATCAGGCCGAAGGCGACGCCGATGAGCCGATCGCGTACCACGGTGGCGCTGGCCGCAGGGCCGAACTTCTGGAGCGTCGCCTTGTAAAAGGCGAGCCCGGTCTGATAGCCGCCGTAGGAGATCCGGGGCGAGCCGAAGTTGATCCACCCGGCCACTGCGGTGCCGCTCGCGAAGACGAGCCAGAATCCTCCGATACCATCGATGTTCGGAAATGCGTACACGAGGGCGAACAAGCCCAGCACACCGCCGACAGCCGCGCCCCCGAAGCGCAGGAGCCCCTTCTGGTTGCTGGACCCGATGGTCGACAGGGCCACGACGAAGCAGGTGATCACGGAGGTGTAGATCTGGGGATAGTCGAAACCGATGAACAGGACGTAGCAGATCAGAGCGGCCAGAGTGCCCTTCACGGCGAATCGCACGTACTCGGGGTTTGTCGTCGCGTCGGGCAGCAGGAAACGCCGCCCTGCCTCCTTCGTCGTACGGCTCGGCGACTCGACGCTGGCGGCGACCGCGAGCTGCTCGAGCGTGCGCGCCATGTCGGCCAGAGGCGGCAGCTCGGCCGCGCCGAGATCGACGACCCTGGGGCGAACCGCCTCCTCCACGGACTCGGGCCAGCGTTGTGCGGCGAGCGCATGGCGCGCACGGGCGCAGCCATCCGCGACTCTTTCGAGCGACTCGCGCACCAGCACGGCCGGCGCCGACGACAAGAGAGTCCGCAGCGCGCCGGCGTCGGTGACCAATCGGTCGACCAGGGTGATGGTCGCGGCGAGTGCCTCGTGGCGCTCCCGGGCTCGCGAGTTCACGAGGGAGGCCGTCTTGAGCAGCGCCAGTGGACGGGTCATGCCGGCTGTCGCGAGCGAGTCGAGCGAGACCATCGGCGCTGGCGTGAGCGCGCTTCCGCCGCTCAGCCCACGAAGGACATCCTCGACGACGCGCAGGCGCGTGTCGAGCTCACGCCGAAGCAAGGTCAACGGGTCGCCCGGCGCGAGCAGGAGCAGCACCCCGAGGTTGACCGAGAGTCCCAGAGCCAGGCACAACCATATCCACAGCGCGAACTCGACGAGACCCTCCGGCGGCAGCGGCGCCGCGTCCTGAATGATCATGATGAGCGCGGCCGGCAGACCGATCGCGGATCCCAGCGCGCCCACGACCAGCACGCGCTTGAGAAACAAGCCGACGAACAGAAAGGCCACGAAGAACGCGATGCGCAGCCATGCGATATCGATCGAGATCCGCAAGGCCAGTAGCGCTGAGCCCAGACCCAGCGTGGCGCCGGCCAGGCCGAGGATCGAGCCGAGCAAGGTCGCTGCCGTATCCTCCTGGGTGATGAGATACGTCATGATCAGCGCCACGAGCGCATGGGGGATGTGGTGCGTCAGGATCGGGATCGTCGCGATCACGCAGGCCAAGGTCAGCCGGAAGGTCGCGCCGCCCCGTCCGGGCGTGGGCGCGAGCTCGCGGCGCAGGAAGTCGACGAATCCGGCCGCGGTCACTGGCTCACGCGCGTGAGCGAGCCGTGGACGGTCGCGACCGCGGAGGCGCCGATGCGAAACGATTCGTCTGGATCCTCGATCCGGATGCGGACCGGGAAGCGTGCCGCGAGCCGGATCCAATCGAGCGAGCGCTCGACGCGGGGAAGCCCATTGACGCTGGTTCCGTTTTCAGGCAGAACGGCCCAGCCGAGCCCGACGACCGTGCCTCGGAAGTGCCGCCCAGGATGCGACTGCAGGTAGACATCGACCGGCGCGCCGGCCGGAATGTGACGCAGCTGTGTCTCCCGGAAGTTCGCCATCACGTACCAGTTGCCGGTGTCCACGAGCGTGAACACCTCAACCCCGGTCCGCGCGAAGGCGCCCGGCGAAATGTTGAGGTTGACCACTCGTCCGCTGAACGGCGCGCGGACGCGCGTGAACTCGACATCGAGCTCGGCGGCGTGCACCGCGGCCTCTGCGGCGGCGATGCGCGCGTTGATCTCGGCGACCTGCCCCACCGCGTCCTCCGCCCGGGCGCGCTCGCTTCTGGACTGTTGAAGCGCCGCCTCGGCCGCACCGCGCTGAGCGCGGGTGGCCACCAGGGTTGCCTCGGCGGCCCGCTTTTTCGCGCGCGCTTCGTCGAGCGCCGCGTCGGCGGCCAGCACCGAGGTCCGCGCCTGCTCCGCGCCCATCGCCGCCGAGATCCGCTTTGTGCGGGCCTCGTCGACCTTGTCCTCGGTCACGAATTGCTGCGGCAGCAGCGGCTCGAGCCGCGCGAGATAGTCCTCGGAATGCCTGAGCTCCGCCTGGGCGCGCCGCAGCGATGCCTCCGAGGCAACCCGCTGCGCCTGGAGGCGCGCGATCTCGGCGTCCGCGACGACGGGATCTGCCTCGCGGCGCGTGACGTCCGCCACGGAGGCGTTGAGCTGCGCGCCCGCGCGCGTGATGGCGGCGTCGGCGCTCGCGACGCCGCGCCGGAGCCCGTCGACCTCTTTGCGCGTCAGCGCGAGCGCCGCCCGGCTGCGGGCGAGCGCAATATCGTACGGCCGCGGGTCGACGACGAAGAGCACGTCGCCTTCGCGGACCTGCTGGTTGTCCCGGACCCGCAGCTCGACGATGTGCCCGCTCACCTGAGGCGCGATGCCGACGAAGTTGGCTCGCACCGTGGCGTCGTCCGTTTGCGGCCGCGTGGTCCACTGCAGCAAGGTGACGACGACGGCGATCGCGGCGCCGGCGACGATGAGACCCCCGATGAGTCGGCCCGCGATGCGCCGTGCCCCTTCGTTCGCGAGAGCGCCGTGTGACTCCATGGCCCTAGATCCTGAACCACGTCACCCAGAGCGCCAGGGTGACGAGGAGCGCGAGGCTCGGATAGACGAGCGCCCGGGGACCGAGGTAGGGATCGACGCCGACGCGGAGGAAGACCTGTCGCGCAATGACGGCGATCACGACACCGATCGCGGCGCAGAGCATCCACGAGGGGAAAAACGAGCCGATCACGTTGATTTGTGGTCCCATGGCCTCCCCCCTATCGATCCGGAGCCGGACTGTCACCGGTGCTGAACGCCAACGTCGCCGCGGACTGCAGGAGCTGGACCTTTGTGTCCAGCTCCACGAATCGGGCACGACTCAGCTCGCGGCGGGCGGCGAGGAGATCGGTGAGGGTCCCGAGTCCCTGACGGTACGACGCCAGCGAGTCGTCGTACGCTTGTTGCGACGCCTCCAGCAGGGCGGCGGCGACGTCGAGGCGCCGGTACGCGAGCTTGACGTCGGTGTACGCTTTCCACACTTCGCTGACCGCGCGGTCGCGCGTCGCGGTGATCTCGTCCTCGGCCGATCGGCGCGCCGACTCGGCCAGCTCGACCCGGCGCTGCCGCGCGCCGCCATCGAAGACCTCCCATGCGAGCGACAACCCGATGCCGTAGCTGGGCTGGGTCGCCCCGAACCATTTGGTCGATTGGTCGTCCGCGGTGATCCGCGCCTTACCCAGGATCGACCCGACGTCGCCGACGAGCGACACTGTCGGCCAGTATGCGGCGCGCGCCCGGCGGACTTCGGCCTCGGACGCGCGGAGCGCCGCCACCCGAGCGAGAAGATCCGGCCGCTTCTCGAGCGCGCGGTCGATGGTCTTCTCGACCGAGTCCTGGAGCTGGGTGCCCGCCGGCAAGGCCGAAAAATCCGTGACCTGGACCGGTGTCGTCGGCGTGATGCCGATACTCTCCGCGAGCGTCACCTGCGCGTCCCGCTCCTTCGCGAGCACGTCCTCGAGGTCGAACATCGCCTGCGCTGCCTGCTGCCGCGAGAGCGCGACCTCGGGGCGAGTGGCGAGGCCCCTCGTCAGCCGGCTCTCCGTCGCCTCCTGCACCGTGCGGGCCGCGTCGAGCGAGCTCTGGGCCACTGCGATCCGCGCGCGAATGCTGGTCAGGCCATAGAACGCGCGCTGCACGGCGAAGGCGACTTGCTGGTGCTTACGGTTGAATCCGAGATTCGCGGCCAGGAGCCGCTCCTTCGCGGCGTCCCGAGCGCTCCCTCGGCGTCCGAAGTCGAGCAGCAGCCAGCGCAGATTCAAGGCGGGCACCGCCTGGAGTAGCTCGAGACGGAAGAACCCGTCCGCTGCGACGGACGTCGGGACCGGCACGGCTGTGTTCTGGTAGCCGCCCAGAACCGAGATCGCCAGCATCGGAAAGTACTCGCTTTCCACGAGCCCGACGGCGAGCGCGGCGCGACGGGCCCCTTCCCACGCCACTCGCGTCTCGGGATTCGTGCGCTGCGCAAGGTCGATCAGCTCGGGCAGCTCGTAGCGTTTGTCCGGGTCGGTGCGGACCGCCTCGGTCGATTTGAGCACGTTCACGTAGCTGCCGAGGTTGGGGACTCGCCAGTACGTGCTCGGCGTCGGCGCGACCTGACGGCCGTACCGCTCGGGTATACCCGTGGCGGGCGGCGGTTCCGGGCGCGACTCCTGCGCGGAAGCGGTGTGCGCGCTGCACACCAGGAGCATCGCCGCCGCCGCGGCCACGCTCGCCGTCGGTCGTCGAGAGCTGAGAGAGACGATCATCATGGCGTTCTCGGCCAGAAGATTGGCATCGGCTACATCTTCGGGCGCATGATGCCAAGCTTCTTCATCCGGAATTGTAGGGTGGATCGATTCATGCCCAGACGAGCCGCCGCCCCCCGCGCGCCGGCGACCACCCAGTTGGTGTCCGTCAGGGTCGCGACGATGTGAGCGCGCTCCGCCTCCTCCAGCGTCTGCGCCGATCCACGGGGTCGGCCGCCAGTCGCGCGCACGTCGAGATCGGCGAGGGGAACGTGCAGAACCGGCCCGGGCGACAGGATGACCGCACGTTCCATCAGATTCTGCAGCTCGCGCACGTTGCCCGGCCAGCGATAGCGCGTTAACACCTCCATCGTCTCGGACGGGATCGTTTCGACCGCCCGCTTCATCCGCCGAGCGTAATGTTCGACGAAATGCCGCACGAGCAAGGGAATGTCTTCAGGACGCTCGTGCAGGGGCGGCATGTGCACGGGAAAGACATTGAGCCGATAGAACAGGTCGGCCCGAAACCGCTTCTCCTCGACGAGCGCCGCGAGATCGCGGTTCGTGGCCGCGATCAGTCGAGCGTCGGTACGGAGCGTGCGGCCGCTACCCAATCTCTCGAACTCCCGCTCCTGCAGCACGCGTAGAAGCTTCGTCTGGAGGTCGACGGGGATCTCCCCCACCTCGTCCAGGAAGATCGTCCCGCCGTCGGCGAGCTCGAAGCGGCCGATGCGCTGCGCGATGGCGCCGGTGAAGGCGCCCTTCTCGTGGCCGAACAGCTCGCTCTCGAGCAATCCCGTCGGGATCGCGGCGCAGTTCAGCTTCACGAACGCCTTCGAGCGTCGCGGGCTCAGGTTGTGGATCGCGCGCGCGATCAGCTCCTTCCCGGTCCCTGTCTCGCCGTAGATCAGCACCGTCGAATCCGTGGGCGCCACGGTCTCGGCATTCCGCAGCACACGGCGCAGCACCGTGCTCTTGCCGACGACTTCTTCGAAGTTCCTCTCGGTTCGCACCTCGTCCCGCAGATAGACTCGTTCCTCGGCGAGCTTGTCCTTCAGGCTGCGAATCTCGCCATAGGCCAGGGCGTTGTCCACGGCGATCGCGATTTGATTGGCGACCTGCAGCAGGAAGCCGACCTCGTCGTCCGTGTAGGCGTTGTCATCGCGTCGACGCAGCCCGAGCGTGCCGAGGATGCGGTCACGGCTGAGGAGCGGAAGGATGCAGCCGACGGTGAACCCTGGATCGAACTGCGGATTGAGCTCGAACCCGCTCTCGAGCGCGTCCGCGGCCCGGCCTACCCAGGGTTTCCCGGTGCGAAAGACATGCGCGCTGATGGTGATCTCGCCGTACACCGGCTCGTCCCCCTCGAGGACGTCGCGACTCCCCGGGCAGTCGAGCGCGTAGGCTCGAAGATGCCCACCGTCGGCGTCCGGCAGCGCGACGACCGCCGAGTCGGATCGCATGACTCGCCGCGCGCTCCGCATCACCGTTTTCAGGACGCCCCGGAGATCGAGGTTGGACACCAGCGAATTCGTCAGCTCGAGCAGGAGCGCCAGCCGATCGTGCCCCTCGCGTAGCTGCTCGTGGCTCAACGCGTTGTCCAGCGACACCGCGATCTCCTCGGCGATGGCCACCAGCAGGCGGGCATCGTCCTGAGAGTATGCATGGGCCCGGCGCGAGGCAATCTCCAGCGTTCCCAGGGTGCGTTGAGGCGCAGTCAACGGCACCGCGCAGGCGGACTGGAGGCCGTGAGCGGCAAGGTCCGGCGGGGTCCGGTCATTCGGCGACACGGCGTCGTCCCCATCTAGCACGTACTGGCGAGGAGCGCCAGGGGCACCTCGATCCAACGAGAGGCTCACGCGATCGAAGAACAGAAGCGGCCGCAAGGCGTCGGGAATGGCGCGCAACAGGTCCTCGACGTTGCGTTGGCCTTTCACGGCCTGAAAGACGCCGAGTGTCATGCCCTGACCTCCGGTCCCGGGGTGAGCGGTCCTCATTCCGTTCTGCTCAGGGAGCGTACGGTCCGCAGAGGCCTGAGTCGTGATCGTTTGGTGGCTTTCTGGTAGGGACTCGGTGTCCGCGCCGTTGGCGCGGGAGACGAGTAATGAAGCGGCTCGTATCGGGTCGAGAGTTGCTCGAAGTGAAGGCATCTTGAAGTCCTCCCGGGTCCTGAACCCCTCTCGCTACCTTTGGGCTCTCGACTCCCAAGCCGTTGTTTTCACGGCTGGAACCCGCGTCAAGGAGGCCCCAGGGCTCTTCCACGGCTCGCTCTTTAGAGTCCGCGCCAAAGGGAAGCGTTACGCCCCGACTCGCGGTCTGTCAGCAGCACCTGGCACCGGATCCTCGGTGTACCCCGGTCCTTGGCCATCAAGGCGATGGCGGCCGCCATGTTCCCGCCGACACTGACCGCCAATCGCCCCTCCATCGACGCCGATCTCCGCGCCATGGGAAGGGCTTCGGGAACGTATGAATGGCGTCGGAACACCTATTAGCGGCGCGAAGCGAGATGGATCGCCGACCGGTGATCCATGACTGGTACTGTCGCGTGATGCTCGAAGTGGCGCTGACCGAGCTGTGGCTGGCGAAGGGTGATCTGACGCACGCACGGCCAGACGCCGAACACTTTCTCGAGCTCACCCTGGCGACCGCCGAGCGTTCCTGGCAGGCGCGCGCCCGGGAGGCCAGCGCCAGGGTCGCCATCGCGGAGTGCGACCTCCATCGCGCTCAGAGCTGCATCGACCGAGCACTCGCGGCGATGGAGGGCTTCGAGGTCCCGCTCGCTGCCTGGAGGGTGCACGACGTCCTCGGCGACGCCGAATGAAGCACGAGGCCGACATCCCCTACATTTGTTCCAGCGTCTTGCCCCGTGTCTCGCGCACCAAGACCCACACGAACGGCAAGGAGACCAGCGCGGCCAGCGCGTAGAGCGCGTACGCGCCGCCGAGACCCGTCACGCTCAGCAACGGCAGGAAGGTGACGGTGACGGCGAAATTCGCCACCCAGTTGGTGGCGCCGGATACCGCCAGAGCCGCGCCGCGCATCTGGTTGGGGAACATTTCGCCGAGCAGCACCCACATCACCGGCCCCCACGAGATCGCGAAGGCGACGATGTACAGGTTGGCCGCCGCCAGCCCCGTGACCGCGGCCGGATAACTCAGGAGCGGGCCCCCGCCGGCTCCGACTCCCGCTGTGGCGAATACCGCGGCCAAGCCGGCCAAGGTCACCGCCATGCCGGCCGAGCCCACGAGCAGCAACGGCTTTCGGCCGGCGCGATCGACGAGCGCGATGGCCGGGATCGTGGCCAGGATGTTGACGAGGCCGGTGAGAAGGTTGATACGCAGGGCCCACTGCTCCGTCACCCCGGCCGACTTCCAGAGCACCTCGCCGTAATAGAAGATAATGTTGATGCCGACGAGCTGCTGGAAGGCCGCGAGCCCCATTCCGATCCAGACCACCGGGGCGAGCCGACGCGTACCCCGCACGATCAAATCCGACAGGCGCGGCCGGTGCTCGCCCCGCAAGCTCTGCTCGACCTGCCGAACCAGCGCGTCGGCGTCGACGCCGATGCGCGCAAAAAC
>Ga0209805_1002644_pt1 | contig 10426 bp, 5 predicted proteins | sample GraSoiAngelo_148_FD_185905 | JGI IMG/M metagenome (GOLD analysis project Ga0209805, IMG submission 185905) | Grasslands soil microbial communities from the Angelo Coastal Reserve, California, USA - 14_1009_09_20cm (SPAdes) (version 2) | ecosystem: Environmental > Terrestrial > Soil > Grasslands ... | reverse complement strand
ACGGCCGGGTCATTGAATGTCATACAGGCGAGCTTCCGCGTGATGCCCCGTTCCTTGATCCGCAGGAGCGCGCTCCGGCCGATGAAGTCGCCCTTGTTGAGACGGACGGCGAAGCCCAGGCCCGCCTCATACGGGTTGTACTCGCTATGGATGTCGGCGGCCCATAACCGATACCCCTTCTCCAGCCGGAGCGAGTCGAAGGCGCCACCCCCAAGCGCGGTCACGCCGAACGCCTGACCTGCCTTCCACAGTGTGTCCCAGAGCCGCAACCCGTACTCGGTCGGCGTGTAGAGCTCCCAGCCCAGCTCACCGACGTATGAAATCCGAATTGCGTAGGCGGGGACACTGCCGATCGTCAGCGGCCGGGCGGCGAGATAGGGAAACGCCGCATTGGAAACATCCTGCTGGCTGACGGGCTGCAGGAGATCCCGCGCCCGGGGGCCCCAGACGCCGATGCAGCACCAGCCCGAGGTCAGGTCCTTCAGATGGACGCTCGAATCGCCCGGCAGCTGGCGACGCATCCAGGCCAGGTCGTGCATCCCGACGCCGCCACCGGTGACCACCCAGAAACGTTCGTCATCGACCCGGGTCACCGTGAGGTCGGTCATCATGCCGCCGCGCTCGTTGAGCATCGCGGTGTAGGTCACCTTGCCGACCGGCTGGTCCATCTGGTTCCCGGCGATCCGCTGCAAATAGGCGAGCGCACCCGGTCCCGACACCTCGATCTTCACAAAGGGGGTCGCGTCGAACAGCACCACTCGCTCGCGAGCCGCCCGGTGCTCTACGGATTGCGTCGGTGACCAGAAGCGTGCCGCCCAGCCTGATCGCGTCGGGAAGGAGGGACCGTCATCGAGAAGCGATCGGTTCGCTTCATACCATTGCGGCCGCTCCCAGCCCGCGCCCTCGAGGAACATCGCGCCCAGCCCCTGCTGACGCTCGTAAAACGGCGTCAGGCGAAGTTTGCGGGGCGTCTCCATCGGCTGGAGTGGGTGAATGATGTCGTACACCTCGCGATAGTTCTGGGCGCCGCGGGCCCGCAAGTACGAGCGGGTGAAGGCGTGCGAATAGAAGCGGTTCAGATCTTCTTCGCGAAGGTCGAGGTCGGGCACGCCCTCCACCATCCACTCGGCGACCGCTCGTGCCGCCCCCACGCCATGGGTGATCCAGACGGCCTCGCAGGCCCAGAAGCCGCGTACGTCCAGCGACTCACCGATCAAGGAATGCCCATCCGGCGTGAAGGAGAACATGCCGTTGATCCTCTCGACCAGCTCCGCCGACCTGAGCGCCGGGTAGAGCTCGGACGCATACCCCATCGAGGGACCGAAGAGATCGTCACGGAAGGGCGCGCAGGACGGCATCACCCCGTCGTCCCAGGTCGAACGAAGCTCCTGCGGGTCAACGAGGACGGGTTCATGCCGGTAGGCGCCGATCAGGAGGCTGCGGTAATCCTGGCGGAAGTACATCGAGCGGTCCTGGTGGCGGACGATGGGCATGGATTGCCAGCCGGTCTCGCCCGACAACTCGGGCAGGGGATCGCTCACGGCGACCAGGTGTTGCAATGGCTGCAGAGGGATCGGCACGCCGGCCATCCGGCCGATCAACGGGCCCCAGATGCCGGCTGCACTGAGCACGTGCTCGGTCGCGATCCGGCCCTGGTCCGTCTCCACGGCTGAGACGCGCCCCTGCTTGACGTCGATCCCGGTAACTCGCGTGTTTTCGAGGAAGCGGGCGCCTTCGGGCTCAGCCAGCCGGGCCAGCGCCTCCGACGCCTGGACGGCCCTGACGGTGCCGTCGCTGGGCACGTGGATGGCGCCGTAGAGATGATCGGTGCGCATGATCGGGACCAGGCCCTTGATCTCTTCCGGGCCGATCAGGCGGGTCGTCAACCCCCAGGACGTCGCATGGCCATGCTTGCGCTTGAGCTCCTCCCAGCGCTCCGGCGTGGCGGCCACCTCCAGGCTGCCCACCTCCCAATAGACGGGGTCGCCGTCGAGCCGGAGTTTGCGATAGGTCTGAACGGTGTCCATGGCGAAGCGGCAGGTGGTGCGGGCGACGTTGTTCTGAAACACCAGGCCCGGCGCGTGCGAGGTGGAACCGCCAGCCCGGAACAATGGTCCCTGGTCGAGGACGACGACGTCGCGCCAGCCGAGCCGGGTGAGGTGATAGGCGGCGCTGCAACCGACTATCCCGGCGCCGATGATGACGACCCGGGCCTGGTCCGGCCGGCGGTCAGACCCGGGCATGCAGGATGGCGTCCTTGCGGACCTCGACGAAGGCCTGGAGCTGTTCGTCAACCCCCGAATCGATGCCCGGGTCGGCGTAGTCCGAGAGCAGCTGCTTCCACTTCTCGTTCGCCACCCGGTCCGCCGTCCGCGACCCATTCCGCTGCCAGCGGTCAAAGTTCTCGGTCGACGAGATCCAGGGCCGATAGAACCCGGTCCGGTAATGCCGCATCGTGTGCTCGGACCCCAGGTGGTGGCCACCGGGACCAACTTCGCGGATCCCGTCCATGGCAAACCCCTCGTCATCGAACGGGATGCCGCGACTCAGGATCCACTCGAACATTCGCAGTGCCTCGACGTCGATGATGAATTTTTCGTACGACGCCAGTAGCGCAGATTCGAGCCAGCCTGCCGCGTGGAGGACGAAATGCACGCCGCCCAGCACCGTCGGCCACATGCACATCATCGATTCGTACGCCGCCTGGGCATCCGGGCTCTTCGACGAGGTCAGCGCGCCGCCCCCTCGGAACGGCAGCCTGTAGTGGCGGGCCATCTGGGCGCTGGCCAGGATGCCCATCGCGGATTCCGGGGTTCCGAACGCGGGACTTCCCGACTGCATGTCGATGTTCGTCAGGAATGACCCGTAAATGCAGGGCGCGCCAGGCCGGATCAGCTGGATCAGGGCAATGCCGGCGAGCGCTTCCGCTGTCTGCTGGGCAATCGTTCCGGCGAGACCCATGGGGGACATCGCTCCCGCCATCAGGAAGGGTGTCGCGATCACGGGCTGGTTGGCAGACGCGTATTCGATCAGCGCGCCCAGCATCCGGTCGTCGTAGCGCAGCGGGCTGTTGACGTTGACCAGCGCGAGCAGCGCCGGGGTTTTCTCGATCCGCTCCCGGCCGCCGAACAGGATCGACGACATCTCGATGGAGTCGCGCGCGCCCTCCTCCGAGATGACGCTTCCCATGAAGGGCATGTCGGTCCAGCGGATATGCGAATAGACCATGTCCAGGTGGCGGGTCTCGAGTGGAAGGTCTTCCGGCTCGACGATGGTGCCGCCCGCGCAGTGGATTTGCGGGGTCGCCTGGGCCATCTTGTCGAAGTTCGTGAAGTCCGCGATGGTGGCGCCGCGCCGGCCGCGATCGAGATCGGTGATGAAGGGCGGGCCGTAAACCGGAGCGTTGACCATGGAGTCGCCGCCAATGGTGACGGTGTTCTTCGAATTTCGCGCTTGCACCTGAAAGCTGGCCGGCGCCTTGCCCACCTGCTCCTCGATGAAGGCCGCCTCGAATCGGACCCGGTTCTCCTCGATTTTCAGCCCGGCCCGTTGGAAGGTGTCGATTGCTTTGGGATGAAGGAAATCGACCCCGATCTCCTGCAGGATGAGCATGGCGTGCTCATGGACCTGCTGAACTTGCTCCTCAGAGAGGATGTCGACCGGCTTGAGCGTGTTCTTCCACATGCGGTTAGGCGTGTGCCAGCGCCCGGGTGACTTTGCGATGGCGGCCCGCCTCGAAGGCCCGGCCGTAAATCCTTTCGTAGTTCCTGGCGTCGACGTCCCTCGGGTTGCCGATACTCTGCGAGTCGGCGGCCGCCTTTTCGGCCAGCAGCGGGATCTCCTCCTCGGCAAAACCCAGCTCATTGAGCGACGGGATGTCGAGGTCCTCGGTCAGCTGGTAGACGTACTCGACCGCGACTTCGGCGGCCTTCCAGACCGGCTTGTTCGAGACATCCAATCCGACCGCCTGGCCGATCCGGGCAAACCGCCGCGGTTCGCCGGCGTAGTTGTATTCCATCACCGGCGCCAGCAACCGGCCGGTCAGCGCGCCGTGCGGCGCATCATGGACGCCACCCGCTGTCTGGCTCATCGCGTGGGCCGCGCCCGCGGAATCGGTGCCGTAGGCGAGGCCCGCCAGCATGGCGGCCATGCTCATGTGGTAGCGCGCCTCGAGGTTATGGCCCTGCGCGTAGGCGACCCGCAGGTAGCGGCCGCAATACTCCATGGCCAGCAGCGCGACCGCATCGGTGAACGGCTGGTGGTAGGCCATCGTGTAGCACTCGATGGCATGGGTGAGCGCGTCCATGCCGGTCCCGGCGGTGACCCCCGCCGGGAGATTGACACTCAGGGATGGATCGACGAGGGCGACCCATGATGCGATGTTGGGCGTGCCGCCGACGTTGAATTTCACCTTCCGGTCGGGATCGGTGATCACCGCCCAAAGCGTGACTTCGCTGCCGGTGCCGGCGGTGGTCGGGACCGCGACCAGCGGCGGGATCCGGGAGTGAATCGGGTCCTTGCCCCACTCGTACTGCCCGATGCTGCCCCCATGCACGGCCACCACGCCGATGCCTTTGGCGGCGTCGATCGAGCTGCCGCCGCCGATCGCCACCAGGCCATCGCAATGCTCGGTCTTGTAGAAGCGCGCGCCAGCGTCCACGAGCGCGATGCCGGGGTTGGCGCGAACCTGGTCGTAGCTGACCGGATCGAGGCCGGCGGCCCGCAGCGGCTTGAGCGCCTCGTCCAGGAGCCCGGCTTTCACGATGCCCTGGTCGGTGACGACCAGCGGCCGCTTGACGTTCAGTGCCGCTGTTTCCTGCCCCAGGGCGGAGAGCGCACCGATGGCATGCACCATCCGGGTCGGTGATTGATACGCCTTCAGGACGCTGTCAAGCACGGCCAACGATTCTCATCCTCCTTCCATGGCTGACGGCGACGTTAGGTATACGCCGAAAGTCTCTTCTGAGATACGAACTCTGTCAAGGGCTCTCACGGCGCGCCTCCCTCAGCCAGCCTGTGACGCGATCCGACTCCATGACTGTGAGCGCCCGATCCCATCGCTTCGTGTAGTAGTCGGTGAAATCGAAGTCCAGCGTCGAAATCCTGGCCTGGATGGCGCCCCAGAGCGTCCAGCCGACGTCCGACATCAGGGCGAACAGGTTCATGCGCGCCAGTTTCTGCGGGTCCGGCCGCCCGAAGTAGGCCTCGCACAGAACCGACCGCAAATCATCATCGAAGCTGGCCTCCTGCGCCGTGTTGCCCAGGTCGAAGCAGGCATCGTTGTTCCCGCTCAGCTCGTAATCGACGATCCGCAACCACCGCCCGTCGTCGATGAAGTTCTCGCAGAGCAGGTCGTTGTGGCAGGAGACAACGGGTAGCGCCCCAACCCGGACCGCCCGTTCGATCTCGGCCACCAGCGGCAGCCGCGCACGATAATCCGACGGAATCGTGACCTCGTGCTGATCGACGATCCGCAGGTACGTCTCCATCAGCCGGAACATGTCGAAGTCCTTCAAGAAGCGAGGCGCGGCGTGCAGGCGTTTGAACGATTCCGCCATGCGCCGCACCATCTCATCCGATTGCAGGGCCTGGGCTGACATTGTCTCACCGGGGATGAACTCGAGAACCATGACGTCCAGCTCGGGGACGTGCTCGATCACAGCCGGACCGATGCCGGTGCTGGCCGCCGCCTTCGTGTTGTAGACCTCGTTGGCGCGGTCGATCGACAACAGCTCTGTCGATTTCCCGGGTATCCGCATGACGTAACGTTCCAGGGCGCATACGACCAGGTAGTTTTCGTTGGTGAGGCCGCCGGATAGCGAGGAGACTTTGACATCCTTGCCTCGCCACAGCGACACGCGCCCGAGCGCCTCCTCAACCCGCGACATGCGCTGCGTCGTGGCGAACCGGTTGCTCACGCTTAAGCACGGCGTCGCGGCTCACCTCAGCAACAACCCGCCGCCCGAAGACCTCCACCTCGACCCGCGCTCCGGGTCCCAGTCCGACAGGCAGATAGCTGTAGCCGATGTTGCGACGGACGGTGAATCCATACGCGCAGCTGCGTAGCCTGCCGACGACCGAGCCATCCGCGTAGACGGCCTCTCCGCCGTAGATAGTGACGTAGTCGCGCTCTCCCACCAGGAGTGTTCGCAACCGCCGCGTGACCCCGGCCGCCTTTGCGGCCATCAGCGCCGCGCGCCCGTTGAAATCGCCCTTGTCGAAGCGGACGCAAAAGCCGAGCCCGGCCTCCAGCGGGTTGTCCAGCAGGGTGAGGTCGGTGCCGTAATAGCGATAACCCTTCTCCATCCGCAACGAGTCCAGCGCGCGGTACCCACCAGGGCGGATGCCAAACGGTCGTCCACCTGCCATCAACCGATCCCACACCTGCACGGCGATGGATGGCTCGACGTAGAATTCCCAGCCCAGCTCGCCAACGTACGTCACGCGCTGGGCGAAGACCTGGAAGTCCCCGATGCGGATGTCGCGACCCTGCATGAACGGGAAGGCTTCCTCCGAAACATCGTCATCGGTCAGGCCCTCCAGCACGTCGCGGGCCCGTGGTCCCCACATCCCGATGACGCACAGCTCCTCCGTGGTCTCGCGGATCGCAAGCGGCCCATCGTCATCGCGTTGCTCCAGCCGCAGCCACCCCAGGTCGCTGTTCACATACCCGGCCCCGGTGACCAGCCGGAACCGGTTCGGGCCCAACCGGGTGACGGTGACGTCCGCGGCCACTCCTCCGCGGCGGTCGAGCAGCTGGGTGTAGACAACACTGCCAACCGGCCTGTCGATGAGGTTGCCCGCGACGCGTTCGAGCAGCGAGAGCGCTCCCGGACCATCCAGCTCGATCTTGCCGAACGATGTCATGTCGATGATCCCCACCCGCTCGCGGAACGCCAAATGCTCTTCTGCCTGCAGCTCGAACCATGGCGGCCGTGCCCAGCCGAAGCGCCGCTGGTCTGCGCCCGCCCGCCGCCAGGGCCTGCCCGGCTCGAAGTGCTCGGGCCGTTCCCAGCCATGTTTCGCGCCGAAAACCGCACCGAGGTCCTGCATCCGGTGGTGCAGGGCGCTCGTCCGGCGTGGCCGGCCCCACTCATCGGCGTCGTACGGGTAGCGAAGGAAGTAGTAATAGCGGTATGCCTCTCTGGCCAGCTCGGCGACATAGCGATGGTCGCGGTGGACCGGCCCGAAGCGCCAGGGCCGGTACGCATAGAGGTCGAGTTCCGTCTCTCCGGCGGTGATCAGCTGCGCCAGCGATTCGCCGATCCCACCAGCACCGCCGAAACCGTTCAACGACAGTCCGGCGGCCATGAACAGCCCGGGCACGCCCGGCACCGCCCCGACCAGGGGATTGGCGTCAGGCGTCATCGCGTCCGGATGGCAGACGAGTTTCAGGATCCCCGCCTCGCCGATGAAGGGAAAACGCCGCGCCGCCCCCGCAAGCAGGGGCTCGAAGCGAGGCTGGTCTGGCGGGAGAGACGTCCCGGCGTGTTCCCAGGGAACGCCGTCGATCCATCGCGCGTTGGGGTCCAGCTCGTAGCCGCCCAGCACCACGCCGCCCGCCTCGGCCTTCCCGTAGATGAGGTTGTCCGGGTCGCGGAAGCAGGGCATATCGTGCGGGAGTTCGGCGCCCCCGACCGCCTGTAGCGCGGCGTGCTGGTGGTCGACCGGTGTGGAGACGACGAAGGCTCCGGCCATCGCGGCCACCTGCGGAGCCCAGATGCCACAGGCGATCACCACCACCTCGGCCTCGATCCGCCCGGTCTCCGTTCGGACCGCCTGGACGGCTCCCGCCGAGGACAGCTCGATCCCGGTCACCCGCGTCCCGGTCAGCACCTTGACTCCGAGCTCGCGGGCGGCCCTGGCCAGGGCGAAGGTCGCCGTATGCGGATCGATGGCCCCGTCCCCCGGCACCCAGACCGCACCAAATAACGAATCCGTGCTGATCGCGGGCATGAGGTCCACCGCCTGCTCCGCGGAAACCACCTCGACATCCAATCCGATCGCTCGGGCGCGACTCGCGCCGCGCTGCTGCTCCATCAGTTGCTCGCGACTGGAGGCGAAGCGCAGGCTGCCCACCGTTTCAAAGATGCCCAGCTTCCGGTACAACTCGATGCTGTAGCGACGGAACCGCATCATCGTGGGGGAGGGATTGAACTGGGTAACCAGCCCCGCGGCATGACAGGTCGAGCCGCTGGTGAGATCGGCTTTCTCCAGCAGCACCGTGTCTCGCCAGCCAGCCTGCGCCAGATGGTAGGCAACGCTGGTGCCGGTGATCCCGCCCCCAATGACGATGGCGCGCGCACGGCTCGGTAGTTGAGTCATGCGCGCGCCGCTCCGATCAGAACTTCGAACGACTACTCAACCGGGATCTCCTGGTGGATACGGGCCAGGTCGATGCCCTGCCGTTTACGCACGATGCGAGCGACGACGTAAATCGCGATGGCGACAAGGTAGGTCCCCGCGAAGTAGATCGGGGACGCGCTGTTGATGGAGAAGGACGTTCCATAGACGGAATTGAACGACCACTCGGCGAGCATGAACAGGAGGAAGATCGCGCTGACCACGCCGGTGATGGTGATGACCGGGATGCCCGCAATCCGGAAGCGCGAAATCGGCGAGTTCTGGAAGATGTCCTTCCGACGCCAGGGCAGGATGGCCGCGGCGATCGATGTCCCCAGGAACGTGATCGCAATCACGCCGGTCGCCCACAGGAAGATGCCCTGCAAGCTCGTCCCGCCGTATGCCCACAGCGCGCTGATCACGAGTGAGGGCACGATCATCAGGATGAGCGAACCGTAGGGGACGCGCCGCTTGGCCGAAATGTTGGCGGCCCACTCCGGCAGCACCCGGTCGAAGGCGGCGGCGAAGATCACCCGCGTCGATGAGAGGAAGAGGGTTCCGGCCCAACCGAAGAACCACAGCCCCATGACCGCGATCAGGAGCGCCTGGAAGAGGTGGTTGGGGACCAGCCAGCCGGCGAACATGACCGGGTAGGGCCAGATCCCGACCGGCGGCGCCGGCGAGCCGGCCAGGAAGATGCTGTTCCAGTAGGCGGCGTTGGCGGCGTAGTAGAAGTCCCAGCCGATCGTCTTGACGATCAGCAAGATGATGACCGCCACGAGCGCCACGGTCACCCACAGACCCCAGAACATCGCGTTAAAGACCTTGCGATATTCCTTGGCCCCGCGCACCTCACCGTAAAGCGTCGCGCCCCAGACGGGCCAGAGGAGATAGAAGGCTAGGAAGGGGAGCAGCAACAGCGTCGGGCTGAAGCCGAAGTTGCCGAAGGAGATGCCGGTCGTACCGTTCTTGGCGGCCGCGTCGAGGGTTGCCTGGTAGGCATTCCCCGAGGCCCCGAACAGGGAGGCCGCCTCCCGATTGAAAGCGCTCACGAAGGCGTCGTGGCTCGAGAAGAGCAGCAGCCCGAGCATGACGACCAGGCCACCAAGCCCCAGCCAAAAGCAGATCCTCTGGATGCGGGCGTAGCCCTCCATGCCCAGGGTGATGACCCAGCTGACAAAGGCGAGCACGATCAGGCAACTTACAAAGATGCCGGTCTTGCTGCCAAAGAACGTTGCCACGTCTGGCAAGCCGACCGTGTAGGCGAGCGGCGCGAAGAACTGGACGACCAGGATGTTGGCGTAGATCGGGGTCCAGAGCCAGAGCGTGAACCACCAGCCAGTGATCGCCAGCACGAAGCCCGCCGCGCCGCCCAGGATGCGGCTCTGCCAGGCGTAGTCGCCGCCGGCGCGCGGCATCACGCTGACCAGCTGCGCATAGGTCAGCACCAGGAACGTCACCAGCACGCCGGTGAGCAAGACGGCGCCCAGGAGCTGACCGTTTGGAATCGCATAGACGAACGACATGCCGTAGAGCCCAAGGGTCACCAGGTTGACCGACCAAAATGCATATAAGAAGGCGTCGAACGTGGACCAGGCTTTGACGAGCCCGGTGGCGTTACGCAAGAACAGCGTTTGCCGAGGCGCTTCCGTCGTAGTCGCCATACTTCCTCCTTCGAGATTTAATCAACAAACAAGTTCGAGGCGCCGCCAAACGAATGCTGCTCTAGGGCTTCACCTCCTACCCATTGACCAACTGGTAATTCTTGATGCCCTTCTTCTGGTCGAGCTCGATGATCGATGCAAGCAGCATTCCTTCTTCGTAGGCGCTGCCAGGATTGATCGCGAGCGTCTTGCCCAAACGGGTGATGCCCTTGCCCTCATGAATGTGGCCGTGCAGAGAGAGCATCGGCTGGTATTTGTCGATCGCCTCCCGCACGGCCGTCGACCCGACGTGCCGGAGCGCCCGGCCGCCATGCAGCGGCCGCAAATTTTCATCCAGGGCGGGCGCCTCGTCCAGCGAGGTGCCGTAGGGTGGCGGGTGGAAGTTGAAGATGGCGCGGCTCATGTCCTTGATATCGCGG
>Ga0209805_1002642_pt1 | contig 10428 bp, 9 predicted proteins | sample GraSoiAngelo_148_FD_185905 | JGI IMG/M metagenome (GOLD analysis project Ga0209805, IMG submission 185905) | Grasslands soil microbial communities from the Angelo Coastal Reserve, California, USA - 14_1009_09_20cm (SPAdes) (version 2) | ecosystem: Environmental > Terrestrial > Soil > Grasslands ... | reverse complement strand
CCGCCACGATTAATTTATTTTCCAGGAACAACCGGAAGAACAATTTGGGATGGATGCTCTTTAGTATGTAAGACCCGAATTTTGCAACGGCCCCCCTGTGCCGTGGTCACCTCGGAAGCACCGGTTTGCCGGTTGCGCGAAAAGTGCGGGAAAAAGGCGCCGGACAATTGGACGCGAATGCGATGCCCGGCTAGAAAAGTATTGCTAGTGAGCAAGCGATCGAGACTTAGGTGAGTGATGTTTCCGGGCTCAAGATATTCGGGTTGTCGCGACTCATCGCGGTAGCTGGCGCGAAGAACATCGAGACCAGGACTCATCAGATTGAACGCGGTACCGTCAGGCGCCACATCCAAAAGCCTCACCCAAAGATCGAGGTCGCGGCAGTCCGCCGAAACGCAAATTTCCGCCCGGATGGGTCCAGTGACCTCCATATCCGCCGGGAGCGGTTCCGTGTCGAAGACCAAAGTGTCGCTCTGTCCTGCCAACGAGCGATAGTCATGCGCACCATAGGCGGTGTAAGGATCGGTGAGAGGCTTGGCCGGGTCCGAAAGAAAAGTGGAATCAGGGTAGGAACTGGTGGCAACGCTGCGCACAAGAGTTCCCTTCCTATCGCTTGCGGACTTGGAGGCCAGATAGAACGATTCGGAACGGGCGCGCTTCAGGGGCCACGCGTCTTCGTCGCGCCAGACATTTTTCCCCATGACAAAAATGCGCACGCGGCTGTCGCGGTCAGCGCCGTTGTCCATTCCCCGGACGTAATGGTCCATCCAGCGAAGGATGAGTTCGTCATAATCGATTGCTGCCGAAGGCCCGAATTCGCGTTCACCGGAGCGCGATTCCTCCTCGCCGCCGTGCGTCCAGGGGCCAATAACGGTGCGTGTACCCGGATCTTTGTCGCCGCGACGGGCGGCGAGGAGACCGTTGAAATTTGTGGTGGCGCCATCGGGTCCGTAGGCCTCGTCATACCATCCTGAGAGGTTCAGGACCGCCGCATGAACGCGGTCATATTTGTTTCGGAGTTCGGCCCAATCCCACCACGAGTCGGCCGGAGGATGCGAGAGCCATTCATAATAAAAGGGCGAAATACCCTTTAGGTCGGGAAGGTCACGCAGAGGAAGAAACTCCTGCAATCGCTGATGTTCTTTCTCCCAGGTTGCAGCCGCTTCTTTGCGAGTTTTGGGACCGGGAAGATCCTTCCTGCGGCGAATATCTGGCGCGATATTGAACCAGATCCAATCGAGCCACGAACCGTCAAATACGCCGCCGGAATAGAAAAAATTCCTTGGCGTGGAGAAAGTCATGGCTGGGACCATGGCTTTTAAGTGAGGCGGATTTTCCACCGCCGCCAGCCATTGAACCGCACCCGGATACGAGAGGCCGAAAGTGCCGACATTTCCGTCCGACCAGGACTCCCGTGCCGCCCATTCGATGGTGTCATAGCCATCCTGACCTTCATTCCGGTAAGCATTGAACTCTCCATCCGAGGCATAACGGCCGCGGACGTCCTGAACAACGACGGCGTAGCCGCGTGCGATTGCCTTTTCGAATGTTTTGTATTCGCGAAGAGCAGATTCTTTGTTGTACGGCGTCCGATACACGAGCGTCGGGAAGCGGCCGGAAGTAGAGGGAAGCAAAGTATCCGCGCGGAGGACAACACCGTCGCGCATAGGAACGGGGGCGTCTTTCGTCACGTGGAACGCTGGAGTTTTGACGGATGGCGGCGTTTGAGAGAAGCAGGCTGTCGTGGCATATAACGAGAATGCTGGGAAGAGACAAATCAAATATCCAGGTTTGAGGCGGAGTTTCCTGATCGCGAGGGTCATCAGGCGCAGCATTGTACTTGAATCCGCGACGAAACGGTGGTTGACGAAGATGCACTTGTCGTCAAGAATGTTTCCACCATGACGCAAAAACTAGCGGACAAAAAACTAGTGGTTTTGGGAGCCGGGAAGCTCGGCGGCATCCTGCTGCGCGCCTACCTGAAGCAGGAGCTTTTTTCGCCGAAGCGCGTGACGGCGACCGTGGCGCACGTAGAAAAAGCCGCGGCGCTATCCAAAGAACTGGGCGTGGCGGTGAAAACGGAGAACCCCAAGGCCGTGCAAGGCGCGGACATCATTCTGCTATGCGTTAAGCCCAAAGTAATGAGCGAGGTGTTACAAGAAATTGCGCCGGAGTTGGATGAAAAGGCGCTCGTGATTTCCGTGGCGGCTTCGGTTCCCACGAGCTACATCGAGCAGCACCTCAAAGTGAAAGTCCCCGTAGTGCGCGTCATGCCGAATACCCCTTCGGCGGTGGGCTGCGGCATGACCGGAATCTGCCGCGGCGCACACGCTGGTACGGAGCACCTGGAGATGGCGCGAACGATGTTCAACGCCGTAGGGCGGACGGTCGTGGTCGACGAGAAAAACATGGATGCGGTAACCGGGCTTTCTGCGAGCGGTCCCGCATTTGCGTACATCATCCTCGAATCGCTGGCTGAGGCCGGCGTCAAAGTAGGCCTACCGCGCGACGTAGCGACGTTGCTGGCGGCGCAAACGATGAAGGGAGCAGCCAGCGTGGTGCTCGAGACCGGCGACCATCCGGCGCTTTTGAAAGACGCCGTGACCACGCCTGCGGGCTGCACCATCGATGGCATCCTCGAACTGGAAGAAGGCAAACTCCGCGTGACGTTAATCAAAGCGGTGGTAAAAGCGACGAGCCGCGCTGGCGAACTGCTCTTCGAGAAGTAGGCAACTCACGAGAATCGAAAAAATGATAGGATGCTGCGCGTGAGGTTACTGTGCCCGGTGCCTATCTTCCCGTCTTGATTTATGCGGCGCTCGTTGTGGCGTTTCCCGTGGTGACGCTCATTTTTGCGAAGTTGATCCGGCCGGCGTCCACTTCTTATGGCGCGAAGCTGAAACCGTACGAGTGCGGGGTTGCTCCCGAGAGCCATTCCCGCGGACGCTATTCCGTACGCTTTTACATCATTGCCATGCTGTTCGTCGTGTTCGACGTGGAGACCATGTTCCTGATTCCGTGGGCGATTTTGTACCGCAGCTGGGTGGTAGCACACATGGGACTGTTTGCGCTGATTTCCATGTTCGTGTTCCTCGGGATTCTGCTGGTCGGATACGTATGGTTGTACAAAAAAGGCGCGCTGGAATGGGCTTGATGGGCAAGACTCATTTTGGTTCCAAGCGCTCTCTTTCGCATTCCAAGTTCTTGTGATTGACTAGCTTTTTGCCGTGTGTTAGAAACGCGGGCGTTTGAAATCTGGGTCATCTTTGCTGCGGTCGGTGCGTCGAAGTTTCTGCGTTCCGGTCGCCAGGAGTTGGATCGCAGCCCGCTTTGCACAGGTCTATGGCCGACGAACCCAAGGAACAGCAGCCTTCTCCCGTGCCCGCGGGCGAAAAGCCCGCAAGCGGCCCTGCTCCCGCTTCCACTCCCCCCGCCAAGCCGGCAACCGCGTCCCCTGCCGGAGGAGCTCCTCCGAAACCAGCAGCCCCTGTTCCTCCCAAGCCGCCGGTGCAGCTGCAGACGCCTCTGAACAATGAACTGGTTGGGCGAGTCCGCGCCAAATTTGGAACAGCCCTGGTGGAAGCCATCGAGGATCGCAAGCAAGCGATTCTGACGGTGGAATGCACGAAACTAGCGGAAGTCTCGCAATACCTTCGTGATGAAGAAAAGTTCGACTTGCTTTCCGACCTGACAGCCGTGGATTGGCCAAGACGAGAAAAGCGCTTCGACGTAGTGCTGAACCTTTATTCGTTTGCGAAGAATGAACGCTTGCGTGTGAAGGCCCGCGCGGACGCCAGCGAGCCGGTTCCAAGCGTCTCTGGAGTCTGGCCGACAGCCAATTGGCTGGAGCGCGAGGCGTTTGACATGTTTGGAATCGTCTTCGCTGGCCATCCCAATTTGACGCGTATCCTTTTGCCTGATGAGTGGCAAGGCTATCCGCTGCGCAAGGATTACGACATCATCGAGCAGGATACAAGTTGGGTGAAGGAAAACCTGGGCATTGAAAGTGGTCAATAAAGAGCAGGCGATAAACAACCGTGGCTGCTGACACCACCATGGATGCGCGCGAAAAACAGAAGACGCTGCTGGGGGCAGACGAGCTCGTCCTGAACATGGGGCCGCAGCATCCGTCCACCCACGGCGTACTGCGTGTGAAGCTGAAACTCGATGGCGAGCGCGTCATCGGTTCCGAGTGCATGATCGGGTATTTGCACCGCGGCGTAGAAAAAATCGCCGAGCATCGCTCGTATCAACAGTTCGCGCCGTACGTGGACCGTATGGATTACGTGGCGGCAGTTAGCAACGGCCTGGGCTACTGCGAAGCCATTGAGAAATTGCTGATGGTCGAAGCCCCGCCGCGGGCCAAGGTCATTCGAACGATCCTGACGGAACTGCAGCGCATTGCCAGCCACCTTTTGTGGCTCGGTACACACGCGCTGGACATCGGCGCACTCACGCCGCTCTTCTATTGCTTCCGCGAACGCGAAGAAATTCTAAAGATTTTCGAGAAATATTGTGGCGCGCGACTGACCACGCATGCGTTTCGCATCGGCGGGCTGCAATACGAGGCCTACGACACGCTCGAAAAAGACGTCGAGCGCTTCTGCAAAGCCTTCGAATCGCGTATCACCGATTACGAAGAATTGCTGACGCAAAACCGCATCTGGCTTGGCCGCACCAAGGGCGTCGGAATCTTGAAGGCGGCTGAGGCCATCGCTTTGGGCGCAACCGGGCCCGTCCTGCGAGCTAGCGGAGTAAAGTGGGACATCCGCAAAGCAATGCCTTACGCCGCATACGATCAATACAAATTTGAAATTCCTGTGGGCACCACTGGCGACACGTACGACCGCTACCTCGTGCGCATGGAAGAGATGCGGCAGTCCCGCCTGATTTGCCTGCAAGCTATTGAAAATATTCCCAGCGGGCCGATCATGGCGAAAGTCGGCAAAGTGCTGAAGCCGCCGCCGGGCGAAGTCTATCATGCCATTGAGGCGCCCAAAGGCGAGTTGGGCTATTACGTCATTAGCGACGGCACCGTGCAGCCTTACCGTGTGCGCATCCGGCCGCCGTCGTTTGTAAATTTGCAAGCGTTTGACAAGATGGCCCGGGGACACCTGGTTGCTGACGTGGTGGCCATCATTGGAACGCTGGACATCGTTCTGGGCGAAGTGGACAGGTAGGGGCGAGTTGTATCACCGCGATTCGTTGGGCATAGAGACAAGGGTTGGGCAGTCTTAAGGGGTGAAGAGTCACTGATGCCAGCCGTAACGCAAGTCACGACCGAATTCGTGAAGCAATACTGGGCTCCGCTCCTGTGCGGCTTCGCCATCGTCGCGGTATTGCCGCTCATTGTCGGCTATGTCGTTCTTGTGGAACGCAAGATCATGGCCGACATGCAGGCGCGGCTTGGGCCGATGCGCGTCGGCCCGCACGGCTTGCTGCAACCCATCGCCGACGCCGTGAAGCTTCTGATCAAGGAAGACATCATCCCCGAGGACGCGGACAAACTGGTCTTCTGGCTTGCGCCGGTTCTTTCCGTGGGAGCGGCGCTCCTGGCGATGGCTGGCTTGGCGATCGGGCCCGCCTTCCAAATCGCCAAAGACATCAACATTGGAATTCTTTTCGTCGTTGGCGTCAGCGCGCTGGGAATCTTTGGAATCGTGCTGGGCGGCTGGGCTTCGAACAGCCATTATTCGCTGATTGGCGCACTGCGCAGCTCGGCGCAACTGGTGAGCTACGAAACGGCAGCGGGCATGGCGCTGGTGAGCGGACTGCTTTTCGCCGGAACGTTGAACGTCACTTCGATCGTGCAAGCGCAGTACGACCAGGGCATCTGGTTTGGATTGCTTGCCCCCGTGGCGTTTTTCACCTATTTGGTGGCGTCCATTGCGGAAACCAACCGGGCGCCGTTTGATTTGCCGGAAGCGGAATCCGAATTGGTGGCCGGTTACATGACGGAATTCAGCGGTTTCCGCTGGTCGCTCTACTTTCTCGCGGAATATACGAACATGATCGTGGTCGCTTCGGTGGCGACGACCCTGTTCCTCGGCGGCTGGCTGCGGCCGTTTCCGCGCACGCACTGGTTGGATTTTCTCGACTTCCTTCCCATGGTTTTGATGACGGGAATCGGCATCTATTGCCTCCTGCGCGTGCCGAAGCAGCCCGCGCGGGTGCAGCAATTGTTTATGTTGGCCGTTGCGGGTATGTGCTTTGCGGCGGCCTTCGTCCTAGCCGCGCCTGTGCTCGTCCCGTTTTTCAAGCTGTCTTTGATCGCGGCGGTGAAACCGTACCACGATGGGATTCTCGGGGGATTCTGGTTCATCTTCAAAGTGAGCTGGTACATTTATTTCTTTATGTGGCTGCGCTTCACGCTCCCGCGCTACCGCTTCGATCAGCTGATGCGCCTCGGCTGGCATTTCCTGATTCCGCTGTCCATTATCAACGTGCTCGTGATTGGCGTCGCAATGATTCTGGGAAGTCATTTTCACTTGGAGGGCTGGCAGCTGCTTCTGACCACCATTCCTGCGTCCATCCTCGCGCTGATCATCGCGCTGTTCATTTTGACCGCAGAACAAAAGAGCGAGCCGCAGCGGGCGAGCGGCGCCGCCTCGGATACTTATGCTTGATCAAGTCATCTTTTACCTTTTCTCCGCGCTCGCCGTGGTGAGCGCGATATTGACGGTCACCCGGCGCAACGTCGTGCACAGCGCGATTTTCCTCATCACCGCGCTCCTGGCAACGGCGGGAATCTTCCTGCAGCTCCGCGCAGAATTTCTGTTCATTGTGCAGATCATTCTCTACGTCGGCGGCATCATGGTGCTTTTCGTCTTCGTGATCATGCTTGTGAACCTGGACGTGGCGGTTCGTCAGTTGCGGTTCGCGCGGCAAAAATGGGTGGCGCTGCTCATTTCCTTGGCGCTGGCCGCTCAAGTCGGCCTTATGCTCTGGTCGACCGGCAAAATGCCGGGGCAGGGAGTGCCGGTTCTTTCCGCGGTGCCCGCCGACAAACTGCCGCCCAATTCGGAAGAAGTTGCGAAGAGCCTATTCTCGTCGTACTTGCTGCCGTTTGAAATTGCCTCGGTTTTATTGTTGGTCGCCATGATTGGCGCCGTCGTCATGGCAAAACGGAGGGCCTAAGGAACGATGCTTCCTATTGGACATTACCTTTTTCTTGGTCTCGCGCTTTTGATCATCGGCGTGATTGGCGTGGTCACGCGGCGCAACGTAATCGTCATTCTGATGTCCATCGAGCTGATTCTCAATGCCGTGAACATCAACCTCGTGGCCTTCTCGCGCTTGTACGGCGATGTAGCGGGGCAAGTTTTTGCGCTCTTCATCATTGCCGATGCGGCGGCCGAAGCCGCCGTGGGGTTGGGAATCATCATCGCCTTTTTCCGCAACCGCGAAACCGTTCTTGAGGACGAAATGGATTTGCTGAAATGGTAGCACGATGCGCAACAAAATCGAAATGACGACGCAAGGAAAAGAACCGGCATGACGCCTTCGGGCTATTTCCTCGAGCATCTGTGGCTCATCCCGCTGTTTCCGATGGTGACGGCGGCGCTGATGCTTTTTGCCGGCCGGCGTCTCCCGAAGCCCGCGGTGAGTGTGCTTTGTGTCGGCAGCGTCGGATTCTCGTTCCTCTTTGCGCTTGGCGCGGTCGTGCAATTGTTGCCTGCCGATCCCGAGCACCGCGTCACGCAGCAGATTCTTTTCGAATGGCTCACGCCCGGCCAGATGCTACTCGGCAACGGCCACCTGATTCGCTTCACCGCTGACTGGGGCTACCTCCTCGACCCGCTTTCCTCCGTCATGGTGCTTGTTGTGACCGGCGTTGGATTCCTAATTCATATCTACTCCATCGGTTACATGGGCCACGAAGGCGGCTACTACCGTTTCTTTGGCTACATGAACCTCTTCATGTTCTCCATGCTCACGCTGGTCCTGGCGAACAATATGCTCCTTATGTTCGTGGGCTGGGAAGGTGTGGGCCTGTGCAGTTATTTGTTGATCGGTTTTTATTTTCTGAAGAAATCTGCGTCCGACGCGGGCAAAAAAGCGTTCATCGTAAATCGCATTGGAGACGCAGGTTTCATTCTCGGCATTTTGCTGACCGCCGCCACGTTCGGCACGATTCGTTTCACTTCTGCGGGATTGGGAGACGCGGCGACAAATTCTGGAATCTTGCAGGCGCTTAACAGCGCGCTGGACGCGCATACGCTGGCCGCCGGAGCGTCTGTGCTGACCGCCATTGCGCTTTTGCTTTTCGTCGGCGCCTGTGGAAAATCCGCGCAAATTCCTCTTTACGTTTGGCTTCCCGACGCGATGGAAGGTCCCACCCCCGTCAGCGCGTTGATTCATGCGGCCACCATGGTGACGGCCGGCGTGTACATGGTCGCGCGGATGAACGCCATCTACCAGCTTGCGCCAACAGCGATGTCGGTGGTGGCAATCGTCGGCGTGATCACGGCGATTTTTGCTGCTTCCATGGCGCTGGTGCAGAACGACATCAAGAAAGTCCTTGCCTATTCCACCATCAGCCAGCTCGGCTACATGTTTCTGGCGCTCGGCGCGGGCGCGTTTGCAGCCGGTATTTTCCATTTGATGACGCACGCCTTCTTCAAAGCACTCTTGTTCCTTGGTGCAGGCAGCGTGATCCACGCCATGTCCGGCGAGCAGGACATCCAAAAAATGGGCGGCCTCTGGGGCAAGATCCCGGTTACGGCGTGGACCTTTATGTTTGCCACGCTGGCCATCGCGGGAATTCCGCCGCTCGCGGGATTTTTCAGCAAGGACGAGATTCTCGGTCGCGCGTTCGAAAGGCATCCCGCGCTGTGGATTGTCGGTTTCATCACTGCGGGCTTGACGGCGTTCTACATGTTCCGCTTGGTGTTCCTGACGTTTTTTGGATACTCGCGCGCTGACGACCACGCGCAAAAGCACATTCATGAGTCACCCCAGACGATGACCCTTCCCCTCGTGATTCTCGCCGTGCTCTCTGTGATTGGCGGCTGGATTGGCTGGCCGGCATCTCTCGGCGGCGGCAACCTGTTCGAGAAGTTTCTCGAACCTGTCGTGTCGCCTGCTAGGGCGGGGGCAGAATCCGCAAAAGTCGTTGAGCAGACCTCCTCAACCGAATATTTTCTGATGTTGGCTTCGATTGCCGTCGCTGTCGCCGGCATTTGGCTCGCGTACGGGTTCTACCGCACCAAGCGATTCGCCCCCGAACTCATCGCCGGCAAAATGGGTTCTGTCTATCGGCTGCTTTTCCACAAGTATTACGTCGATGAACTCTACGACGCCCTATTTGTGAATCGCACGAAGGAGCTCGGCACGCTGCTCGGCAAGTTTGACGCCAAAGTCATCGACGGCGTGGGCGTCGACGGCACCGGCTGGCTGGCGCGCTTTGGCTCGACGCTTTCTATGTGGTGGGACAAGTGGATTATCGATGGGTTGCTGAACTTTGGCGCCAAGCTTACCCAGCTCCTCAGCTTCCCCGTCCGCTTCTTGCAAACGGGAACTTTTTCGACGTACGCCCTTTTGATTTTGCTGGGGCTCGCGATTCTCTTGGGTTATTACGTACAACACCTCCATGTAGTGCTGCGCGGAGCGCGCTGAGAGGCAGAGCATGGACTTTTTTGCGAATCACATCTTGAGCGCTGTTCTCTTCACGCCGCTGGTCGGCGCGATTCTGTTGCTTTTCATTCCCCGCGAATGGGAGCTGGCGCACAAGATCGGCGGCAACATCTTCGGCGTGCTTGGCTTCCTCGTTTCGATTCCCCTGGTTCGCTGGTGGAATCACGGCGCTGGAAAATTCTCATTCGAAGAGAACGTCGCCTGGATTCCCTCGATCGGCGCGCGCTATCACCTGGGCATTGACGGCATCAGCCTGCTCTTGGTCATGCTCACCACCTTGTTGGGAATGATCGCCATCCTTTCCTCCTGGAGCGCCATTCATCAGCGCACCAAGGAGTACTACATTCTGCTTCTCCTGTTGCAGACCGGCATGATGGGCGTTTTTGTGGCCCTCGACTTCTTCCTCTTTTACGTTTTCTGGGAAGTGATGCTTGTTCCCATGTACTTCCTCATCGGCGTCTGGGGCAGCGACCGGCGTCTGTACGCGGCCATCAAATTCTTCCTCTATACCTTGGCGGGCTCCGTGGTTATGCTGCTCGCGATTCTTGCCTTGTACTTCTACGCTCCCGTCGCACCCGGCGCAACGCGCACGTTTGACGTTCCGACACTGCTCGCTGCGGCCCAGAACTTTTCCGACCCGCTGAAAGTTTGGCTCTTCTGGGGTTTCTTCTTTGCCTTTGCCATCAAGGTGCCGATGTTCCCGTTCCATACCTGGCTTCCGGACGCGCACACCGAAGCGCCCACCGCGGGCTCGGTCATTCTGGCCGGCGTTTTGCTGAAGATGGGCACCTA
>Ga0209805_1002641_pt1 | contig 10429 bp, 12 predicted proteins | sample GraSoiAngelo_148_FD_185905 | JGI IMG/M metagenome (GOLD analysis project Ga0209805, IMG submission 185905) | Grasslands soil microbial communities from the Angelo Coastal Reserve, California, USA - 14_1009_09_20cm (SPAdes) (version 2) | ecosystem: Environmental > Terrestrial > Soil > Grasslands ... | reverse complement strand
GAACCATGAGCTACGCGACCGCTTCGATCCTATCGCCGACACGAACTTCGCCGCCACTGAGAAGGTCGGCGCGCAGGCCCCCTCTATGCACCAAACCCGCTACCACGCCGGGGCGCGTAAGTCGCTGCAGGTGCACGCACGGCTCACATAGGCGCTGTCCCATGGCTCGGACGGGTCCGATGCGGAACTCCTTGCCAACGAGCGCGTTGAGATCGATGCCCCTGGTCGTGACGTTCCGGCGTGACTCCTCGGGGGCCAGGTGCTTGCCATCGGCCAGCCTTAGGCGGTCGAGCACCTCCGACTCGATGAGGGTGATGTCGTACCCACGCAGCCGGTCCGAGCGGGGCGTGAAAGTGCCTGCCGCTGCGGCATAGCGGTCGCCCTCGAGACCCTTACCCGGAATCGCCGTCGCCACAGGGAGCGACCGCATGGGGGCGGTCTTTAAGTCGGCGACATAGATGCCAACGACCTGTCCGACAGTGCGACCGCCGTCGACTGCAACCTGTGTAAAGGGATCGAACGGGACGAGGACGAGTGCCTCTCGGAAGTTGAGTTCCTCGACGCCGCGTCCGACCAGTTCGGGTGCCTCAGGACTCGCGATCACCGCGGACGGCGTCCCGAACAGCAGCACGCCAACCGGCTCGCCTGGCGCATCAGCTGGGTCGACGATGCCGATCCAATGGCCCGGCCAGCTGAAGCCACCAGGATTCGCGATCGAGACGAGACCGCAATTCTGGCGAGCGAGCCACTGGCGGAGCACCGCCAACCACTCCTCTCCGGCAGCCGAGGCCGGAGGGAGGTCGGATCGAGAATGCGCGGTGAGACCCGCGACGAATCTCGTGATGGCCTCGGCGGTGCTTGCCTGGACGTCCCGCATCGTTTGATTTTCGCACTGGGCCTTCAACCATCGACGCGATGATCGCTTGGGACTACAGGTCGGCCTCCGAGCTCGTCAGATTTCCGCCACCTATTGCTTCCCCGCGCCTGGGTCTATCGACTTCTCGCGGCAGGTGTTCGAGGCGGAGGCCGCCAACCTAGCGGGCCCAACGCTTGCGCTTGGGCCAGGGCGTTCATGACACAAGCGTTGGCGTAGGCGAGCTCGACCCACTCCGGGTTCATTCGCGGCTTTCGGCGGTGGCCGTCGTGCGCAAGCACGTGCCGTTGCGAAAGTCGCCCGTCGCGTAGGGCCAGCACCACCGCGGTGCTGCCGGCCGCGCCGTAAACGTCCGCTTCCACCGGCTCCAGCCCGGACAGCTTCTGCGGCGCACAGATCCATTGCAGCGAGCGCAGCTCGGTCTGGAGCAGGGCGGCGTGCTCGAAGGCGAGCCTGCGCGCAGCGTCGTCTCGCAGAAGCTTCAGGCGGTGCAGTGCCGAGTGGACGGCGCGTGGTTCCCGATCGAGCACGCGGCGGATGCTAATGGCCAGGGTCGCGAGGTCCTGCTCAGCGACCCCGAGGCTGCGGGCCAGCTCACGGTCAGAGCGAGTGAGGCGCGAGCCGGCAAAGCGGATGGCGAAGAGGCGGTGCAGCCCGCCGGCCGCATGGCGCGCGGGCTCCCAGCCGAGGTACGGTCCAAACCACGAAGCGCCGTCGGCATCGACCTGGTGCCGAACCTCTAGCGACGGATTCTCCGCGCGCGTCTCGAGCCGCAGCCACACCTGGCTCTCCATTCCGAGCGTGCGGTTGAAACGCGTTCGGTGTCGGTCCAGCAGGTCGGATTCGAGAAAGGCGGCCTCGTGCTCGGAGGCGCACACGACCGGCTCGATCCATTGCACGCGGGCGACCATGCGCGCGAGGTGCGGCCGGTCGCCGAGATCGACCCAGTACGAGCGCACGCGCCGGGCGAGGTCGCGGCTGCGGCCGAGGTAGATGACCCGACCCACCTGGTCGCGGAACAGGTATACCCCTGGCGTGTGCGGCAGCACCTTGAGCGCCGCGCGGACCGTCGCCTGCACGCTGGCGAAGCTTATCGAGTCGTCGACGGATATCCCTGCGTGCGGTTGGGCGATCGGAGCCGTCGATCGCTGACGGCACGTGGAGCACACCTGGCGGAACCGCTGTAACGCTCCGCCTGCGAGCGACACCAAGCCTGTGGTGTGTCCGCGTCTATTCTTTGGCGGGGGTTGAGCAGGAGGCCCGAGGATTCAGAGCTCGCGGCGCTCAGGGCCGGTGACGAGGCGGCGTTTCAGGCGCTGGTGCAGCGGTACCACGGACCGCTGATGAGAGTCGCCATGGGATACGTTCGCGACCGCTCAACCGCAGAGGACGTGGTGCAGGAAACCTGGCTCACCTGCCTCCGCAGCCTGGATCGGTTCGAGGGCCGGTCGAGCCTCAAGACATGGATCTTTGGCATTGCCCTGAACGTCGCCCGCGCCCGCCGCCGCAAGGATTCCCGGCTGCTGCCGTTCGCATCCCTTTTCAAGCGTGACGACTCCGAATCAAGCGCGCCGACGGTCGATCCGCGCCGATTCGCGGCCGACGGAATGTGGAGGACACCACCTGACGATTGGAGCAATGTGCCCGAGTCGCATGTGCTGAGCCGCGAGACGCTCGACCGGGTCCGGAGCGCCATCGACAGGCTGCCAGCGCGCCAGCGCGAGGTGATCATCCTTCGCGACGTCGCGGGATTCGACGCGCAGGCGGTCTCGACCGTGCTTGCGATCACTCCCGAAAACCAGCGGGTGCGGCTGCATCGGGCACGCGCCGCCGTGCGCAAGGTGCTCGAGGAGTACCTCCGATGATCTGCCGTGAGGTCGTGGAGCTGATGACCGACTACCTCGACGGTGCCCTCTCGGATCTGGATCGAGCGCGGTTTGAGGACCACATCGCGGGATGCAAAGGATGCACTGCCTATCTCGAGCAGCTGCGGCGAACACGCAGTGTCATCGGCCGGCTGGCGGCTGAGGCGGTGCCGGCAGCACTCGAGGCCGAGCTTCTCTCGGCGTTCAGGTCCTGGCGGTCAGGACCTCGTCCGTAACGCCCGAGACGCATCGACGCACTCAACCTCCATGCGGCCGTCGATCTTTGCACTGGTAGGGCCGCTGGTTTCAAGGAGGAGCTCTTCGGTGCGAACCATATTGCGATTGGCTGCGGCGGTCGGGCTGACTGCTGCGCTCGTGGCCGGGGCATCGCTTGCCGCCACGGCCGCGACCGGCACGACGCACGTTTACGTCAACGACAACACGGCCGGCACTAACACGATCGCCGCTTTCGCGCGAGCCGCGGATGGGACCCTGACGCCGCTTCCCGGCTCACCGTATGTTGCGGGCGGCGCCGGGACGGGCGTGCTGATCGGATCGCAGGGCGCTCTGCAGACCGCCGCCGGCGGCCATTACCTGCTGGCGGCCGACGCCGGCAGCAACCAGGTGTCTGTCCTGCACATTGCGGCCGACGGGTCCCTCACACAGGTCGTTGGGAGCCCGTTCTCGTCCCGCGGAATCCGGCCGATCAGCATCGCCGTCCACGGCAACCTCGTCTATGTCGCCAACTTGGGCGATGGTGCATCGGGGAGCAACTACACAGGCTTCCGGCTCAACCCTGAGGGCCGGCTCGTGGCGATCCCTGGGTCGACCGTGCCGCTTCCCAACACGGCCAGCCCGGGCGACATCCTGTTCAACTCGACAGGGACCAACCTGATCGGGGTCGAGGTCGGAACAAGTGATTCGAGCACCTGGTTGATCGACAGCTTCACAGTCAGCCCCGGCGGGCGGCTGATCCCCGCGGCCGGATCGCCGTTTGCCGCCCAGTCGGCAGGTCCGTTCGGCAGCGAGTTCTCGCCGACGAACCCCGCCCACCTGTACGTTTCTAACGCCCACGCCGGCGGCAACAACGGAACCGTGTCCGCGTTCAGCGTCTCCCGGAACGGAGCCGTTTCTTCCATCGGGGCCTCCCCTTATGCAGACGGCCAGACAGCCCCCTGCTGGGTCGAGATCACCCACGATGGAAACTTTCTATTCGCGGTCAACACCGGCAGCACCACCCTTTCCAGCTACGCCATTCAGTCCGATGGTTCGCTGCAGCTGATCGGCAGCACCGCCTTCAGCAGCGGCACCGGCATCCGCCCGTTCGACGCCCGCCTCGACCCATCGGGGTCAACTCTGTACGTCGTCGACGGCATGCTTGACGCCATCAGCGCATTTGGCGTCAGCGGCGGCACCCTGACCGAGCTGCCGCAGTCTCCGTTTGCACTTCCGACCGGCGCGACTCCGTTCGGAATCGTCGCCGCCTGATCGGATCCAATGTCCGCTCCTCCCCGATGTGGGGAGGAGCGGGGCGGAGTGGTCGATTAGTCTTGACCCCAGGCAAGGAGGTAGCAGGGATTGGCTTTCATCTCCCGAGGCTTCAAGGGCAAGCGACGCACCGACGTCAGCTCGTCACGCGTCCCTCCAGGCCAGCACTTGGTCAACGACTTCCCGGTCCTGTCCGCGGGGCCGACGCCACGCATCCCGCTGGACCGTTGGTTGTTCACAATCGACGGCGAGATCGATGAGCCAAGGAACTGGACATGGGACCAGTTCAAGGCGCTCCCTGCCGAGGAGATCACCGTCGACATCCACTGCGTCACCAAGTGGACGAAGCTTGACACCCGCTGGAAAGGCGTCCCGATCGACACTCTCATGGACGGGATCGAGACGGCAGCCGAGTTCGTGGTGGCCAGGAGCGCCGGCGGTTACACGACCAACCTCTCACTCGACGAGATCATCGGCCACAAAGCCTGGGTTGCGTATGAGTACGACGGCGAGCCGCTTGACCCTGAGCATGGCGGCCCAGCTCGATTGCTGGTCCCGCATCTCTATCTATGGAAGAGCGCGAAATGGATCTGGGGGCTGACCCTTAGCACAGAGGACCACCCAGGCTTCTGGGAAACCAACGGCTACAACAACCACGGAGATCCATGGCGGGAGGAACGGTACTGGGGCGACTGAATACCCCACCAAGTCAGTGGCTCCTGCCATGAGCTCGCCGGGAGCCCGATTGAGCTGGACGGTCGCAGAGGTCGCCGAAGTGATCCAGGAGACGCCGAAGGTGGCCACCCTCACGCTCGACGTTCCGGGCTGGGCTGGACATCTCGCCGGCCAGCACGTCGACGTGCGACTGACTGCCGACGACGGCTATCAGACCCAGCGCAGCTACTCGATAGCCTCTGCGCCCGAGAATCCGCGGATCGCAATCACGGTGGAGCGGCTGGAGGACGGCGAGGTGTCGCCTTACCTCGTGGGTGAGCTGCATGCAAAGGACAAGCTCGAGCTGAGAGGCCCCATCGGCGGCTACTTCGTTTGGAAGGCGGCCGATCCACGTCCCCTCCTACTGATCGGAGGAGGATCGGGAGTCGTGCCCTTGATGGCGATGATCCGCCACCGCGCTGCGGCGCGGTCGAGGACTCCTGTGCGCCTCCTCTATTCTTCGCGCGACATCGAAGACGTCATCTACCGGCAGGAGCTTGAGAGGCTGACGGCTACAGGCGACTCGCTTGAGGTCCGGCACACGCTGACACGGGCGCAGCCGCACGGATGGAAAGGCTACTCGCGACGTCTCGACCGCCAGATGATCGACGACGTCGCCTGGCCCGCGCAGGATTCACCTATCGCGTTTATCTGCGGCCCAACGTCTTTTGTCGAGGCGGCCGCGAATCTGCTCGTCGAGAACGGCTACGACCAGGCCTGGATCAAGACTGAGCGCTTCGGCGCCACAGGAGGGTGAGCAACATGCAGCGGATGTCGGACATGAAGCTGGACGGCAACGCGATCGGCGGGCTGCTTGGCGAGATCTTTGCGCTGGAGATGACAGCCGCCGAAAGCACATGCGGTGGATGCGGCGCCATCAACGCGATAGGGCGAGTGGACGTTTACGCGAATGCTCCCGGCGTGGTTATGCGGTGCCCGTCATGCACCCACGTGCTGATGAGGATCGTGCGTGGCCCGGGTCGCTACTGGATCGACCTTTCGGGGATTCGCACCCTAGAGCTCACAGCCGGCTAATAACGGCTCAGGCGGCGGTGACAGCCTTCGGCTTTACGTCGCCCGCGCCGTCGGAAGCCTGGTTGGTCGTCCGCGGGCTTCGCTCGCCGGGGAGCCAGACGTCGAAGATCGTGCCGGCGCCCTCGGAGCTGGTGAAGCGAATGAATCCGCCCATCGCATCGACGAATCGTTTCGACAGCGCCAGCCCAAGCCCTGCGTCGCCGCCCTTCGTGTCCGCCCTCAGCTGCGCGAACTCCGTGAAGACTAGGTGCTGTCGGTCGGCGGGTATGCCCACACCGGTGTCGATGACGGACAGGCGCACGCCGTTCGACCCGCCCGCCACCTCAATGCGTACGTTGCCTCGAGGCGGCGTGAACTTGATCGCATTCGAGACCAGGTTCATCACCACCTGGCGGAGGCGCAAGCGGTCTGCGAACGCCACAGCATCCTGCGCCACCTCCGCGCGCAGCGCCACCTTCTTCGCCTCGGCCACCGGCCGCAGCATGTCGAGCACCCCAATCACCTCAGGACCAACCACCACCGGCTCAGGCTGCATTGGTAGTGAACCCGCCATCACACGCGCGAGGTCGAGGTAGTCGTTCACCAGTCCGAGCAGGTGGTGCGAGGCGTCGTCGACGCGCTTCACGTAGCTCATCTGCTTGTCGTTCAGCGGGCCTGCAGCGCCGGTAAGAAGAAGGTTGCTGAAGCCGAGCATCGCGTTCAGGGGGTTTCGCATCTCATGGCTGACAGTGGCGAGGGCCTTTGATTTGACCTCGCTTTCGTGGCGTGCCTTTTCCGCCTCGCTTCGCTGGAGCGACTCGCTCAGCGCGGTCGCTACGGCCTCCATCATCGACACAGCGACCCCTGAGATCTGCGAGCCGGCCGGCGCGACACCAACCATGACGCCGATTGGATCCGGCGTCCCGGCCAGGGGGACGAACGCGGCCCCCGCCCGACCGGCGTCTTCCTTCTCCGCCTGCCAGTAGCGCGAATCCTGGCCGAGTCCGTCGGCCAGGATCGGACGGCGCTCCTGCATGGAGGCCTTGACCAGGGCGCTGAGCCAGATCGGCAACCGGTTGCCGGGGGTCTGGCCGCCGCCCGCCTCGAACGACTCGACGATCGTGCCGTCAGGGCCGGCTGTGACAAGAAAACATCTGTCGAGCTGAGCCGCCTGCCGAGTCACGTCAAGCGCCTTGCGCGTCAGCTCAGCCGGCTGCGCGCCTTGGAGCGCAAGCAACCCGAGCTCGCTGATCACATTGCCTGCACGTTCCCGCTCGCTGAGCTCCAGCATCTTTTGGTCGACGCGCCGTGCCAGGTTGAAGAGTGCGTCGCGACCGGCGGTCTCCGAGCCTTCCTGCAGCCTGATATGGCTCCCGCCAATCCCGAATGAGTCAAAAACTTCCGATACACGGCGAATCCGCCTCAAGACGCCGAACTCGAGGATTGCCATCAGGGCTCCGATCTCGAACAGGGAGATGACAGCGGCGACGACCGCCACCCACACCAGCGTCGACGTGATGGCAGCCGATTCGCTCTTGAGCGAAGTGATCACGACCACCGCGTAGGGGGTGTTCGGGACCGGAGCGACCGTTTCGAGCACCTGCGCACCCTGGACCGTCCGGTTCTGAGTGATCGCGTTTTGTGCCGCTGCTGCGGACTCACTCGCGTCGATGAGGCCCTGCCGGCCGATGTCGTTCGGAATTGAGCTTGCGACCACGGGGTAGCCCGGAGCATTGGTGGCGACGATCCAGACTCCGATCACATCCGGCTCATCGGCGACGATCGTGAGCAGGGAATAAGTGACGGCGGATGGATTGGTCTGCTGTGCGACGAACGCAGCAATCGCACTGTCGGCCAGGTGATGCGCATTCACCTCGCTCGTGGTCTCGATGTTCTGCCGCACCTGCTGGGCGAGCAGGAGACCAAAAGCTGCGGTGCCGGCGATTGTCACCAGCATGACGGGCACGATCAGCTTGATCCCGAGCGGGATGTTGCGGTCAAGGCTGTGCAGCAGCCCTGACCCCGTGGTCGTGTCGACGGGCGAGCCCTGCAGCCCACCCTCCCGGCGATCGGCGAGAATCATCGCCGTCTCCCAGTCGGGCTGATCTGGGCCCTATTCATTCACGAGCCCCGTCCTGCGCGCGGTCGCAACGGCCTGCGATCGAGTGTGTGCGCCAAGCTTCTCGAGCACGCCGTGAACATGGGTGCGAACTTCACCGGATCCGATCCCGAGATGCGTCGCTATCTCGCCGTTGTCGAGGCCGCCCGCCAACAGCATCAGCACCTCCTGCTCGCTTGGGGTCAACTGGTGTGAGACCGCTGCCGCCTGTCCTGGCCGATCCTGTGTTTGCCGCCGCGCCTCCAGCAACCGCGCCATGGTCGCCGCCTCGAGCAGGAACTCGCCTTCGGCCGCCTTCCGGATCGCGCCTATGAGCTCCTCAGCCGTGGCGCCTTTGGAGACGAACCCAGACGCACCAGCCTCGACAGCCCGCATCACGGCTGACTCCGAGGTCTCAGCCGACAGGAAAAGGATCGCCGTTTCCGGGAGTTTGACTCGGATGCGCTCTGCCGCTTGGGCCCCATCTCCGTCTGGGAGGCGGTAGTCCATGAGAACGAGGTCGGGCTTCAGGAGCACCGCCTTCTCCACGGCGTCTTTGACCGTCGTGGCCACGCCGATGACGTTGAAATCCGGATACTCCCCCAGCATCGAAGAGAGGCCCTCGAACATGAGCCGATGGTCCTCGACAAGCAGGAGGGTTACCTTCGCCGGCCCGCTCACTGTCGCTCTTCCCCGAGCTGGTACAGCGCCAAACGGATGGAGGTCTGCCCCGCATACGTTGGCTGGTCGGGTTGGAGTCTTGCCATCACCGCTCGCATCTGCATCGATGCCTCTGCCAGCGCTTCCTCCACCTTGGAAAGCAGCTCTTCCACGCGGTTCGGGTCGTCCAGGTGTCTGCGCAGCTGGCCCAGGCGCAGGCTGGTCGCGGACAAGGCCTGGACCGCGCCGTCATGAATCTCGGCCGCCAGGCGGCCGCGTTCGAGGTCGTCTGCTGCGATCACCTCGGCCAGCAAGCGTTGCAGATGGCGGGGATCGCGCAATCGATCTTTGAGATCGTCCGAACTCAGGTCCGCGGACAGGCTCATTTGCTCCGGCAGGCTGTTAATTGTCGGCTAAAGGCGGCCCGGTTCCGGCTAGTTAAGTGACCTCAAAAAGCCTCTCCGGCCAGGCGCTTCGGATCGAGGATCGTAATCCTCGCCCGGCCCACCGAGATCAGCCCGTCCATCCTCAGCTCGCGGAGGGTTCGGGCGACGACTTCCCGCACCGATCCGACCGCGTCAGCCAGCTGCTGCTGAGTGATCGGGGCGACGGGAGTGTCCGGGGACTCGACGTCGATGCTCGCGACGCCTATCAGGTGGGCCGCCACCCGCTGCCGAACGCTCATGAAGGCGAACCGGCCGGCCGCATCAGACAGGGCGCCGCCCCACTCGACCAGGCCTCTGACCAGATGCATGCTGAACTCGCAATACCTGTTGCCGAAGGCCCGGATCACATCCGGTTCGAAAAAGACCAGGGTTGACCGCTCGACCGCCACCATGCTCCGCTCAGGCGTCGGATGGGTGTAATCCGGCTCAAAGAGGGATATCAAGCCGACCATGACCCCTTGCCCGATCAGACGAAGCGTTGCCTCGCGGCCATCATGCGAGCGAATCGACAGCCGGACAGTGCCGTCGGAGATCACTGCCGGGGTCCAATGCAGCGCCCCGCCCATGATCGTTTCGCCCGCGCGATAAGTGACAGCCCTCGCAGCGCTCGTCGCCTCGGCGACGGCGTCAGCCGGAATGCCGGGTAGTAGGCGTTGAACCTGTTTGGGGTCCACGCCCGCAATTCGAATTGGCAATTTGGGCAGCCTTAGAAGGTAGTGGACTTTTCAGTTACGATCATAGCAGCGATTGATAGGTAGGTAGATATGAGCGATACCCTCAACACCGAGGGTGCGGCGCGATTCCTGGGCGTCAGCGAGGCTTCGGTTCGGCGCTGGAGCGATCTCGGGCTTCTGGCTGTCCAGCGGGTTGGACGCCGGGGCGCCCGTCGCTTTGCCCGAGAGGAGCTGAGCCGTTTCCGGAATCGCGATGCCAAATCGGAGCCGGCCCGCCATCGGCAGGATGCGGTTTCGATTGGTGCGATGCAACTGCCGCTGCACAGCCACCTGGCGACCTTTTACGACTCCGACGCCGGCAGGCTGCGACTGTCGCTCCCTTTCCTCCGCGACGGCCTGCTCGCCGGCGACCCCTGCTTCCTGGTGGCGATAGGCGAAACCCTGGAGCTGTACCTAGGCGCACTGAATGAGGTGACCGGAGGCGCCGCAGACAACGCCCTGGCGCAGGGCCGGTTGCTCATTCTGCCCGGGGTCGGGCCAGGCCTGGAGCGTGCGCTGGCGATGTTGGAGGGAGCCTTCTGGGGAGCCGTGAACAC
>Ga0209805_1002638_pt1 | contig 10435 bp, 11 predicted proteins | sample GraSoiAngelo_148_FD_185905 | JGI IMG/M metagenome (GOLD analysis project Ga0209805, IMG submission 185905) | Grasslands soil microbial communities from the Angelo Coastal Reserve, California, USA - 14_1009_09_20cm (SPAdes) (version 2) | ecosystem: Environmental > Terrestrial > Soil > Grasslands ... | reverse complement strand
CGTTCTGCGCCCCGAGAGCAGATTCACGAGGAACAGAACCACCGCGATCACGAGCAGCACATGAATGATGCCGCCAGCGACGTGGAACGCGAAACCCAGTACCCAGAACAGCAACAGCAGGACGATAAGCGTCCACAGCATGATGATGAGCCCTCCCGTCAGACAAAGAAGGGCAAGCGGTGTGCCGAGGGTTACTGCCGACGTCGCCGCTGAGGTGAAGATGCCGTCAGATGGACCGGCGCCTGCGGCTTGCCGGCGGCTTCCCACGCGCCGGTGATCATCGCCGCGACGGCCGCGATGGCGTCGTTGAGCCGCTGCTCCATGATGCTCTTGTTCGCCGCGAAGAACGCGTCGTAGTACGCATCGTCGAACGCATCTTTGTTGCCGATGGCGTCACGGTCCGACTTCAGCACGGTCTGCGCGAGTTGATAGTCGCGAAGCAGCGCATCGAAGATGAACGCGCGCGGATCCTTGACGGGCGCGATCGCTTTCGGCGCAATCGTCAGCCGGCTCATGTAGCGCTCGAACATCGCCGATTCCCAGCGCGCATGGATGCCCCACTGCTGCGAGAGCTGGCCGTCGTAGTTGGCCACGCCATGCAGCGGCACGTGCGCGTCGGACACGTAGTGCGCGAGCCATGCGGCCTGGAGGATGACGTCCTGGTGGGCGGACGCGCCGAAGCCGCCGCGATTTGGATACGCGGCAAACGCGCGGCGCAGCGCGCCGTAGCGTTCTTCCGTCGTCCACGGCACCGTGCCGGCGTCGCGCATCTTCGCTTCGCCGAACTTCGCGACCGCGGCGGTGTAGTCGCGCGGGAGCTCGGTGAACGGATACTCACCGAATCCCGTCGAGTCCATGTCGACGAAGTGATGCGGCTGCTCCTCGAGCCACCCCGCGACGATCCACGTGTCGGGATCGATCGCGCGCTCCACCACCTCGGCGCGGTGCGCTTCGAAGAGCGGCCGAATCTCCGCCGGCAGCAGCGCGATGGCGCGGTCCATGATGAACTTGTGCGCGGCGAATCCCCACGCGTGCGCCGGGCGCGGGATCAGCAGCACGAGCGCGAGAAGGATGGCAGCTCTCATGCGGCCCATTATGACCGAAGGTCCGGCTACAGCCGGACACTACCGATTCGATCCGTACGATTCGGAACGGTACGATTCGGTAGTGTCCGCCTTCAGGCGGACCGTATATTGAACTATGCGGATCGGCGCGCACATGTCCATCGCCGGCGGCGTCTCGAAGGCCGTCGATCGCGCGGTCGTGCACGGATGCGAGGCGCTGCAGATCTTCACGAAGAACGCGAGCCAGTGGCGCGGCAAGCCGCTCGATCCCGCCGAAATCAGGTTGTTTCGTCAGCGCATCGAGCAGACCGGCATCGCCCCGGCCGTGTCACACGCCAGTTACCTGATCAACCTCGCCACCACGTTTCCTGTTCTGCGCAAGCAGTCGATCGTCGCCTTCGTCGACGAACTGGATCGCGCGGAAGCGCTCGGCCTGCTCGGCGTCGTGATTCATCCCGGCACGTGTACCGCCGGAGCGGACGAGGACGCGTTGCGACTGATCGCCGACGCGATTCGAGTCGTTTACAAGGCGCGGCCGCGCTACAAGACGATGGTCCTGCTCGAGCACACGGCGGGCCAGGGACGAACGCTCGGCTACCGATTCGAGCACCTCGCGACGATCATCAGGCACTTGCGCGGATCGAAGCGTGTTGGCGTGTGCCTCGACACGTGTCACCTCGTCGCGTCGGGCTACGACATCACGAGCGACGCGGGGTATCGCGACACGTTCGAGCAGTTCGATCGGATCGTCGGCATCGATCGACTGAAGGCATTTCATGGAAACGATTCGAAGCGGCCGTGTGGCAGCCGCGTCGATCGTCACGAGCACATCGGTCAGGGATGTCTGGGGCTGGAGCCGTTCCGGCGGCTGCTGCACGACACGCGATTCGCCGGGCTGCCGCTGCTCATCGAAACGGAAAAGACGCACGGCGCCGAGAGGAAGGGCGCGATCGTCGCGGATCCGCTGGACGTCAAGAACCTGGAGGCGCTGAGACGATTACGGTCTGCGTGAAGTTGCGCGCGGCGACGCCGGGGCCGCCGTTGAATCGCATGTCGCCGACGGTCACACGTGTTCCACGTCCCGCGGGTTCCAGCGTCCAGAACGGAAATCGTGACCAGACGAGGAACGCACGAACGTTCGGCAGGTTGCGCGCGGCCGCCACGCGCGGGTCGGTGTCGTTCTTCGGAACATCCCGCGCATCGAAACGGATGTTGCGCGGCAGCCAGGTGAACATGCCGGTCTCATAGTGATCGCCGGCGTCGATGATCACCTGCCGCTGCAGCGGCGTGATCGGAAGCGGCCCAACCATCACCGCCTGAGGCGGCCGTCCTGCGACCTGCTGCCAGCGGTCGACGATCTCCGCGCGCGCGAGCCGCGCGTTCACAATCATCGCAAGCACGTAGATGCCGGCCAGCAGCAGCGCGCCGCGCGCGGGGCGCGCCGATCGCCAGCGCCGCGCCAGCCAGATGCCCGCGCCCAGCAGCAGCCACATCCACGGATCGATGATGAACAGCACATCGCCGTAGAACCAGTGCTGGCTGAACGGCATCAGCAGGCGGACGCCGTAGTTGTTGAGCAGATCCATCGCGACGTGCACGAGCACGCCCAGGTAGGAGAGCAGCAGGATCGAGCGTGGCCGCACATCGGTCCGTCCGCGGCGGCGCGCGACAGCCACGACGATCGCGGTGAGCGCGAGCGGCAGCACCACGTCCGCGAGCACACCATGCGTCCAGCCGCGACGGAACGTCACCGACGGCGTGCTGGTCGCAAACACCAGCACGTCGACGTCGGGCAGGTTCGACGCAATCATCAGCGTCGCGTTGCCGTAGGCTGTCGTTCGCTTGAGTCCTGCCTCGCCGAGCGCCGCCCCGACGAGCGTGTGACAGAGGTTATCCACTCACGATTTCCGCAAAGACGTGCGCCTCGAAAACGCGGATGCGCGCGCCGTTCTTCCAGGCGTCGCGCGGAATTCCCGCCTTGATGCAGGTGTGCTCGAGGAACGTCTCTCGATTCCAGCCGTGCCCGGTGGCGACCTGCGGCAGCAGCAGGCCGCGCGCATAGCCGTGCTCGACGACGAGGCCGTGACGCCCCACCTCGATTTCCTCAATCGACGCAACGGGACGCTCTGGCGTGAGGAGCGAGATTTCAATCTGCAGCAGCAGCAGCTCGGACGGCATCACCGGCGAAAAACGCGGATCGCGATCGGCAACCGCGCCGCCAAGATGCACGATCGTCCGGCCGAGCGGCCAATCGGATGTGAGGCGGCCGAGACATCCGCGGAGATCGTCGCCGCGATGAATCGAGACGAACGCGCCGCACCGCAGCGCGAGCGGACCGACGCACTGCACCTCCGGCGCGCCAAAGCCCGCGACGCGCGCTTCGAGCGCCTGCCGCGCGAGCGACAGCAAGAGAAACTGCTGGTCTTCGTTGACCATTACCAGATTGCTGCGGCCATGTAGCCCACCACCGCCGACTTGTCGCCGCTGACGTCGCCGGAGTCGCCGTACTTCAGCACGCGCGCGTTCGTCGCGCCTGATTGCCGCGCGGCGTGCATCACGGCAACCATGGGTCCTCCGCCGCACGCATGATGCGGCTCCTCCTCGAGCGCCTGCATCAGGCCGTCGGCATCGAGCTGCTCGACATGCTGCAGCACGACGCTATCCATCTTCGCAGCCGTGCGGGCATCCTGATAGTGCGAGAGATCGGAGCTCGCGACCAGCAACACGGTATTTCCGATAACTGCACGAGCCATGGCATCCCCGAGCCCGAACGCGGTCTCGCGCGACTGATGGCCCATCACCATCGGCACAATCGGCACGCCAGGCAGCAGGTAGGCGATGAACGGCAGCTGCATTTCGAGGGAATGCTCGCGGCCGTGCGCCTCGCGATTCTCCACAACCTCCGGGGACACGGCTCTGATCGCTTGCGCGAGCTTCTCATCAACCTGGACGGGCCCGAACGGCGTCTGCCACGCGCCGCGCGGCCAGATCGACACGCCGTTGAAGCGGACGAAATGCGACGGCCCGACGAGCAACGCGGCGCTGTACGGTCTCGCGCTCACCGCTCTGTACGCAAACGCGGCGACGGGCCCGGAATATTTGAGGCCCGCATGCGGCGCGACGATCGCCAGCGGTGCGGGCACGTCATCGGCATCCGCTCGCGCGACGTAGCCGTCCACGTCGCGCGCGAGCCGATCGGCCGACGCGGGGTACCACGTGCCTGCCACTGCCGCGGGTCGCAGCCAAGTTCCAAGCTCCAAGGTCCAAGCTCCAAGCTCCAAGTTAGTTCCAAGTTGGAATGTGGATCTTGGAACTTGGATCTTGGAGCTTTCGCTAGATAGGATCGCATGAATGCCAACCACGCTGACGGTCGCCGACGTGGAGCGCATCGCCGCGCTCGCACAGCTCGAGCTGTCCGATGAGGAGAAACAGCTCTTCACCAGGCAGCTGGCCGACATCCTTCAGTACGCGGAGCAGGTGCAGGCGATCGACACGAGCGGCGTGCCGCCGACCGATCACGTCGGCAGCGAGCGCACCGAGCGCGAGGACGAGCCGCGTCCCTGCCTGCCTACGGACGAAGCGCTGGCCAACGCGCCCGATGCCGCTCCTGATGCGGGACTCTTCCGCGTCCCACGGGTCATCGGCGGATGAACGTCCTCGACGCCACCGCGACGTCGATTCGCGACGACATCGCCGGCGGCCGTCTGTCCGCCGTCGATGCCACGCGTGCCGCCCTCGACCGCATCGCGTCGATCAACGATGCGCTCAACGCCTTCAATCTCGTCGATGCGGAACGCGCGTTAGGCCGCGCGGAGGAGATCGATCGCCGCCGCGCCGCCGGTGACACGCCTGGCCCGCTCGCCGGCGTGCCGATCGCGCTCAAGGACAACATGGACGTCCGCGGGATGAAAACGACCGCCTCGTCCCGCATCCTCGAGAACTTCGTCGCCCCCTTCGACGCAACCGTCGTCCGCCGCCTCGAAGCCGCCGGCGCGATCATCATCGGCAAGACGAACTGCGACGAGTTCGCGATGGGATCGTCGAACGAGAACTCCGCGTTCGGTCCAGTCAAGAACCCGTGGGCGCTCGACCGCATTCCGGGCGGATCCAGCGGCGGCTCCGCGGCGAGCGTCGCCGCGCGATGCGTGCCGCTCGCGCTCGGCTCCGATACCGGCGGCTCGATTCGTCAGCCCGCCGCCTGCTGCGGAGTCGTCGGACTGAAGCCGTCCTACGGCCGCGTCTCCCGCTACGGCCTGCTCGCCTTCGCGTCCTCGCTCGATCAGATCGGCCCGTTCGCGCGCACGGTCGCGGACGCCGCCCTCACGTTGTCCGTGCTGGCGGGGGCGGATCCGTGCGACGCGACGACGGCACAGCAGCCGGTGCCCGACTTCGCCGCCGCGCTGAACGGCAACGTGAACGGCATCCGCATCGGCGTGCCGCGCGCCTTCGTCACCGACGGCGTCGACGAGCAGGTGCGGCGCGCGTACCACGCCGCGCTCGAGACGCTGCGCTCCGGCGGCGCGACGCTCGTCGACATCGAGCTGCCGCACGCGCAGTACGCGATTCCCGTTTACTACTTGATCTGCACGGCCGAGGCGAGCTCGAATCTCGCTCGATACGATGGCGTGAAGTACGGCTATCGCGCGGCGGCGGAGAGAGACAGCCTGAAGGAGATGTACAGCCGGACTCGAGACGAGGGGTTCGGGCCCGAGGTGAAGCGGCGCATCATGCTCGGCACCTACGTGTTGAGCGCGGGCTATTACGACGCGTTCTACCTGAAGGCGCTGCAGGTGCGTACGCTGCTGCGCCGCGACTACGACCACGCGTTCGAACGCGTCGATGTCGTCGCGATGCCGACCATGCCGACGCCGCCGTTCAAGCTGGGCGAGAAGGTGTCCGACCCGCTGCAGATGTATCTCGGCGACATCTTCACCGTCAGCGCGAACCTGGCGGGGCTGCCGGGCATCAGCGTGCCGTGCGGTTTCTCGAGCGACGGCTTGCCGATCGGACTGCAGTTGATGGGCAGGATGTTCGACGAGGCGACGCTGCTGCGCGTCGCGGATGCCTACGAGCGCGCGACCGACTGGCACACGCGGGCACCCGCGCTGTAATTCAACATGCAAAATTCAAAATGCAAATGCTAAGTCGTGTTTGCATCTTGCATTTGAATCGTGAATTACTTGAACCAACTCCGAATCGTGCCGGCCAGCTTCTCGTCGTACTCGGTAATGCGCATCGGCGTGATCGACACGTAGCCGTTGTTCACGGCCCAGATGTCGGTGCCCTGCGCGGCCGTGGCGCCTTCCCTGTAGATGCTCCAGTAGATCGTGCGATCCGTTCCAGGGCGTTTGCCTTCCTCGAACGTCTCGACGCCAGCGCGCACCGGCGCCTGCGTCGTGATCTGCACACCCTTGTATCCGCCCGCCGGCATGGGCGGGATGTTCACGTTGAGGAACGTCTGTGCCGGAAGACTGTGATCTCTCACCTGACGGACGATGTCCGCGACCTGCTGCGCGGCAGCGGTGCCGTCCCGCGGCACGGCGGCCGTCGCCATCGACGTGGCGACAGCGGGCACGCCTTCCATCACCGCCTGACGCGCGGCGCCGACGGTGCCGCTGAGATACGCCGACGTGCCCAGGTTGTAGGCAGTGTTGATGCCGGTGACGACGAGATCCGGCCGCGGCATCACGATGTTCTTGATCGCGATCTGAATCGTCGTCGCTGGCGTGGCGGTCAGCGCGATCGCCGCGAGGGCGCCCGGCAGCATCAGGTCGGTGCGCAGGATCGGCGGCGCGCCGGTAAGTCCCTGGCTGACACCGCTCTGATCCGCGGCGGGCGCGACGATGATCACCTCGCCGAGCGGCCTGAGCGCCTGCGCGAGCACCGGCAGCATCGGCGCTCTCACACCATCGTCGTTGGTGATCAGGATGCGGAAGGGTCGCGGAGATTGACCCCGCGCGGGCGCGATGAGGCACAGGGCCAGCACCGCCGCCCACGCGAGCACGAGTCGATTAGGCGCTTCTGCCCGGCGACACGGGAACATCGTAGAGCACGAGACCGCGCTTCACTTCTTCCATCGCGATGCGCTCCGCCTTGTGCGGATGCACGCGGTGCACTTCGGGCTCGCCGTCCTCGTCGAGCCGCGGCAGGGCTCCGCGCCGAAGCTGCTTGGCGCGCATGGCCGCGACGTCGACGAACAGGAACCGGCTTTCGATGGGTGTCGCCTTCGGCCGCGGGGCCGGAGGCGACTCCGGTTCGGCTGCGGGCTCTGTCAGGGGCTCAGTTCCTTCCATGATCCCAAAGCCTAGCATGGCTTCTTAATAATCCATGCCGTGGTCGGGCATCGCGGGCGCCGGCTTCTTCTCTTCCGGCAGCTCGGAGACGAGCGCTTCCGTCGTCAGCAGCAGGCCCGCGATCGACGCGGCGTTCTGCAGAGCCGAGCGAACGACCTTCGTCGGGTCGATCACGCCGGCCTTGACCATGTCCTCGTAGGTCTCGGTCGCGGCGTTGTAGCCCCAATCGCGATCCTTCGACTCGCGAACCTTCGCGGCGACGATCGATCCCTCCACGCCCGCGTTCTGCGCGATCCAGCGGATCGGCTCCTCGCACGCCCGGCGGATGATCGCGACGCCCAGCCGCTCATCGTTGTCGAGGCTGCTGTCCTTGGCGAGCGTATCGAGCGCCGCGGCCCCGCGCAGCAGCGCCACGCCGCCACCCGGGACGATGCCTTCCTCGACGGCCGCCTTGGTCGCGTGCATCGCGTCCTCGACGCGCGCCTTCTTCTCCTTCATCTCGGACTCCGTCGCCGCACCCACCTTGATCACGGCCACACCGCCGACGAGCTTCGCAAGCCGCTCCTGGAGCTTTTCGCGGTCGTAGTCGGAGGTCGTGTCCTCGATCTGGGCGCGGATGTGCTTCACGCGGCCCTCGATGGCCTTCTTCGTGCCCGCGCCCTCGATGATCGTCGTGTTGTCCTTGTCCACGCCGACGCGCTTCGCGCGGCCGAGATCCTCGAACTTCAGGTTTTCGAGCTTGATGCCGAGGTCCTCGGTGATCGCACGGCCACCGGTGAGGATCGCGATGTCTTCGAGCATCGCCTTCCGGCGATCGCCGAAGCCAGGCGCCTTCACGGCCGCGACCTTCAGCGTGCCGCGCAGTTTGTTGACGACAAGCGTCGCCAGCGCCTCGCCCTCGAGGTCCTCCGCGATGACGAGCAGCGGCTGGCCGCTGTGCGCGACCTTCTCGAGCACCGGCAGCAGGTCCTTGAGATTCGAGATCTTCTTCTCGTGGATGAGCACGACGGCGTTCTCGAGCACCGCTTCCATCCGCTCGGGATCCGTCACGAAGTACGGCGACAGGTACCCGCGATCGAACTGCATACCCTCGACGACGTCGAGCGACGTCTCCATCGTCTTGGCTTCTTCGACCGTGATGACGCCGTCCTTGCCGACCTTCTCCATCGCTTGCGCGATGATGGTGCCGATCGTCTGGTCGCTGTTGGCGGAGATGATGCCGACCTGCGCGACCATGTTCCCGCTGACCGGACGGCTCATCGCCTTGATCGCGGCGACCACCGTTTCCACGGCCTTGTCGATGCCGCGCTTGAGCGCCATCGGGTTCGCGCCCGCCGCGACGTTCTTCGAGCCTTCACGGATGATCGCTTGCGCGAGCACCGTTGCCGTCGTCGTGCCGTCGCCGGCGATGTCGGACGTCTTGCTCGCCACCTCGCGCGCCATGCGCGCGCCGAGGTTCTCGACCGGATCCTTCAGGTCGATTTCCTTCGCGACCGACACGCCGTCCTTGGTGATGGTCGGCGAACCGAACTTCTTGTCGAGGACGACGTTGCGTCCCTTCGGACCGAGGGTGACCTTGACCGCATCCGCCAGCTGGTTCACGCCGCGAAGGAGCGCGTGCCGCGCTCCCTCGCTGTAGATGATCTGCTTTGCCATTTCTTTAGGCCGCCACTTCGACGTTGATCGTGCGCGGCTTCGCTTCCTCGCGGAACGGCAGCTTCACCGTGAGGATGCCGTTCTTGTAGTCGGCGGCGACCTTCGACGTATCAACCGTGTTCGGCAGCGTGAACGAGCGGAAGAACTGCCCGTAGTTGCGCTCGATGCGGCGATAGTGCTCTTCCTTGATGGTCTCGTCGAACTTCTTCTGGCCCTTCAGCACCAGCGTGCCGTTCTCGACGGTGATCTCGATGTCCTCACGCGTCATGCCGGCCAGCTCCGCCTTCACCATGAGGTCGTGGCCTTCGGTCTCGTAGACATCCACTGGCGGCATCCAGCTTCCCCGAGCCGCGTCCTGGTCGCGAAAATACACGATTGCCATGTTCGCTTCTCTCCTTATGCTTCGACGACTTCGCCTTCGCGCACGTCGTCGTTTCTCTGATTGTCTGATTCCTGAGCCCCGGACCCTGAGGCCTGAGGCCTGTAGAGCTGCTCGGCCATCGCGTGCGACGCCTTCTGCAGGTCGTCGGTCGCGCGGCGGATCGCGTCGAGGTTGTCGGCCTTCGCCGCCTCACGCAGCTCGCTGACGGCGCTCTCGATGCGCTGGACGTCGGTAGCCGGCAGCCGATCGCGGTTCTCGTTGACCGTCTTCTCCACCGAGTAGGCGAGCGAGTCGGCCATGTTGCGCGCGTCTATCAGCTCACGCCGCGTCTTGTCGTCCGCCGCGTGCGCTTCCGCGTCCTTCACCATGCGGTCCACGTCGTTTCTGGTGAGACCGGAGGAGCCGGCGATGGTGATCTTCTGTTCCTTGCCCGTCGCCACGTCCTTCGCCGACACGTTGACGATGCCGTTGGCGTCGATGTCGAACGCGACCTCGATCTGCGGCACGCCACGCGGCGCCGGCGGCAGGCCGACCAGCTGGAAGCGTCCAAGCGTGCGGTTGTCGCGCGCCATCTGGCGCTCGCCCTGCAGCACGTGCACTTCGACGCTGGTCTGGTTGTCCGTCGCGGTCGAGAAGATCTCGCTCTTCCGCGTCGGAATCGTCGTGTTGCGGGTGATGAGCGTCGTCATCACGCCGCCGAGCGTCTCGAGGCCGAGCGACAGCGGCGTCACGTCGAGCAGCAGCACGTCCTTGACCTCGCCCTTGAGGACGCCGCCCTGGATCGCTGCGCCGACTGCGACCACTTCGTCAGGATTGACGCCCTTGTGCGGGTCCTTGCCGAAGTACTCCTTCACGAGCTGCTGAATCTTCGGCACGCGCGTCGAGCCGCCGACGAGCACAACCTCGTCGATGTCCGACGGCTTGACGCCCGCATCCGCGAGCGCCTGCTTGACCGGCTCCATCGAGCGCGCGAGCAGATCCGCGACGAGCGATTCGAACTTCGCGCGCGTCAGCTTCATCTGCATGTGCTTGGGACCGTT
>Ga0209805_1002635_pt1 | contig 10441 bp, 10 predicted proteins | sample GraSoiAngelo_148_FD_185905 | JGI IMG/M metagenome (GOLD analysis project Ga0209805, IMG submission 185905) | Grasslands soil microbial communities from the Angelo Coastal Reserve, California, USA - 14_1009_09_20cm (SPAdes) (version 2) | ecosystem: Environmental > Terrestrial > Soil > Grasslands ... | reverse complement strand
GGTCAGCTGCTCCGCGAGCTAACCCTCGATCCGAGCCGCCACTATTTCGGCGCGTCGACACCTGTCCACAATGTCGTGAGACAGGTGTCCTCGATGTCCTGAGACATCACATCGGTGGGCAGAGAGGGAATCGAACCCCCACAGCCAAAGGCGGCTGATCTACAGTCAGCGGAGCTCACCACACTGCTCAATCTGCCCGGGGTGAGACCTCAAGTTTAGGGCATCGCTCTCTGGATGAGGAGCCCTTGCACGAGGGCCGCGGGGCCGATCCCGCGCTGATCGGATCTCGTATCGACGACACCCTACGGTACGCGGATGCGACCGATCGCTCTGCTGCTCGCGAGCGCCGCGATCATCGCGTACGCGTCGAACTTCCTGCTGCACGTCGAAGGCGATGCGGCTCCGAACATCCTCACCGCGGCCTCTTGGGTCGCTCAGGGCAACGCCGACCTCGACGAGTTCGTCGGCCGAGTTCCCTTCGACGTCCAGTACGTCGGCGGCCACGCCTACCCGTACACCCCACCGGGCGTCGCGGTGCTCACCGTGATTCCCGTGGGTCTCGCGATCGCCGCCGGCGCCGACGTCGCCTCGCTCGAATTCGTCGCACTCTTCGGCAAGGTCGCCGGAGTCGCCGCAGCGGGACTCTCGGTCGCGTTCGTGTTCCTCGCCTGCGCGCTCGTCGCCCGGCCGCGTGCGGCACTCCTCGCGACGGTTGGTTACGCGTTCGGCACGACGGTCTGGTCGATCTCCGCGCAACAGATCTGGATGCATGGGCCGGCGCAGCTCTTCGTCGCGCTCGGTGCCTATCTTTTATTGCGCGGCCGAGGCAGCACGCGCGCGGGCTTCGCGCTCGGATTCGCGGCGCTCATCCGACCAGTAGAGGCGTTCGTCGCGGCGCTCGGCATCCTCCGCGCGAGGCGCGGCGGCTACGCCCTCCGCTACGTCCTTTGGGGCTTCCCCGCCGCAGCGTTCCTCGCGACCTATTACGTCCTCGCGTTCGGCGGTCCGCGGCAGAGCTACGCCGGTCTTACCTGGAGCTTGCCCCCGCCGGGATGGCTCGGGCTTCTGGTGAGCCCCTCGCGCGGGCTCTTCGTCTATTCGCCGTTCCTCGTCTTCGGAGTCGCCGGGTTCGCGATGGCCTGGCGCGCGCGCGACGAGAGTGCACGCACCGTGCGGGATCTCTCGCTCGCGACGTTTGCGATCTACGCGACCTACGCGCTCTTCGACGGATGGTTCGGGGGCTGGGCCTACGGCCCGCGATATCTGGGCGATGCACTGCCGCTCCTAACGCTTGGCGCCGCGTTCGCGTTCGATCGCGGCGCGCTGCGCATGATCGCATCCCGAGTCGCGCTGGCGGCGACCCTTGCATGGTCGGTAGCGATCAACTTCGCCGGCGCGGGCTGGTACTACTTCTTCTGGAACGGCTATCACTGGGACGTCACTCCGAGCATCGACCTGACCTCGTATCGCGTCTGGGACTGGTCGGACCCGCAGTGGTGGTTCGTGGTCCGCCGGATGTTCGAGGATCCCGGATGGACGCTCGTCCCCGCGGTCATTGGCGCGCTCGCCGCCGCGTTCCTGGTGTGGCGCGCTTATGCGCGACTTGGCTTGAGACCGGCAGCGGAACACGAAGCCGGCCTCGGTCTGGCCGAGGGCGGCTACCTCGATCCCGCGACTTCCCTAAACGCTCACCGCTGATAGACGCCGATACCCATTGCACCGCGGTCGGGTCGCCGCAGCCGAGGGGCAGGTGCTGGTTCGGGCCGACCGCGAGCCCGGCGGGAGGAGGATCGCGATCGTGATGTGTCCCTGAGCCGTGTCGTTCGCGTCTCAGATCGCCCGCGAGTCCATTAACGGGCGCAGCGCCAGGTGGCGGGCGACGTTCCTTCAGCGTGCGCCGCTGAGAACGTCTCCTCCACCTCCCCACCTCAGGCCCGTCGCCGTCCCCCTGCGAGAAGGTGATGGGCAACCTGCGCAATGCGAGGCCGCATCGCCGAGACTCGGAGTGCGGCCTCGCTGTCTTGGATCGCTTTCCGTGGGTTCCCTAACGGCTCACTTGGTGGTAGACGCCGATCCCCCCTAGGAGATGGGTCGCCGTTGGTCGCAGCGGAACGAAGATCTCGTCATTGATCGGATTCGCCGCGACCGAGTGCGCGCCGGGCCCAGTGGTCACGTTCTGGATCCATTTGTCGGTCATCGCGTCGATGACCCCGAGGACCGGCCCGGTCGGGTTGTTGCGCGCGGCGACGTAATAGTGCTTGTCGCCGGGGTTGTACCAGACCTCATCAGCGCCGCTGACCTGCGCGATCGTCGCGACGATCGAGCCGGTGCGAGCGTCCATGACCTGCTCCGCGGTCGGATCGCCGCAACCGATGAGCAGCTGCTGCTTCGGGCCGAGCGCGAGCCCGGCTGGACCGCAGCTCTGGACGGGGAAGAGGCCGACGCGCATGTGCGTGCGCGGATCGATGACCGCGACCGCCCCGCCCGGGGCGGTCGTCGCCTCAGGTACTGACATGTAGAAGAGCTGGGTCTCCGGATCCCAGACCGGCTGCTCGAGCCCAGCCGTCGCGTCGGCGAAGGTGATCTTGGCGACGATCGCGCGGGTCTGCGTGTCGATCAGGGTCACGAACGGGGGCGTGTCTGCGTCGTTGGCGATGAGGATCAGCTTGTCCTTCTGGTCGTACGCGATCTCGTCGGCGCGAGTCGCGCCGGTTCCGGTCGGAATTGTGGCCACCCAAGAGTTGGTGCGCAGGTCGAACACCTGCACGCGGCTCATTCCGTCACCGACCCAGAGCTCGTCGCGATCGTGCACCACGACGACGCCGTTCGGACCGGACGTATCGGGGTTGAGGGTGTCGCCGACGAAGGCCGGCGAGCCGGTCAGCCGCGTCTCGAACGTGTTGGACGAGGCGTCGAAGATATCGACCGCCTTGTTCGAACGGTCTGCGAGGTAGTACGTCTGACTGGATCGCTCGACGAAGCTGATGTCGAAGCTCTTCAACGGCACGCTGCCGGACGGGAGATCGATGAAGGCGACCTGCTGATACGGAGCTGCGGTGTTGTCGGCGAACGCTGGAGTTCCTGAGCTGCCGGTGAGCGCGAGCGCGGCAGCGACGACGAGCGGACGCAGAACCTTGGCGTTCATGCGGTTGCTCCCCTCGCGTGAATTCGCGGGGGATTATCGCGCTGTCCAGCCGCAGTCGATGACCTGGGTCGCGCCGGTGATGCCCGACGCGGCGTCCGAGCAGAGAAACGTTACGTAGGCCGCGACCTCCTCTGGCTCGAGCAGGCGCTTGATCGCAGCCGGCGCGAGCATGATGTCGCGGATGACGGCAGCCTCGCTGATTCCGTTCACGCGAGCCTGGTCGGCGATCTGCTTCTCGACGAGCGGCGTGCGGACGTAGCTCGGGCAGACCGCGTTGACGGTCACGCCCTTCTCCGCCGCCTCGAGCGCCACCGTCTTCGTGAGCCCGTTGAGCCCGTGCTTCGCCGAGATATACGCCGACTTGAACGGCGAGGCGACGAGCCCGTGCAGCGAGGACACGTTCACGATCCGCCCCCAGCCGCGCGCGTACATGAGCGGGATCGCGTAGCGGGTCAGGTAGAAGGCGCCGAACAGCATGATCTTGAGCAGCTGTTCCCAGCGATCCTCGGGGAAGTCCTCGATCGGCGACACGTGCTGGAGGCCGGCGTTGTTCACCAGAATGTCGAGCCCAGCCCACTCGGCGGTCGCGCGCTCGACGAGGGCCCGGCAGTCGGCTCGGCTGCTCACGTCCGCCCGCTGGAACACGCAGCCTGGGACCTCGGATGCGGCGGCGGCGCCGTCCTTTTCGTTCACGTCGGCGAAAAGGACGTGCGCGCCATGCCGCGCCAGGTCGATCGCGATCGCCCGGCCGATCCCGCTCGCCGCGCCGGTGACGAGGGCGCTCTTCCCGCGCAGCTCCGCGACCGCCTTCACGTGCGCCGTACGATACGGCGCTCTGTACGCGGTCGAGACGCATGCGCTGAGCAAGGATTTCGCCGGCTTCCGCGCGGTGAACAACGTCGACCTGCGGCTCGAGGAAGGCGTCGTGCACGCGCTCGTCGGACCGAACGGCGCAGGGAAGACCACGCTCTTCAATCTGCTGACCGGATTCTTCGCGCCATCGAGCGGGCGGCTCCTGCTCTTCGGTGAAGACGCGACCGGCCTGCGCCCGGATCAGATCGCAAAACGCGGAGTGGCCCGCTCGTTCCAGATCACGAGTCTCTTCGAGCACCTGAGGGTCATCGAGCACGTCGTGCTGGCTCTTCAGGCGCGGACCGATCATGGCTACCGCTTCTGGCAGGCGGATGCGTCGCTTCGGAGGTTCGACGCGCGCGCACGCGAGCTGCTTGCCGAGGTCGGGCTCGAACCGCTCGCCGATCGCACGGTGCAGCACCTGCCATACGGGCAGAAGCGCGCGCTGGAGCTCGCCCTCGCGCTCGCGATCGAGCCGCGGCTGCTGCTCCTCGACGAGCCGACCGCGGGGATGAGCGCCGCCGACGTCCAGCGCACGATCGAGCTCGTTGCGCGCGTCCGCGCCGGCCGGACGGTCGTGCTCGTGGAGCACAACATGGGCGTGGTCGGCGAGCTCGCCGCGAACGTCGTCGTCCTCCAGCAGGGCGCGATCATCGCGGAGGGCCGATACGCGGACGTGCGGCACGATCCCGCGGTCGTCGCCGCGTACCTGGGACAGGTCGATGCTTGAGATCACCGCGCTCTCCGCGTGGTACGGCGAAGCCCAAGCGCTCCGAGAAGTGAGCCTGCGCGCATCGCCGGGTGAGGTGGTGACGCTCGTTGGACGCAACGGCGCCGGAAAATCGACGCTCCTGCGGTGCCTCATGGGCCTGCACGCGCAGATGACCGGATCGGTACGGCTGGGCGAGCGCGATCTCGGTCCGCTCGGACCGGTTCGCCGCGTCCATGCTGGTCTTGGCTATGTCCCCGACGATCGCGGCATCTACAGCTCGCTCAGCGTCGAGGAGCACCTCCTGCTTCCGCCGCGACTGGGGCCGTCGGCGTGGACGCTCGAGCGCGTCTACGAGGCGTTCCCGGCGCTCCGGGCGCGAAGGCAGCAGACCGCGAGCAAGCTCTCAGGCGGCGAACAGCAGATGCTCGCGATCGCCCGGGTGCTGCGGATGGGGGCGCGGGTGCTGCTACTCGACGAACCGACCGAAGGGCTCGCGCCCATCCTGGTCCAGCAGATCGCGCGGCTCCTCGTGGACGCGAAGGCCGACGCGCTCACGATCCTCCTTGTCGAGCAGAACCTCCGTTTTGCCACCTCGGTGGCCGACCGCCACTATCTGCTCGGGCAAGGCGAGATCGTTACGACCCTCGCGAACGACGAAGTGAAGGCCCGCGAGCACGAGCTCCGGCAGCACCTTGGCATCTAAGGACGGCGAAGGAGGGCGGCATATGCGCGGTCCAGTCTGGCTCGCGGTCCCGCTCGCCGGGGTCATCGCGGCCGCGGCCTGCGGTGGCGGCACGACACCCGGCGGCGGCGCGAGCACGGTGAAGCTGACGAACGGCAAGGTCGTCATCGGCGTCATCAACGACCAGTCCGGGGTCTACGCGGACCTGTCGGGGAAGAACGCCGTCGAGGCGGTGCAGATGGCGATCGACGACTTCAAGGCGAAGTACGGCGACAACGCGCTGGGCGGCCCGATCACGGTCATCAGCGCGGACCACAAGAATGATCCCGCGCTCGCGAGCTCGAAGGCCCAGGAGTTCTACGAGCGCAACAACGCGAACATCATCCTCGACGTTCCGACGTCTTCAGCGGCCCTTGCGATCGCGAAGGTCGCGAACGACGAGAAGAAGCTCTACATCAACATCACCGCGGCGACGACGGACCTGACCGGAGCTTCCTGCAACAAGTACACGTTCCACTACGCCTACGACACGTACATGCTCGCGCAGGGAACCGGCATCGCGGTGACGAGCAGCGGCGGCAAGCAGTGGTACATCATCTATCCGAACTACGCGTTCGGTCAGGACATGGAGAAGTCGTTCCGCGCAGCGGTGACGAGCAACGGCGGAACGGTCATCGCCTCGGACGGCTCGCCGTTCCCGAACCAGACCGGTGACTTCTCGAGCCTGCTTCTCAAGGCCGGCCAGCTCAAACCGCAGATCCTCGGCGTGATGCAGGCCGGCGGCGACCTCGTCAACGTCGTGAAGCAGTACAACGAGTTCAAGCTCAAGGACCAGGGCGTCAAGCTCGCGATCGGACTGCTCTTCGACACGGACATCACCGCGCTCGGGCAGGACGCCTTCGCCGGGGTCACGACGCCATGGATCTGGAGCGAGGACGACGCGTCGAAGGCCTTCGCCGACAAGTTCCTCCAGCGGACCAAGATCCGTCCGACGTTCGCGCACGCCGGAAACTACTCGGCCACGACGCAGTACCTCGAGGCGATCCGCCGCGCCGGGACGGACGACCCGGACGCCGTCGTCAAGGCGCTCGAGGGCTACAAGTTCAGCGACTTCTTCATCCACAACGGTCAGATCCGTCCCGAGGACCATTGGGTCATGCACGACGCCTTCCTCGCGCAGGTGAAGCCGAAGGCCGAGTCGAAGGAGGCGTTCGACTACTCGAAGATCCTCAACACCATCCCCGCGGACAAGGCCTCGCGGCCGCTCGCCGAAGCCCCCTGCAAGATGGCGAAGTAGCGAAAGGGATGACGCGGCGCGCGCCTCCATAGGCGCGCCGCGTCGGACCCGATGGACTTCCTCGCGATCCAGCTCTTCAACGGTCTCGTGAACGGTGCCTTCTACGCGCTCCTCTCGCTCGGCCTCGCCGTCATCTTCGGGATGATGCGGATCGTCAACTTCGCGCACGGCGCGTTCTACATGCTTGGCGCGTTCGTGGCGTACGTGCTGCTGCAGCAGGCGGGCATCGGGTTCTGGCCGTCGCTGGTCATCGCGCCTCTCGCGATCGCGCTGGCGGGCATGGTCCTCGAGCGCTTGCTGATCCGACGGATCGCGGGCGTCGATCCGCTCTTTGGCTTCCTTCTCACGTTCGGGCTCAGCCTGCTCATCCAGGACGCGATGCGGCTGCGCTTCGGGCTTCAGGGCCAGCCCTACGCGACGCCGGCGGAGCTTGCGGGCGCGGTGAGCCTGGGGGCGGTCACCTACCCGACATACCGCCTGTTCGTCATCGCGTTCTCGCTCGCGGTCTCGCTCGCGGTCTGGTACGCGATCGAGCGCACGCGCCTCGGGATGGTCGTGCGCGCTGCGACGGAGCGCGCCGAGCTGACGCGCGCGCTCGGGGTCGATGTCGATCGCTGGACCACCCCCGTGTTCGGGTTCGGCCTCGGTCTCGCCGCGCTCGCGGGCGTCCTCGCCGCGCCGATGCGGAACGTGTCGCCGCTCATGGGGTCCGAGCTCATCATCCTCACGTTCGCGGTCGTCGTGATCGGCGGGATGGGCTCGATCAAGGGCGCGATCGCTGCGGGGTTCCTGGTCGGAGTGCTCTCGAGCGTCGGCGCGATCTTTGATCCGGCGATCGAAGGCATCGTCGCCTTCGCGCTCATGGCGGTCCTCTTGCTGGTGCGGCCGAGCGGGCTCTTCGGCTCGCTCGAGACGTCGTGAGCTTGCGTCGCGGCCAGGTCGCGTTCGCCGCGGCGGCGATCGCCGTCGCCCTCGGTCTCCCGCGGGTCCTCTACCCGGTCCTCGCGCTCGACATCCTCGTGTGGGGTCTCTTCGCGATGTCGATCGATCTCCTCTTGGGGTTTGGCGGTCTGCTCTCGTTCGGGCACGCGGCCTACTGGGGCGTCGCGGGCTACGCCGCCGGCCTTGTTGCGCGCGATGCCGGGATGCCGTTCCCCTTCGCGGCCCTCGCCGGCGTTGTCGCTTCCGCCGCGCTCGCATTCCCGCTCGGCTATCTCTCGCTACGGCGCACCGGCATCTACTTCGCGATGGTGACGCTCGCCTTCGCGCAGATGCTCTTCTACGTGGCGAACGAGGCGCGGCCGCTCACCGGCGGCGAGAACGGGCTGCAGGGCATCCCGCGGACACTTGGCGGGCTCGCCCTCGGACCCTCGCTGTCCTTCTATTACGCGGCGCTCCCGCTGGTCGTCGTCGGCTACCTCGCCGCATACCGCATCGTCCACTCGCCGTTCGGACACGTGCTCGTGTCCATCCGTGACAACGAGGCTCGCGCGCGTGCGCTGGGCTACGACACGGCCCGGTACAAGCTCGTCGCGTTCGTGCTCTCGGCGGCGCTGGCCGGCCTCGCGGGATCGATCGAGGCCCTAAGCCAGCGCTTCGTCTCGCTCGACTTCCTCCACTGGAGCACGTCAGGCCAGGTCGTCCTCATGGCAGTGCTCGGCGGCTTGGGGACACTCTGGGGCGGCATTCTCGGCGCCGCGGTCTTCCTGCTCCTGCGCGACTTTCTCTCCACCTCCGACGTGCTGCGCGATGCGCCCGGCGTCGTGACCGGACTCGTCTTCATCGTCATCGTGCTCGGCCTGCGGCGTGGCCTGTGGCCAACGCTCCGCAACGGAGCCGGACGTCTGCTGCCGCGCAGTCGTCGCGCCGCGCTCGAGCCGCAGGTCCCGGAGCCGGAGATCCGCTGACGTCCCATGGCCTCACGCCTGCAGTGTGCGGATATGGAGGTCTGCGATGGAGAAAGAGACGATCGAGGAATCACAAGAGCTGAAGGAAGAAGGGGCCGCGCCGACCACGCAAGCCAGCCCCTTTGTGCACGAGGAGATCGAGCACGTGCGGGAAGGCAAACACGGTGCGCGCTCGACGAAGCAGGCGATCGCCATCGGGCTGTCGAAGGCCCGTCGCGCCGGCGTGAAGCTTCCGACGCCGCCGCGCGGCCGGGTCAGCGAAGAGACGCGCGCGTCCGCCGCGAGCGCGACGCGGCGCGCCGGACGAAAGCCGAACCCGAGGCGCGGGCGGGCGGTCCGCGCCGCGCTGAAACGCGAGGGCCGGGCCGCTGCATCGCCGCAGGCCCTCTCGCGCCAGGCGCGAGCCGCGTCACGTGCACGGGGACCCCGAGCGCGCTCGGCGAGTGCGCGCAAAGCGGTCCGGACGAAGGGCGCCGCAGGTCGGAGCACGGCTGCAGAAAAGGCGGCGCGTACGCGGAAGCGCCGCGGCAGCTAGCAAGCCGGCTCCCTTTAGATCGCTTTCGGTCGCAGAAATCTGACCTGGCCGAACGAATGCAGGTCCGGAACGACGCGATCCGCGTGTATTAGTGCACGACCGTAGGGGGTTTAGATGGGATTCATTGCTTGGATCATCGTTGGACTCATCGCCGGGTGGCTCGCAGGTCTGATCATGAAGGGAGGTGGCTACGGCCTTATCGGGGATCTGATCCTGGGCCTCATCGGCGCGCTTATCGGCGGTTGGCTGTTCTCGATCATCTTGCCGAGCGCCGAACCAACGGGCCTGATCGGCTCGATCATCGTCGCCACGATCGGCGCGGTCGTCCTCGTCGCGATCGTGCGACTGGTTCGCGGTAGACCTGTGCGGGCATAGGGACGATCTGAGCCGACCCCGGGGCTGGTCGTCTCGGTAAACAGACACAGCCGAGCCTCCTAGTCGCGCACGGTCGATGACCTTGCGGGGCGGCTGCGTGATCGAGACCAAGACGGCACAGCGCCCGCGTGCGCCAGAATCAGCAACGTCGAGACCGCAACCCAGACGCTGCACAGGCTGACCTCGATCGATCGCCGCTTCGCGGGTCGAACGGGCCACGAGTGGACACCGCCGGTGGACGACCCTCGCGTGGTCCAGGGACTCGAGGCCAACGACCTGGCCCGCTTCCCGTGGTTCTTCAAACGCTACGAGGGATCGCTGCCTCGCGTGCCGCTCCCTCGCAGCCTACCGGCCACCACGGCCCCCGCCGTCTCCGTGCTCGCTGGCACCGCGGACGTCGGCCCCGGCGAACTGGATCTTCCGCAGCTCTCCCGGTTGTTACACCTTTCCGCAGGCGTGGTGCGCACGATGGCGCGGCCTTACACGACCTGGCTGTTCCGTGCCGCCGGGTCCGCGGGCGGCCGCTTCCCGCTGGAGGTGTACGTCGCTGTTCCCGATGGCGTGGACGTGCCTGCCGGCGTGCATTGGTACGACCCGCGCGAGCATGCCCTCGTGCGGATCGCGCCGCCCCCCCGGGGTGGTGCGCCCGCCCTGGTCGTCACCGGAGTCCCCTGGCGCACGGGCTGGCGCTACCGCGAGCGCGGATACCGCCACGTGTATTGGGACGCCGGCACCATGCTGAGCCAGGTGCTCGCCGTCGCCGACTCCGCGGGGCTCACCGCCTCGTTGTTCAGCCGTTTCCCGGATGCGGCGGTGGCCGCGCTCGTCGGCGCGGATGGCGTGCACGAATGGCCCGTGGCCGTCGTCGCCCTCGGCAACGGCCCGCCCGCGCTCGATGCCTCCGGTCCCGCAGCCGGGGGTGACGTCGACGCAGCG
>Ga0209805_1002634_pt1 | contig 10441 bp, 10 predicted proteins | sample GraSoiAngelo_148_FD_185905 | JGI IMG/M metagenome (GOLD analysis project Ga0209805, IMG submission 185905) | Grasslands soil microbial communities from the Angelo Coastal Reserve, California, USA - 14_1009_09_20cm (SPAdes) (version 2) | ecosystem: Environmental > Terrestrial > Soil > Grasslands ... | reverse complement strand
AAACCGCGATCGCGCGGCGCGTTCCGTCTTGAGTACCCGTTACACATTTGATTGCAGACGAGGCGCCGGCACTTGGTCCAGAATGCATCGACCCTCAGATGCGCAGCGCCATCTCGAACATCAACTGGAAACTGATCGCCTTCTGGGTGCTGCTCTGGTGGTTCGTCTATTCGGCGCCGACCGAAGGCTCGCTCACGCAGCTGCTGTCGAGCGCTGACGTGGCGAGCCAGGCCGACACCTTCTAGCGATGCCGCGTCATCGTCCGGTGCAGCGGTTCAGTGCGCCGACGACGGTGGTGAATCGGTCGCCATCGAACTCGGTCTGCGAATAGATTCCGAGCCAGACAAAGCGGGTACGCCCTGATCGCTGCGGCAGCGCTCCGCAGACGGTGAGCACGCCGCTGCGCAGCCTCGCGATGGAGCGGCTTCCACCCATGCTGACGTTGATCGTCGGCCAGCCTTTCGCCTGCTGGTGGCGCCAGTTGTTGAAGAACCCGCTGTCGTACACGCCCGGCGTCTGCGAGTCGTAGAGCTCCGCGAAATAGGCGAGCACGCGTCCGCTCGGATTCAGGTCGCGCGCTCCGACACGCCTCCACGTTCCGCCATCCTCGGCCATGAACTCGTAGCCGTTCTGCCGTGCGGCGGCGTTCAGCCGTCCGAGATTCGGCCCGCTGTCGTCGTCACCGCGCAGGCACCGCGCGATCAGCGTCCGGTCATCATGCTGGCTGCTGGTGTCGTCGTACACCCACATTCGCGGCCGCGCGCTGCTCGCGCCCTTGATCGTGAAGTGACCGTTGGCGACGTTGCACGTGCGCCAGACGTTGTCGCGTTCGTTGGGCGGGTTCGGCTGGCTGCCCGCGATGTCGAGCGGCGGCTGCAGCGGCACCCAGCAGCCGTTGCGCCGCGGAGGACCGCTGTACCGGTCGAAGTCGATCGACTTCGCATAGGTGGCGAACATCACATGGATGCGCCCGCGGCACGGGGCCGCCGCCTGCAGTTGGCGTGTGCCGCCGTCGCCCGAGAGATCCGGGAACGCGAGCTGATCGATCTCGTCTCCGGTCAGCGCGCGCGACCACCAGCCGATCTCATCGAGCATGCCCTGCAGCGGCCTCGTGGCGTCCTGTCCGGTGCAGGCACCTGATGCGGCAGTCAGTTCGGCGCCATTCGAGACATTGGTCGGCTCCCCGCTCGTCGCGCTCGAATCGAGCGCGCCGTCGACGTAGGCGGAGACCACCGTGCCGCGGCGCACGACGGCGACGTGGTGAAACAGGCCATCGTTGAGCGCATCCACACTGAAGAACACCACGTAGTTGGTGGCCGAGGCATCCTGATCGAGCTCGGTGACGAGATGGCCATCCTGCAGGCGCAGGTTCCAGAAGTTCGAGTGATCGCAGATGGACCGCTTGGCAAAGAGATCGACAAGACCGGCCTGCGTGGTCTCCAACCAGAAGGCGAAGGTGAAGTCACCGCTGCCCACGTCGGCGGCGGCGCTGCCGAAGTTCACATGGGCGCCGCTGCCGTCGAAGCTGAATGCCTCGCCGGACTGCGTCGGCTCGAACGTGACGGTGCCAGCCAGCGTGCCGTTGTTGCCTCCCACCGCGTCATTGGCGTTGCCGTCAGCCGGCCAGTAGCTTTCGAGGCCGGCGGCCAGCGTGCCGTCCGGCGCGGATGCGACGACGCCGCGCGTGAACACGAACGCGGCGAGCACGGCTCCGCACAGAGCAATGAATGCGAACGACGATGTGATTTGAACGGTCTTCATGCGGGGCCCTCTCGTGAGGGCCCAGTATCGAAGCGCGTCGGAACGCGTGTAAAGCTCGTCCGCCGGGATGTGACGCGCGTGTCAGGCCGTGCGCCTGCAGTCACACGTCGCGACAATCGTTACGACTGACCCTTCAGGTACTTCTTCAGCCTCTCGGTGCTGACCTCGGCGCCGTAGACGTTCCCCTTCGCATCGATCGCGACCCCTTCCACGCCCGCGTTGTTGTTCTTGTCGGGATCGGGCTCGACGAACGGGATGACCGCCGCGACCTTTCCGTCGCGCGCGCTGCCGACGTAGATGCCGCGCCGGTAGCCGGGGTTCTGCTTCGAGTTCGACTGCGAGTCGGCGACCACCATGTGGTCGTTGCGATCGATGTAGATGCCGCTCGGCCGCCCGAACTGCTTCCACTGATCGAGGAACTTGCCGTCCTGATCGAAGATCTGGACGCGGCTGTTGCTGCGATCGGCGACGAAGATGCGGCCGCGCGAATCGATGGCGATGCTGTGCGGGGTGTCGAACTCGCCAGGTCCCGTGCCGCGCTTGCCCCACGCCTTGATGAACTTGCCGTCCTTCGAGAACTTCATGATGCGATTGACTGGCGTGTCGGCGATGTGGCCGTCGGCGACGAAGATGTCGCCGTTGGCCGCGATGGCGACGTCGCACGGGCCGCTGAACACGTCGGTGCCGCTGCCGGCGACACCGGCCTTGCCGAGCGACATCAGCAGCTTTCCGTCACGGTTGAACTTGAGGACCTGGTTGCCCTTGCCGTCTTTCACCTGCGCGTCGGTGACCCAGACGTTGCCGTCGCGGTCGATCGTCATGCCGTGCGCCTGCACGATCATGCCGGTGCCGAAGCTCGTCACGAGCTTGCCAGTTGGATCGAATCGCATCACGGGAGGATCCGATCGATGGAAGACCCACATGTCGCCGTTGGCGGCGGGGTCGACGGAGATGACGCCAGCCCATTTGGCGCCGGCGGGCAGCTTCGCCCAGTTCGCGTCTTCGCGGTACGGATTCGGCGCGCTGCTCTGCGCGGCAATCGTGACGACAGCGATCACGAGGAGGGTCACGAGGCCGGCTGCGACTTTCACCACACGTGCATGTGCCATACGGTCCTCCAGCAAATAGGACGCGATTGTAGCTCCGTTCGTCAGCGCGCGGCGGCGGCGAAGACCTGCCCGAACGCGTTGGCAAGCGTGACGGCCATCAGAATGCCGCCGACGCCGATCGTGACCATCGCCACGAGTCTCTTCGCATCGAACCGCCCGGCGCGCAGCAGCGTGATTCCGACGATGAAATTGAAGCTGCCCCAGAGCACGTTGATGATGGGCGAGGACATCCCTTGTCCGGGCGGCGACGCGAACGGGCTGGGAAACGGACGGCCGGAGATGCCGTTGGTGAAGTGCGGGACGGAATTGACCAGAAAGACGCCTGCGAAGAACAGCGCCAAGTAGTGATACCAGCGCATGTCGGCTCCTTGTTGCAAATGGATGGCGATAGCCTTGCTCAACTCGGTGCCCGTGTCCAGCGCCTTTCACTCATTCTTTCTGTACGCTCAGGCGACGAAGCCACGGAGAACACCAGCATGAAGGTTGCTGGACGAAGGCTCAGGCCTTGTGTACAGCGGTGACGACGCCCACCAGGAAATCGAGCCGGATGCGCTCGCCATCCTGCAGCCCGGGGCCGAGCGCCTCCGCGCCGACGCGCGCCACGCGCGTCTGCCCATCGGATTCATCGACGAACTTGTAGTGGACGTCGTACGACAGCTGCCCGTGGATGCTGATCGGCTGCAGCTTGTGGAGCACCGCCTCGCGAGAGCCTTTAAGCATGAAGCGTCTAGGTTACTGCGTCGAAGGGGAGCCGTGGCTGCGGATGTTCCGGCGGCACAAACGGCGTTTCACACAGATTATGCACGCTGACGCCGAGCAGGCGCACGGGGACGCGCCCGGCATCCGTGCGCTCCAGCAGCGCCAAGGCGCGGCGGACGATGGTCTCCTCGTCCCGCGTCGCGTCTTCCGTGTGGCTGCGCGTGATCGTCGTGAAGTCGTGATAACGGACCTTGATGGTCACCGTCCGCGCGTACAGCGCGCGCTTGAGCAGCCACCCGGCGGCATCGCGCGCCATCGCGGCGATCTCGTCGCGGATGTCGTTGATGTCGCTGAGATCGTGCGCGAAGGTGTTCTCACTTCCAGACGACTTCGGCTCGTGCCCGGCGACGACGGCGCGATCGTCCTCCCCGCGCGCGAGATGCTGCAGCCACTCGGCGAGCGAGCCGACGGTGGTGCGCAGCACGTCCGGATCGGCGGCGCGCACGTCAATCAGCTTCTCGATGCCCGCGGCGCGAAGTTTCTTCGCGGTCACGGGCCCGACGCCCCACAGCGCATCCACCGGCAACCCCTGCAGGAACGATTCGACGCGCCCGGGCGCAATCACCGTCAGGCCATCGGGCTTCTTCCAGCCCGATGCGATCTTCGCGAGAAACTTGTTCGGCGCGACGCCTGCGGATGCGGTGAGTCCGGTCGCGGCGCGGATCTCATCCTTCAGCCGCCGCGCGACGGTCATGCCGAGCGGCTCGTTCCACGCGTTCTCGGTCACGTCGAGATACGCCTCGTCCAATGACATCGGTTCGACCAGCGGCGTGATCGACCGGAAGATGGCGAACACCTGCTGCGATACCGTGCGGTACTTGTTGAAGTCGGGATGCACGATCACCAGCCGCGGACAGAGCCGCACCGCGCGCGACATCGGGATCGCGGAGCGGACACCGAAGGTCCGCGCCTCGTAGCTCGCCGCCGCGACGACGCCGCGCTTGTCGGGATCGCCGCCGACCGCGACCGGCACCCCGCGCAGCGCCGGATGGTCCCGCTGCTCGACGGATGCGTAGAACGCATCCATATCCACATGGAGGATGCGCCGCAAGCCGGGACGGTCGTTCACGCGTCTAATTCCCAGTGGCGCCGAAGCCGCCGCGGGTGGCCTCGCGGAGGTCACTCACTTCCTGCCAGCTCACGCGGGGCGCGGGGAGCACGATGCCCTGGGCCAGGCGGTCGCCCCGCTTCACCTGCACTTCGGCGCCACTGATATTGAGCACCTGGATCTTGACCTCGTCTTTTGGGCCGCAATAGTCCGGATCGATGACGCCGACCCCGTTGGCGACCATCAGTCCGCGCTTGAGCGGCGTGCTGCTTCGGGCAAGAATGGCGAGGAAATATCCGGACGGGACCTCGATGACGAGCCCCGTCGGGACGAGCACGATCTGCCCGGGTGCCAGCCTCACATCCTGCGATGCGGCCAGGTCGAAACCCGCCGCTTCCTCGGTTGCGTACGTTGGGAGGGAAATAGTGGAGTCCAGCCGTCTGATCTTGAGGCGCATCGCCGCAGCATACGCGATCGCGCTCCTTCTGCTTGCCGCCGCGCCCGCGTGGTCGCAAGCGCCCCAATCATCGTCGGCGAAGCTGCCGCTCACTCCGGCCATCCACGTGGGCAAGCTGCCCAACGGCATCACCTACTACGTCCGGCAGAACTCGCTTCCCGCCAAACGCGTCTCGCTGCGGATGGCCGTGAAGGCGGGCTCGATCGACGAGGCCGACGATCAGCGCGGGCTGGCGCACATGCTCGAGCACATGGCGTTCAACGGGACGACGCACTTCAAGCCGGGCGAGCTGGTGGCCTACTTCGAATCGATCGGCGTCTCGTTCGGCGCGCACGTCAACGCCTATACGAGCTACGACGAGACGGTGTACATGCTCGACGTGCCGACCGATCGCGCGGGCGCCCTCGATCACGGCCTGCAGGCGATGGCCGACTTCGCTGGCGGCATGAGTCTCACCGATGCCGAAATCGACAAGGAGCGCGGCGTCGTCCTCGAGGAGTGGCGTCAGCGCCTCGGCGTGCAGTCGCGCCTGCAGGGCATTACCGACAAAGCCATCTACGGCAACTCGAAGTACGCCGAGCGTCTGCCGATCGGCACACCCGAATCGATTCAGAAGTTTCCGTATCAGCGCGTGCGCGATTTCTATCGCGCGAATTACACCACCGATCGCATCGGCTTCGTCATCGTCGGCGACATCGACGCCGCGGCCGCGGAGACGCTCGTGCGCCAGTACTTCGGCGTCCTACCGGCGCGCAAATCGGCGAAGCGTCCGATCTATCCGGTTCCTCCGCACAACGACACGCGCGTCACGGTCGCCACCGACCCCGAAGCGCAGTCGACGTCCGTGTCGGTTTTCCACACGCGTCCGCTGCGCAAGTCGCTGACGGTGGGCGAGTATCGCCGCGATCTGGTCCGCAGCCTGTTCGAGTCGATGCTCAACGCCCGCCTCGCCGAAATCGCCCGTCGCCCGGACGCGCCGTTTCTCGGTGCCTCCGCGGGCGACGACACCCTCGGGCAGACCGTCGAAGCGTTCGGCGTCTCCGCGCGCGTGAACGAAGGTGGCGTCCCGAAAGGGATCGAGGCGCTCGAGCAGGAGCTCGCACGCGTGCGGCAGTTTGGCTTCGGCGATGCGGAGCTCGAGCGCGTCAAGAAAGCCACGCTCGCATCGTACGAACGGGCGTACAACGAACGTGATAAGTCCGAAAGCCCGGGGCTCGCGTCGGAGCTGGTGTCGTTGTATCTGAACGACGTGCCCGCGCCCGGCATCGCGGTCGAATACGACCTCGCGAAGCGGTTCGTGCCGACGGTCAACACCACCGAGACTGCCGCGCTGGCCCGTGAGCTCGTCACCGAAAACAATCGCGTCGTCATCGCGGTCGCGCCGGAGAAGAAAGATGTGACGCCGCCGAGCGAGGCGATGGTGCGCGATGCGCTGCGCACGGGCGCCGCGGCCACGCTGACCGCCTGGAAAGACGAGGCGAAGGGCAAGGAGCTGCTGCCGGCCAAGCCGACGCCGGGCACGATCGCCTCTCGCCGCGACGTCCCGGAGATCGGCGTCACGGTGCTCACACTGTCGAACGGCGTAGAGGTGTGGCTGAAGCCGACGGACTTCAAGAACGATCAGATCGTCTTCACCGCGTATGCGAAGGGCGGCACGCTGAACGTGCCGGAGGCCGACTATCGCAACGCATCGATGATGACGAGCCTGATCGGGATTTCAGGCGTGGGCGGGTTGTCGCCGGTGGATCTTGGCAAGATGCTGTCAGGGCAGATTGCGAACGCGTCGCTCTCGATGGGCCCCTACACGCATGGCGCCGGCGGCGGCAGCACGCCGAAGGATCTCGAGACCGCGCTGCAGCTGATGTACCTGTCGTTCACCGCCGCCAACCACGATCCGGACGCGTTCGAGCTGATGAAGCGTCGGCTGCGCGCGAACCTGGAGAACCAGGCGCAGAGTCCCGGCGCCGTCTACGGCGAACGCGTGCGTCTGGTCAACACGAACAATCACTACATCTCGCGGTCGATGAAGGTCGAGGACGTGGACGCGCTCGACCAGGCGAAGATGGAGGCGTTCTACAAGACGCAGTTCGCCAACGCCGCCGACTTCACGTTCTTCTTCGTCGGCGCGTTCGACGTGGCGAAGATCGAGCCGCTGCTGGCGACCTACATCGGCTCGCTGCCGTCGCAGGGCAAGCCGACGTCCACCTACAGTGACGTTCGCCTGACGTTCCCGATGGGCGTGAAGAAGGAGATCGTCAACAAGGGACAGGAGCCGAAGGCGCAGACGGTCATTTCCTTCTACGCGGAGTCGAACCTGAACGAGCTCGAGATGCACCGCCTGCGCGCCGCCACCGACATCCTCGAGCGTCACCTGCGCGACCAGCTGCGCGAGGAGCTTGGCGGCACCTACAGCGTCGGCGTCGATTACTCGAACACGCTGCCGCAGCCCGGCTACGGTACGACGAGCGTCCAGTTCGGCAGCGCGCCCGATCGCGTGGACAGTCTGGTTGCGACGGTGATGACCGAGCTCGATCGCATGCGCCGCGACGGTCCGAGCGCGGACGATGTGCAGAAGGTGAAGGAGACGGAGAAGGAAGGGCTCGAGACCTCCTTCAAGCAGAACGGCTTCTGGCTCGGCGCGCTGCAGACCGCGCAGATGCTTGGCTGGGATCCGGTCAGCATCATCCATCGCACCGAGCGCACCGACACGCTCACGGCGGAGAACATCCACGACGCGTTCCGGAAATACTTCCCCGCGGATCGCTACACGCAGCTCACGCTCCTTCCGGAGAAAGGAACGCAGTAGATATACTGGGCAGCCTGCCCATGCAGTACATCTACACGATGAAGGGGCTCGGGAAGGTTCATCCTCCCGATGCCCGCGTGCTCAACGACATCTGGCTCTCGTTTCTCCCCGGCGCGAAGATCGGCGTCCTCGGCCTCAACGGCGCGGGCAAGAGCTCGCTGCTGAAGATCATGGCCGGCGAGGACCACGAGTTCATCGGCGAAGCGTATCCTGCCGACGGCATCAGCGTCGGCTTCCTGCCGCAGGAGCCGCGCCTCGACGCGACGAAAGACGTGAAGGGTAACGTCGAGGAAGGCGTTGCCGAAATCAAGGCGCTGCTCGACCGCTACGACGAGCTGAACATGAAGCTGGGCGAGGAGATGTCGCCCGACGCGATGGACAAGCTCCTCGAGGAGCAGGGGCGCCTGCAGGATCGCATCGACGCGGTCAACGCGTGGGACATCGACAGCCAGCTCGAGCTGGCGATGGATGCGCTGCGCTGTCCCCCTCCCGACGCCGACGTGACGAAGCTCTCCGGCGGCGAGCGGCGCCGCGTGGCGCTCTGCCGCTTGCTGCTCAAATCTCCCGACCTGCTGCTGCTCGACGAGCCGACCAACCACCTCGATGCCGAGTCGGTCGCATGGCTCGAGCGGTTCCTGAAGGAATACAAGGGGACGGTCGTCGCCGTGACGCACGATCGCTATTTCCTCGACAACGCCGCCGAGTGGATTCTCGAGCTCGATCGCGGCTCCGGCATCCCATGGAAAGGCAACTATTCGTCCTGGCTCGATCAGAAGCAGCAGCGCCTCGCGCAGGAAGAGAAGTCGGAGAGCAAGCGCCAGAAGACGCTGGCACGCGAGCTCGAATGGATTCGCATGTCGCCTCGCGCGCGGCAGTCGAAAGGCAAGGCGAGGCTCAACGCGTACGAACAGCGTTTGAACGAGGACACGGCGCAGAAGATTGAACAGATCGAAATCTACATCCCGCCCGGTCCTCGCCTCGGCGACCTCGTCGTCGAAGCGCGCGGCGTGCGGAAGGCGTACGGCGACCTCCTGCTCATGGACGATCTGAACTTCACGCTGCCGCGCGGCGGCATCGTCGGCGTGATCGGACCGAACGGCGCCGGCAAGACGACGCTGTTCAGGATGATCACGGGGCAGGAGAAGCCGGATGCGGGGACGCTGCGTCTCGGCGAGACCGTGCAGCCTGGCCACGTCGATCAGAGCCGCGACGCGCTCAGTCCGAACAAGAGCGTGTGGGAGGAGATCTCCGGCGGCGAGGACGAGCTGATGATCGGCAAGCGGCCGGTCGCCTCGCGCGCGTTCGTCTCCTGGTTCAACTTCAAGGGCGCGCAGCAGCAGCGCAAGGTCGGCACGCTCTCCGGCGGCGAACGCAATCGCGTGCATCTCGCCAAGCTCCTGCAGAAAGGCTCGAACCTGCTGCTGCTCGACGAGCCGACCAACGACCTCGACGTCGACACGCTGCGCGCGCTCGAGGAGGCGCTGCTCAACTACGCCGGCTGCGCCGTCGTCATCAGCCACGATCGCTGGTTCCTCGATCGCATCGCCACGCACATCCTGGCCTTCGAGGGCGACAGCCGCGTCGTCTGGTTCGAGGGGAACTATCAGGACTACGAAGCGGATCGGAAGCGCCGTCTTGGCGCTGAAGCCGACACGCCGCATCGCATCAAGTACAGGAAACTAACCCGGTAGTGCAGGCCGGGTCTTTCGAACCCGGCAGATGGAGAGCATCCATGAATGCCGAACAAGCCAAGTTTCTCGCGGAACACTACGCGCGCATGATTGAAAACGAGATCCCGACGACGACCAAGGTACTGAACGCCGTCGGACGCGGCAACGGCGATTACAAGCCGGACCCAAAGTCACGCTCCGCGATTGAGCTTGCACGTCACATCGCGGCGGCCGATGCGTGGTTCTTCCAGTCGGTCCTCGACGGCAGCTTCGTGTTCGATCAGGCCGAGTCGGACAAGGCGGAAGCCAGGCTCGCGACGGCCGCCGATGCCGCCGCGTTCTACGAGAAGACGATGCGCGAGAAGGTCAGTCAGCTCCGCGCCACGCCGGCGGAGAAGCTGGCGAAGGAAGTCGACTTCTTCGGCTTCATGAATGCGCCGGCGGTCACCTTCCTCGCGATGGTGCAGAACCACAGCGTGCATCACCGCGGCCAACTCGCGGCGTATCTGCGCGCGATGGGCTCGGCGGTCCCGTCGATTTACGGCGGCAGCGCTGACGAGCCGTTCCAGGTGGCCACGGCGTAGACGCGACAAGGAGAGACACCCATGAACGCGGAACAAGCGAAATTTCTCGCCGATCACTACGCGAACCTTATCGAGAAGGAGCTGCCGGCGACGGCGGCGGTGCTCGCGGCCGTCAACGAAGGCGATCGCAATTACAAGCCCGATCCGAAATCGCGATCGGCGTTTGACCTTGCCGTCCACATCGCGCGCGCGGACACGTTTCTGATCCCGTCGGCGCTGAAGGGGAACTTCGACTACGACCCCGAAG
>Ga0209805_1002629_pt1 | contig 10448 bp, 7 predicted proteins | sample GraSoiAngelo_148_FD_185905 | JGI IMG/M metagenome (GOLD analysis project Ga0209805, IMG submission 185905) | Grasslands soil microbial communities from the Angelo Coastal Reserve, California, USA - 14_1009_09_20cm (SPAdes) (version 2) | ecosystem: Environmental > Terrestrial > Soil > Grasslands ... | reverse complement strand
GCGGTCGTACGGCACCATCACCGAGAGCTCATCCCACAGCCACTGGCCGGAGGTCGAGAAGTTGAAGTAGTGACCTGCGGTGGCGAAGCTGTTGGTGAAGGTCACGCGCCGACCGGTGGGGCGGCCGGCGTCGGTCCAGTTGCCGGTTTCGAGCAGTACGGTGCGAAACATACCGAGCTCGACCACCTCACCGCTCACGCCGTTGATCTCGACCCAGTCGCCGATGCGCATGCCGTTCCGGCCCATCAGCACGAACCAGCCGATGAAGGCGACGATGAAGTCCTTGAGCGCCACGGTGAGACCTGCGCCGGCGAGACCGAGCATGGTGCCCAGCTGCCCCGGTATTCCGATCAGCACCAGGAGGATGACCACCACGCCGACGATCTGCAGCGCGACGCCGACGACGTTGCGCAGCGTGGCGAGCTGGCGTCGGTCGACACGCGCCTGCCCGAGCAGCCGTTCCAGCCAGCGGTCGGCGAACTGCAGCAGCAGGATTGCCGCCAGCACGATCGCCACGCTGATCAGGCAGGCGTGCAGGATGGCGCGCTCCTGTCCAGCGACGATCGCGTCCCACCGGCCGTAGATATCGGCGAGGCGCCGGCGCGCCGTGATGCGCTGGTCGCGAAGCGTCAGACGGTGCTGCTCGGCTGCGATCTGGCGCGTGATGTTCAGGAGTGTCGGGGCGCCGCCGGCGAGCCCCGCGCCGCCTGCCGTCACGCCGGGAGCCGCGCCGGCAGCGGCCGTGGCGGCAGGCGCTGCCGATGCGGGCTTCGCCGCGGCTGCAGTGACGGCGGCGCTGCCCGCGCCCGGGGCGCGCCGCGCGGCGCGGCTGGCGAGCTCGGGAACAGTTTGTTTGCTCGCGGCGAGCTCGGCGGCGATCTGCGTCCGCTCCGCCGCCAGCTCTCTGGCGCTGTCGGCGGCGTGCTGCTGCGCTTCCGCGAGCGCCTCACGCTTCTCATGCACGGCGTACCAGCTGCGCACCTGGCCCACGAGGCCCCGCAGACTGCCGAACCGGCTCGGCGCAGCCGCCACGGGGGTCGCCGCGGCATTGCGTTCCGTGGCGTCGTGCTCCTGCTGCATCATCTGGATGCGCTGATGCAGGTTGCCGCCGGCCTGCAACAGATCGTTGTCCGCTTCCTGTACTTCGTCCTGCGCGAGTTCCACCTGCGACTGGGCCAGATCGAGCCGGTCCTGGATGGCAGCCTTGTCGGCGTCCGCAGCCTGGGCGAGCGCGCCGCTCAGGCGCTTGACCTCCTGCGCGTCATGCTCCTGCTCTTTCTGGGCATTGAGCAGACGCTCCTGGATCTGAACGGCCTCGGGGCTGAGCACCGGCGGATGCGCCTCGATGTGGCGGATCGCGGCGCTGAAGGCCAGGTCCAGCTCGTGATCGGTGAGTTGCACCGCCGCCTGCGCCAGCGGCTGCTCCTCGGCGGTAGTGGCGAGGCGCGCCAGGCGTTTGGCCGTCAGGAACGTGTTCTGATCGATGACGGGCATCGCACTGGCAGCGGGCGCCTTGGCTGCGGCCCGCTGTGCGCGCACCGAGATCGCAGTGGGACTCGTGGTCCACAGCCCATAGCCGACGGCGGCCAGGAGAACCACGAGCACCGCCGCGCCCACCTTCTGCAGTACGCTCATGCGGCTATGATGCCACGCGCGCCTCGCGCGCGGCGGACGCGGCGTGCGGTGAGCGAGTCAGCCGCGCGGGTCAGTACGCGAAATAAGGGCCGATGCCGCCCGGGGTGTTGGCGTTCTCGATGGCGGTAAACACGTTGTGACCGTAGAAGAACGGCAGGCCGAGATCAAAGCCCATCGTATCCCCAATGGGGCCGCCCAGACCGGGGAACACGGCGTAGCCGGCCGTGATGGTGTCCGCATCCCCCACAGTGAAATTTGCCGTCAAGGTCGTAGAAGTCGTGCCCTTGAGGCTTGCGGTCTCGCTCATCATGGACGTCGGACAGTAGAAAACCCCGGCATTGGAGCCCGTGCAGGCTGGCGTCGTCAGCGAGCTATCGGTGAAGAAATTGGCATTCGCCCCGCTGTCTATATAACCGTCCGCATAGGCGGTGCCCTTGTAGGTCGCGGTGATGAAGTCCCCGATACTCGTCGCAATCAAGGGCAGGACCGTGGCCGTCCCCAGTGCGTTATTGGTCCGCGTGCCGATGCCAAAGACCAGCGAACCGGATACGGTCGTGGTGCCGGCGGCGCCGACCGCCGGCAGCTCGACGATCACGCCGTTATTGTCGGTGACAAACATGCTCACCGGGTTGGCGACCTGCTCGGTGAGGCTGGCATTCGCGGCGGCGCAGGTGATCGACGAGGGACAGCTGTAGTACACGGGCGGTGCGGGGCTCGTAGTCGCACAGAAGGTGCCGCAGTCCTGGACGAACGGCCCGACACCGAGGATCCCGTTGGCACCGAACTGGTCTACCGTGTTCTCCGGGGTGCCGGTGCAAGTGAGCGGGACGGTGGGGTACGCCGGATCACCGATGATGTGGACGTGCACGTTCGCGGCGGTCTCCATGGAGACCGGGAGCGTAATGTCCGCCACGGCGAGCGAGCCCCAGCTGGTGCCGTCGGCAAACTGCAGGCACTCGGCGAGCGGGTTCCCGCCGCTATCTGTTTCCGCAGCCAGCGTGATGGCGGGAGCGGCGGTGAGTACCGACGACAGGATCCGCAGCCCGACTGAGCCGGTGTCGACCTCGATGTGATCGATGGTCTTGCAGGTGCTCGTGCCGGCCACACAGACCTGGACGCTGACGAAGGGGGTGTTGATCGAGGCAAAGGTCAGGCCCGGGGGTCCGGCGTCCACTGTGACGGTTTCGACGTTGGGCGGCCCCGGGGGGGCGATGGTCTGCGTGGGTGGCGGGGGAGTAGTCATGTAGCCGCCGCCACCGCACGCGGCCAGGAACCCCACTTGGACCAAAGAAAGAGCAACGGACTTGCGCACGGGTTTTCCTCGCTGCCGGTGGCGTGTATCAATTGATGGCGCTGACGGAGAAATTCTGCGGCAGCAGGTCCGGCGCCCACGCGCGTCCATAGAATGCCCGCATGCGTCCGCCTGACTGGACGACGAGCCCAGGTCGCTCGATGGCGAGGTGCCGATGCCCGCCGAGGTGCGGCGCGCTCGCGGCCTGCTCGTATTGCCCGTAGTAGCTGCCGAGCATCTGGCGCAGGTCCGGGATCACCGGGCCGCGCCAGCTGATGGCGAACACCTTGTCGGCGGGCGTGAGGTATTCGCGCACTACCGTGCCGTAGGAGGTCGTGATCTCGTGCACGGTGAATCCCGCGCTCGAGCTGATCCGCAGCGCGCCCTTCATCCTGACGAGATCGGACTGTACGGACGTGGCATCCCCGCCCAGTGCCGCCAGGGCGGGCGCGGCGGCAGTCAGGGCCACAACGATTGAGCAGACGACGGTGTGGGTCAGTTTCATGAATGTCTTCCTCACTCCACCCGGTCGTCATTGTGCCTCAGCGGCCGGCCAGCGCGACGTGTCTTAAGTTGGCGACGACCTAACCCATGTCCGCGTGGCGGGCATGCAGTGCATGAGCGCGCGGACCGTGCATCGGTTGACCGGTTCACTGCCGGTTCAGGCGAGGACCATGCCGCCTTCGCCGGGCGGCCGTCCCCCGGCAGGAGCCACGCCCCGAAGGCGTCAAGCTCCCGGCCACCTGCGGGAGCGAAAACCGCTCGTCGCCTTTGGCGGGGCTCTCAATAGCAGCGCAGTCAAGAATCCGTTAGGATTCGCCCCCCAAATTCGGAGCGGTAGTTCAGCTGGTTAGAATACCGGCCTGTCACGCCGGGGGTCGCGGGTTCGAGTCCCGTCCGCTCCGCCAGAGTCTTCAGCGAGCCAGCCTCAAACATGCTTCAAAGAATCGGAGATGCCCTCAAGGGCCAGAAGTGGCTCGCGTACCTGGTGCTGGGGGCCCTCGCGGTGGTGTTCGCCGCCTGGGGCGCCTACGGGGTGGTGAATCTGAGCTTCGGCGGCTCCAACTACGCCGCCGAGGCGAACGGCAGCAAGATCTCCCTCGAGGAGGCGCGCGAGGCCTGGCTGCGCCAGCAGACGCAGTGGCAGCAGCGCCTGGGCGGCGCGGAGATCCCCGCTCCACTGCGCGGGAAGCTGCAGGACCAGGTGCTCGAGGGCCTGATCGGCCGGGCGCTGCTCACGCAGCGCACGCACGATATGGGCTACCGCGTGAGTCAGGATGCGCTGCGCGAGGCGGTGCACAGCGAGCAGGCGTTCCAGGTCGCCGGCCAGTATTCTCCCGAGGCCGCCAAGGCGGCGCTCGCCCAGGCCGGTATCTCGCTGCAGACCTACGAGCAGGACCTGCGCACCCAGGTGCAGCGCGTGCAGCTCGAAGGCGGCATCCGGGCGTCGGATTTTCTCACCCCGCTCGAGCTCACGCGCCTCACCGACCTCGAGGAACAGGAGCGCGAGGTGCGCTACCTCGTGCTGCCGCTGGAGCGGTTCAAGTCCGCCGCCGGCGTCGACGAGGCCACCGTGCAGGCGTACTACCAGGCTCACCAGGCGCAGTACATGACGAGCGAGTCCGCGCATCTGCAGTACGCGGAGTTGCGCCTGGAGGCCCTCGCGGCGCAGCAATCCGTGAGCGATGCGGACCTGCACGCCGCCTACGAGAAGAGCAGGAGCCGGCTGGAAGTGCCCGAGAAGCGCCACGCGCGCCACATTCTCATCACCGGCAAGGACGACGCCGCGGCGCTGGCGCAGGCGCAGCAGGTGCTCGCCCAGGCGAAGGCGGGCAAGGACTTTGGCGACCTCGCGAAGCAGTATTCCCAGGATCCGGGCTCGGCGAAAAACGGCGGGGATCTCGGGTGGGCCGAACGCAGCAGCTTTGTCGCGCCGTTTGCGGATGCGCTGTTCGGCATGCATGTGGGCGAGATCAAGGGGCCGGTGAAGACGCAGTTCGGCTATCACATCATCCGGCTCGATGAGATCCAGGCCGGCAAGAGCAAATCCTTCGAGGAGGCGCGCGCCGATCTCGAGGCGCAGCTGCGCCGCGACCGCGCCACCGATCGCTTCGGCGAGGTCCAGGAGCAGCTGCAGTCAAGGGTGGCCGAGCCGGGCGCCGATCTCGGCTCCCTCGCGCAGCAATACAACCTGCTTACCGGGGATGTGGCGAGCTTTGTGAAGGGCGCGGGCGGGCCTCCCGTCGGGCTCGCGCCGGCGCTGCAGGAGCTCCTGTTCGCCGATCCGCCGCTCGCCGTCGGGCGCCTCGGCGGACCGGTGCTGGTCGGGGATGACCGTCTGGTCATCGTGAAAGTGCTGGAGCACCGCAAGCCCCAGCCCCGGCCGCTTGCCGAGGTGCGCGAGGGGATCGCCGCCACCCTTACCCGCGAGCGCGGCACGCAGGCGGCTCTCAAGGCCGCCGAAGGTGCACGCGCGAAGCTCGAGGGCGGCATGTCCTTCGAGGCCCTCGCGCAGGAGCTCAAGGTGAGTGCGGACCCTGCGCACTTCGTCGGCCGCCACGACCCCTCGATCCCGGCGCCGGTCCGGGACGCCGTCTTCGCCGCACCGCACCCCGCCGGCAAGCCGCTGTACCGCGCGCTCGCGCTCACCGACGGCGGAGCGGCGGTGGTGGCGGTGATGGCCGTGCGCACCGCCGCCGCACGCGATCCGAAGACCCTCGGGGACCGCGCTCTGCAGGAAGCCGAGCGTCTGGGAACGGATGCGGCCACGGCCTACGTCGAGGAAGTGCGGCGCACGGCGGACGTGCGCAAGAACCCCAAGGCCTTCGAGTAGCGAGGCGGGGGGCGGGGCCGGTCAGCCCTCGGCCTCCAGCGGGAAGCTCATGCCGACGGTGCTGAAGCCGCTGTCGACGTAGAGGATCTCCCCGGTGATGCCTGCCGCCAGGTCCGAGCACAGGAAGGCGGCGGCATTGCCCACGTCCTCGAGGGTGACGTTGCGGCGCAGGGGGGCGACTTCCGCCACGCGGGCGAGCATTTTACGAAACCCGGGAATGCCCGCCGCGGCGAGGGTCTTGATCGGTCCGGCCGAGATGGCATTGACCCGCACGCCCTGGGGACCCAAGTCCGCGGCCAGGAAACGCACGTTCGCCTCCAGGCTCGCCTTGGCGAGACCCATGACGTTGTAGCCGGGAATCGAGCGTACGGCGCCGAGATAGGTCAGTGTCAGCAGCGCCCCGCGCCGGCCCGCCATCAGGGGCTGCGCCCGCTGCGCGAGCGCGGTGAGGCTGTAGCTCGAGACCTCGTGCGCCACGCGGAAACCCTCGCGGCGGGTGGCCTCGAGGAAGCTTCCGGTGAGCGCCTCACGCGGCGCGTACGCGACCGCGTGCACGAGGATATCGAGCTCACCCCACTCGCGAGCGAGCCGCTCGAAGGCGGCATCGCACTGCTCGTCGAGGGTGACATCGAGCGGCATGGTGAGGCGCGACCCGAGCGAATGCGCGAGCGGCTCGACGCGCTCTTTCATCTTGTCGTTGACGTAGGAGAAGGCGAGCTCGGCACCCTCGCGGTGCATGGCCTGCGCGATGCCCCACGCGATGGAGCGGTCGGTCGCAACGCCTACGATGAAGGCACGCTTGCCGGCGAGAAATCCCATGATGAGCCTCCCGGCGCGGATTATGCCGGAAGTGGCACCGCCAGGACCTCGGCCGCTAGTGGTGGCGCGTGTGCAGACGGATGCGCAGCTTCTGTCCGGCGTGCAGGCGCGAGCCCGAGGAGAGGCCATTCCAGGCGAGCAGCTGCGGCACGCTGCACTGGAAGAGCCGCGCGATCTGCGTGACGGTGTCGCCCTCGCGCACCGTGTAGAAGAGCCGCCGGTGTCCACCGGAGCGGCCCGATCCGCCGGAGGAGCCCGAGGTCAGCCGGATGTGCTGCCCGGCGCGCAGGGTGTCGCCCGGGTGCATGCCGTTCAGGCTCGCCAGCGTGTTCACGTTCATGCCGTTGCGGCGGGCGATGGTCCACAGGGAATCCCCGCGCCGCACGACCTGCACGTGCGCGCGGCGCAGCGAGCGGCCGTGCCCATCGACGCGCGCGGCGGCCAGCATGACCTTGGCGGGCAGCTCCGAGACCGCGCTCGGCACGCGCAGGTCATCCCCCACGGTGAGCCCGCCGGTCAGGTCGTTCAGCTCGCGGATGACGTTCACGCTGGTGTGGAACTTGCGCGCGACGGAGGCGATCGAGTCACCGCGCCTGACGCCGTAGTGGTTGACCCCGAGACGCTGATCGGGGGAGAGCTGCTCCAAGTTCTCGCTGAATACGTCGGCCGCATCCACCGGCAGCAAGAGGTAATGCGGACCCGCGGGGTCCGTCGCCCAGCGATGGAAGGCGGGGTTCAGCTCGTAGAGCTCCTCGGGACTGACCCCGGCAATCTCGGCGGCGATCTTGAGGTTCACCTGGGCGTGCGTCGCGATGCGCGCGAAGTAGGGCGAATTCGGAATGGGGCTGAACTCGAGCCCATAGGTCTCAGGATCCCGCACCAGGCGTTTCATCGCCAGGAGCTTGGGCACGTAGGCGCGCGTCTCCCCGGGCAGCCACAGGTCCCAGAAGGTCACCGGACGGTGGGCGGCGCGGTTCATGTCCACGGCGCGCTCCACCATCGCCTCGCCGCAGTTGTACGCGGCGACCGCCAGCAGCCAGTCGCCGTCGAACTCATCGTGCAGGTGCTGCAGGTAGTCGAGCGCTGCGCGCGTGGACTCCACGATGTCGCGCCGGCCGTCGTACCACCAGTCCTGCTTCAGGCCAAAGCGCGAGCCGGTGCCGGGAATGAACTGCCACAGTCCCGAAGCGCGCGCGCGCGAGTAGGCGTACGGCTCGAACGCGCTCTCCACCACCGGCAGGAGCGCGAGCTCGAGCGGCATGCCGCGACGCTCCAGCTCGGTGACGATCTGATACAGGTACAGGTCCGCGCGCCCGAAGGCGCGCTGCAGGTAATCCGGGTTCGAGGCGTACCAGTGCAGCTGCTGATCGACCGCTCGCTGACCGGTACCGTCATCGAGCTTGAAGCCCGCGCGCATCCGATCGAACAGATCCCCGTACTGATCCGGCGCAAGTCCCGCGAGCTGCGTCGGCGCGGCGTCCGCCGCCGCGGCTGGGGCGGGTGCGGGTGATGCCGGTGCGGAGGGCACCCCGCTTACTGAAGCGTCCATCGGTGCCGGCGCCGAGGCGTCCGTCGCCGCGGTCGCGGCGGCCGGCGCAGGTGCGGAGGCAACCGGCGCGGGTGCTGTTGCCTCCGGCGCGACCGTCGGGGTGATGGGTGCAGGTGTCGAGCCGAGGGTCGCCACTGTTGATGGCTCCGGCGCGACCGTCGGGACGATGGGTGCAGATGTCGCGCCGCCCGGCGCGGCCACGGCAACCGGTATCGCTTCGGAAGCGGGGGTGATGACCGCTGGCGGCGCCTCGCGCGCTCGCGGCGGGGCAACCGCGCACGCCGCCAGGGCGAGAAGAGCCAGGCCGAGGAGCCCATGAGGCGTCCGTTTGAGGAATGCCGTCGCCAAGTTCCGTACCCTCTTTCGGCGTGCTACTTTTCCCGTGCCGGGGCACGGGGTCCACCAAGGACATTACCGGCTCTTGATCAGGAATTTAACCGGTAAGTTCATAGTATTTCCAGCACCCCTATCGTGCCAGTTCGCACTTCACACATCCCGGACCGTGATACGGCTCTCAGCGCCTGGTGGGGAACCCCACTGGGACGGGCGCTGCTGGCGGCGGAATCGGAGCTGCTTGCGGCAGCGCTGGAGGACGTTTTTGGCTGGGAATTGCTGCAGGTCGGCGCCTGGGGCACGGCGCGCGAGCTGCTCGCGGGGGCCCGCACGCGCCGGCAAAGCGTGGTCGCAGCACCCGGATTCGCCGGAGCCGACATAATCGCCAGACCCTCGCAGCTGCCGCTGGTTGGCGACAGTATCGATGCGGCGCTCCTGCCGCACACGCTCGAGTTCGCCCCCGATCCGTACGCCATCCTGCGTGAGGTGGATCGCGTGCTCGGGGGCGAGGGGCAATTGCTGGTGCTGGGATTTCAGCCCTGGAGCCTGTGGGGCATGCGCGCACGCTGGAGCCGCGCGGGCTTCCCGCCCGGCATGCGACGCGTGCTGTCGCAGCGGCGGCTGCGCGAGTGGCTGGTGCTCCTCGGATTCGAGGTCATCGCGACGCAGCATTACCTGTACCTGGGCCCCTGGAGCCGGGGACTCGCAAGCGGCGAGGGGGCGGGTCGGATGCTGCGCCGCGGGCTCACCTACCCGCTGGCCGCGGGCGCGTACCTGCTGCGGGCGCGCAAGCGCCTCTACACCCTGACGCCGATTCGTCTGCGCGTCCGCGAGAAGCCCGCCGTGATCGGCGGCCTGGTCAAGCCCACGACCCGCTCACGGGCGTGATCGAGATCTACACCGACGGCGCCTGCCGCGGCAATCCGGGGCCCGGCGGCTGGGCGGCACTGCTGCAGACGGGCGAGCGCGAGAAGGAGCTCCACGGCGCGGAAGCGCTGACGACCAACAACCGCATGGAGCTGACGGCGGTGATTCGGGCGCTCGAGGCGCTCAAGCGCCCGGTGCGGGCGCGCCTGTACACCGATTCGGAATACGTTCGCCGCGGCATCACCGAGTGGCTCACCGAATGGAAGTCGCGCGGCTGGCGCACCGCCGCCCGCAAGCCGGTGAAGAACCAGGACTTGTGGGAGCGGCTCGATGAGCTCGCCGCCCGCCATGAGCTCGAGTGGCACTGGGTGCCGGGGCACGCCGGCGTGCCGGGCAACGAGCGCGTCGACCGGCTCGCGAATGAGGCGATCGACGCCTTGCAGCGGCGATCCTTACGGTAAACTCGCCCGCCATGCGACAGGTCGTCCTGGACACCGAGACCACTGGACTCGAGCCCGAGCTCAATCACCGTGTCATCGAGATCGGCTGCGTGGAGCTGCTGAACCGGCGGGCCACGGGGCGCACCTTCCACCGCTACTTGAATCCCGAGCGCGAGATCGAGGACGGCGCGCTCGCGGTGCACGGCATCTCGCGCACCGACCTGGACGGGCAACCGCGCTTTGCGGACATCGCCGAGGAGCTGCTGGAGTTCCTTAGCGGCGCGGAGCTCGTGATCCACAACGCGGCGTTCGATGTCGCGTTCCTGGATGCGGAGCTGGCGCGCCTGCCCGGAGAGCCGCGTCAGGTGGCGTCGGTCTGCCAGGTGCTCGATACGCTCGCCCTGGCGCGTGAGCTGCACCCCGGACAGCGCAACAGCCTGGATGCGCTGTGCAAACGCTACGACGTCGACAACTCGGCGCGCGAACTGCACGGGGCGCTGCTCGATGCGCGCATTCTCGCCGACGTGTACCTCGCGATGACGGGGGGGCAGAGCGCGCTGCCACTCGCCGAGCACGAGCCGGCCCGCGCCCCCTATGGCACGCGCCCGGCGCGGGTGCTGGTGCGCGCCGCGGTGCCCCTGCCGGTGCCGGCGGCGAGCGCGGAAGAGCTGCAGGCCCATG
>Ga0209805_1002628_pt1 | contig 10450 bp, 7 predicted proteins | sample GraSoiAngelo_148_FD_185905 | JGI IMG/M metagenome (GOLD analysis project Ga0209805, IMG submission 185905) | Grasslands soil microbial communities from the Angelo Coastal Reserve, California, USA - 14_1009_09_20cm (SPAdes) (version 2) | ecosystem: Environmental > Terrestrial > Soil > Grasslands ... | reverse complement strand
GCGCACGTTCGATCTGGTGCTGCTCGACGTGGCTTTGCCCGACCGGAATGGGTTGGACCTCCTGGTTGGTTTGCGTTCCCTTGATCCGCTGATGTCGGTGGTGATGATTACCGCTTACGGGACTGTGGAAAACGCGGTTCGTGCGATGCAGTCCGGCGCCGCGAATTTCATTCAGAAGCCTTGGGACAACGAAAAGCTGCTCGCCGACGTGCGGGCGGCTGTGGCCCGGCATCGCGCCGAAGAGGAGAACGTTCAGCTCAAGCGGGCGCTCAAGCAGCGCTACAACTTTGAAAACATCGTGGGCAAGAGTGAGCCCATGCTCAAAATTTTTGACCTGGTGGCGCAAGTGGCGCCCAGCCGCTCGACAGTGCTGTTACAGGGTGAAAGCGGCACCGGAAAGGAGCTGATCGCCAAGGCCATCCACTTGAACTCGCCGCGGCGCGAACGATCGTTTGTGCCGGTCAATACCGGCTCCATGCCGCCTGATCTGCTTGAGTCCACGCTGTTCGGTCACGTGAAGGGTGCCTTCACGAGCGCGATCGCTTCCAAGAAAGGGCTATTTGAGATCGCCGACCGCGGCACCCTCTTTCTGGATGAAATCGGGACCATGGGCACAGAGACGCAAAGCAAGATTCTGCGCGTGCTCCAGGACCGCAAGTTCATGCACCTCGGCGGCGTGCAAGAAGTCCAGGTGGACGTCCGCATCATCGCGGCGACCAACGTGGACTTGAAACAAATGGTACGCGAGGGCAAGTTCCGCGAAGATCTCTTCTACCGGCTGAACGTGATTACGATCGACCTGCCTCCTTTGCGTCTGCGCCGGGAAGATATTCCGTTGCTGGCGGAGTACTTCTTGAAGAAGTATTCAGAAGAGAATGAGCGGCCCGAACGCCACATCAACAACGAAGCACTGCGGGCTCTGGTCAACTACGCCTGGCCAGGGAATGTGCGCGAACTGGAGAATGTGATCGAGCGCGCGGTGGTGCTCTCTGCCGGACAGGAGATCGGGCCTGACCTCCTACCCAGCCACATCGTCGAGCGGGGCGGCGCAATCCCGATTCTCGAGCACCGGATGGACGCTTCCTTGTTTGACATCGTGGAAGACTGTGAGCGGCGGATCATCACTGACATGCTGGAAAAGTGCAACTGGAATCAGACCGAAGCGGCGGAACGGTTCCGTGTGCCGCTGTCTACTCTCAATCAGAAGATTAAGCGGCTGAATATCGAGCTGCGAAGGAAAAACGGAACCAAATAGGGCTCTCGGGTCTGGGAAACCAAGACCGAGAGCCAGGAGCCTTCTGCCCGTACCCGCTCTGTGACTTTAGACGTCCTCCGCCCTCTGCTATAGTTCCGGATAACCTGACCGGATAACCTGACTGGAAATTAAATTGTGCCCCGGCCGGGTTTGTCACACCCATGGAACTGATTTCGCCTACCGAACTTGCTAAAGAAAAAGTTGTATCGGTTCAGCACTACACCTTCCTGGCCTGGCGCTCTGTCGCGAACCTGTTCCGTACTCCCCGCTACTGGACCGACATGATCCAGCAAGCTGACCTGATCGGGTTCGGCTCGCTGCCCATTGTTCTTGCGGCTTGTTTCTTCACCGGCGCTGCGCTGGCCTTGAACAGCGCTACCACGTTAAGCCGGTTTGGCGCGCTGTCGTTGATCGGCCAACTGGTTTCTCTCGGTATCGTGCGGGAGCTCGGGCCAGTGCTTTCCGGACTGGTTGTGGCTGGGCGAAATTCCTCCGGCATGGCCAGTGAACTGGGCTCCATGATCGTCACCGAACAGATCGATGCCATGCGCGCCCTGGGCACCGATCCCATGAAGAAGCTGGTGACCCCGCGCGTCGCCTCCACGGTTATCATGCTGTTTTTTCTCACCATCCTTGGCGATCTTCTGGGTTTGATTGGCGGAAACGTCGTGGCGAGTCTTTTGCTCGGCCTGGACTCTCACCAGTATTGGAGCAACGCCTGGCAGACCCTGGTTTTTGAAGACGTGTTCATGGGGCTGGTTAAGCCGCTGGTGTTCGGCTTCATCATCGCGACCATCGGTTGCTATTACGGCTTGACAACAAGAGGCGGCACTCAGGGCGTAGGGCGGTCGACTACCGAGGCAGTCGTGGCTTCGATGATTTTAATCATTGTGGTGGACGTCTTTGTCACCCGGCTGCTGATGATCTTGCTCGGATAATCGGTGGGGAATTGTTGAACTATGGCCTATCCTCCCACTGTTTTCGAACGCGCCCCCGTGAGGAGGGCCGGGGCGGAGGGGAATGCCGTCGTTTTTGAAGACGTCGCGATGAGCTTTGAGAGTAACCCGGTCCTCGATGGAATTTCGTTCCGGCTGGCTCTTGGTGAAACCAAGGCTATTTTCGGTGTAGCCGGGGCCGGCAAGAGCACGATTCTCAAGCTCACGCTGGGGCTGCTCAAACCGGACCAAGGCCAAATCTACGTCCTCGGCCAGGATGTCACCCAAATGGAGGAGGAAGACCTTTTCGAGCTGCGGCGCAAGATTGGCATCGTGTTCCAGGAGAGTGCGCTGTTCGACTCATTGACGGTCCGCGAAAATGTAGCGTTTCGGCTGATGGAAGAAGGTGGCACGTCCGAGGATGAAATCGAGCAGCGGGTGCGAGAGTCGCTGCGCTTCGTCGAACTGAAACACACGCTCGACATGTTTCCGGTTGAGCTTTCCGGCGGCATGCGGCGCCGAGTGGCCATTGCGCGCGCCATCATCACCCAGCCTGAGGTTTTGCTCTATGACTCGCCAACCGGCGGGCTGGATCCAGTCACCTCGACCACGATCGTTGAATTGATCGTCAAGCAGCGGGACGTGTATAAGACCAGTTCCCTGCTGGTCAGCCATCGCCTGCAGGACGCGTTCACGATGGCTACGCATTACTTTGACCGCCGGGAGAACAGAATGAAGCCTCTGCCACCCGGATCCCGTACAGAGGTTCCCATGAACTTCATCGTGCTGCGCGATGGCAAGGTGATTTTCAACGGCGATGCGCATGAACTGGCGCAGTCTAAGGACGAGTACATCCGGGAATATATCTCGTGAGATTCGCCCATAGTGCACGCCAGATCCTTCGCGGCGTACCTGGCTCTGTACTGGTTGACCGATTTGTGTTGCGGGTCAAAAAACAAAACTTCGGTTGTCTGCCGCTTGGGCTCGGGGGCAGCGCCGGTTGTACTTTTCCCGCCTCCTCGGCACCGCGCCCTGTAGGGTGGCCCAGGGGCCTTCAGCCCTCGGATTCTCAAGCCAACCGCTGGAACGGGCTTTCGTTAACCGCACAGGTACGCCCGTGCCCGAGCTAGGCGGTCCACGCCGAGTGAGAAATGTTCATAGGCCCCTCCGTAAGACCTCGGCGCATGCTTCGACTTCGCTCCGGGCAGGCTGCTGAAGCTTTGGCAAGACAATTTCTGAACCGAGCTCCCAGGCATTACCAGAGCTCCAAAGAAACGCATAGATGCAGCGATGCAGCATGAGACGTTGCCGAGCCACAGGTCAGCTTGCCCTGGCTACTGCCGCTTCCTTCATCATCTTCTTCCGGGCGGCTAGTCGCTCTTCAAACCCCTTCAACGTGTGGCGACCGGCTTTCGATCGCGTAATGGTCGGACTCTTCAGCTGGGTTCGCAGGTTCTTCAGGAAGGGGCGAACCTTCGCGAATATCACGAACATCTCCCCCGAGAAGGCGAGTTCCATGAAGAGTTCTTCACTCAGTGTGCCATGCAAGACGAACGAAGCTGCCATTTCCCAGTAGCCGGTCACCTGTCGCAGCCAGTTGTTCTCCTGGGTACCCGCCGCCATGGCGATTTTCGCAAGATCGTCGGCGCTGTCCGGCCAGAAGGTGACAACCCACCATTGACGCGCCTTCCGCATCTCGGCCTCACGGCGCAAGTCATAGAGTTTCACAATCAGTTCGGCATCAGCGGCAGTTGGCTTTTTAGACATGAAACCTCCTCCAAATTTTGTATTTCCGTAATTTTGCAAGCGGGTAATTTAGGGTGCCGCTAGATTACCGGAGCGGCTTCCACCGGGACGGGACGTTCGTAGTCGCACTCTTTGTTCGGACACGCGATTACCGGACCAGCTTTTAATATCTTCTCAACCAGGTACTCCGCACGACGGGCATTTCTCAGCGATTGGCTTGTTGGCTGACGTGAACTTGCAATTTGGGTAATTCGAACAGCCGTAGAACGTATTGCCTTTGCGGCGGGCTCTCTTCTCGACGACTTCGCCGTCTTTGCAGAGCGGGCATTTGACGCCGATAAAGTTTTGCTTGACGTATTTGCACTCCGGATAACCGCTGCAGGAGGTGAATTCTCCGTAGCGGCCGTGCCGGATCACCAGATTACGCCCGCACTTGGGACAGATTTCATCCAGCGGAATGTCAGGAACTTTGCGGCCCTGATCCAGGCGGCGCGTGGTCTTGCAATCCGGATAACCCGTGCAGGCCATGAACTGACCGAAGCGTCCGCGCTTGAGCACCATCACTCGCCCGCAGTTCTCGCAGTACTCCTCCTGCGTGGTCTCCTGCATATCGGCCGAATCGAGATCCGGCAGGTTGATGGGGTTTTCCTTGGTGAAGGTGCAGCTTTCGGGATCGTCCTTGTCATAGGAACTGCAGGCATAAAAGGAACCGTGTTTCCCCCACTTGATCACCAGCGGCGAGCCGCAGCGTTCGCACTTTTCGTCCGTGGGCTTCTCCATACGCTTGATGTTTTCCATGTGCTTCTCAGCGTATTTGAGGTCCTTGGCAAAACGCTTGTAGAACTCGGCCAGCGTGTCGGTCCACTTCTCCTTGCCTTCTTCGATTTCATCCAGTTCTTCTTCCAGGCGGGCGGTGTACTGAAAATCGAAGATGTCGCGGAAATTTTCCACCAGCAAATCCGTGACCACCAGCCCGATCTCGGTGGGCACAAATTTGCCCCCCAGCTTCTGCACGTACTGGCGCTCCTGGATAGTCGTGATGATCGCGGAATATGTGGACGGACGGCCGATTCCGCGCTCTTCCAATTCCTTGACCAGCGAAGCTTCGTTGTAGCGCGGTGGCGGCTCAGTGAAGTGCTGCTCCGGCTTGAGGCTCTTGAGGGTCAATTTCTGGCCGGCTTCGAGCGGCGGCAGCTTGTGCTTGAGCTCTTCCGCTTCCTCATCTTCGCCTTCTTGCGACTCTTTATATATTTTCAAGAAGCCATCAAACTTAAGCACCGAACCGGTGACGCGGAACCAGAAGCTGTCGCCGCCCGACCTTGCGTCGATGTCCACCGTGGTCTGGTCGAACACGGCTGGGTTGATCTGCGAAGCAACGAAGCGCTGCCAGACCAGCTTGTAGACCTTGTACTCATCTTCTTTTAAGTACTGCTTGATCCGGTCGGGATGGCGCAATGCGGAGGTGGGACGAATGGCTTCGTGGGCAGCCTGCGCTTCCTTCTTCTCCTTATAGGTATTGGGCTGCTCGGGCAGGTACGGGGCGCCGTACTCGGAAGTGATGTACTCGCGGACTTCTTGGATCGCGTCAGGCGAGACGCGGGTGGAGTCCGTACGCATGTAGGTGATCAAACCGACCAGGCCTTCCTCGCCCAGCTCGACGCCTTCATACAGGCGCTGCGCAATCATCATGGCCCGTTTGACGCTAAAACGCAGCTTGCGCGAGGCGTCCTGCTGCAGCTTGCTAGTGGTGAACGGCGGAGCCGCATTGCGGCGGCGCTCTTTCCGTTCGACCGAACGAACCAGCCAGTCTGCCTTATCCAGGGCAGCGCGGATGTTTTCCGCTTCGTCGCAGTTGGGAATTTCGATCTTCTCTTCGCCCTTGCCGAGAAAACGCGCGTCAAACGCCGGCGGCTTGGACGCGGCCAGATGAGCATCTATAGTCCAATATTCCTTCTTCTCGAAGGCCTTGATCTCGCGTTCGCGCTCCACGACCAGACGGAGGGCGACGGTCTGCACCCGACCCGCAGAAAGGCCACGACGCACTTTGTCCCAGAGCAGCGGCGACACCTGGTAGCCTACGAGGCGGTCGAGCACGCGGCGAGCCTGCTGGGCGTCGACTAAATTGCGGTCAATCCCACGCGGATGTTCGAAAGCTTCACGGACCGCGCGTTGCGTGATCTCGTTGAAAGTCACGCGCTGGATGCGCAGAGTGTCCTCTGCCTTCTTCCTTTTCTTCCTTTTGCCCGAGCCGTTGCCCAGTTCCTCTTCCAGGTGCGCGGCAATAGCTTCGCCTTCGCGGTCCGGGTCAGGCGCCAGATAGATGGATTCGGCGGACTCGGCCAGCTTCTTCAGCTTGACCAGTACCTTTTCTTTGCCGGGAATAACGATGTATTCCGTATCGAAGTCTTTGTCGATATCGACTCCCAGAGTGCTCTTGGGCAAGTCCTTCACATGGCCGAGCGAAGCTTCGACCGTGTACCCTTTGCCAAGGTATTTCTGGATGGTCTTCGCCTTGGCAGGCGATTCGACGATGACTAAGCCTTTGGACAATGTCCCCTCGACGAGTCTTTCTTTTTTTGAAGCTAGCACGAATGGCAAGCTGGCAACAAGCTACTATTGCTCGCTACTGGCTACTGGCAACCTCGCTGACGGCTAGAGCCTCGTTTTTTGAATGCGATACAGGCCGGACCCTCTGTACCGGGTACCAGGCCAGTCAGCATCCGCGCAACCTCCACGACCTCGATCACACGACCTCGAACACGAGTCGTCGAAAATCGACGTCAAGCCAGAAAATCGAAAGCCCTTGCCAACAAGAAGGGCTATTCCAGTTGGGTTGCCGAACCGCGCGCGATCTTGGAGAAACAGCCTAAATTCACCGTCGGAACCTCTGCCCCATGCTACGGCGATATTCGCGCCGATCGAAGCCGCGGAACGGCGCAGCTGACGGGTGAGACCCTATGCCTTTTCCCCGGGGAAGTTGCGGGTAACCTCGTACACGCTGAGAGTCAGATCATGAGCCTTCGTCCCGACTTTCAACTCCTTGAAGTTCTTCCCTTATCAGATTTTGTTCGCGTGCCAGCTTGCTAGCAGCTTGTAGCTAAAAGCTCTGCACAAAATTCTTCCCCGGCAGCAGTTTCACCTCGCCGGCGGGTTCGAAGAGGACGGCAAAGATCTCGGAGCAGGAAACTTCGAATTCCAGACAGTTCTCCTTCGTCCCCGAATAGAGATGCAGTTCCCTCCGGCTGCGATTCAGGGCGGGGGCGAGTTGGAGCTTGGCGCGTTGTTTTATCAAGGTGTTGGGACCCCAAGCGTTTTTGTTCGTTACCTCACCCGGGCATGGCAAAGAAGTCGCAGCTCGGTTCCAGAGCGCAACCTTCCGGTAAGCGAAGGGCGCAACACGGCTCCCACATCGCCGAGACACTCCGCGATGCACCGTGCGGGCGTGGCGACCGAGGCCGGGCGTTAAAGCGAGCGCCAACCAGAGCCGGGCGCGGTCTTGAGCGGGTTTGACGGGAAGAGCCAAGGGCTGAGGCACATAAGCCTCCTCGGCGGGCATGTGACAGCCGGACAAATCGCTGCCAAGGATTGGCGGCGCATGGCTTTGTTAAAATTAGCGGTTCTCCATGGGCCGCCTGCGCATATCGGCAATTTCCTACCTCAATACTGCACCCTTAATGTGGGATTTCGAACACGGCAGTGCCGGCTCGGAGTTCGAGATTTCCTATACCATCCCGTCGGCCTGCGCACAGGCCTTGCGCGACGGGACAGCCCAGATCGGGATCATCCCCGCGGCGGCCTACGCCACTGTTCCCGACTTGGTGATACTTCCGGGCGTATCCATTGCCTCGCGGGGCCCGGTGCGCTCCATCCTATTGATCAGCAAGCTGCCGATTGAAGAAATACGGTCAGTAGCGCTGGACCGCTCTTCCATGACTTCGGTCGCTCTGCTCAAAGTGATCTTGGCCAAGTGGGTAGGCCGAGAGCCGGTTTTTAGCTCCCTCGGTCCCGACCTCCACGAGATGCTGAGAGACCACGATGCGGGATTGCTGATCGGCGATCCGGCGCTCGAGGTCGACAGGTCCCGCTATCACTGCTACGACTTGGCAGAAGAATGGATTCGCCACACGGGCAAGCCATTCGTGTTCGCGTTCTGGGCGGTAGGCAAGGCCGCGCTACGAAATGCCCCCGCCAACTTGGATTTGGCGGCGATATTTCAGAAATCGCGGGATCATGGACTTGGTAAGATTGATGATATCGCACGAATCTGGGGGCCGAGGCTGGTGGGGCTCAGCCAAGCCGACGTGAAAAAGTATCTGGCCGAAAACATTTACTACTACCTCGACTGGGAATGCCTGGACGGCCTACGGCTTTTCTACCGGTATGCGACCGCTTGTGGGGTTCTGCCACCCGCGCCTGCTCTCGAGTTCTACGAAGCGCTCAAACCCGCTATCCGATAGAACTATTCCCGCCCGTACACTATCCCCGGGAGCCTAAATAAGTTCAAAAGGCGGGATGGAAGCTCGTTTGGCACTGGCGATTCGTGTCGGCATGGACCTGGCTGCGCCGCCTGGGTGGCCCCCGGCCTTTCCTGCTGGCCTCCGGGGCCCTGCAGTATCCGCGCCAGAAGTTCCTGGCGTTGCTCGGCTTTGGACGGGCCCGTGCGTTTCACCATCGTCGGCTTCCTGGCGGCGCACTATGGCCAACAGATCCTCCAGTTTTTTTCGAAGTACTCGAAGCCAACCCGGTATACGCTCATCGCGCCGGCGATCGTGGGAGTGCTTGCCAGCTTGTTGGCGACGTGCGCTTCTGGCGGAGTCGGGCAGGGAGCCGGCACCCAACGCAGCCGAGTTCAAAGGCGCGGAGCCGGAAAGCCGGGCGAAGCAGTCCTAACTTGGAGGGGACCGCCGGGGTCCGATAGAATTGTCCCACGCGGCTGTGATCGGCTTATGTCCTTGACCAAGCAGCAAGCGCTCGAGATGTACCAGTCAGATGACCTGATTGGCATTGGCATGGAGGCGGATGCCTTGCGGCGCAAGCTCCATCCCGAGGGGGTGGTCACCTACATTATTGACCGCAATATCAACTACACCAATTTCTGCACCGAATACTGTACCTTCTGTGCGTTCTACCGCCCGCTGAAGGGCCCCCGGGCCAAAGAGGGCTACATCCTCGATTTCGAGACCATCTACGAAAAGATCCGCGAGACAGTAGAGTTGGGTGGCACGGGCGTCTTGATGCAGGGGGGACTCGATCCCGACCTGAAAATTGACTGGCACGAGCAGTTGCTGCGCGGCATTAAGCAACGCTTTCCCAAGATTCACCTGCACTGTTACTCGGCTTCAGAGATCATTGCCGTCGCCGAATACAGCGGGCTGACCATTCGCGACACGATCCTGCGTCTGCGCGACGCCGGACTGGATTCGATTCCGGGCGGAGGCGCCGAGATTCTGGATGATGAGGTGCGCTACAAAATTGCGCGTTTGAAGTGCCTCACGGACGACTGGTTGAACGTCCATCGCACCGCACACCAGATCGGAATGCGGACGACCGCTACCATGATGTTTGGGGTGGGCGAGAAGCACGAGCACCGCATCAACCACTTCCAGCGTCTTTATGAGCTTCAGGAAGAGACCGGCGGCTTCACGGCGTTTATCCCCTGGACTTTTCAACCCGCCCACACCGCCCTCGGCGGCCGACACTGGGAGGAAGCAACTGCAGTGGAATATCTGAAGAATCTGGCTATCTCACGGCTCTATCTCTCCAATTTCAAGAACGTGCAGTCCAGCTGGGTGACACAGGGCCTGAAGGTTTGCCAACTGGGATTGCGCTTTGGCGGCAACGATGTCGGGTCGGTGATGTTGGAAGAAAACGTGGTGCGGGCCGCGGGTGTTTCGAATTGCACAACTGAGGAAGAGTTGCGGCGCATCATTCGCGATGCAGGATTCCGCCCTGCGCAACGAGACACGTTATACCGGACGTACTTCCTGAATTGAGGTTTCGTGCTGAGCGAGGGCCAACCCGAGTCGAAGAGCCCCTACCCGGCCGGCGTGGCTGATGCTGCTTGAAGGTATTTTTACCAGCTGCCAACGGCAGAGTTGAATGGTAGAGACCGAGCTGTGCCCCCTCCAGTGATTCCAGAGGGGCTCTACCCTGAGGAGGACAGACTCCAAGCAACTGTAGTCGCAGCGGGTTACCGGGAAGCGCCGTAAAGCCCCGCCCTTTAGGGCTGGGGATATAAGGCGTGATTTTGCCTTGTCTTAGATTGCTTCATTAGGTATAAACATCAGTATGGCCCTGGAAGGGTACAAATCAAACCACAACGTGGTCTATTCAAGCAAGTACCATTGTGTGTGGACGCCTAAGTATCGGCGAGCTGTGCTGGTCGGGCGAGTCGCTAAACGGTGCGAACAGGTGCTTAGACAAGTGGCAGACAAATATCGTGCCGAAATCATGGCTCTGGAAATCATGCCCGACCACGTACACGTGCTGGTAGAAGTAGACCCGCAGTTGGGTA
>Ga0209805_1002627_pt1 | contig 10452 bp, 8 predicted proteins | sample GraSoiAngelo_148_FD_185905 | JGI IMG/M metagenome (GOLD analysis project Ga0209805, IMG submission 185905) | Grasslands soil microbial communities from the Angelo Coastal Reserve, California, USA - 14_1009_09_20cm (SPAdes) (version 2) | ecosystem: Environmental > Terrestrial > Soil > Grasslands ... | reverse complement strand
CTGCTCGAGAGTGAGCTGAAGCGGCTCGAGGCCGAGTACAACATGTTCTTCGCGGGGCGCCTCCCGCGTCCGCCGTGGGAGACCCGCGGCCGCGTGACCGCGATGGTGCGGCGGCTCGACAACCTCCACATCCCGAACACCGGCGGCAAGTTTCGCTTCAGTACGCTGCAGTCGCGTTATCAGACGTTCATCGATCTGTGGGACCGCGGGCTCAAGGCGCGCGAGGAAGGGCGGCCGGGGCCGTTCGCCAACCTGAAGCCGCCCGCCGAGGAAAAGGCGAAGCGGCCGCTCGATCGCATCCTGCACGTGACGACCTTCAGCGATCCGATCAGGGAGATGGACAAGCTGCAGGATCTCTACGAGAGCCTCGCCGAGGCGCGGCGCGAGGTCGGCGAGGACGCCATCCCGTTCCACAAGTTCGCGGACTTGATCAAGACGCAGGTCGGCACGTTCAAGAAGAAGGGGACGCCTGAAGTCGCCTTCCGCGTCGCGGTGAAGCACGGCAAAGTCGCCTTTACGGCGAGGGCGATGAAGGGTGCGAAGGATGAGGATGAGGAGGAGTAGGGGGAGCGGGTATGAAGCCCGGCGCCGCGAAGGACGCCGGGCAGGTCGTTACGTGGTTCTAGGGTTTGGTGACGTTCCCCGCCTGCGGACCCTTCGGGCCGTCGACGATCTCGAACTCGACCGCCTGACCCTCTTCCAGGGACCGGAAGCCGTTGCCACTGATTGCGGAATAGTGCACGAACACGTCGCTGCCACCTTCCCGTTCAATGAAACCGTAGCCCTTGGCGTTGTTGAACCACTTGACCTTACCTGTGATACGCATCGTTCTCTTCCCTGATGAAACATGCCCCTCGAAGTTCCAGATGAGCTTCCGGGCACAAAAAAAGACCGCAAGTGCTTGCGCGGCCTCGACTGCTACGCTTCGGGAACGCCCCTCAACGCAGCGCCATACTAAGCATCGCGCCTATTCCGTGTCAAGCGCCCATGGCTGGAAATGTCGCTTTTTCAATACGATGGGTCCCCTTACTCCCATAACCACGAGCTGATGCGACGCGCCCTTTTGAGCGTTTCTGACAAGACTGGATTGGTCGATTTCGCCCGCGCGTTGGCCGCCCGGGGGTTTGAACTGGTTTCGACCGGCGGAACCGCCACAGTTCTCCAACGGGCCGGCCTGTCCGTTATTGGCATCTCGGAGGTGACGGGCTTCCCCGAGATGATGGACGGCCGCGTCAAGACGCTGCATCCGCTGGTGCACGGCGGGATCCTCGCGCGCCGCGCCCGTCCCGACGATCTCGCCTCCGCGGCGACACACGGCATCACGCTCATCGACCTCGTCGTCGTGAATCTCTATCCGTTCGTGAAGGCGGCGAGCAATCCGGACACGCCGTTCGACGGCCTCGTCGAGGAAATCGACATCGGCGGCCCGAGCCTCGTGCGCGCGGCAGCCAAGAATTTCCACGACGTCCTCGTCGTCGTCTCGCCGTCGGATTACGACGGCGTGCTCGCGCAGCTCGATCGCACGGGCGGACCGTCGCGCGAGTTCCGCTTCGATCTCGCGCGCAAGGCGTTCGCGCATACCGGCGCGTACGACACCGCGATTGCCTCCACGCTGGCGACGGTTGTCGCTGATGAGACAGGATTCCGCCGCGAGAGCCGGGTCCTCTTGGACCCGGCAGATCGGCCGGCGCAGACGATAAACCTCGCGCTCCGCAAGCTGCGCGATCTTCGCTACGGCGAGAACCCGCATCAGAAGGCCGCGTGGTATGCGGAGGATCCCGCGGCCGGTCTCGGCAACGCGCAGGTGCTGCAGGGCAAGGAGCTCTCGTACACGAACCTCCTGGACCTCGACGCCGCCGCGCGCATCGTGCTCGAGTTCGACGAGCCAGCCGCCGCGGTGGTCAAGCACACCAATCCCTGCGGGGCGGCGACGGGGAACAGCGCCGCCGACGCGTACCTCCGCGCGCGCGACGCCGATGCGCTTGCCGCCTTCGGCGGCATCATCGGGCTGAATCGTCCGATTGATGAGGCGACGGCGAAGGCGATCACCTCGACGTTCATCGAGGCGGTGGTCGCGCCGGCCGTGGACGACGAGGCGCGGGCGATTCTGGCGACGAAGGCAAACCTGCGCGTGGTCACGGCGGATTTCACGTCGCTGGCGCAGGATACCGGCCGCGAGCTGCGTTCGATTCTCGGCGCCGTGCTGCTGCAGTCGCGCGACCGCGTCAGCGAAGCGTCGCGGCCGTGGCCGTCAGGCGACCTCAAAGTGGTGACGACGCGTCAGCCGACGGCGGCCGAATGGCAGGCGCTGCGCTTCGCGTGGCGCATCTGCGCGCACGTAAAATCGAACACCATCATCTTCACCTCGGCCGACCGCACGCTCGCGATCGGCGCGGGGCAGATGAGCCGTGTCGACGCGGCGAAGGTCGCGCGGATGAAGGCGGATGCCGCCGGCCCCGACACGCTCAAAGGTTCCGTCGCGGCGTCCGATGCGTTCTTCCCCTTCCGCGACGGTCTCGACGTCGTCGCCGAAGCGGGCGCAACCGCTGTCGTCCAGCCGGGTGGGTCCGTTCGCGATCAGGAAGTGATTGCCGCGGCGGATGAGCGCGGCCTTGCCATGGTGTTCACGGGACGACGGCACTTCCGACATTGAGATCCGCCTTCCGGCGTGAGCTGCTCAACGCCGTCTTCCTAACGGGTGGGATCTTCTCGGCCGCGATGGGCATCAAGGGATTCCTGGTGTCGTTTGTCGCGCTCGGCCTGCACCAGATGGGCGCCGCCTTTGCCGCGCGAAGCACGGTCGGCATCTTGGGGCTTGCGGCGGTGCTGGCGTTCGTGCCGTTTCCCGACGTCACACCCGATCTGGTGCTCACGGCGGTGTTCGGCGGCTTCTTCCTTGGCGCGGGGATCGGGCTCGCGATCCGCGGCGGCGCTGTGCTCGACGGGACCGAGATTGCCGCGCTGCTGATCAGCCGCCGCGGCGATCTGCTGCGCGTGGGCGACATCATCCTCGGCTTCAACGCACTGCTGTTCGTCTCCGCCATCGCGCTGCCTCGGCGTCGAACCGGCGCTCTATTCGATTCTCACGTACCTCGCGGCGGCGCGAACGCCGACTTCGTCATCCACGGCATCGACGAGTACACTGCGGTCACCATCGTGTCGGATCACAACGGCCAGATCCGGCAGCGAATCATGCACGCGCTCGGCCGCGGTGTGACGATCTATCGCGGCTTCGGCGGCATGAGCGGCCGCGAGCGCGACATCCTGTACTGCGTCATCACACGTTTGGAGATCGGCAAGGTGAAGGCGATCGTGCGCGAGATCGATCCCGAAGCCTTCATCGTCTACCACGCGCTGGCCGGCGCCGAAGGCGGCGTCGTGAAGACGCGCGGTTTTCATTAGGGCGGCAGCACCTCGTACAACTGCACCGGCTTGCCGAGCCAGGTGGTGTCGGCCGCGAGGCGCAGCGCCTTGCTCCGTCGCATCGCCTCGGACTGCTCCTGACATCCGGCAGTGGGCAGGCCGCAGTTGACGCTGACGTACGTCACGCCGCGGCGGCGCAGCGCCGCGATGCTGTCCGCGTCAGGGAAGAGCAGCATCTCCTTCTGAAAGGCGGCGTAGGACTGCGGGATGAAACCGCTGTAGCCGTTCACCAGCCGCGCCCAGTGCTGCATCGAGAAGTACAGGTAGGGAATGTTGCCGATTTCGTCGCCGGGGATCGGCGTCTCGACGAGGATGGCATTCGGCGCGTAGCGCAGCGCATCGTAGATGGGCGGCGGTTCCTTCCACACCGGCGTCAGCGCGAGCGTGGGCCACGCGTCGATCATCACGAAGGCGATGAGCGCGGCGAACGCCGCGCGCTGATAGCGCGATGATGGCCGCCGACGGAGAAGTCGCTGCGTGCCGAAGCCCGCGAGGATCGCGAGCGTCATTCCGACAAGCGCGGCGAAGCGCGCAGGTGAACGCAGGCCCCGGAACGGGAACAGCAGCTGGTAGTAATACGGGTACGCCACGCCATGCAGGCCGAGCGATCCGTCGAAGGAGAGCAGCAGTCCCGCGGCGTAGATCAAGCGCATCGTTCCGAACGGCGGCGCGAGCGCCACGGCGGTGAGCGCCAGCGGTGCGGCGCCGGGAAAGAGCGTGCGCTCCGGTGCGGACGGAAGCAGCCGTTCATGCCACAACGTGTTGTACCGGTTTGCGCGCAAGTAGTCGGCTGGAGTGGCGCTGTAGAAGTCGATTTCGTACAAGCCGCGCGCGCCTTTCATCGGCTCCGCCTCGGTGAACGCCCGCGCCAGCGGCCACGTCAGCAGGGCCGCGACGATGGCGCACGCAAGTACGGGACGCATCAGCGGACGGATGGGCGTCCGGTGAACGAGCAGGAGGCCGGCGCCGATCGCGGCAGCGTAGACGAGAAAAAAGACCGCGTAGTACATGGACGAGTAGAGCTGCGCGACGCTGGCGAGCGCGAGCGCGAGCACGTACCGGGCGGGACTCGGGACTCGGGATTCGGGAGTCGAATCCCGGATCCCGGATCCCGAATCCCGCCCGAGCAACAGGTGCAGGGCTAACAACCCAAACGGCATCCACTGCGTCATCTGCAGCTCGAGATGGCTGTAGTGCTCGAATCGGTACGCGTAGCACGCGTAGGCAAGCCCCGCGATGAAGGCGGCGCGCGCCGAACCGGTCAGCCGCTCGACCAGCAGATACGTCGCGATGCCCGACAGCCAGAACCCGGAGAGGAACAGGATGTTGTAGGCGACGATCGGGTTGACGCCGAGCGCGAGCAGCGGCGCAATCGTCACCGCGGGCAGGATGACCGGATCCGAGAGCGTCAGCGTGAGACGCTCCGGATAGAAGATGTTGGCGTCGAACAGGTGCAGCGGGTTGGTGGCGAGCTGATGGTTGACCCATCCGACTCGCCACATCGAAAAGAGCGGATCGCCGAGATCCGGCACCCAATCCAGATGCCGCAGCTGGTCGTGCAGCAGCACGCCGAGCGCCGCGGCGATCCCGAGCGCCGCGACCGCGGCGCGCCGCCAGGCACCCGGCGCCACGCTGACGACGATCGGTTCGCGCTCGGTTGAATCGAGCAGCCGCTGCCACTGCGCGGTCCAGCGCCCGAACGGGCCGACGCGTGGCGCGACGATCGCTCGCATGACGACGACGATGAGCAGCGCGAGCAGCGTGCGATGCGTGGAGCCGAGCGAAACGCGGACTGATCCGACGTAGAACAGGAAGGTGCCGCTGCGGAAGATCGCGGCGGTCAGCAGCAGGAAGATGACCGCGAGCGTATCGAGGGCGACGACCGTGGATCGACGCGTCGAAGCCATGCGCGCGCGTTCAGGCGTCGGCGGTGATGCTGACGGCGCGAAGCAGCTCGGAGGGCGAGACCGTCGCCGCGCCGAATTTGCCGACCGAGATGCTCGCGGCCTGATTCGCCAGGTGCGCGGCCTCGACCATCGAGGCCCCCGCGCCCATCGCCAGCGCGAGCGCCGCGATGACGGTGTCGCCGGCGCCGGTGACGTCGGCTACCTCGCGCGCCAGCGCGGGCAGATGTCCTTCCGCCTCGTTCGCCAGCAGCCAGATGCCCTGATCGCCGCGCGTCATCAGGATCGATTCGCAGTGCACGCGATCGCGGAACGCGTGCGCCACGAGCCGTGCATCCGTTGTCGATCGGATGCGCGAATGGGTGGCGGCCTCCGCCTCGTGATGGTTCGGCGTGACCATCGTCGTCCCGGCGTAGTAATCGATGTGCGGAATCTTCGGATCGACCAGCACGGGAATGCCCGTTGTCTTCGCGGTGTCGATCACCGCTTCCATCACCCGCCTCGTCACGCATCCCTTGAGATAGTCGGACACGACAATCGCCGCCGACTCGGCGCCGTACTTCTCAACGGCCTGGAGGATGCCGTGCTCCACGTCGCCGGAGATCTCGGCGTCGCTCTCGTAGTCCACGCGCGCGACCTGCTGGTTGCGCTCCGTCACGATGCGGACTTTCGTCGTCGTCACCCGTTCGGAGTCGGTCGCGATGAACCCCGTCTCGATGCCGGCGTCCCGGCAGCCGCGCATCAGGGTCGTCGAGTTGTCGTCCTGTCCCATGACCGCGATGAGCGTCGCGTGTCCGCCGAGCGCGGTCACGTTGTGCGCGACGTTGGCGGCGCCGCCGATGCGCTGCGTCTGATGATCGAAGGCCACGATCGGCACCGGCGCTTCCGGCGAGATGCGCGTGACGCGTCCGACGATGAACGTGTCGAGCATCGCGTCGCCGACGACGAGGATGTGGACGCCCGGGAAGGCGAAGACGAGCTGCGTCGCGCGATCAGAGGCGAGCGGTGGCAGCTGCATCTGCGTCGCGTGCCGCCGCGAACGGCAGCGTGACGAGGACGAGGAAGAGCATCAGGAACTCGGAGTCGCCGAAGTTGTACTCGAACAGTCCCGCGGCAAGCATGGCGGCGATGGCGGCGAGCGCCCCCGCCGGCGGCACTCGATCCGTCTGCGATCGAAACAGACGGAAGGCGGCGACGAACAGCGCGACGATGAACCACAGCCAGATCGCCAGTGCGGGCAGCCCGCGCTCCGCGGCAATCTGCAACGGCACGTTGTGCAGGTGCGGATTGACCCTGTTGATCGCGTAGTCGGGCCGGTACTGCTCGTAGACGCGCGGAATCATGTTCGGACCGACGCCGGTCAATGGATGGTCGTGCACGATGCGCGCGCCGATCTCGATCATCGCAAGGCGATCCTGATTGGTCGGCTCCTGCACGTCGAAGATCGACATCACCCGCTTGGTGACCAGGCCGGGCGCGATCGCGAACAGGAGCGCGATGAAGATCGGCAGCAGGATCGTCAGCCGCAGATCCTTCAGCGCCAGCAGCAGCGCGATCGCCACCGACGCGCCGATCCAGGCGCTGCGTCCCAGCGTCAGCGCGAGCGCGACGATGAGCGCCGGCATGACGAGCGCCGCCCACAGGCGATCGCTGCGGGCGAAGAGCAGGCGCGCGACGCCCACGCCGATGACGAGCATCAGCAGGCCGGAGTAGGTCATGTAATGCGACATCGCGCCTTCGGGCCGGCGTCCCAGGTTGTCGTAGTGCAACAGGCCGTACTGGATGATGCCGTAGGCCGCACTGGCGGCGCCGACCGAGACGATCACATCGATCACGAGCGCGGCGCGTTCGCCGCGCGCGATCTGATAGACCGCGGGAACGATCACGAACAGCACGAGCTGCTTGTCGTCGACGATGCTCGTGCGCGGATCGAGCGAGAAGGCGGAGATGACGAGCGTGACGGCCGCGTACGCCGCCAGCGGCCAGAAGAAACGCGGCACGGCCGGCAGCGTCTTGTCCTGCACCATCTGCACGGTCCAGACGACCATCATCAAGGCGAGCAGGATGTTCGCCGCCGCGATCGAGATCTGGAGCGAGGCGACGAAGCAGAGGAGCAGCGCCACCGTCGCCCGCTCGAGCCCGGGCGCGGTGCCCGGATGCGTCACGCTCATCGCCGCCGTCGTCATCGGTGTCCTCTAAAAATGACCTCCGACCCCATCAACGCGCGCTCGGCGGCGGCCGCGACCTGGTCCGCCGTAATGTGCGTCAGGCACCGGAAGTCGCCCGGCACGCACTCGCGCTGGCGGCAGGGCCGGCATTCGAGCGGCCCGGCGTCGACCGCTTCCGCAAACCATTGCGGATCGCGCCACGGCATCGATCGTTCGGCCAGCGTCGGTCCGAGGAGGGCCACGATGGGCGTCCGCGTCGTGCCGGCAATGTGCAAGGGGCCGCTATCCCCACCAATGTACACCGCCGCGCGGCCGACGAGCGCCCGCAGCTCCGCCAGGTCGAACTCGCCGATGTCCGGCACGGCAGGCGCCATTGGACCGAGCGCCGCGCGCGCGGCGTCCGCAATCCGCTTGGCGGCGGCCGCATCGGACGGTCCTGACGTCAGGATGACACGGCGCGACGGATCGCGCCGCGCGAGCGCGACGACCAGCGCTTCGAACGACTCGCGGGGCCATCGGCGAAACGGATTGCCCGCGCTCACGTGAACGACGACCAGCGGATGCGCGGCGGTGATGCGGGCCTCGCGCAGGCGACGATCGACGGATGCGGCCGCCTGCGGATCCTCGATCATTTCCAGCGCGTCACGCGACGGATCCGGCGGCGGCACATCGAGCGGCGTCAGCAGGTCCCATTGATTGGCGACCGCCGCGCGCGGCGCCGCGTCCGCGGTCCGCGTCACGACGTGCGTATAGATCCACGACCGGCCGCGCATCGCGTAGCCGATGCGCATCGGGGCGCCGCTCGCCCAGGTGAACCACGCCGCGCGCGGACCGCCGTGCAGATCGATCGCCACATCGAAGCGCTCGTGGCGCAATTGCCGCGCGATCGCCAGATCGTCACGCAGCCGGGCGAGGCCGCGGCGTTTTGGGACGAGCACGATGCGGGTCAGATGAGGATTGCCGCGAACGACGGGAGCCGCGGCGGGCTCGACGAGATAGGTCAGCTGCGCGTCTGGATACGTGCGCTTGACGGCACGCAGGAGCGGTGTGGTGAGAACGACGTCGCCAATCAGCCTCAGCCGGACCAGGAGGATCTTCAATCCGGCTCAATGGTGGCTTCGTCGATGAGCATGACCGGGATGTCATCCTTGATCGGATACACCCGGCGGCACGTCCCGCACTTGAGCGCCGTGCCGTTTTTCACGAGCTTCACCGGTGTCTTGCAGTTGGGGCAGGCGAGAATCTCCAGCAACTCCGCGTCGATCGGCACGCTGGAAACTATAGCATTCTGCGCTAAGATTCCCTTGCCTATGCGCACCCTCCGCGTCGTCTCGATTGCACTCGCCGCGGTCCTGTTGCTCGCGCCGCGCGCCGCGCTCGCGCAGAACGGCGCCGAGGCGTACTACGACTTCCTCATGGCCCGGCATCTCGAGGCGTCGGGCGATTCGAAAGGCGCGCAGGCGCAGCTCGAGAAGGCGGTCGCCGCGGATCCGAAGTCGGCGGAAGTGCACGCCGAGCTCGCGGCATTCTTCCTGCGGCGCGATGACGGCGACAACGCCGAGCGCGTCGCGAAGGACGCGCTGCAGCTCGATGACGACAGTTCCGAAGCGCACCGCGTGCTCGGCATGCTCTACGCGGCGAAATCGGAGGACACGGGACGCGGCCAGGGCGCGCAGGCGCAGGCGACCGATCTCGTCAAGCAGGCGATCGCGCATCTCGAGCGTGTCACCGAAAATCCCGCAGGGCTGACGGACCTGAATCTCCAATACACGCTCGGCCGCCTCTACACGCGCGCCGGCATGGCGGACAAGGCGATTGCCGCCCTGACGCGCGTCGTCAACGAGAACCCGCTCTCGGTGCAGGGACGCCTGTCGCTCGCGCAGGCCTACGTCGTCGCGCACGACATGAACAACGCAATCCTCGCGCTCGAAGAGATCGTGGACGACGAGCCGCGCGTGGCGAACATGCTCGGTCAGTTCCAGGAGCAGGCGGGACGGCTGAAGGACGCGGCGGATTCGTATACGAAGGCGCTCGGGGTGGCGCCGAACAGCCGCGAGCTGAAGGTGCGCCGCATTGCGGCGCTGCTCGGCGCCAAGGAGTTCCAGCGCGCCGCGGAGTTCGCCGCGCAGGCGCAGATGCAGCATGCCGACGACCTGCGCTTCCCGCAGCTGCGCGCGCACGCGCTGCAGCAGATGGGCGATTCCGCGCGGGCGATCACGGTGCTCGAGCCGGTCGCGCGAAGCAACCCGAACGATGCGACCACGCAGCTCGCGCTGGCCGATCTCTACAGCAACACCGGTCGCAAAGCGGATGCGGAGCGCACGGTTCGCCAGCTCGTGACGCTGGAGCCAGGCAACGCGGACGCGTTGAACTACCTCGGGTACCTGCTCGCTGACGGCGGCAAGCAGCTGGACGAAGCGATTCGTCTCGTGCGGCGGGCGCTCGACATCGAGCCGGACAATCCGAACTATCTCGACAGCCTTGGCTGGGCGTACTACCGCCGCGGCGACTACGACCAGGCGGAGAAGTACGTCGTCCCCGCGGCGCAGCAGATGCCGCGCAACGCGACCGTGCAGGAGCACCTCGGCGACATTCTCGCCAAGCGCAACCGCTGGGCCGACGCGATCGCCGCCTGGACGCGCGCGCTGCAGGGCGATGAGGGCGATATCAACAAGGCGGCGGTAGAAAAGAAGATCGCTGACGCGCGAGGCAAGGTGCGCTGAGAACGCTCGCCGTCATTCTCGCGCTCGTCGTCGCCGCCTGCGCGAAACCGCACATCAATCTCCCGACCGACGCGGGCCTTCCGCTTACCGACTTCAAAGCTGTTCACATGCAGATCGCCGCGGCGTGCACCTCGGTGCGCACGGTGACGGCGGAGATCGGCATGTCCGGCCGCGCGGGCCGTCAGAAGCTTCGCGGCCGGGTCGTCGCGGGGTTCGCCCGTCCCGCGTCGATGC
>Ga0209805_1002626_pt1 | contig 10455 bp, 10 predicted proteins | sample GraSoiAngelo_148_FD_185905 | JGI IMG/M metagenome (GOLD analysis project Ga0209805, IMG submission 185905) | Grasslands soil microbial communities from the Angelo Coastal Reserve, California, USA - 14_1009_09_20cm (SPAdes) (version 2) | ecosystem: Environmental > Terrestrial > Soil > Grasslands ... | reverse complement strand
GGATCTGTGAAGCGTCGTTTGCCGTCGCCAGCCACACGGCGCCGGACGCATCGATCGGCAATTCGACGAACTCGTCGATGAAGCGCGTCGCGGTCTCGATTTCCAGCAACTCGTAGAGCGCGCCGAGCGGATCGTATTGCCCGTCCGAGCTCGCCTTGTCGAGCTCGTCCACGACGATGACCGGGTTCGCGTACTCGCCGTTGAGGAACGTGTCGAACACCTTGCCGGGCTTCGCGTTCTTCCATTGCGACGAAGCGCCGGAGAGCACCCAGCCCGCAGTCAACGAGCTCATGGGCACGAAGCCGAAGCCGGTGCCGAGGAGCTCAGCAAGCTTGCGCGCGAAGTGCGTCTTGCCGATGCCCGGCTCGCCGAGGAGCAGCATCGGCGGCAGCTCGATCGAGTCGTTCGAGTCGACGCAGAGCGCGAGGTGCCTGCGGATGTCCGCGAGCACCACGGCGAAGTTGGGCAGCTCCTCGAACAGGCGCTGCATCTCGGGCAGCGCCGAAGGCTTGACGGTGAAGCGCTGGCCGCCCAGGCGCACCATCTTCTCGTAGAGCGCGCGCAGCGCTTCGTTCGCCGATGCGGGCAGCTGCTGCAGCGCTTTCTCTACCGTGGGGACTTCATAGACGTCCTTGAAACCGGCGATCGGGATGGTCACAGCGGCGGACATGGGGTACCTCTCTTAGCTGCTTTTTGTGCTGAAAAAATAGCATGGCACTCCATTCGAAGCAAACAGCGCGCCTAGCAGCCGATTGAAGCGAGTGCCAATCGGCTTACAGTAGTCGCATGAGCACTACAACGCGCGAGTACTTCCAAGGTTTCGGCGCCAGCCACCTGCCCGGCCACCTCGGTGTGGAAATTCTCACGGTCGAGCCGCGATTGGTTGAGAGCCGGCTCGCCGTAACGCGTCATGTCATGGCCCCGAATGGTTACCTGCACGCCGCCGCCGTGGTGGCGCTGGCCGACACGAGCGCCGGCTACGGCTGCATCGCCGCGCTGCCCGCGGGGGCGAGCGGCTTCACGACCATCGAGCTGAAGGCGAATTTTCTCGGCACCGCGCGCGACGGCGCGATCGTCTGCCGCGCGACGCCGCTGCACCTTGGCCGCACCACGCAGGTCTGGGATGCGGCGGTGCGCGCCGAAGCGAGCGGCGCCGAGATCGCGCGCTTTCGCTGCACGCAGCTGATCCTGTGGCCCAAGTAGACAGCCGCCGAGGAGGCATGCTTCAATGCCGCCCATGACGCGCTCGCTTTTCGGCTTTTTCTTTTACTTCCACCGCCCGCTGGCGGACTGGACCGGATAGCCGCAGGCCCCGCGTCCAACCAAAACCGCCAGCGCTTGAGAAGCCTGGCGGTTTTTGTTTTTGGGAAGGCAAACATGACTTCGCCCCTCGACAACTATCTCGCCACCGTCCCCGCGGACAAGACCTCGCTCACCGACGACGAGCGCATCGAGAACATCGTGCCGCTGCCGCCGCCGGAGCACCTGATCCGCTTCTTTCCGATCCAGGGCACGGCGGTGGAGGCGCAGGTCACCGAGACGCGTCGCCAGGTGCGCAAAATCCTGCAGGCGCGCTCCGACCGGCTGCTCGTCGTCATGGGTCCCTGCTCGATCCACGATCCCCAGGCCGCGCTCGCCTACGCCGAGCGGCTCGCCGCCGAGCGAAAGAAGCATGCGGGCGAGCTGGAGCTCTTGATGCGCGTGTACTTCGAGAAGCCGCGCACCACCGTGGGCTGGAAGGGCCTGATCAACGATCCCTATCTGAACGGCAGCTTCCGCATCAACGAGGGTCTGCGCATCGCGCGCGATCTGCTCGTGCGCATCAACCAGCTCGGCGTACCGGCCGGCTGCGAGTTTCTCGACGTGATCTCGCCGCAGTACATCGGCGACCTCGTGTCCTGGGGCGCGATCGGCGCCCGCACCACCGAGAGCCAGGTGCACCGCGAGCTCGCCTCTGGGCTCTCGGCCGGCGTCGGCTTCAAGAATGGCACCGACGGCAACGTCAAGATCGCGGTCGACGCGCTGCTCGCCGCGCGGCAGAAGCATCACTTCCTCTCGGTGCACAAGAGCGGCCAGGTGGCCATCGTCGAGACGCGCGGCAACGACGACTGCCACATCATCCTGCGTGGCGGAAAAGAGCCGAACTACGACGCGCGCAGCGTGCAGGCCGCCTGCGCCGAGCTCGCCCGCGCCGGGCTGCCCGAGCGCCTGATGATCGACTGCTCGCACGCCAACGCCGGCAAGCAGTATCAGCGCCAGGTCGACGTGGCCCGCGACATCGCGGCGCAGCTCGCGCGCGGCGAGCGGCGCATCATCGGCGTCATGGTCGAGTCGCACCTCGTCGAGGGCCGCCAGGACCTGGAGGCGGGCAGGGCGCTGCGCTTTGGCCAGAGCATCACCGACGCCTGCCTCGGCTGGGACGATTCGCGCGCGGTGCTCGAGGCGCTCGGCGACGCGGTGAAGCGCCGCCGCGGCGACGCCCGCCTTCCGGCATAATCGGGCGCGATGCCCGAGCTCCCGCAGCAGCTCGCCCACCTGGAGCATCTCGGCGACGCCACCCCGTTCGCTGCCAAGATGCAGGCGCTCATTCCGAAGTGCAACCTGCTCGAGAATTTCTCATACAGCGAGGTGCAGGCCCTCGCGCAGTTCATGCACGCGTATCGGGCCGAGACCGGCGTGGAAATCATCCGCGAGGGCGACGGCGGCGACTTCATGCTGATGCTGATCGAAGGCCGCGTCGAGGTGCATAAGCGCGACCGCTGGAACACCCCGCAGCTCCTTGCCACGGTGGAAGCGGGGCGCACGCTCGGCGAGATGTCGATGATCGACGGCGCTGCGCGCTTCGCCACCTGCGTGGCCACCGAGCCGACCCTCATCGCGGTGCTCGACCGCGAAAGCCTCGCCCGCATCATCGTCGAGCAGCCGCTGCTCGGCGCGAAGATCCTGATGGAGCTCGTGCTGATGCTTTCGCAGCGCCTGCGCAGCACCTCCGAGCGCTTGCTCGGGATGCTCGACGAGCAGCAGGCGGCCGGCGCCATGCCGCACCTCCTCTAGTGCACGCCACGCTGCCGCTGCTCGCGCGCCACGGCTTTCCGGCCCTGCGGCGCAAGCGCCTCGAGACGCTGCAGGTCAACCTCGGCTACCGCTGCAACCAGAGCTGCGTGCATTGCCACGTCAATGCCGGGCCGCAGCGCACCGAGATGATGGCGCCGTCCGTCGTGCAAGACGTGCTCATGTTTCTCGAGCGTTCGAGCGCCCAGACGCTCGACATCACCGGCGGCGCGCCCGAGCTGCATCCGCAGTTCCGCAGCCTCGTCTCGCGTGCCCGCGCGTTCGGCAGACACGTCATCGACCGGTGCAACCTCACCATCCTCCAGGAGCCCGGACAGGAAGGACTCGCGCAATTCCTCGCCGCCGAGGGGGTGGAGATCATCGCGTCGCTGCCCTGCTATACGCGTGAGCTCGTCGATCGCCAGCGCGGTGCCGGCGTCTACGAGCGCAGCGTCGCCGCGCTGCGCACGCTGAACGCGCTCGGCTACGGCATGCCCGGGAGCGGGCTCGCGCTCAACCTCGTGTACAACCCGCAGGGACCGGCCGCCGCCGCAGGCGAAGCTCGAAGCCGATTACAAGCGCGAGCTCGCCGCGCGCGAGGGCGTGTCCTTCAATCGGCTTTACACGCTCGCCAACATGCCGATTCAGCGCTTCGGCTCCATGCTGGTCTCGAAGGGCGAGTTCGACCGCTACATGCAGCTCCTGCGCGCCTCGCATCGCGACGAGAACCTCGAGTCGGTGATGTGCCGCAGCCTCGTGTCGGTCGACTGGCGCGGCTACGTCTACGACTGCGACTTCAACCAGATGCTCGGCCTGCCGCTCGGGCATGGCCGGCGCAAACCGGTGCACATTCGCGAGCTCGCCGAGGGCGACCTCGCCGGCGCCGGCATCGCGGTGCGCGATCATTGCTACGGCTGCACCGCGGGGCAGGGCTCGTCCTGCGGCGGCGCTCTGGATGCCTAGGCTGCGCGGCGGCCGCCTCCTCGTCCTCCTCCTCATCGCCGCCGCCCTCGTCGCGTTCTTCGCGAGCGGCGCGCACCGCTATCTCGGCTTCGAGCGCCTGAAGGCCGAGCAGGCGCACCTCGACGCCTGGTATCGCGCGCATCCCGCGGGCACCGCGGCCGGCTACGTCGCGGTGACCGGTCTCTCGATCCCGGGGGCGGCCGTGCTGACGCTGGTAGCGGGCGCGATCTTTGGCCTTGTGCGCGGCACGATCCTCGTGTCCTTCGCTTCGGCGCTTGGCGCGACGATCGCGTTCCTCGTCTCGCGCTTCGTGCTGCGCGAATGGGTGCGTCGCCGCTATCGAGTACAGCTCGAGGCGATCGACCGCGGCGTGCAGAAGGAAGGTGCCTTCTACCTTTTCACCTTGCGCCTCCTCCCCGCCGTGCCCTTCTTCCTCATCAACCTGGCGATGGGGCTCACCGCCATGCGGCCGTGGACTTTCTACTGGGTGAGCCAGCTCGGCATGCTCGCCGGCACCCTCGTCTACATCAACGCCGGCACGCACCTCGCCGCAATCACTTCGCCGGCGCAGATCCTCTCTCCCGGGCTCATCACGGCGTTCGTGCTGCTCGGCGTGTTTCCGCTCGCGGCGAAAAAGACCGTCGATGCGGCCCGGGCGCGCCGGGTCTACTCGCGCTGGAAGCGGCCGCCGCGCTACGAGCGCAACGTCGTGGTGATCGGCGCCGGTTCCGCGGGACTGGTCGCCGCCTACATCGCCGCCACGGTCCGCGCGCGCGTAACGCTCATCGAGAAGCACCGCATGGGCGGCGATTGCCTGAACACCGGCTGCGTTCCTTCCAAAGCGCTCATCCGGTCGGCGCGGCTCCTCGCGCAAATGCGCCGCGCGCGCGACTACGGCCTGCGCGTGCCGGCGGTCGAGATCGACTTCGCCGAGGTGATGGAGCGCGTGCAGCGCGTCGTGCGCAGCGTGGCGCCGCACGATTCGGTGGAGCGCTATCGCGCGCTTGGCGTCGAGTGCCTGCACGGTGAGGCGCGCATTACGTCGCCTTGGACCGTCAGCATCGACGCGCGCCAAACCTTGTCGACGCGTGCCATCGTGATCGCCGCGGGCGCCCGGCCGCTCGTGCCGCGCATCCCGGGCATCGAGCAGGTCCGGGTGCTCACCTCGGACACCGTATGGGAGTTGCGCGAGCTGCCCCGCCGGCTGGTGGTGCTGGGCGGCGGGCCCATCGGCTGCGAGCTCGCGCAGGCCTTTGCGCGCTTCGGCGCGCGCGTCACGCTGGTGGAGATGCTGCCGCGGCTCCTGGCGCGCGAAGACCCGGACGCCGCCGAGCTCGTGCGCGAGCGCTTCGCCACCGAGGGCATCGATGTGCGTACCGCGCATCGCGCCGTGCGCGTCGAGCTGGGCCGGGCGCTGGTCTGCGAGCACGCCGCGGGCGAGGCGCGCTTCGAGTTCGATGCGCTGCTCTGCGCGCTCGGGCGCGCGCCGAACACCGCCGGCTTCGGGCTGGAGGAGCTCGGCATCCCGCTCACGCCGGCGCGTACGGTGGAGACCAACGACTACCTGCAAACGCTCTATCCGAACATCTACGCCTGCGGCGATGTCGCCGGCCCCTATCAGTTCACGCACACGGCATCGCACCAGGCGTGGTACGCGGCGGTGAACGCGCTGTTTGCGCCGTATAGACGCTTTCGCGCCGATTACTCGGTGATTCCGTGGGCGACCTTCACCGATCCGGAGGTCGCGCGCGTCGGCCTCAACGAGACCGAGGCAAAGGAGCGCGGCATCGCCTATGAGGCGACCCTGTTCGACCTTGCCGAGCTCGACCGCGCGATCGTCGACGAGGCCGCGCACGGCCTGGTGAAGGTGCTGACCGAGCCCGGATCGGACCGCATCCTCGGCGCCACGATCGTCGGCGAGCAGGCGGGCGAGCTCATCATCGAGTTCATCACGGCGATGAAGCACGGCATCGGCCTAAAGAAGATCCTCGGCACGATCCATGTCTATCCGACGCTCGCCGAAGCGAACAAATATGCCGCCGGCGCCTGGCGGCGCGCGCACGCGCCCGCGCGGCTGCTGCGCACCCTGGAGCGCTTCCACGCATGGCGCCGCGGCTGAGCGTCATCGTGCCGGTGCTGAACGAGGCTGCGGACATCCGCGAGGCGCTGGCGGCGCTCGCGCCGCTGCGCGCGCGGGGCCACGAAGTCATCGTCGTCGATGGCGGCAGCGACGACGGCAGCGCCTCGCTCGCCGCGCCGGCTTGCGACCGGCTGCTCGACTCGGGGCGCGGCCGCGCGCTGCAGATGAACGCCGGCGCGCGCGCGGCGAAGGGCGACGCGCTCGTCTTCCTGCATGCCGACACCCGGCTTCCGGAACGCGCGGACGAGCTGATCCTCGCCGCCTTGGCGCGCGCCAGCTGGGGCCGCTTCGACGTGCGCATCGCCAGCCGCCGGCCGCTGCTCGTGCTCGTCGGTTGCGCCATGAACCTGCGCTCGCGGCTCACGGGCATCGCCACCGGCGACCAGGCGATCTTCGTGCGCCGCGATGCCTTCCCTGGCTTTCCCCACATCCCGCTCATGGAGGACATCGCGCTCAGCCGCTTGCTCAAGCGCCGCGGCCCTCCCGCATGCCTGCGAGCGCGCGTAACGACCTCCGCTCGCCGCTGGGAAGCCCGTGGCGTGCTGCGCACCATCTTCCTGATGTGGCGGCTGCGGCTCCTCTATGCCCTCGGCGCCACGCCGCAGCGCCTCGCGCGCGATTACGCCGATCAGCGCTGACTGCGTCGTCATCGTTTTTGCGCGCGCGCCGCTCGCCGGCAGCGTGAAGACGCGCATCGCGCAGCGCATCGGCGATGCCGCAGCGGCGAGGCTGCATCGCACGCTCGTGCTCGCCGCCGTGCAGACGGCGCATGCAGCGCGCTGCGGTCCTGTCGAGCTGCACGTCACGCGCTGCCATGCCTTTTTCCGGACGCTCGGCGTGCCGCTGCGCCTGCAGCGCGGCGCCGATCTCGGCAGCCGCATGTACCGGGCGCTCGCCAGTCATCGTCGCGCGATCGTGATCGGCGCCGACGCGCCGGCACTCATGCCGGCCGACATCGCACGCGCGGCGCGCTGGCTGCAGGGCGGCACCGACGTCGTGCTCGCGCCTGCGGAGGATGGCGGCTACGCGTTAATCGGCACGCGCCGGGTGAGGCCCGCGCTTTTCACAGCGGTGCAATGGGGCGGCGCTCAAGTGCTGGCGCAGACGCTGCGCAACGCGACGCGCGTGGGTCTGACCTGCAAGCTGCTGCGCGCCGTGTGGGACGTCGACCGGCCCGAGGATCTCGAGCGGCTCAGAGCGCGCCGTTTTTCTTTAGCGCGGCGGCGACGCGCTCGGCGATGACGTGGTAGCCGGCCGCATTCGGATGGATCGGGTCGGACTTGAGCCGGGCGTCCTTGAGCACCTCGGTGATCACGTCGCCTTCATAGGGCACGTGGAGGTCCTTTGCCGCCGCGGCGTAGAAGGCGGGCGGCGAAGGAAAAACGCCCGGCTCGGGCGTGCCGATCAGCAGCACATCGATGCCGCGGCGCCGCGCGAGCTCGATCATCGCGCGCACGTTGCGCTCGGCTTGCGCGTTGCCCAGCCGCCGCAGGAAGTCGTTGCCGCCGATGCAAAGCAGGAGCAGCCGCGGTGCATGCTCATCGAGAGCGGCGGGCAGCCGCTCGAGCGCCTGCGCGCTCGCTTCACCCGGCACGCCGTCGCGCACCACGCGCCGCCCGATGAGGCTCTCGAGCTGCGCAGGATAGCTTTCCGCTTCCGCGGCGCCGGTGCCGTAGGTCAGGCTGTCGCCGAAGGCGAGCACCACCGCTTCGCGCGGCAGGCGCTCGAGGCGCGTGCGCTCGCCGCATGCCGCGATGCCGAGGGCGAGGACGAGCGCCAAAAGGAAGAGCAGCAGACGGCTGGCTGACACGGGCGCAAGCGGCGAATGAATGGGCGCGCATGTTACACTTCGCGCGCCTCTGGAGGAGGAGCCCCGAATGAAGATTAGGAGCCAGAAAGACTTTTGGTCCGGCCTGATGTTCATTGGCTCGGGCCTGTTCTTCGCGCTGTGGGCGATGGCGTTCTACCAGATGGGTACCGCCGTGCGCATGGGGCCCGCGTATTTCCCGACCATGCTCGGCTTTCTGCTCACCGTGCTCGGCGCAGCGGTGCTACTGCAATCGCTCGCGATGGAGCCCGAGGGCGACCAGGCGGTGCACACGCCCTTCAACATCATCGATCTCCTGATCGTGGTGGCGATTTACGCGGTGCTCATTTTGCTCTCGCAAAATATGGGCTCCTCGTCCGATTACGCGATCCTCGGCGGCACGATCATCGTATCGCTGCTCACGGCCGTGTTCAGGCCGGATGCCAAGCCGCTCGTGCTCGTCACCGCGGCGACCATCGCCTACGGCTACCTGATGAAGCCGCTCGGACTGGTCATCGCGACCGCGGCGCTCGTGTTCATCAGCGCCGCGGGCGGCCATGAATTCAAGTGGAAGGAAGTGATCATCCTCTTCATCATCCTCATCCTGTTTTCGGTGCTCGTCTTCGTGAAGGGCCCGATCTGGCCCGAGTACTTCGGCTGACGGGGCGCGACGATGGACCAGATCTTCCACAACCTCGTCATCGGCTTCGGCGTGGCGGTCACGCCGATCAACCTCTTCTTCGCGCTGATCGGCTGCCTGCTCGGCACGCTCATCGGCGTGCTGCCAGGCATCGGGCCGGTGGCGACCATCGCCATGCTGCTGCCGATCACGTTCAACCTCAGCCCGGTCGGCGCGCTCATCATGCTCGCCGGCATTTACTACGGCGCACAGTACGGCGGCTCGACCACCGCCATCCTTGTCAACATCCCGGGCGAATCGTCCTCGGTGGTCACGTGCCTCGACGGCTACCAGATGGCGCGCCAAGGGCGCGCCGGCCCGGCGCTCGCCACCGCCGCGATCGGCTCGTTCTTCGCCGGCTGCGTCGCCACCGTCATCATCGCCGTGGCCGCGCCGCCGCTTGCGGAGGTGGCGCTCAAGTTCGGTCCTTCGGAATACTTCTCGCTCATGGTGTTCGGCCTGATCGCCGCCACGGTGCTCGCGCACGGCTCGCTCATCAAGGCGATCGCCATGGTGATCTGGGGCCTGCTCTTCGGCCTCGTGGGAACCGACGTCAACTCGGGCGTGTTGCGCTTCACCTTTGGGATACCGGAGCTCTCCGACGGCATCGGCTTCGTCATCGTCGCGATGGGCATGTTCGGCACGGCAGAGATCGTCGCCAACCTCGAAATGAAGGAGCACCGCGAGATCTTCACGAGCAAGGTGAAGAACCTCTGGCCGACCAAGCAGGACTTCAAGGATGCCTGGGGCGCCGTGCTGCGCGGCACGGCGCTCGGCTCGGCGCTCGGCATCCTGCCCGGCGGCGGCGCGCTGCTCGCTTCGTTCGGCGCCTACAGCCTGGAGAAGAAGGTCTCGAAGCATCCGGAGAAATTCGGTAAGGGGGCGATCGAAGGCGTGGCGGCGCCCGAGTCCGCGAACAACGCTGGCGCGCAGACCTCGTTCATCCCGATGCTCACCCTCGGCATCCCGTCCAACGCCGTGATGGCGCTCATGATCGGCGCGCTCATGATCCAGGGCATCGCGCCCGGCCCCCAGGTGATGAACGAGAAGCCGGAGCTCTTCTGGGGCCTTATCGCCTCGATGTGGGTCGGCAACCTCATGCTCGTGATCCTCAACCTGCCGCTCATCGGCATGTGGGTGAAGCTGCTCACCGTGCCTTACCGCTACCTCTACCCGTCGATCCTGGTGTTCATGGCGATCGGCGTCTACAGCCTCTCGAACAACGCCTTCGACGTGCTGATCATGGGCGTGTTCGGCGTGGTGGGCTACATCTGCGCGAAGCTCGAATGCGAGCCGGCGCCGATGATCCTCGGCTTCATCCTCGGGCCGCTGATGGAGGAGAACCTGCGGCGCGCGATGCTGCTCTCGCGCGGCGACCCGTTCGTGTTCGTGAGCCCGAGCAAGCCGATCAGCCTCGGCTTTCTCCTCGCCTCGGCCGTCCTGCTCGTGATCGTGGCGCTGCCGGCGATCCGCAAGAAGCGCGAAGAGGTGTTCGTCGAAGAAGGCTAAGCCGCTCTTCGCCGCCACGGCGCTCGCGGTCGCGGGCGCCAGCGCGGCGCAGGACTGGCCCTCGCGGCCGATCCATCTCATCGTTCCGTACGAGGACGCCGCAGCCGGTCACCGACCATCTTGCCGCGGCAGCAGCAAAGGCGCTGCGGGCGGCCCCAGCCGAATTCACCACGTTCGTGGAACGTGAGCGAAAGCTCTACGCCGAGCTGGTGAAGCGCTCGGGCGCGACGGTCGACTAGATTGCCGCGACGGTCTGCACCTCGAGCAGGAACTGCTCCTGCACGAGGCGATCGACGACGAGCAGAG
>Ga0209805_1002622_pt1 | contig 10475 bp, 7 predicted proteins | sample GraSoiAngelo_148_FD_185905 | JGI IMG/M metagenome (GOLD analysis project Ga0209805, IMG submission 185905) | Grasslands soil microbial communities from the Angelo Coastal Reserve, California, USA - 14_1009_09_20cm (SPAdes) (version 2) | ecosystem: Environmental > Terrestrial > Soil > Grasslands ... | reverse complement strand
GCCACAGCGTGATGCGTTCGCGAAGATCCAGATCGGGCAGCTCTTGATTCACTGCATGCGTCACTTTGCCGAAGAAAACTCTTTGATACATCCACAGCAGGTAACAAGCGCTCCAGATCACGCCAGTGGCTCCCAGAATTCCGTACAATGCACGGGCGCGAAAAGCTCCGCTGAGCACGAGGAACTCTCCAATAAAGCCATTCAGCAGAGGCAGGCCGAGTGAAGAAAGCACAATAAAGAGAAACAAAGCTGCATACACCGGCATCGGCGTGGCCAGCCCGCCGAATTCAGAAATCTCATAGGTGTGCCGGCGTTCGTAAAGAATCCCGGCCAACATGAACAGAGCGCCGGTAGAAACGCCGTGAGCCAGCATCACAAATGTCGCGCCATCCAAACCTGCAGGCGTAAAACTAAAAATCCCCAGCACCACAAATCCCAGGTGGCTGATTGAGGAGTAGGCAATCAGCTTCTTCATATTTGGCTGCACTAGGGCGACCAGCGCGCCGTAGATGATCCCGATCAGCGCGAGAACTGAGATCCAGCCTGCGTTGGCGCGCGCTTGACCCGGGAAGAGTCCGAGATTGAAGCGCAGCATGCCGTAGGTGCCCATCTTCAGCAGGACGCCTGCCAGCAGAACGGAACCTGCGGTGGGCGCCTCGACGTGTGCATCCGGAAGCCAGGTGTGGAATGGAAACAGCGGAACTTTCACCGCAAAAGCGATAAAGAATCCAAGGAACAACCAGGGAGCAGCCAGCGTAAAGCCTTCTATATTCCCAGTGCGCGCTAAATTCTGGATTGTGGTGAAATCAAAGCTGCCGGTTTGTGCGTATAGCCACAGGATTGCTGCCAGCATGAAAGCTGAAGCGATCATCGTGTACAGAAAAAACTTCACCGCGGCATACACCCGTCGTCCGTGGCCGAACATGCCGATCAGCAACGCCATGGGGATCAGCGTTGCTTCCCAGAAAAAGTAGAACAGGAATAAGTCGAGCGATACGAACACGCCGATCAGGGCGGTCTCAAGAATTAGCAGCAGGATAAAAAATTCTTTTACCCGCTCGTGGATCGACTTCCATGAGATCAAGACACAAAGCGGAGTGAGGAAGGTGGTCAGCACCAACAGCCACATGGAGATTCCGTCCACACCCATGTGGTAGTGAATGTTCGGAGTTGGAATCCAGGGAACGTTCACCTCGTACTGAAAGCCCGCCTGCGCACGTTGAAGGTGTACTGGCAAATGCAGCGAGAGCACGAAAGCAAGCAGGGAAATCACCAGCGAGAACACGCGGATATCGCGCTCACGGTTCGGGACGAACAGCAACAAAGCCGCCCCGGCCAGAGGAATGAACGTCACCAAGGTAAGAATGATCGAGCTCAGGCCCTCGCCGGTCATCGTGCTCCCATCCAGACCATGTAGGCGATCACTGCGGCTGCGCCTGCCGCAACCCAGCCAGCGTAGGAACGAATGTTGCCCGACTGCATATGCCGCAGCGTGTCAGAGATATGGCGTGCGCCATCGGCGCTGTCGTCCAGCGTCGCGTCTATCACGCTCTGGTCCACGCCGTGCCAGAGAATGCGGCGCGAGCCGTCCACCACCGGCTTGACGAACAGAATCGAATAGAGTTCATCAACGTAATATTTATTGAGAACTGCGTGATAAAAGCCGCCGAGAGCGTGCGCGATTTCGTCGGGAAGCTCCGGGCGCAGATAGTAGAAAATCGCCGCCATGACGAAACCCAGCAGGGCAGCAAAAACGGAAATTCCGGTAAAGAGCAATTCTGTCGCGCGACTGGTTTGGGGCTCAGGACCTTCTGTCTGCTTCTCCGGAGGCGCGACTTCGCCCGGCGTGGCATGCTGTGTGTTCAGAGAAGGCGTCGAGGTATGAAACACCGGCGCCAAAAACTTGTCGAAGTGATTGCCGCCACCCATCGATCCGGGAATTCCAATCCAACCACCAACGACCGATAGCAGGGCCAGAATCACCAACGGAACCAGCATGACCCTGGGGCTTTCGTGGATGCCGCCATGCCCATGTGGCGCGGGCGCCCCCGCTGCCCGCGAGGCTGCCTGGTCGCGTCCCAAATGCGTGCCATGTTCGGCATGCCCGGCAGGCCCGGCATGAGCATGCTGCTCTTTCGTTGCTCCGCGATATGAACCAGTAAACGTCATGAACCACAAGCGGAACATGTAAAACGAAGTCAGAAATGCAGTGAAAAGCCCAATCAACCAATACGCCCAACTCGCCTGGTATGCCCGCCAAAGAATCTCATCCTTGCTGAAGAACCCAGCGAGCGGTGGAATTCCTGCAATGGCCACCGTCCCCGCAGTCATGGTCCAGAATGTCCACGGAATCTTTTCTTTTAGGCCGCCCATCTTGCGCATGTCCTGCTCGCCGCCGATTGCGTGGATCACCGAGCCGGCCGCCAGGAATAGCAAGCCCTTGAAGAATGCATGCGTCATCAGGTGGAAGATGGCAGCAGAAAAAGCTGCCACACCGCAGGCCATGAACATGTAGCCAAGCTGCGAAATGGTGGAATACGCAAGAACCTTTTTGATATCCGTCTGAGCGATTCCGATCGTGGCAGCAAAAAGGGCGGTCAAGGTTCCGATGATTGCAACTACGGTCAACGCGATCGGCGCATGTTCGAAAATCATGTGTGAGCGCGCCACCATATACACGCCTGCGGTGACCATGGTTGCGGCGTGGATTAAAGCAGAGACCGGAGTTGGACCCTCCATCGCGTCCGGCAGCCACACATAAAGCGGAAGCTGCGCCGATTTTCCAGCCGCGCCAACCATCAGCAGCAGGCCGATGGCAGTCAGCAGGCCGGCTCCGGCAGTTTCGGGACTCAGCGACGCGACCTGCTGAAAAACCTGCGTGAAGTCAAGCGATCCGAAATGCTTGATGAGCAGAAATAGCGCAATCAGGAAACCGAAATCGCCTACTCGATTAACGATGAAGGCTTTCTTGCCGGCCGATGCGGCGGAATCGCGCAGGAAAAAGAATCCGATGAGCAGATACGACGCCAGTCCCACGCCCTCCCAGCCGATAAACATCACCAGATAATTGTTCGCAAGCACCAGCGTCAGCATGAAGAACATGAAAAGATTCAGGTAGGAGAAGAACCGGTAAAATCCACCCTCTTCCCACATGTAGCCGACGGAGTAAATGTGAATGAGGAAGCCAACTCCGGTCACAACCAGAAGCATGACCAGCGAAAGCTGATCAAGATAAAAAGCGAAATCCGCGCGGAAATTGCCGGCACGAATCCATTGCGCCACAGTTTCAACATGAGGAAGTTCAAGCGTCGAGAAGCGCGCGGCCACGAAGAGAGCCAATCCAAACGCTGCGCCGGAAAAGGCCAGCGCGGCAGAGGCGACGGCCTGCCGTGTGAGCCGCTTCCCGAAGAGACCGTTCAGCGCCGCACCAATCAGCGGCAGGACTGGGATCAGCCAGAGGTTGAGGTTCGGCATCATAGCTTGAGCAGATTCACCTGATCAACATTCAAGGTCTCGCGTGTGCGATACACGGCAATGATGATGGCTAATCCAACTGCTGCTTCCGCTGCGGCTACCACCATCACGAAGAACACAAAAACCTGCCCGCTCAGCGCATGCCATTGTGCTGCGAATGCAACGAATGAGAGATTCACGCCGTTGAGCATCAGCTCGATGGACATGAAGATGGTGATAATGTTGCGCTTGATTAGAAATCCCATCACACCGCAAGCAAACAAAATGCCGCTGAGCACCAGGTAATAAGACAGCGGTACCATCAACCCTCCTTCTTCGTATGCTCGACTGCTTCGGGGCGCGCCGCCAGCACTACGGCTCCCATAATGGCGATGAGCACCAGCACAGAAGTGACTTCAAACGGCAGCAGAAAATCGTGGAACAGCAGCATCGCGATCTCGCGCGGTGGTCCAGGCAGCGCGCCCATTTGAACGGGCTGCGTGCCCGAATGCGCGATCAACACCCACGCGATCAGGACGCTGCCGACCAGCAGTCCGGGGATTCCAAACAGCACCGCAATTCGGCTGCCGCGCGTCCGTTCTTCTTCTCCGGCGTTTAGCAGCATAATCACGAACACGAACAGCACCATGATTGCGCCGGCATAGACGATTACCTGCACAGCAGCAACGAACTCTGCGCCGAGCAGGAGATATTCCCCGGCCAACGATCCCATCACCACCACCAGCGACAGGGCGCTGTTGATGGGATGTCGTTGCGCGAGCAGGTTCACCGCACCCGCCACACAGACCGTCCCGAAAATTGAAAACAGAACAAAATGCAGCATAGTTGTACCGCCCCTGTCCTCGGCGGCTGTCCCGCGGGCGTCCAGCCCGCAAATAGTGCTGGCAAGATGCCGGCGCTACGATTTCAACGCCACAATCAGCGCCGTGACTACCAGGTTCGCAATAGCCAGCGGCAGTAAAAACTTCCAACCGAAAGCCATGAGTTGGTCGTAGCGGAAACGCGGCAGCGTTCCGCGCACCCAAATATAAATAAAAAGAAATACGAAAACCTTCAGCACAAACCAGAAGACCGGCAGCAGTGCCTGCAACAATGCGGGCCCGAAAATCGGTCCGTGCCATCCCCCCAGGAAAAGCAGCGTGGCCAAGCAGGCGACAGTGATCATGTTGACGTACTCGGCCATAAAAAACATGGCGAACTTCATGGCGCTGTACTCAGTGTGATATCCCGCCACCAGCTCAGTTTCCGCCTCCGGCAAATCGAACGGTACGCGGTTCGTCTCCGCGTACGCCGACATTAGATAAATAAAGAACGCGACAATCTGCCCCTGAAATATGTTCCATCGCGGGATAAAACCCAGGAAGGTTCCCCCCTGTGCGTCTACAATGCCACGCAGGCTGAGAGTGCCGGCCATAATGAGAACGCCAATCAACGAAAGTCCCAGCGAAACTTCGTAGCTCACCATCTGCGCGCTGGCACGCAAGCCGCCGAGCAGGGAATACTTGCTATTGGAAGACCACCCCGCCAGCGCCACGCCGTAAACCCCGAGTGACGTCACACCGAGAATAATCAGCAGACCGATATTCACGTCCGTGATCTGCAGCGGCGTCTGGATCCCGCCGATCGTGATCCAGTTCCCAATCGGAATCACTGCAATCGAGGTGAGGGCAAGCACAAGGGCGAGCATCGGAGCTGCGATGTACAGCGGCTTATAAACGTGCGGCGGCGTCAGGTCTTCTTTAAACAGAAATTTGATCCCGTCCGCCAGCGGTTGCAGCAAACCAAATGGCCCGACTCGTGTGGGCCCCCAACGGTTCTGAATATGGCCGATGACCTTTCGTTCCAGCCACACGCTGTAGGCGACGGCGGTGAGCAACACGAAGAGTGCGATCACAGTCTTGACGACTGAAACGATGATGAAGGTTTCAATGCTGAGCAAAGGTTTCCTGAAAATAGCTTTACTGGAATGGATCCCCGGGCCTAATCGGCGGCCACTTCGGCCGGCTGTTGGTTACGATTTTCGATGACTGAGTTCAGCGTTCTGGAATAGCGTCCCAAAGTCCCAGAACTGAAAAGGTTGTTATTTGCAGGTTGAATCAATTCCGCACTCTGCACCGAACCGGGCCCGCTCTTTGATTTTGATAAGGTGGTGTGCTCATCATTTCCAGCCAGCAAATTCATCCGGGAAACATCGTATCCGGGAACCAGCCGCTGAATTTCATCCAGAATCGCCATCGGATCAAACGGACTCATCTTTGGTTCAAGCCCATGCGCCTCAAGCCAGACTGCATGGCGATCAGCCTCGCCGGACTGAGCACCCCGCGACTGCCCCATATCGGCAGGAGTTCCACGACCAAAAGGAACGAGCTTACGGACATCGAAGCCCATGGCGTCGGCGATGCGCACTATCATCTCGAAATCGGATTTCGTGGCCGTGACCTCGCCTGCCTTCTTAACAATTTGTAGATCCCCACAGGTGTTGGTAAAAGTTCCCGATTTTTCGTACGCGTTTGCTGCTGGCAAAACAACATCGGCCATGATCGCGGTCTCGGTCAGAAACATGTCCTGCACGACAACGAAGGCTTGTGCGAATGCAAATGGATCGATTCCCAAACGCCCAATCGGATTGGCGCCGACAACGTAAAGCGCTTTCAGGTTGCCGGTCTTGCCGCTCGCAACCATTTCGGGCAGGCTCAGCCCAGGAGCTTCCGGAATTCCGCCCCATTCATTGTGAAACTTACCCTTCTCCGCGACGCGGTGGTAGCCGGGCAGCAGGTCGGGGTAAAGGCCCATGTCTGCCGCGCCTCGGGAGTTGGCGTAATCGCCGAGGCAGACCAGCTTCGCACCTGGAATTGAAGACGCAAATTTCACTAACTCAGCAATAGCATCGCCGCGAAGTTCTGATCCGAAAATGATGACCAGGTTCTGCTCGCCTCGAAGTTTCTCGCGCAAAGGGAGCCATTGCTCCCCGGTTCCCATTGTGTTTGCTGCTGAGTCATCACCAGCCAAGAAGGCGGCAAATGACGCTTCACCTCCCGCCGGGATTTGCAGAAAACTCGCGGCCTGCCGGCGCAGCTTAATGGACTGCGAGTTCACCACGTACAAACGTGCGCGGTGCAGGCGAACGTTGTTGCGAATCTGCCAGGCAAGCAGCGGATGTTGCTCGGTCGGATCATTCCCAATCAGCAAGATCGCTGGCGCGTTGTACACATCCCGCATGCTCGCGGTCATTTCTGGCTTGCCAGAAAGCGCAGCGGCGAAGGCAGGGAAGTCGGCAGTGCGGTGGTGATCGATGTTGTTTGTGCCCAGCACCATCCGCGCGAACTTCTGCAGCAAATAATTTTCTTCATTCGTCGTGCGCGTCGAGCCCACGATTCCAATCGAATGTCCGCCCTCTCGGTCGCAAATTTCTTTGAAGCGCGTTCCGACTAGCTCAAAAGCTTCTTCCCAGGTCGAAGGCGTAAGCCGGCCATTCTTGCGGATCAGTGGCTGCGTGAGCCGGTCTTCGTGATTGGCGAAATCGAATGCGTATCGCCCTTTGATGCAGAGAAAATCGCCATTGATGCCGCTCTTGTCGCGGTTGTCGCCACGAACAATTTCCATGCCAGTATCTGCGCGCCGGACGCCCAAAGTAGTTTTGCAGCCGTCAGCACAATGGGTACAGGTCGTGCCCACGTGCTTCATCTCCCACGGTCGAGTCTTGTAACGATATGCACCCGAGGTCAGCGCACCCACGGGGCATATGTCGATGCACATGCCGCATTCTTCGCATTCGAGGTGATCTTCTTTGTTGGGAGCGATGATTGAGCTGACCCCGCGATTCTGCACGCCCAGCGCCCAGACATCCATTCCCTCGCCGCAAACTCGTACGCAGCGATAGCAAAGAATGCAGCGCGGCCTGTCGAAATACACCACCGGAGACCATTGCTGCTCGTCCCGGTGCTCTTTCGCCTCCATGTACTTCGATTCAGCTGCTCCATACGCGAATGTCATGTCCTGCAATTCGCACTCACCACCGGCATCGCACACAGGACAATCAAGCGGATGATTTCCCAGCAGCAGTTCGACCATGCCCTTGCGAGCCTGATGAATCTCCGGGCTGTCGGTTGTCACCGCCATGCCTTCGGTAATGACCGTGGTGCAGGCAGTTTGCAACTTGGGCATCTTCTCGATCTTCACCAGGCACATGCGGCATGCACCCTGCAGCGAGAGATTAGGGTAATAACAAAAAGATGGCACCTCGATGCCCACACTCTTGCAGGCGTCGATCAAAAGCGTCCCCGCAGGCGCTGTGACCTTCTTTCCGTCGACCGTGATGTTCACGTCAGCCATGATCTAGTAGCGCCGGCGTCCCGCCGGCTGTGGCGCAGGCGTCCTCGCCTGCGCAGGACCATGAAACTCTCCAGCTTCTGAATCTAACGGGCTCCGCCCGTCCTGAGGCCGGCGAGGACGCCGGCGCTACACCATAACCGGCAATTGTTCTATCGCGCCCTGCTCCTCAAACGGACACGGTCGGCCTTCAAGGTGATCCTCGAACTCCTTCCGGAATTTCTTGATAAATGCCATAGTCGGCATCGCTGCGGCATCGCCCAGCGGACAAAACGTCCTGCCCAACATGTTTTCCGAAAGGTAATACATGTTGTCGATATCTTTTTTAAGTCCTCCGCCGGCGTGGAAGCGAATCAAAGTTTTCTTCAGCCAATCGGTTCCTTCACGACAAGGGATGCACCATCCGCAACTCTCGTGCTGATAGAACTTCATCGTACGCAGAGCGAATTTCACTATGCACGTTGTCTCGTCGAGCACGACCACCCCGCCGGATCCCAGCATCGAGCCAGCTTTCATTAGGGTGTCGAAATCCATTGCGACGTCAATTTCGTCAGCGGTGAGAATGGGAGTGCTGGATCCGCCCGGTACCACGCCCTTCAGACCGCGCCCGTTCGGAATTCCGCCGCCCACGTCATAGATCATCTTCTTGAGGTTGTATCCCATTGGCAGCTCATACACGCCGGGCCGCTCTACGTGCCCGCTGAGGCAGAACAGCCGCGTGCCGCCGTTTTTGGGCGTGCCCAGGTTCGCGAACCACTCCGCTCCACCTAGAATAATGTGCGGAATGCTCGCTAAGGTTTCGGCATTGTTAATAACTGTTGGCCCGCCCCAAAGACCAACCACAGCAGGGAACGGAGGCCGAATTCGTGGAATGCCGCGCTTGCCTTCGAGCGATTCCATCAGCGCTGACTCTTCGCCAACCTCGTATGCTCCCGCTCCACCATGCCAGTACACGTCGAAGTCGCGCCCGCTGCCAAAAATGTTTTTGCCTAGTAAGCCGCGCGCATAGGCATCGGCGAGCGACTTTTGCATGATTTCGGAAAGATAGCGGTACTCGCCTCGGATGTAGATGTACCCTGTAGTCGATCCGACGGCCAGCCCAGCGATGATCACGCCTTCGATCACCGCATGCGGATCATGCTCGAAGATGAGCCGGTCTTTGCAAGTTCCAGGTTCACTCTCGTCGCCATTGCAAAGAATGTACTTGGGCTTGGGAGACTGCTTGGGAACAAATGACCATTTCAACCCGGTGTTAAATCCTGCGCCACCGCGTCCGCGCAGCCCTGAGCTCTTGACCACGTCTACAATGTCATCCGGCTGCATGTTCAGAGCCTTCTGGACAGCCTTGTAGCCATCGAGCTCAAGATAGCGGTCGAGATCTGTCGCCCCCTGGCCGAAGCGCCAGGAAACAACCTTTATCTCATCGGGATGGGAAACGAGAGAAGCCATAACAAAATTGACTCATTCAATCATTGAGTGATTGAATCACTGCAAAAACGGACTCGAAGGATCTTTCAATGATTCAATCGCTCACTGATTCAATCTCTTAATGCGATGCCTTTCTTCTGTAATTATCTAGCACTCCATCCATCTTCTCCGGCGTTAGATTCTCGTGGAAGTCGTAGTTCACCTGCACAGCCGGCGCCCAACTGCATGCGCCGATGCATTCAACTTCTTCGAGCGAGAATAGCCCGTCGGAGGTCGTACCCTTGTTTCCGACGCCAAGTTTCTGTTCGCAATGTTCAAGAAGCTCTTCGCCACCGCGCAGCATGCAGGCAATATTGGTGCAGACCTGCACGTTGAATTTGCCGCGAGGCTTGGTCGTCAACATGGAGTAATAGCTGATTACGTTGCGGACCTCGAGTTCAGTCAAGTCGAGCCGGCCAGCAATTTCGGCGATCACGTCGTCGGCCAAGTGCCCAATCTCATCTTGTGCATACAGCAGCGTCGGTACTAGCACAGACCTCTTCGTCGGATAATGCGTGAGCATCTCCGAGAATCGTTTCTCGAATTGATCTGAGAACCGCATTCGATTCGTTTCCTCTGTGATCCGCTGTGCTGTGGTCAGTTCGTCCTCAACGATAGAGGGCACAGAGGCCACGGATGGATCGTTACCTATCTATTTCGCCTAAGACGATATCGATGCTACCGATCGCCGCCACCACGTCCGCGATCAGCCTTCCCTCGCACATCTTCGGCAAAGTTTGCAAGTTAGCCAGACATGCGGCACGCATGTGTACTCGATATGGCTTCGCGGTGCCATCGCTGACCACGTAATAACCCATCTCGCCCCGGGGCGATTCCACAGCCTGATAAACTTCGCCCGCTGGAACTGCGAAGCCCTCAGTAATGATCTTAAAGTGATAGATGAGCGCTTCCATCTGCGTCTTCATTTTTTCGCGATCGGGAAGCACTACTTTGGGAGCGTCCGCCTTGATCGGTCCTTCCGGCATGCCATCAAGCGCCTGTTGCACCATGGCAATCGATTCTCTGAGCTCCTGCACGCGGCACATATATCGCGCGAATACATCACCATCCGTAGAAATCGGCACCTTGAACTTGAACCTCTCGTAGCTGGAATACGGCATATCTCGCCGTAGATCGAAGTCCACTCCGCTTCCTCGAAGAGTCGGCCCGCTTGCTCCCAAGGCGAGCGCGTCTTCAGCGGTAAT
>Ga0209805_1002621_pt1 | contig 10476 bp, 10 predicted proteins | sample GraSoiAngelo_148_FD_185905 | JGI IMG/M metagenome (GOLD analysis project Ga0209805, IMG submission 185905) | Grasslands soil microbial communities from the Angelo Coastal Reserve, California, USA - 14_1009_09_20cm (SPAdes) (version 2) | ecosystem: Environmental > Terrestrial > Soil > Grasslands ... | reverse complement strand
CGCAGCCAGCGGTTGGCAGGCTGCGGCAGGTAGGAGATTCTCAACTCTGCCGGCGCGCTCATCGCCTCGAGCTCGGGGTCGCTGATGCAGACACTGGTGAAGAGAAAGATCTGCTCGTGCAGCTGCGTGAGGACTACGTAGCTGGCGATGAGAAGGAGGAGCGACAGGTCGAAGACCCAGTGATATGGCGAGCCTGTCTGCACGCCGAGCGAGCCCCCGCCCACCCAGCCGATGGCGATGATCGCCAGCGGCAGGCCAGCCAGCGCGACGAGCAGGGCGATCACGGCGAGGCGATCCGAAAGTGAGGGCTCGTCTTCCTCGTCGACCAGCATGTAAGACCGTTCACTGGGGACGAGCCTTGCTTTCGAGAACCAGGAGTGCGCCAGCAGAGGCTCGCTCTTCCAGCCCCAGCTGCCCCAGATGAGAAGCCACTTCTGCCAGGCCTCGAGGACTGGACTGGGGCCGCCCTGGGCTCGCCGCGCGTTCGCCCATGAAGGCATCTGCTTGATTCGCGCCTCGACCTTCGCCTCTTCCTGCGCCTCTTCTCGCAGGGAGGTCACCGCGAACGCTGCGATGCCGATAAACAGAAGCCCGCCGAATCGAGGTCCGAGGATGCCCACCGGAGCGGCCATCAGCAGGAATCGCGAAGCGCGAAACAGAAGCCTCGCCATCGGACTCGTCGTCCTCACTCCTTGTGTTCTGTCATAGGGCCGCCGGAAGCCGGGAGAAAAGTCCCCCGGCCTCCGCATAGCCGCGAGAAGTATCAACCGATCAGAGCGCCTCCGACGACCGCTATGACCAGTGCGCCGATGCCGGTCCAGCTGATGGCTCCGATGGCAACGCCCAGTCCTTCCCATCCGAAGGCGATGACGAACTGCGCCCACCAGAACAGCGCGGAGACCAACGCTCCGGTGTGGGGAATCCACCACGGCAGGACAGCGAGGATCATGCCCACCGCCCCCCAGGCGTTGACCTGGCCCGTGATCAGCAGGTACGCCACCCAGTGGGACAGGCTCCCGAGCGGGACCTGCGCCAGGAGGGTGAACGCAAAAACGAGCGCCGCGGCGGCAAGCCACCACGTCGCCTCGATGTCGTATGCACGACGCCGAACAACCGCACTCATACGCTTGGCCTCCATTTGTTATTTCGCAAACGTCGCGCGCGCCGTACAGCGAGGCCAACGTATGCGTGGCTGATCGATGTCACAAGTCGGCAATTCCACCGACACGGTCAGGCGATGTCGGTAGTTATGCGGACTTTCGGAAATTCCCCTCTGGGTGTTCTCATCGCGCCACAAGGGAAGCAAGCGTGCTCGACAGATCGAAAATATCGGCCGGCCTGGTCGTGCGTCGGGTCTGGGTGCCGCAGCACGCCTCAGATTTGCGGCGACCCATCGCCTACGTCGGTGAACGCCGCCGAAGGGTCATCGGCGCGGCGTTGCTGGCGCTTGCGGTGATCCTTGCGCCGGCAGCCATGGTCGTCAGGGCCGGGTTCTGGTTCGCGTTCGCGCCGCTGCTCATCGCATGGGCGGGCGTGGCTTATGCGGGCGGCGGGCGGACCGGCTACTACGAGGTCGGCGAAGATGGAACGCTCGGCCGCTACCTGGGCCGGTCGCTGCCAGACCTCGGCTCGATGCGCCCGAGCGGGCCCTGCCCATGAAATTCGCACGTCGCTCCAGGGGCGGCCATAATCACCGTACCGGTGGGGCAGGTGAGATTTTCCGCTGTTGCGGCCGCGGCGCCGGACTCGTTCAGGCCGGAGTTCCTGGGCTGGTTTCGCAACGCGACGACCTGGCAGCGAGCGGGCCGGCTCGTGCCGCTGTCCTGGATCCTGATCCTGGTCTGGCCCCTCCTTCTGCTGCTGTCGCGCGGGCTGCCGCCCGCAGAGCTCGACTCCTCGCTGCTGGGACTCGCCACCTTTGTCCTGGTGTGGGCGTGGTTCTGGCTTCAGCCCAGGACCGGCTCCGACTCAGTCCTTTCGGCGGGCGTGCTGGGCGGGATGACGGCGATCGCCGTTGTCCTCACTTTCAGCAACCCCCGCATATGGCACGACGGTCTGCTCGGCTACTCCATGGTGGTGGCGGCGGTCTGGCCGAGCTGGCGGCCATCGGTCGTTGCCGTCCCCGCCGTGGCGGTCGTCGTTTTTCTGGCCGTGGCGGCTACGGGATCGGGCACGATCAACGCGTTCGGCGTGGCGCTGGTCTGGCTGTTCCTCGGGTTCGGCTTCGTGGCCGTGCAGCGCCTCCTGAGGGCGAACCTGCAACTGCACGAGGCAAATGCGGAGTCGAAGCGCCAGGCCTCTTCTCCCATCGTCACGATGAGCGTCTCGCCGCGACAGCGAGAGATCATGCGACTGGTCGCGGCCGGGCTGTCCGACAAAGAGATCGCAGCGAGGCTGCAGCTGTCTCCCTTTACCGTGCGGACTCACCTGCAGCGGCTGTACGCGCAGCACGGGCTGCACAACCGGGCCGAGGCGGCGGCCACCTGGATGGTCGGAAGACAGTCACCTTCGGAGGACGGCGAACCGGTCTGATAGGCGCGTCGTCGAAAACGACTACATGCGAAAACGCGAATTGCTCCAGGTGTGTCGGTCGCCTTTGATTGCGCTAACGATATGGAAGCGCGGTTCAGTCCTCGACAGATCGAGATTGTCACGCTGATCGCGTCCGGCTATTCGGACAAACAGATCGCGCTGTACCTCAAGGTCTCCCAACGTACAGTGCGGACGCAGCTGGAACGCCTTTACGCCGCTAACGGACTACACAGCCGGGCCCAAGCGGTGCACATCTGGACGATTTCGCACCGGTGACCGCCAGCGAGGCGAAATCCGAGCGCAGGAGACGCACCGTTGGATACAACGAGGCGTAATTTCTGGGGGTTACTTGTCCTTCGTCGAGTCTCCGATTGCCGCCTGGGCTGCAGCTAGCCGGGCCACCGGGACGCGGAACGGGCTGCACGACACATAGTTCAGGCCCAGCTTGTGGCACAGGTGGATCGAGTCGGGGTCTCCCCCGTGCTCGCCACAGATGCCGACCTCGAGGTCCTTGCGCGTCTTGCGCCCTTCCTTGACCGCAATCGCCATCAGCCGCCCGACGCCTGCCTCGTCGATCGTCTCGAACGGGTTGCGCGGCAGGATCTTCTGCTCCAGGTAGCGGACGATGAACGCGCGCTCCGCGTCGTCACGCGAGAAGCCGAACGTCGTCTGCGTCAGGTCGTTGGTGCCGAACGAGAAGAACTCGGCTTCCTGCGCGATCTCGCCGGCGGTCAGTGCGGCGCGTGGGATCTCGATCATGGTGCCGAACTTGTACGGCACCTTCACGCCCATCTCCTTCTGCACGGCTTCGGCGACCGGCTTCAGCTCTGCATGCACAGTCCGCAGCTCGGCCACCGTGCCGGCCAGCGGGATCATGATCTCCGGCCTCGCGTCGATCTTGCGCTTGCGCAGGTCGCACGCCGCCTCGATGATCGCGCGCACCTGCATGCGCGTGATCTCGGGATAGAGGATCGACAGGCGCACGCCGCGCAGGCCCAGCATGGGGTTCGCCTCGTGCAGCTCCTCGACGCGGGCCAGCACCTTCTCGCGCTCGGCGAGCAGCGTCGGGTTCTCGCCCGTGTCCTTGAGGTGGGTCGTCTCGCGGATCAATTCCTCCAGGCTCGGCAGGAACTCGTGCAGCGGCGGGTCGATGAGCCGGATGATCACGGGCAACCCCGCCATCTCCTTGAAGATGCCCTCGAAGTCGCCGCGCTGGATGGGCAGCAGCCGTGCGAGCTGCTTCTCGCGCTCCTGCGTCGTGGAGGCCATGATCATCGCCTGCACGATCGGCAGGCGCTCCTGCTCCATGAACATGTGCTCCGTCCGGCACAGGCCCACGCCCTGCGCGCCGTTCTCGCGCGCCTTGGCCGCGTCGCGCGGATAGTCGGCGTTCGCCCACACCTCGAGCCGCCGGAGCTCGTCCGCCCAGCGAAGGATCGAGCTTGCCGCGGGGTGCTGGTTGAGCGAGCGGGCCTCGATCGTCGGCACGTTGCCCACGTACACGTCGCCGGTGGTGCCGTCGATCGTGATCTCGTCGCCTTCCTTGATCGTGGTGCCGTTGGCGGAGAACCTGCGCTGCCGCACGTCGACGTCGATCGCACTCGCGCCCACGACGCACGGCCGGCCCATGCCACGCGCGACGAGCGCCGCGTGGCTCGCAGTGCCGCCGGTCTGGGTCAGGATGCCCTTCGCCTCGACCATGCCGTGGACGTCGTTCGGGTTGGTCTCGACGCGGACCAGGATCACGGCCTTGCCCTGCTTCCCCCACTCGACCGCCGTGTCTGCGTCGAATACAGCACCACCGCTGGCCGCGCCCAGCTGCTCCAGCTGGCGAGGTTCGACGCGCGCCACCGCGTCCTTCTTCGTGATGAGGCGCTCCTTGACCATGTCGACCGCAATGTTCACCGCGGCTTCGCCGGTGCGCTTGGCGGACCGCGTCTGAAGCATGTACAGGTTGCCGCGCTCGATCGTGAACTCGAGGTCCTGCACGTCCTTGTAGTGCTTCTCGAGCTGCCGAGCGTAGCGCTCGAACTGCGCGTAGACCTTCGGCATGTGTCGCTTCAGGGCACTGATCGGCTCGGTGTCGCGCACGCCGGCGACCACGTCCTCGCCCTGCGCGTTGGCCAGGTAGTCGCCGTACAGCTCCCTGGCGCCGGTGATGGGGTTGCGCGTGAAGGCGACGCCGGTGCCGGAGGTGCCGCCCATGTTGCCGAAGACCATCATCTGCACGTTCACCGCGGTGCCGAGGTCGTCCGGGATGCGCTCCATGCGGCGATAGGTCTTGGCGCGCTCGGTGTTCCACGACTTGAACACCGCGTCGATCGCCTCGCGCAGCTGCTCGACCGGGTCGGACGGGAACTCCTTGCCCGTCTCTTCCTTATATATGGAGAGGAATCGGGCGACCAGCGAGCGCAGATGCTCGGGCTTCAGCTCGGGGTCGGTCTTGACCCCCGCCTTCTTCTTCGCCTCCTGCAGCGCGTGCTCGAACTTGTCGCCATCGATGCCCTTGACCGTCTTGCCGAACATCTGGACGAAACGGCGCCGCGCGTCGAGCGCGAACCGCTCGTCCCTGGTCAGGGCGGCGAGGCCCTTGGTGGTGTCTTCGTTCAGACCGAGGTTGAGGACGGTGTCCATCATCCCGGGCATGGAGAACTTGGCGCCCGAGCGCACGCTCACCAGCAGCGGGTCCTTGGGGTCGCCGAGCTTCTTGTGCGCGTTGCGCTCGAGGATCTTCAGCGCGGGGAGGACTTGCTCCCACAGGCCCTTCGGGAATTTGCCGCCTGACTTGTAGTACGCGCGGCACGCCTCGGTCGTGATCGTGAAGCCAGGGGGCACGGGCATGCCCGCCCGTGTCATCTCCGCGGCGCCCGCGCCCTTGCCGCCGAGGAGGTCGCGCATTTTGGCGGAACCCTCGCGGAACTGATACACCCATTTATGGGCTTGAGGCATGGAGGTGTTATTTTCCCATGGATCAATGGACGACCTGGGACAGGCGACCGAAGACCAGGTCATCCTGGCCTGGCTGCAGGCCGAAATCGAGTCACCTGAGTTCCAGGCCTACCTCGTCGGCAACCCTCCGAATCCGGCGAACCTGTCGCTGGCGCTGAAGGCGGCGCGCAGCCCGGACCTGCGCGACCAGACGCAGAACGACCTGCGGCGCCAGATCATCACCGCTACGTACGGGTTCGGCCAGGGCAGCGGCAGCTTTCAGGGCCTGGGCCGCGACATCGCGTGGAGGCGCTTCAGGCTCAGCACCGACGAGGTCGGTGAGATGCTCTACGCGCGGCAGGGCGCCGCGTGGCCCATCCTCTCGCCGGCCACGCGCAAGGTGGCTGAGGGCGCGACCAACGTGGGCCATGTCTTCACCGGCGACCAGACGAACATGGTCGTGCTGTCGCTCGCGTCAGGGCTGTGCCATTCGGACAAGAAGGTGCCGGAGATCATCGCGCTGCGCCGGCCCGACGGACGTCTCGTGATCCTCGAAGGACACGCGCGAGCGACCGCGATCGTGCTGGAGGCGCACCGCTTCCCCAAGGGAGTCGATGTTTACGTCGGAGACGGGCCGAGCGTCGAGAACTGGCCTTTTCTCTAGCGGCCGGTCGATTCCGCCTCGTTGTATCCAGCGGTATCGATCCAGGGTGTGGATTCAGCTCCGTTGGAGCCACCGAGGCGAAATCGGCGGACGGGCGATAATCGGCGGGAATGACTCAACCGCGGAAGATCCGCCGCTACGGCTGGATTCCGGACCAGCCCGACCAGCGCGACCACCTCTACGCCGCGCCGCCCCAGTTTCTCGCCGCCCTCCCACCGCGCACCGACCTCCGCCGGAGATGCCCCGCGGTCTACAACCAGGGCCAGCTTGGAAGCTGCACGGCCAACGCGATCGCCGGGGCGATCCAGTTCGAGCGCATGAAGCAGAAGCTCTCCGTATTCGTGCCGTCGCGGCTTTTCATCTACTACAACGAGCGCGTCATCGAGCGCACGGTCCGGATGGACAGCGGGGCACAGATCCGCGACGGGATCAAGTCGGTGGCGAGCGACGGCGCTTGCCCCGAACCTGAGTGGCCCTATGTCATCGCGAAGTTCGCGACCAGGCCGTCCGTCCGCGCCTATCGCGACGCCAGGTTGGACCGCGCGATCTCCTATCAGAGCCTGGTCCAGGACCTCAACCAGATGAAGGGGTGCCTGGCGTCGGGCTACCCGTTCATCTTCGGATTCACCGTCTACCAGAGCTTCGAGGCGAAGACGGTGGCTCGCTCAGGTCACGCGCCCATGCCGATGTGGGGCGAGCGGCCCATCGGCGGGCACGCGGTGATGGCGGTGGGGTATGACGACGCGAACGAGTGGTTCATCGTGCGCAACTCGTGGGGCAAGGGCTGGGGGATGAACGGCTACTTCACCCTGCCCTACGCATACCTGATCCAGCCCGGGCTTTCGTCAGACTTCTGGACGATTCGCTTGATCGGGGGTTAGACGAGCCCTCCGGCGCGCCCCATCCCCGCCGCAAGCGGCGGTACTTCCCCACTGCGTGGGGAAGAGCCACCTCGCCATGAATGGGGAGGAGCAATTTCAGAATCCCCCGTTGCCCGGCGAGCTGATTGGGAGGGGGCTCGCCGGGTCGGTGGAGCAGACCTTCAGGAGTAAAGGTGGAGAGAAGGCCTCGCTCCGGGGGCAAAGGCGAACTTACGAATACACATAACGGGCCCTCGGTTCGAACCTTGCGGCAATTCCGTTTGAATTGACGCCGTGCCCACGAACCGCCTGGAGGCGTTTGCCGATGGAATCTTCGCCATCGCCGCGACCCTGCTGGTCCTCAACCTGACCGTCACGGGTCACTCGCTGGGCAAGGAGCTGCTCGACATCTGGCCGGGCTACCTGGCCTACGCCCTCAGCTTTGTCACGATCGGGATCATCTGGGTCAACCACCACACGGTGATGCACCAGGTCGCGCACGTCGACCGGTTCTTCCTGATGGTGAACGTGCTGTTCCTGATGTCCATCGCCTTCATCCCGTTCCCCACCCGGCTGCTGGCCGAGTACATCACGACACCCCAGGCCGAGCCCGCGGCGCTGGCCTACGGCATCACGCTGACCGTCACGGCCGTCCTTTTCAACGTGATCTGGCGCTACGCGGCGACGGGCCGCCGGCTGCTGCGCCATGACGCCGACCAGCGGCTGGTCGACGGCATCGGGCGCAGCTACCTGCCGGGTCCGCTCCTGTACCTGGGCGCCACGCTGGTCGCGCTGAAGAGCCCGCTCGCAAGCGGCGGCCTTTACGTGGCCATCGGCGTCTTCTACGTGCTCGAGAGCTCGATCTTCGGACGCCGCTGAGGTAACCCCGCCCGGTATCGAGAGCCGTCGCCGGCGGTCGTTGGTGGAGGTGTTGTGCAATGGCCCTTTGGCGGAAATTTGTAGTCGGTGGAATCGGCGCGCTCAGCCTGCTCGGCGCGGGCGCGGTGAGCGTCGGAGCTCATGAGGGCAACACGCTGATCGAGTTCGATTCGATGACACCGGTCGGCCACCCTCCCGTCACCGAGCGCGGCATCCCCGGCGGCGGGGCTGCATGGAGCATCGTCTCGGGCACTGGCTCGGTCGACCGCCAGGGCCACGTATCGGTGACAGTCAAAGGCTTGATCGTGGTCGTTGCGGGCAAGAACCCGATCACCCCGTTCCAGGCGGTTGTGAGCTGCATCACGCCCCATGGGGTTGTGAACGTGGAGACCGCGGGCGCCCCGGCGAGCATGGCCGGTGATTCGACCATCGACGCCACGGTGGACCTGCCCCACCCGTGCAAGGACCCGGTCGTGTTCGTCGGCGGATCACCCCGCGGCAGCTTCATCTGGTTTGCCATGTCCAACGCAGAAGACCAGGACTAGAAGAGACATCTCGGCCTCGTCCTGAACACGCGCCTAAAAAGACTCGGGCCGGTTGCCCGGCCCGAGTCACCCCTAGGCGGTCAAGCCTGCCAGCGGCGGTTCCTTGAGTCCCTACGCCTACCTATCGAAAGGCGATTTGGCGTTGAAGACGTTCGAGAGGTCGTTGACCGCTCCATCCCGAGGGCCCAGGGCGGCGACGCCCCAGCGGTGTTCGATGGTCGCGAGGATCGAGGTCGTGTCGTACTGGGTGTGGTCGACGACGAAGTCGCCGCGCAGGCGCGGCGCGAGGATCAGGGCCGGAATCCTGGTGCCGGGGCCCCACTTGTCGTGCGGTCCGGCGGTGCCGCCCTGTCCTGGAGGTGCGACGTGGTCCCACTGGCCGCCGAACTCGTCATAGGTCACCACGACCATGGTGTCCTTGCGGCAGGCGCTGCCGTTGATCGCTTTCAGAAGGCCGATCAGGTGGTTGCTGCCCGCGGTCTCGCTCGTGTAGCCGGGGTGCTCGTTCTCGAGCCCGATCGGCTTGACGAAGCTGACCTGGTTGAGCTTGCAGTTCTGTGTCGAGCTGCCGACCAGGTTGGAGAAAGCCTTCTCATCCTGCAAGTGGTTTCGGCCAGTGCCGCCCTCCGCGTAGTTGGCGTAGTAATTGAAGGGCTGGTGGTGGAACTGGAACACCTTGTTGGGGCAGTACGGATACGTGGGGTTGGGGAATGATTCGGCGTCCGTGCAGCTGCCCGTCCCCACCTGTGTCCAACCCGGGCCGCCGATGTTGCCGGCGGCGTTGTCCCACCCGCCCGAGTACCAGGTCCAGCTGACACCGGCGTTGGTCATGTTGTCGCCGATGTTTGACGAGTGCAGGGTCGGCAGCTTGAAGTCGGTCGCCTTTACCGCAGCGGTCGGCTGCGAGGTCGGCTGGATCGTGTTGACCGCGTAGTCACCGCACGCAACGTTCGGGTTCGCCGTGAGTCCGCACGACTGAGTGATTGCACCGTCGTTCACCGTGGCCGTGGTCTTGTACAGCGGGTAGTCGTTGCGGGGCATCCCGTTCGAGTCCACGACGGAGTGCCGGCTTGCCGCTACGCCCTGGTAGAGGGGCGCCTGTGCTGCGATCAGCCACTGGTGGTTGAGGAACGACCCGCCGAAAGCGCCCTGGAAGAAGTCGTCGGCGATGGCGTAGTGGGGAGCGCCATCGGTGTGCAGGTATTGGTAGATGGGCAGCGCGGTCGTCTCGTAGTAGCCCATCGCCAGCCCGACCGCATCACTACCGGTGACGTACCGGTTCTGCTGTCCGTTGTTGAGCTGGTACTGCTCCTGGTAGAAGCGATGGACGATGTCCTCGGTGCATCCCCCTGCCAGCGCACCTGGCGTGTCGGCAGGCACGCCATGCGGGTACGAGAACGACGTACCGGGCGCGGGGCAGGTCTTGGCGGTCGCCGGAATGAACTGCTCGATGCTGAACGGCTGGTTGAAGAAGTGCGTCATCAAGGTCGCGGTGTTGGAACAGTCAGGCGAAAGCGGCGGCGACGTCAGGTTGACGTCGTTCTGCAGCAGACAGCCGTAGGTGGAGCCATCCTGCGCAACCTGTGAGGAGTTCGTCGCGTTGGCCCGGCCGTTGACTCCCTCCCAGGCGCCGTAGAGGTTGTCGAAGCTGTGGTTCTCCTCGTAGATCACCACGACGTGGTTGATGTCGCCGAAGGCCGTTTGCTGGTTGGCCGCCCGGACTGCGGTCAAAGCCGGTCCGGCGGCCATGACCACGAGCGAGCCGGTGGCGAAAGCGAGCACGCGTCGCAAGGATCGAGACATAAGCGCTTCCTCCAAAACCCCGTGTGCCTATGCGTGAATGCGGCTCCTGGAAGTCTATTCGGCTCCGTGTGAAGGGCAAGCGATGCCCAGGTTATGACTCCGCCAGGTGCTTCTGGAACCAGGCGATGATTCGCTCGAGCCGGTCCACCCGGCGGTCGGGCCGGCCGATGATCAGCATCACGTGGGACTCGCCCGGGTAGCGGATCATCTCGACCTCGCGGCCAAGGATGCGCAGGATGTTGAAGACCATCTCGCTGTTGCCCGG
>Ga0209805_1002619_pt1 | contig 10479 bp, 10 predicted proteins | sample GraSoiAngelo_148_FD_185905 | JGI IMG/M metagenome (GOLD analysis project Ga0209805, IMG submission 185905) | Grasslands soil microbial communities from the Angelo Coastal Reserve, California, USA - 14_1009_09_20cm (SPAdes) (version 2) | ecosystem: Environmental > Terrestrial > Soil > Grasslands ... | reverse complement strand
TCGCGCCAGCTCTTCGAGATCCGCCGACTGGTCCTCAGGATGCCCGCGGTGGACGCCCCCGATCCCACCCGTGGCCATGAACCGTATGCCCGCCATCGCCGCCGCCCGCATGGTCGCGGCGACGGTGGTCGCGCCCGCCACACCGTGCGCGATCGCCGGACCGAGGTCGCGCGTGCTCACTTTCATGGACTCTGACGCGATCCGCTCGAGGTCCGCATCGGCCACACCGACGCGCAGCGTCCCGCCAAGCACCGCCACCGTGGCGGGCACCGCCCCTTCCTCGCGGACGGCCGCCTCGCACCCGCGTGCCGCCTCGAGGTTGTGCGGGTGGGGGAGACCCTGGCCGACGATCGACGTTTCGAGGGCGACGACCGGGATGTTTCTGGCGAGAGCCGTCGCGACTTCCGGCGCGACCTGGAGCGGCTCGCTCAGCTCGGCCGGGCTCCAGCCAGCAGGACCGACCGGGACGCGGCCTGGACCGCCTGCTCGGCCGACTCCACGGGAGTCGCGCCGCGCAGCCACGCGCTGCAGAAGGCGGCCGCGAACGCGTCACCCGCCCCGGTCGGGTCGATCGCCTGCACCTCGGGGGCCGGGATCGTCCGGCCGAAGACCCTGCATCCTTGCCGCCCGAGCTTGAGCACCGGGACCTGGGCGAGGCTGTCCAGCGGCACGGCGAGGGTCGCGGCCTCGACCTCGGTCGCAAACAGGACCTCCGGCTTGAGCCGGGCCAGGACGTACGCCATGCGCGACGGGCCGTAGCCGCGGAGGCCCGCGGCCGATGAGAGATCGATGGCGAGCATGCCTTTCGAGTCGCGAACGGACCTGATCGCTGCTCGCGCCGCGCCCGCGATCGGTTCCACGAACAGCGAGTACGCCGGGACGTGAAGCAGCCGCGCGTCCCGAAACCAGTCCTCGTCGAGGTCGTCCGGACTGAGGCCGGCGCTGGCTCCGCGGTACGTGGCCATCGTCCGGCGGCCGTCCTGGTCGACCAGCACCGCGATCGCGCCCGTCGGCTCCGGCGCCCATACGGCGCGCACCTCGACGCCTCGGCCTTCCAGGTCGGCGACCAGGCGGCGACCCGTCTCGTCGTCGCCGACGCGCGCGACCAGGCGCGCCGGATCGCCCAGGGATGCGGTCCACGCGCAGAAGTTCGCCGCCTGCCCGCCGCCTCCCAGCGTGATGGTGGCCGGGGAATCGTCGTCCGGCTGAAGCTGCCCTTCGGGGACGATCGCGATGTCCAGGAGGAGGTCGCCGATGGAGACGATCAAGACCTGTCGAGAATAGCGGCGCAGGGCGTACCTCAATTGCGGTAGGCCGGGATCGCGCAATTGAGGTTGGCGCTGGCGGGCGAGCCGCACGATGATTCGGGATAGCCGGGGAGTCGGTACCCCAGGCAGGCTGTTGGGGGGTGAGCCACGCGCCTCGCGCGTGGCTCATTTGTTCTCAGCGATCTCCCAGCGGCCTCCGAGCGACAACCCATCGGCGGCGGCCAGAGTGGTCGCCATGGCTGCGATCACCCATCCTCGCGCGGTCCCGGTCCGCATCAGCGGAGCGCTCCGGACCCACGTTGCATTCGGGACGCTCATGGCCGCGACCTTCCTCCTCTACCTCTGGGGGCTCGACCGCAACGGGTGGGCAAACGCCTACTACGCGGCCGCGGTCCAGGCGGGCACGCGAAGCTGGACGGCTTTCTTCTTCGGCTCCCTCGACGCGTCCAACTTCATCACGGTCGACAAGTCGCCGGCCTTCCTGTGGGTGATGGAGATCTCGGCGCGGATCTTCGGCTTCAACCAGTGGAGCATGCTCGTGCCGCAGGCGCTCGAAGGCGTGGCCTCGGTCGCCATCGTCTTTGTCGGGGTTCGCAGATGGTTCGGTCCTGCGGCCGGCCTCCTCGCCGGCGCCGTCGTCATGCTCACGCCGGTCGCGGCGCTGATGTTCCGGTTCAACAACCCGGACGCGCTCCTGGTCTTACTCCTGACTGCCGCCATGTACGCCACCCTGCGCGCGACCGAGAGCGGATCGACGCGATGGTTGATGCTGGCGGCGGCGCTCATCGGCACGGGCTTCCTGGCCAAGATGCTGCAGGCCTTCGTGATCGTGCCCGTCGTTCTTTTCGTCTACCTGATCGCAGGCCGTCCCAGGCTGCTCCAGCGCGTGAAGCAGCTGCTGGTCGCGGGGGTCACGCTCGCCGTCGCCTCCGGATGGTGGGTCGCGGTCGTCGAGCTTTGGCCCGCGGCAAGCCGGCCGTACATCGGGGGCTCGCAGAACAACAGCCTCCTCAACCTGATCTTCGGCTACAACGGACTCGGCCGGATCACCGGCAACGAGGCCGGCAGCGTCGGCGGCATCGGGACGGCCGGATCGCGCTGGGGCCTGACTGGTTGGGACCGCCTGTTCCTGAGCGAGTTCGGGGGCCAGATCTCGTGGTTGCTCCCGGCGGCGGTGATCCTGCTGGCCGCCGGCCTGTGGATCACCCTTCGCGCCCGCCGCACCGACCTCCCGCGCGCGTCCTATCTGATGTGGGGTGGCGGGCTGCTGCTGACCGGAGCGCTCTTCAGCTTCGCCCAGGGCATCATCCATCCGTACTACTCGATCGCGCTCGCGCCGTCGATCGGCGCCCTCGTCGGCGGCGGGTCGGTGGAGCTGTGGCGACGGCGCAATCGCATCGCCGCGCGATTGACGCTTGCCGGCGCTCTCGCCGCAACTTCGTTCTGGGCCTTCGTCCTGCTCGACCGCAGCCCGGACTGGAACCCGGGGCTCAGGGTCGCGATCCTCGTCATCGGCCTCGTCGCGAGCGCCATGATCGCCGCGGGCCCGCTGCGTACTCGCGCCCTGGCGACCACTGTCGCCGTGGCGGCGCTTGTCGCGGCGCTCGCGGGCCCCGCCGCCTACACCCTCGACACTGTCATCACCGCGCACAGCGGCGCGATCCCATCCGCCGGCCCGAGCGTGGCCGGGGCGAACCTGGGGCCTGGCGGAGGTGGCGGGATCAGGTTTGCTCCTCCTGGGCGAGGAGGATTCGCGGGCGCGCCCGGCGGCGGTGGCAGCTTCCTCCAGGCGAGCCTTCCGGGCTCGGCCCTCACCTCTCTGCTCGAGACCAACGCGGGCAACTACCGCTGGGTCGCGGCGACGATCGACGCCAACTCCGCCGCCGGGTACGAGCTCGCGACCGGTGAGGCGGTGATGGCGATCGGCGGGTTCAACGGCTCCGACCCCGCCCCCACGCTCGCCCAGTTCCAGGCCTACGTCGCCGCCGGCCAGGTCCACTACTTCATCGCCGGCGGGATGCGAGGCAGCGGTGCCGGCTCGGGCAACGAGATCGCGACCTGGGTCGCCCAGCACTTCGCGGCGACGACCGTCGACGGCGTCACCGTCTTCGACCTGACGCAAACGCCTTCCTGAACGCTCGCTTAAGTTCGGTTATGCTCCGACTGTCCGTTCACCGGCCTGAAACGGAGGGGGCGTGCAGTGGGTCATACATTCCGCCGGGTCATCGCATCCGCGGCCACCGCGTCGGTCATCTCGGCGATGGCCCTCGTCAGGGTGTCAAGCGCATCCAGCGCCCTCGATCCCGGCGCCGGCAACGTGCCCCAGGGCCTGCAGAGCAACACCGCCTACGCCGCAAGCTTCAAGGGCCGAGGCGTGACCAACGTCTTCGTCACGAGCCAGAAGGTGAGCTGCTACGTGCCCGAGGTGCCCTCGCCCTTCAACAATGGCCCGAACGACGGCTACACAGGTGAGACGCCATGTCCGGGCGCGAACACCGGCGAGGACGTCGGTCCGTACGCGTCGCAGCTCCTCAGCCGGCCCGGGTACCCCGCGACCACACCGATGCTCGTCACCGACCATTCGGAGTCCGACATCCGCGTCGACCCGACCAACCCCAACCACCTGATCGGCTCCAGCAAATGGTTTGCCGGCGCCGAGGGGTACAACCACCTGCTCGGCTTCTATGAGTCGTGGGACGGCGGCAAGACATGGCCGGTGATGGGCCACGTGCCCGGCTACGAAGGCTTCACGGACAACACCGACCCGGTCGGCGCTTTCGACGCCTACGGCAACTACTACCAGGCGCTGCTGCCCTACCAGTTCTACTACGACAAGGGCGGGCACAAGAAGTACGAGACCGGCAACGAGCCCAATCCTGGAATCGACAACGAGGCCGTCTCGGTGGCCGTCAGGCCGCACGGCTCCACCGGGGTGCGTGGCTGGATCACGACCCACAACGGCAAGCCCGACAACGTGTTCACGACCAACGCGGGACTCGGCCAGGAACCTGACAAGGAATGGATCGCGATCGACCGCAACCCGACCGTGCTGGGCAGGCCGAACCCGAACTTCAACCGGGTCTACATGATGTACGTCAACTTCAACGGCAACGGGAGCAAGCCGTACGTGCAGAGCGCGCTCGGGAATCCCGACGGAACGCACGGCGACTGGACGGCGCCCGTGTTGCTGCCGACCGGAAACGGCGCTACGAACAACAACACCTATCTGTATCCGCACGTCGACCAGGACGGCGTCGTGTACACCCCGGTCGTCAACTACGCATCGCAGCAGGGGTCGTGCTGCGTCGACATCTACGTCGACTACTCGACCGATGGTGGAGCGACCTGGCAGGGACCTTTGGTCGCCGCAACTGGCGTCCACACAGCCCCTTTGAGCGGGGCCGGTTACGTCAACACCACTTTCGAGGATGGGATCGAGGAGACGTTCGCGGTGGGCGACCATGCGATCTACCTCGCCTATGAGTCGAAGAGTTCGGGCTTCGGCAACATCCTGCTGACGGCCTCGTTCGACCAGGGCAGGACGTGGAGCGGTCCGATCCAGGTCAACGACAACGCGAGCGGGACAGTCGACGAGTTCCAGCCCAACCTCGCGGTCGGCCCGGATGGGACGCTGAGCATCAACTTCTACGACCGCCGCCTGGCCTGCCCGGCCGCCCGCACCGCCGAAGCCGTGAACGCGGGTCTCGCGCTCGACCGGTCAAACCCGAACTACGCCGGTTCGCTGCCGCCTTACGGGGCGAGCAACTACTGCGTCACGTCGAGCGTCCAGTTCTACGCCCGGGACCTGACGCCTGAGGGCCACAACGTCCGGCTGACCCAGCACAGCTGGGACCCCCAGCTCAACAGCCCTGACCGCTCATGCCCGTGCAACCAGTCCGACACGTTCCTCGGCGACTACTTCGGCAACGACATCGCGGGCACGGCCGACTACTCGAGCTTCGTCAGCACCTACGACGACGGCTCCAACCCGCATCACTACCAGCAGCAGGTCGTGGCGAAGATCTCAGTGCCTTGACGTCTCGGGCGTAAGGAGTCCGAGGTCGTCCAGCTTCTTGCCCAGCGAGCGCTGCGCCGCTTCGGCCAGCTCGCGGGTCGGCGGGGCGGACCACGGTTCGCAGATTCCCTGCGCGGAAAGCGCGGCCTTGATCGCCAGCGGAAACACTCCTTCCCGCAGCTGGACCGAGAGCCGGTATAGCCGGTCCTGGCTCTCGCGCGCGGCGGCCAGATCACCGCCCACGTAGTCCTGGTACACGCGGACCACCCAGCCCGGCGCGACGTTGGCCGCACCGCAGATGGTGCCCGCGCCGCCCACGGCCAGCGAGGCGACGAGCATCGTGTCGCTGCCGGTGAACACGCGGAACGCGGGCAGATCGCGGGTGGCGATGCACACGCCCTCGAAAAACTCGAAGTCCCGACCGGAGTCCTTGATGCCATGGATGGCCCCTTCACGGGCGAGCGTCGCCACGGTCGCGGGTTCCGTCTGCACCTTGGTGAACTGCGGGATGTGGTAGAGCAGGATGGGCAGCGGCGCGCGTTCCGCCGCGCGGCGGTAGAAGTCCATCACACCGGGCTGATCGGTCGGGTAGTAGAACGGGGGCGCGACAAGCGCCGCGTCAGCGCCCAGCTCCCTGGCGGCCACGAGCTCGGCGATCGTCGAGCTCAGCTGCGGCTGGGCGACGCCGCACAGGATGGGCACGCGGCCCGCGACCGCCTGGACCACGGCGCGCAGCACCGCCCGCCGGGCCGGCTCGTCGAGCGAGGCCGTCTCCCCCGTGGAGCCGAGGGCGAGCACGCCGTGCACCCCGCCGCCGATGACGTGCTCCACCAGCCGCGCGACCGCCGGTTCGTCCACGCTCCCGTCGCGGCGCATCGGAGAGGCCAACGCCACGAGCACCCCTGACAGGCGCTCGATCTCAAACACCGCCTTCCCTCACGGGCGCACCGCCGCGCCCGCCCTCAACAGCTGGCCGATCAGACGGGCGCATTCGCGCATCAGGTCGAGGATCTGCTGCTCGATCTCCACCTGCTCCTTGCTCGCGCCGCACAGCGTGCCGAAGAATCGGCCCTCCGCGGTGAAGACCGGGTACGAGACGAACGTGCGGATCTCGAGCAGCCGGGCCACGCTGCTGCTCGGAAACTGTTTCTGTGCATCGCTCGTGTAGTGGGGTCCGCCCTCGACCACGAAGCGGCACACGCCCTCCGACCATGGCAGCGTCACGTCCTCGGGGATGTGGAAGACCTCGCTGCGGTTGCACGCGAAGACGATGTACTGCTCGTCGGCCGTCAGCCGCGTCTCGGCAAGGTAGGTCGAGCTCAGCCCGGTCAGCTCGGACAGCCGCTCCAGCACACCTCGAGCCACGCTCTCGAGGTCGCTCCCGTGGCGGGCGGCCTCTTCGAGCAGCTCGCGCGCTGTCGGCGCCATGCGAAGTACGGTATCAACACGACAACGAGATTGGTGTTCGCGCGAGGATGATGGGCCGCCTCTTCTCCTGGACGGTGACGGCGCTGTTCGGAGTCCTCACGCTGCTGCTCGCGTTCGAGAGCTGGGCCCTGCTCACCAACCACACTCCGATCACCTACTACATCCGGCCCGCGATCCACACCTACCCAGGGATCGCTTTCGTGATCGCGGTCGTGGTCGGCATCCTGCTTGGGCACTTCCTGTGGGGTCCCGCCTACGGGCGCACCTCGCCGGTCAAGAAGCCATGAGCGTTACGCCGGAAGCGGTCGTCTCGATCCTCGCCACCGCGTTCTCGCTGGTCGCGTTTCTGCTCATGCTGCAGGAGTCGCTCGCGCTGGGTGCCGGCCAGGACCCGGTCAGCAATGACGTGCGCACGGTCGTGCGGCGGTTCCCGCGCGTCACGTACGCTCTCGCGGTCGTGATCGGGATGCTGCTCGGCCACCTGCTCTGGCCGTAGAGACCGCGACGAGCGCGGCGTCGAGTCGCCGCACCGAGTGGGTCGGCGTGGCCATGGTGCTCGCCTCCGCCACGGCGTTCGGCACCAACGCGATCCTCGCCAAGCTCGCGTACCGCGAGGGCCTGGGCACCTCGCAGACGCTCGCCTTTCGCTTCGTCCTCGCCGCGATCGGCATGTGGGGCCTGGCCCTGCTCCTGAAGCAGAACCCGCTCCGCTTCGAGCGACGGCGCCTCCTCACCCTGCTGGGTCTCGGCGCGCTCGTGTACTTCGGCCAGTCGTTCACCTACTTCACGGCCCTGCGGACGCTGCCGGCGTCGCTCTGCGTCTTGATCGTGTACGTCTATCCGAGCCTGGTCGTGCTTGCGGGCAGGCTCTTCCTGCACAGGTCGGTGTCGATATGGCACGGAGTCGCGCTGGTCGCCAGCTTTGCCGGCGTCGTGCTCCTCGTCGGCGGGGCCCAGCTCCAACTCTCGCGGGCGCTCTTCTTCGCGATCGCCGCGCCCACGATCTACACGGGCTACATCCTGATCGGCGAGAGGGTCATGACCGCTGTCCCGGCGGTCGGGGCGAGCGCGGTCATCATGGCCGGAGCCGCCGTGTCGTTCTGCCTGCTGGCCTTCTTCCAGGGTGAGCTCGCGTTCCCAGCCGCCGCCGGAGGGTGGGCGGTCGTGCTCGCGCTGGCGCTGATCCCGACGATGATCGCCATCTCGCTGTTTCTCGCGGGCCTGCCGCGGATCGGCGCCGCGCGGTCTTCACTGCTCAGCACCTGGGAGCCGGTGGTGACAGTCCTGCTCGCGGTGGCCCTGCTCGGAGACGCCTTCGCGCCTGTTCAGCTGGTCGGAGCGGTGCTGATCCTCGCCGCTGCCGTCATCGTCGTCCAGACGCGAGGTCGTCGCGCAGCTCGCCCAGGATGGGATGAAGCTCGTGCGCGGACCTGACGCGGGAGGTGTCGAGCGCCCATCGCCTCTTCGCGAGCACGAACGGATGGAGCTGCTCGCCGCCGATGGAGCCGTGGCCGCCGGCCTGGTTCTCGAAGTTGACCTGCTTGCCTTCGATGAAGCTGCCGAAGGCGACCAGGTCGCCCGAGCTCCGAAACGAGTTCAGCCGCCGCATCTGCTCATACAGGATGTCGGGGTCGTCGTGCTGTGCCAGCAGTGGCTTGATGGCGGTGCCGCGAAGCTCGCCTCGAGCGATGGCGAAGACGTCCTCGCCGCCGTCCCGAAGCATCACCATCGCGACCTCGGGCAGCGCGGCAATGCCCGCCGCCAGGTCTGGATGGCGCGCCATGAGCTCGCCGTAGCCCATCCGCGCCGACCGGTCGGTGAAGTAGACATGCGCCGCGCCGCCGGACAGCGCGGCGGTGACATGGCCCGAGGCTTTGTCTTTCGACCGCCCGTAGGTCTTGCCCTTCACCTCCTGGACGTGGAAGCCGGGCAGCAGGGTCGCGAGCACATCGCCGAAGGCCCGGCCGGCCGCCGCGGCAAACGGCGTCGTGTCGACCTGGCCGTGATCCGAGAGTAAGACGAGCTCGTAGCCGCCGCCTCGCGCCGACGCGATCTTCTCCACCGTGTGGTCGACGTGCTTGAGCACCCGGAGCGCGGAGGGATCCGTCGGGCCGAACGCGTGGGCGGTCTCGTCAAAGGCGTAGAAGCCGGCATAGATCGGCGAGTACGCCTCGCGCATCGCCCTCTGGACGGCGTAACGCGTCAGGTGGTGGACGAAGATCTCCTCGGCCACGTCGGTCGCGACGTAGGGCGGGGCGGGGTGCCGGCCCTCCGAGCGCGAGGTGGCGTAATCCCTCGCGGTACGGCCGAAGACGGCCACGGTCTGCCAGACCCAGTCGCCGAGATGGACCGGGTTGGCCAGGTAAGGGACGAGCACTCCCGCGGCGGAGCGCGACCTGGGCTCACGGCCGTAGCTGCGGTCCTGGTACGCGATCCCGAAATCGTCGGCGGCGCCGGCGGGATAGCAGGCGGCGATGCATGCGCCGTCCTGCGTCAGGGGCGTGCAGCCGGCGAAGTACTTGTCCGCCACCTTCTCGAAAGTGGAGCCGGCGCCGAATTGAACGAGCACGCGTCGCTCCCTGTCCCACCAGCGAAAGCTCGGAATCTCGCTGTTGTCGCCGTACAGGATCCCCGCCTGGGCAAAAGGCGTGGTCGAGGGCAGGCCGCAGCGATAGCGGTGGAGCTCGTAATCCTCCGCGTCGACCAGGCGTTGAAGGTGAGGCATGTCGCCGTCGCCCAGGGCCCTCTCGAGCGTGTTCGCGCTCACGCCGTCGATGTGGAGGATGACCAGCTTGCGGCTCAACCGAGCTCGCCCACTAGAACTCGGAGAACACGGGCAGGTGATCGGACGCGCGCGAGGGGAGCGTCCACGCCCGATGTCGGGCCGGGATGGTTCCGGCAGCGTAGATCGCGTCCAGCTTCTGGGCGGTCCAGTGCGTGCGCCGAAGCCCGTATGTCAGCTCGACCAGGCCGGCGTCGTGCGCGGTGGCGCGGATCCTGCGCCACAGCCGAAGCCGGGGCGGCCCGAACGTGTTGAGGTCGCCGGCGACAAGGGTCAGCGGGACGGGCGGCCGCTCCGCCATGTCGCTGACGATCGCCCGGAACTGCTCGTGCTTGTGCGCGAAACCAATCACGTCGAGATGCATCACATAAACGCGTAGCGCGTTCGATTCGGCCCGGATCGCGATCCTGCGCTGGGGCGGGATCGCGCGCAACAGCGTTCGTTCGAGTCGCTTCATGGGCACGTTCGCGAAATCGCTCAGGGAGACGACTTGCGGCTCATTGTCGAAGAGTCCCTTGCGCCAGAGGAGCGCGTTGGCCTGCTCGCGCCCGCGGTAAAGCTGCGCCGTGGCCTGGAACCACTCGTACTCACGCCCCGATGCTTCGGCGATGGCGCCGGCGATCGTTTCCGCGTCCGGACGCCCCTCGTGCGCCGACGCCTCCTGGATGGCGAACAGGTCCAGGTCGCGAAAGTCGGCCTGCGTGCGGATGGCATCCAGGAGCTTGCCCAGGCGCAGGCCGAGGAGGATGTTCCACGTGCAGATCCTCACCCGACTATCCTCGCTGTGCATGCAGACCAAGGTCCGATCCCTGGACGACCTTGCCGCGCTTGGGCCGGACGCGTTGATGGCCCTCTATGCGTCCGCGCGCACGCCCGCGCTCGAAGAGCTCGACGGCAGGCTGACCGGTCGCATGCTCACCGTGCCCCGCGCGCAGGAGCCGCACGTGCGCGCTTGGCTCGAGATGAAGGACGGCGAGCACCTCGGC
>Ga0209805_1002615_pt1 | contig 10486 bp, 6 predicted proteins | sample GraSoiAngelo_148_FD_185905 | JGI IMG/M metagenome (GOLD analysis project Ga0209805, IMG submission 185905) | Grasslands soil microbial communities from the Angelo Coastal Reserve, California, USA - 14_1009_09_20cm (SPAdes) (version 2) | ecosystem: Environmental > Terrestrial > Soil > Grasslands ... | reverse complement strand
CTGCAAAGCCCGGAGACTTGCGCAGCATCCGCGCGCCGAATCGCAAATCCGTCCCCACCGTTTCCAGCCAGAAGCCGCCGCGCTCCTCCCGGCATTCTTCGCTGAACCTTTCGTGCCCGCCGAATTCGATCCGCGCTCGTCGCTCCGCCCCCGCGCGCGTCAGCCCGGAGCGCTCCAGATCGTCCGCGCGGTTCCGCACGTGCGTGCACAACTCTTCGTCCATTTCAGCTTCACTTTGCGAGCGATGAAACAACACGGAAACGATAGAACGGATCGTCGAGAAGGATTTCACGTTTCCTCCGCTTGGTCGCCAAGAGTTCTATTCACAACGAAGGGCAATCATGGGATCCACTCTCGTTGCCTGGCGTGCCGGAATGCGGCACGCCGCAAGGCCGACACCCCCGAGCACAAAGGCGATCGCGAGGTAAGTCAACGGGTCGCTCGGACGCACTCCGAAAAGCAGTCCTGACAACAGCGGCGTCAGAGCCGCCGCCAGCCCTAGGCCTGCAATCACGCCCACGACGACCGGCATTCCGCTTTGCCGCAAGACCATCTTGCCCACGTCTGCCGAATCCGCGCCGACTGCGATGCGAATCGCCATCTCTCTCCTGCGTTCCACCACCGAATAAGAAGTCACACCATAAATGCCGATGCACGCCAGCAAAAGCGCCAGCGTCCCCAGCGCACCGGCAAGGACGGTAACAAAACGCGTCTGGGCGCGAGCTTTTTCGACATAATCTGTCTGCGGCAACAGGTTGGCCACCGGCATGTCCTTGTCGAGCTTCTTCACCGCCTGCTGTAAATATGCGCTGAACGTCTGCACAGACTCCGTTGTCCTAACCACGATGGAATACACTGGGCGCGGCGCGAGTGGCACTGGCAGATAGATTTGTCCGCGCCCTTTGCTCGTCAACGTGTGCGACTGAAGGTGTGTGAATTGGTAGGGACCCCTGGGCGAGTCCTCCACGCTTATTTTCCTGCCGAGGGCGTCCCGACCTGGCCAAAGCTGTTCGGCCACGGTATCGTCCACGATGGTGACATGCGCGTGTGCGGCGTCATCGGTTTCCTCAAACTCCCGGCCCGCCAGCATCGTCGCGCCCATGGCCCGGAAAAACCCGGGCAGCGTAGACCGGTGGTCCGCCATCACCGTGTTTTGCTGCTCTGCGGGCGCGCCATCCGCCCAATAGTAGCTGTACCAATTCCCTTTTCCCTCATCCAGCGGCAGATGGGAAACGCCGCCAACCGCTTGCGTCCCGGGTATTGAGGCAAGATTCGCCCGCAATTCCTTGAGGAAGTTCGTCACCGACTTGACGGTGCCATAGCGCGTCCCGGGAAAGGACAGTTGAAATGTCAGGACGTTCTCCGGCCGAAAGCCTGGATCCACACGCAGCAAGCTTGCGAATGTTCGAATCATCAAGCCGGTGCCAACCAAAAGGATGCAGCCAAGGGCCACTTCACTCACGATCAGGAGCTGCCGTAGCCACTGTTTTCCTGTTGCCATAGCTTTTCCGCTTTCCTTTAGAACTTCTACCAAATCTCGCCGCGCGACCGACAACGCCGGAGCCAACCCAAATAGAATTCCCGTCAAAATCGAGACTCCTAGGGTGAACGCGAGGACCCAGCCGTCCAGCTTCACTTCGATCAGCCGCGAAATTCCTTCCGGCTGCAGCGAGAGAATCCATTTGAGCGCCGCCCATCCAATCCCCATTGCAACTGCCCCGCCAAGACAGCCGAGCAGAAGATTCTCCGTCAGAAGCTGGCGGATAATTCGCTTTCTCTCGGCACCCATCGCTGCGCGGAGAGCCGCCTCGTGTCTTCGTCCTGCGGAACGCGCCAGCAGCAAATTGGCTACGTTCGCGCACGTAACCAGCAGAACGAGTCCAACCGCAGCGAACAGCGCAAGCAGCGCCGGCTGCACCAGTCTTACGTCGTCCGCCTGCAGCGGCGCGACCGTCAGGTGCAGTGACTGGTCGGCGTATTCCTTCGCCTCGCCGCGAAGCTGCGTGGCAATCCCTTCTGCTTCGCTTTGCGCCTGCGCCGCAGTCACACCTCTTCGCAAGCGGCCAATCATTCTTAGGAATCCCGTGTCGCGCTCCCGCTTCTCAAGATCGTCCAAAAACGGAATGAATACCTGCACATCGGCCGCCACCCCGCTGCCATCCGGAAAGAGCAGCTTGAAGTCCCGCGGCAACACGCCGACAATCGTGAACTCATTTCCGTTCAGCCGAACGGTTTGGCCAGTGATTCCCGGATTCGCGCCGAATTGGCTCCGCCACACGCCATCTGTCAGAATCATGAGTGGGACCGCGCCTCGGCGATCTTCTCCCGGAGCAAAAAAACGCCCTAATTGTGGTTTTTCCGCAAGCAATGGCAGGAAATTTGCCGTCGTAAAGGCCAAGCGGACCTGCTGCGGCTCGGCGGTTCCCGTGATCGTACCGCTGGTTGCCCAGATTCCGCCAACATCGTCGAATGAGCGGCTCCGCTTGCGCAGCTCCATCAGCTCAGGGCCAGAAGCCGGCCCGCGCGTCTCTTTCCCCCATTGCGACCAGATGATCGTCAGCCGGTTTGCATAAGGATAAGGCAGCGGCCGGATGAGCACCGCGTTCACCACGCTAAAGATGGCCGTGTTCGCGCCGATCCCCAGCGCCAAAGTGAGGATCGCGACCGTTGCAAAGCCCGGAGACTTAAGCAGCATCCGCGCGCCGAACCGCAAATCCTTCCACACCGTTTCCAGCCAGAAGCCGCCGCGCTCCTCGCGGCATTCTTCCTTAAATTTTTCGCGCCCACCAAATTCGATGCGCGCTTGCCGCTCTGCTTCCGCACGCGTCAGGCCGCTGCGCTCTAAATCGTCCGCGCGGTTCTGCACGTGCGCCCGCAGTTCTTCGTCCAGATCGCCTTCCCTTTGCGCGCGACGAAACAGCGCGGCGGCCCCAGACCGAAGCGAAGACAGCAGCCTCATACTTCCTCGGGTTGCGCGTTGAGAGCGGAAGCTATCGCCGTAGCGAGCCGGTTCCAGCCGTCGGCTTCCTGACGTAGACGCTTGCGCCCCGCCGACGTCAGTTCATAAAACTTTGCCCGCCGGTTGTTGTCCGACGTGCCCCAGCTCGCCTCGAGCAGCCCCTGTCGGACGAGCCGAAATAGCGCGGGGTACAGTGCGCCCTGTTCAACCAGCAGCGCCCCTCCCGAGATTTGCTCGATGCGCAGAAGCACGCCATAGCCATGAAGCGGCCCGAGGGACACGGCCTTCAAAATCAAAAGGTCCAGCGTTCCGGGAAGGATTTGCGCTTGCATCCCGCCTCCTAAGTAGCTTAGGAAGATACCCACACCCGCCTAGGTTTTCAAGGAGAGAGTTGGCAGGAGAAAGATCCAAGGCCTGGTTCGCCTTTAGCCGACCAAAAGTCATCGTCCGAACCAGGCCGTCGCTTTATTCCAAGAAAAAACGACCTGCTTAGGGGTCAACGTCCTTCAGCGTTCCACCAGGCCGCGGGGAAAAGGCTCGTGCAAGAAGCCGGCGCTTTTCTTTTCAACAATCCGTCGCTTCTTTTATAGTAAGGCCCGCGTGCCATGACAGGTTCCCGCAGTCACCGGAGAAAAAGCATGAAAATCTCTCCCGAGTTGTCCGACGGCCTCCGAAGAGGATTTTCCAGCAAGTGGCGACCGCGTATTTCCAGTTGTTTAGGATTACTTCTTTGCTTCACGGCAGCCACCCCTGGCGCTTTGAGCCAACCACCAAGAGAAACGTCGGCCTCTCTCGAGCTTTCGCGCACTGTGCGGCCCTGGGAATTTCTACCCGTCACCGGAACGCGCGCGGCCCTGTTCGGAAACGAAGGCGGCAAGATAGAAGCTTGGGTCTATCCGCTCAAAATCTTCCGCGAGTTTAATTTGAAATTTCTCACCGACGGGCAGGTTCTACCGGCCGAAGCGCTCGCGCGCACCCTTACGGTACGCCCGGAGTCCGCGACGATCCTCTATGCGGGCAACACCTTCACCGTACGCGAAACTCTCTTTGTCCCCGTGGATGCGCAGGGCGCGGTCATCCTGCTAAACGTTGAGACCGAGCAGCCCCTCGAAATCGAAGCCGCGTTCCATCGCGACTTCCAACTCATGTGGCCGGCCGCGCTCGGCGCCACTTATCTAGATTGGAACTCGCAACAACACGCCTTTTATTTTGGCGAAGAACAAAGAAAATTCTCGGCCTTCGTGGGCTCACCGACGGCGGCGGATCCGCAGGCCGAATTCCAGACCAACTATGCCGAATCGCAGGAAAGCTCCTTCCGCCTCGGCGCAACCGCAAAAGGCAAAGACGCGAAACTCATCGTCATCGCCGCTTCGATGGAAGACCGCGACGCCGCGCAGAAAACGTATCAGCACCTTACGGCGGATTACTCTGCACTGCTGCAAGAAGCCGCGAAGTATTACCAGGACTATCTCGCCCGCACCGTCAGCCTCGGACTGCCGGACGCGCAGCTCCAGCAGGCTTACGACTGGGGGCGCATCAGCGGGTTCCAGGGCCTCGTCACCAATCCCTATCTCGGCACCGGCCTCGTCGCCGGCTATCGCACTTCCGGCGCGAGCCAGCGCCCGGGCTTCGGGTGGTTTTTCGGCCGCGATTCCTTCTGGACTTCGCTTGCGCTGAACGCTTCCGGCGATTTTTCCACTGCGCGCACCGCGCTCGCCTTCATCAGCAAATTCCAGCGCGAAGACGGCAAAATCCCGCACGAAATTTCGCAAGGCGCGAATTTCGTGGACTGGTTCAAGGACTATCCTTATCCCTACGCTTCCGCCGACGCCACGCCGCTGTACATCATCGCGACGAATGATTACGTGGTGCAAAGCGGGGACACCGCGTTTGCCAAGGAAAAATGGGACAGCCTCTGGAAAGCCTACGAATTTCTGCGCTCCACCTACGATGAGCGCGGCTTCCCGAAAAATTTCGGCGTGGGCCACGGCTGGGTCGAGGGGGGCCCACTGCTTCCAGTAAAAACCGAGCTGTATCAAACCGGCCTTGGCATTGAAGCGCTGCGCGCGCTCGCGAATCTCGCGCATCTCACGGGCAAAGAAGACGCGAGCAAAGAGCTAGCCAAAAATTTCGCGCAGCAGCTGCCGCTGATGAACGACGCCTTTTGGCTCGCGGACAAGAAGCGGTTTGCCTTCGCGCTCGACAACAATAATCACCCGGTGGACGAGCCCACCGTGCTCTCAACCGTCCCGATGTGGTTTGGCCTGCTGGATGACGCCAAAGCGGACGCGATGATTGCCCAGCTTGCCGATCTGGACCAGCAAACCGATTGGGGCATGCGCATCATCTCGGACCGTTCGCCGAGATTCAGCGGCGGCGGCTACCACTACGGCTCCGTGTGGCCGCTGTTCACGGGTTGGGCCGCGGTCGGCGAATACCGTTATCATCGCGCGCATCCCGCGTACGAAAACTTGCGTGCCAACGCGTTGCTCGCCTTTGACGGCTCGCTCGGCCACGTGACCGAAGTTCTCTCCGGCGATTTCTACCAGTCGCTTTCCACCAGCTCGCCGCACCAGATCTGGTCCGCGGCGATGGTCGTTAGCCCCATGCTGCGCGGCCTATTGGGCTTGCAAGCCGACGCCGCCGCTGGAACGCTCACTCTTGGCCCACATGTTCCTGCAAACTGGACTTCGTTCGCCGTTCGCAACGTCCCGGTAGGTTCAGCGAAAATCGATTTGCACTACTCGAAGGATCTTGACGGCATCACTCTGGAAGCCCAAGCTTCGGGAATTTCCTCCAGCACCTCCTCTCTCGCTCTCGACTTCCAACCCGCGGTCAGCCTGCGGGCCAAAGTTCTTGGCGCCACGCTCGATGGCCGACCAACACAGTTTCACGTGCAAGCGAATGGCGTTGACCAGCACGTGGTCCTGCGCGTCCCCGTTTCCGCCGGGGCGAATTTGTTGCGCATCCGGCTCAAGGATGATTTTGGCCTCGCTTACGACTCCATGCTGCCCGCCCTCGGCTCCTCGTCCGAAGGCTTGCGCATCGTCTCCGAAAGCTGGTCGCCAGCGCACGACCGTCTTGCGATTGCCGTTTCGGGACTTGCTGGCCACCAGTACCGCCTTTCCGTGTGGGATGCCGCCCAAATCGCTTCCGTCTCCGGCGCCAAACTCGCCAAAGGTCCCGACGCTCGCGGGGAACTCATCGTGGAATTCCCGCCAAACCGCGCCGAACCCCCCTCCCACAAGATGATCTCGATTCAATTTGCTTCCCGATAGAGCCATTTGGAACGAATGGGGAAGGAAGATTCAGTGGCAGTTGGAGACGAGCTTCGACTTTGTCTCCGGTGTCAGCGGATGAGGAACGGATTTGAGTAAATAATCGAGCATCGGCTGAGGGATGCATTTCGCGTCCCACCAGTGCGCGGTAGCTCCTCTCGAGGGCTCGCGCGGGCGGAGCCACTGCTGCTTTGGCAAGCTGCGCGGGCGCTGGTAATGCATGCACTGGCAGAACTCCCAGCCGCTGCCTTGGGAGAAGAGGCGGACAAAGTCGGGCCAGGTTCTTGTGGAGAGCTCTTTCGTCGTGTACGCGGGATTAGAAAGTTTTTGCGATGGCAGGAAAGCGTGGATCCTCCGCGTATGGTATCGCAGAAGCCTTGGGGAAAGCAGAAGCCAGAATGCAGGGGAGTTGGCCAGGCTTGGCCTAACCAAGCCCCGCCTGAGAAAAGCCACGGGGGTTGAGAACTACCACTTCGCGCGGACGCGATACTTGAGGACCGAGGTGCCGTCCTTGGCCACGGGAACGTTGAATTGCGCAGCGAAGGCCGCGGTCTTCGTGTATTTGTAGGTGGAGGAGAGCATCTCCCACTCGCCACCGATGGGTTCGTTGACCTCGACCACGATGGGAATGTCTTTGTGGTTGCGCAGCGTGACTTCAAATTCGAATTCCCAGGTGTGCGTGTCCACGTGCTTGTAGTCGGTTTGCTTGTGCTCGGCGACGACATCGAAGGCGTTGCCGATGTGGATGTCGATTTCTTCATCCTTCGGCGTGTGATTCATGTGGTCTTCCCCGGCAAAAAGGATGCCGCCGCGTGAATCTTTCTGGTACACGCGGACGGTGCCGGAGGGAAGGGGAATGCCGAGGCCGTTTTTCTCTTCGTTTTTGAATTTGTAGTAGACGAGGACAGGATCTTTCAGCGGGGCGCCGGGAGCTTGCTGATTGCGGTAGTAGTGGCTCTGGCCGTCGACGACGAAGAGCTTCGCGACCGGAACGCCGGAGCCTTGCAGCAAGCTGATCTGCTTGGTTTCTTTGTCCTCAACGGATGTTTTGTGGCCTAGCGTGTAGAGATGGTATTCGCTGAAAGCTTCCTGCTGGAATTGCGGAGCCGCAGCCTTGCCCGCGACCATTTCGCGTGCCGCCATGGGCATGGGGGCGGGCGGCTGGACGCGATTCAGTTCGCCGGCGACGAGCTGGAGATGAGCGTTGTGGAAGGCGGTGCCGCTGTTGTTTGTCACGGTGACCCAGCCATCGAGGTCGGCGTTCCTCTCGTCGCGCGCGACGGTGAGAACGTAGTCCGCGTTCCAGGAAAGATTGTTCGCCAGATAGGAAGCCTCCACCTGCTGCTTGCGCGGACCGGAATTTTCCAGCGACATGAGCAGCGTGGGGCGGTCGTAAAGATTTGGCGGAACTTCGGGAAAACGATAGCTTTCAGCGAACATGCCGGTGACGATGTCGTTGCCGATTTTCCAGACCGGGCCGTTATTGTCGGAGAGCAGAGTGGCTTTGATCTCGTCGTACTTGGTGGTGGCACTTTCCTGATGGGTGCGGACCAGAGTGACTTCCTTGCCGACGTATTTGTGGAGAAGTTTCGCGGGTTCCAGGAGGTCGTATTCGTAATTTTGCTCCATGACGCCGAGCTTTTCGGGGTCGGTCAGCGAACGGAAATGTACTGTGGCGGGGTTGACGGTTGCGGCAATGTCCATGAATTTTAGGCGAAAGGTGCCGCTGGGAAGCGTGAGATTGCGGACGTCGCGGACCAGGGCAAGGTTAGAGTTGTAGACGGTGACGTTGAGATCGGTTTGATCGTTCAGGCTAGTGGACTGGTCTGTGGCGCGTGCGGCTTCTTTTTCCTGTGCAGCGCTCGGCCGGTTGGCGCGAGCCGCGGGATAGAAAAACGCAACGCTGGCTGCGAATACAGCGACAAGGAAGATCGCGCCAAGGAACCGCGTCGCGGGCTGGATTCGGGGGATTTTCATTCGTTTCACCTCAATCGGAATTTGCCTTCTAGCTTAGAACGATGCGGGGAGAATTTCTTGCGGAGAGAGGGACCCGAGACCACCAGGCGGCCGGACAGGTCAGGATTGAAGTCTAGGCGTTTTTTTTTGCACCGTGGGCACAGAGAAAACGGAGAGCGGAAAAGCGGTGGTCATTGCCAGGCAACGGGCTTCCAGGCGGCGCCGCCGTCGGAGGTCTTGAAAGCCTTTGTGTTGCCGAGATTCCAGATGATGGCATGGAGCCCGTCAAAGGCGCGAACTCCGCCTAAATCCTCCTGAAGCGGAGAATGGACAATAGTCCAATGCAAGCCAGCATCGGTGGTGAGAAGGATGGTTCCCGCGCGGCCGACGATCCAGCAGTCTTCGTCGGAAGAAGCGGCACCCGCAGTCAGGTCCACGAGCACATTGCTGGTTTGCCGCGACCAGGAGGCGCCGCCATCGCTGGAGAATTCAACCCTCCCGGCCGGACCCGCGCGCCAGCGGATTTTCCGGTTTGGCGCGACAATTAAATTTAAATTGGAGGCGCCGGCCACGGCCATTAAACCCTTTGGAGCACCGGTGTCGCCGAAGGCTGCGGAGGGAGCCGGCGGCGGAGGCTCAGGTGCCGGCGAGGGCGGCGAGGCAGCCCGGCGCAAGCGCGGAGACAATTCTGACTTCTCTTTTCTCGTTTGCTCGACTTGGCCTTGAGGGTACGGGCCGGGAGCGTTCTGGGCATTCGGCCGGTCTTGGAGTGCTTGAGAGTTTTGCGGCGCTTGAATGTTTTGCTGTCCCGGCTGGTCTTGCGCGGGGGTGTTCGCACTTTGCACTACCACGGTTTCTGCCGCGGCTCCCACAACTCCGGCTTTGGCGTCCGGAGCAGGCTTTTTCTCGGGGAGCCGCGCGGCCAAGGAGTCACGCACGGCATCCTGCCGCGCACCAGTTTCTCTGTCGACGGGGAGTTGCGGGGCGACGAGCCTGGCGCGAGAGTCAGACTCCATCTGTTTCAGACTCTTCCCGGCTTGCATCTTTCTTTCTGAAGCAATTCCGCTGATCGCGGCTTGGTCCTTGTAAAGAGTGGCGACCTGATCTCCCCCTGACTTATCCAAGGATGGGGAGGAAGTAGTCGGCTGCGATAGGACCGGGGCTGGCGGCGGTTCCACTTTCGCCGTTTTGATTTCGGCGGGTGCTTGCCTGTGCGCTGGCCGGTTCTCTTGCCAGGCGACCCAGATCAGCAGACCGGCGGCAAGGGCTCCCGCGGGAACAAGCCACGGCCAGCGCACGGGGCGGGAGATGCTTGTGACGCGCGATTTTTCAGGAACCATGGTGGGCGGGGCGCGGCGGTCTATACCCGCGACGGTCACCGGCTTGGCTGCGGCCGGAAGGACTTCTTCTTTTTCAGAAACCTGCAGCGGAATGGAATCCGTGGCTTCCAGTTCGGAAACAACGGCCTGACAACGCGCGCAGCCGGCGATGTGCTCCTTCCACGAATTCATTTCTTCGGGCAGAAGAGAGCGTTCGTGGTAGGCGGCGAGCACGTCGGATTCCGGGCATTGGAGATGCCCGGCGCGGACACGCAGGTCGTTGACGAGAAATCCGCCCAAAACCGCGTCAAACTTTTTGTCTTCTTCAGTTGCCATCCCTGCGTCTCTCCTCCTTAGAACGGCCAATCAAGACTTCTCTTGCACGCGCGCGGCTCAGCCATCGGGCAGGGGCGATTTCGAAGCTACCGCCGGGGAAAGGGCATCCAGGAGAGGCGAAAAGTCGAAGGGCCAGGCCTCACTGGCATATTCGAAGCAGAGCTGAATTTGGGCGTCGTCGAGGCCGGGCTGCGCGGCAAGCTCATTCTTTGCCGCGCAGCCAGACTTAAGAATGGCGACGACATTTTCTTTTAATTCCCGGCGCACCCGTTCGAGCTTGCGCGACACTGTGGCTTCATGCTCGTTCATCGCTTTGCCGATTTCGGCCAGGGTAAGGTCTTTCAAGTAGTAGGAAATGAGCCGGGTGCGATCGAGCGCATTCAGGGAAGAGATGGCTTGCTTGAGAGCCGCGGCCAATCGATGAAGATAACCGGACCGGTGGGGATCCTCTGGTTCCCAATCGGCTTTTTGCTTGGCGGGAAAAACCCTCTCGATGCCTTCGTCGTCCGGCAAACCTTCGAGCCTTTTTTCCTGTCGCAGAATATCAATGTAGCGCTGGGCGAGAACGGCGCGAAGCCAGGTGGAAAGCTTGCTGCGGCCATGGAAATGATTGAAGAGAGAGACGCGGCCGATAGTCG
>Ga0209805_1002614_pt1 | contig 10486 bp, 8 predicted proteins | sample GraSoiAngelo_148_FD_185905 | JGI IMG/M metagenome (GOLD analysis project Ga0209805, IMG submission 185905) | Grasslands soil microbial communities from the Angelo Coastal Reserve, California, USA - 14_1009_09_20cm (SPAdes) (version 2) | ecosystem: Environmental > Terrestrial > Soil > Grasslands ... | reverse complement strand
AAAAGCGCCAGGAGTAAAATAAAGAAAGCGTAGGCGAACGGGATAAATTGTCGCCGCTCCATCCGCGCGACAGTGGCGGCGAAAATCGTGTTGGCGATCAGCATGACAATCAACGTCGCGGTAAACATCCATGGTAACGTTTCTAATCGATTGCCGGCTGCGATGCTGTCCCGAATCGGCTTGACGATGTAATAGGCGGTGAGAATGAGAAAGTGAAAAGCGAAGCCTAGCCATAGCGCGCGAACTTCGGCCGCGCGAACATCGACGATCTTTTGCAATAGGTTCATGGGTAGCGTACGCGTCACCCAGCTTTCTGGTGCCACGTCGCGAGTACTTCTTTCTCGCGTTCCGACGTCAGACCGGCTCGCAATTTCGCCTGTCGTTCCGGCTTTTGCGCTTTGAACCAGGTCAGCGCGTCGCGCGCGGTGTCAGCAAGCGGTCGGAAAGTCAAGCCTTTCGCCAACGCGCGACTGATATTCGTGCGCGACAATCCTAATTCGTCGCCGGCCCACACTGGCATGTCCGACCACGCCTCGACTTTTTGTTGTTTGAGAAATTCCGCGTCGGCCCATGTGAACGTCGCGTTCGAATTCAGAGCGCTTTTGATTCCATCGAGCATGCCGCCGACACCGAGTTCCTTCGCCGGGCCGGTGGCGTTGTAGATTCCGATCTCGCCATTTTCCGCCATGCGAATGGTCCATTCCGCCAGATCACGTCCGTCGATGAATTGCACGGGATCTTTCGCATCGCCCGGTGCCAGAACTTCACCGCCACGATCGATTCGCACCGGCCAGTAGGTGAAGCGATCGGTTTCATCACGCGGACCGACAATCAGCCCCGGCCGGATAATGAGTGATTCTCCGGGAAACCATTTTTGCGTCTCTTGTTCGCTGAGAGCTTTGAGCGGTCCATAGGTCTTGAATCCGGAGGCCCTCATCGCTTCCAGCGTTTCCTTGTAGGGGTCGGCCCCCTCGTATTTCGCCAGCGTGGCGTTTTCGTCCGGACCGGTGTTGGTATCGGCATAAACCGAAATAGTCGAAATAAAAACGTAACGGTCGACGTTCCCCTTCAGGACCTGCGCGGCGTCGCGTACCCAGGCGGGCAGCGTCGTCGGGTTATCAATACAAACGTCCCATTGTTTTCCCTTCAAGGCATCGAGCTGACCATTCCTGTCGCCAACCAATTGCTCGACTCCCTTTGGTAGTTCGTCGGGATGCGTTTTGCCACGATTGAAAACGGTAACCTTATGTCCGCGGCTCAAGGCATATTTTACCTGGAACGGCCCGGTGAAGCCGGTGCCGCCGAGGATGAGGATGCGCAGAGGTTTCACCGTGTTTGCGAGCAACAGCCTTGGCGTTCCTGTGCTTAAAGCAAATGCGCTGGCGGCAGAAACTTTGATGAAATGACGTCGGCTAGTCTTCATTGTATTGATGGTCAAGGGTGAGCCTAGCTGGGACATCTCTGATTGCTAATTTGTTCTGTTCGAGTTGAAAAGAGCACTGCTGCGGCTGCGGATCACACTACAACCCGGTCTAAGCCCCAAGGTTTGACCTGTGGCGTCTAAGATTTCGCAGCCGCTTTGTTTTGCCTCAAAGACGCTGCCTCGCCCAGATACAAGGGCGGGCGTCTGTGCGTGGCTCGACAGAGTCTCGCCCTACCACTTTCACGTTTAACTGCGCTAGTGGCTCGAGAGAATCTCGCCCTACCAAAATTTTGCGCCCCCGCTTCTGTTGGTAGGGCGACGCTCCGCGGAGCCACGCTGGATCACCAATCTAATTCGTTAAGAGCGCCTTGATAAGGCCATTCATCTGGATCAGTGACCAATCCTGCGCGCACCGGATTCATCCGCACGTAATTCCATTTTTCGGGAATAGCTTTCGTTTTGTCGAAGCCGATGATGGAAACTGTGCGCCTGAAAAAGTTGCTCGGCCGTCTTCAAGCGCCGCCGCAAGCAGCGCTTCCAGAACGTTACCCATGTCTCGATCTCATGACTTCGTCGGAGGGTGCACAAAACAAATGGACGTGGTCCGGCATGATCAAATAAAAGCCGACCAGCCAACTTGAGGCTTCACGCCACGAATCGATTAATGCGGCGTGAAAAATAGGATTATCCAATACGGGTTTCCGTTTTCGGCTACAAGCGGTGACGAAAACAATCGTTGATTGACCTCGACAAACAAAGACGCCTTCAGCGGGACGCCGACGATTGAATCGTTGATACATGTTAGGTTATCGGCTCGACAGAGTCTCGCCCTACCAGAATTTTGCGTGCCGCGCTTTTGTTGGTAGGGCGACGCTCTGCGGAGCCAAACGCGCGTTCATTTTGGTCACTCACAACCAGACGCGGAGCTTTGGCCAAAGCTCGCGTAATGACGTTTTCAGCCCGCGACAGATGAGAATATGAAGACGTTGCTCGTTTGGCATCGCCCAAGGACTCGTTTCGACTGGTCCGCGGTCTTGGACCGACTGAAACTGTTCGCGCTCGTCCGTCGCGTCGTCATCAAGCACGAGCATGATTTCGCCGGTGTACTCGTCCGGTCCCCAGTAAAAGTAATTTTGGTGTCCGCTGAGGGCCGGCGGTAATCCATATTTCGGGCCGAAGAAATCGATCGCGCCGGCCTCGCCGTAGTTCTGACAGAAAATTCCAGCGCGTTTTCGCTCGTCCGGCGGCAGGCTGGTATAAACCCGTGCTACCGATTGCACCATTTCCTCCCAGCCGAACTGATCGGCAAAAAGTTGGGGCAAAGCGGCGGTGTGCGACGTTTCGGTGCGCGGGACCTCAAAATGAATCGTGCGCATGTAAGCGAGCAGCTTGTCCGGCGGCAAAATTGGAAGCACCACCGGGGCGAGAGTGCCCGCGGATCCGAGAATGAGAACGGCGGTTGCCGGTCTGAGCCATCGAAGCCGCACTGCGAATATCCGTTCGAAAGCGACGCCACCCGCAGCGAACAGCATCGGGTACGCTCCGGCGAGATAATAATTTTTGCCGTGCATTAGGATAAATTCGACCAGCGCGATTAGGTATGCGAAGGCGATGACGCGATAGCGGCGACCTTCCCGGGAAACGAGCAGCCAGATTAATCCGCCAAACCAAATCGGAAACGTTGCTGGATTCATCAACGTGATTTGCTGCAGGAAAAACTGCGACGGCGTGAGAACGACGTTTTTGTTGCTCTGCGCAATTCCGTGCAGCAACACCCAAGTCGGCCACCCGCGCTGAACCTGCCAAATGACATTTGGCAGCGCGATGCCAACAGCGATCGCCGCCGCGAGCCAGATCCATTTTCTTGCGAGATGTTTACGTTCTGGGCTAAACAAGATCGCAATTGCGATCGCTATGCCGAAGAAAGCCATCGAATGCTTGTTTTGCAGTCCGAGACCGATGACCAACCCGAACCAAAGCCACGTTCGCAGCGGCGCGCCGTTAATGATACGGACCAGAAAGTAAATCGCGCCGGTCCAGAACAACGGTTCATAAACGTTGGGCGAATAGAAATTGCCGATCGCCAGGAAAAACAAACTCCCAAGCATTCCCGTGCAAGCCAGCGTGATCGCCCAAAATCTGCCGCCCATTTCTCGCGCAAGTATTCCAGCAAGGCCGATGGCAAGCGTGCTCGCAATTGCCGGCAAAATGCGCACGGCAAAGAGTGACCTGCCGAACAGAATCAGTTCGCCTCGGAGGAGCCACGCACTCAGCGGTGAGAAATCGACGTAACCCCAGTCCAAGTGGCGAGCGCAGGCGATGAAATAAAGTTCGTCGCGAAAGTAACCGTAGCCGCGGTTGGTAAGCAGATGAACAGCTAAGCCCAGCAAGGAAAAGCCGGCGATGATTTTGACGTCCCTCGCCTGTGCCTGCGATTCCAGCGCTCCGTTCATGGCTCCGATGTAGCGCGTATCGTCTTTGAGCAGAAGAGTTTTTCTTCCGCAAGTTGTTTTAAAATTCGAAAAAAATTTCTTGCCGAGGGCTGTATTTCGGGGCATACGCAAATCCGTGCCAAGGAGCGTCCGTTCAAGCGCGGCCACCGCTGCGCTCTTGATGATTTTTACAACCATCGCCTACGCCCAGACGCTCGCACCTCCCAAGCTTGCGGTAAGCGCCAGCCAACCGCCACCGGCAAAGAAAGATTCCGTTCAGGTCATAACCAAGGAAACACCCGAAGTGATTTTGAGTGAGAAGCCTCACGTGCCGCAGACGAGCGAACCGCAGATGGTCACGAAAGAACCGCAGGTGGTTACAAAGGAGAAGCAGACAATCGCGAAGGAGAAACCGACCGTCACCACGAAGGAAATGCCGTCAGTAGCGACGAAGCGGATGCCGGAACTTGTTAGCAAGCCGGTGCCGCAGGTTGTTAAGAAGGAGACGGCACAGAAAATAATGACGCCGATAAGCGAGCCGATACGACCGATCGCGCCCAAAGCCACAACGACGCCAATAAGCGAACCGATACGGCCGATGGCGCATTACAGTTTCAAAACCCCTGAAGGGAAACGCGAATCGGTTCAGGTCATTACCCATTATTATCCGAATCAAATCGTCCATCCGCTGGCCACGGCGGACAAACATTTTGATCCAAAGCTATTGCGCGCGGCGAGCATCGCGGAGGAGCGCGCGCATGCGCACTCGCGCTCACTGTGCTGGCATTATGTTAAGGAAGCATTGCTCGCGTCCGGTGTGATCGACTCGCGGCCGAAAAGCGAATTGGCTCGAGACGCGGCGTACGATCTTGTTAGCAACTACGGCTTCAAGAAATTATCAGTGCGCGATCCATTTGCCGCGCCCATCGGTTCGGTGCTGGTTTATGGAACGAGCCGGAGTGTCGGGCATGTGGAATTCCGAACGAAGGATGGTTTTGTGAGCGATTTCCGCTCACCCACTCCATCCAAGCGCCCGTTGATCGGCGTTTACGCCAAGCTGTAGTTGTAGCGGCCGCTACAGCTGTCATCCCGAATGTAGGCCGAGGGAGCCCGCTGCGGAACGTGAAAATCCGCTTTCGAGTTATCCCGATGTAGCTGGCGCTGTCCCAGCGGCAGAAATTCTGGCAGTCCGCCGCTGGTAACAGCGGCAGCTACAATGAAGCCGTACCCTGGTAGCGATGCGCGACCAAACTTGTCGCGCTATCATCCTGAACGAAGCGAAGGATCTCGCCTAAGCTCAACAAGTCGCCAAGTCGTCTACGACCCGCCTAGCCAGATCGATATCGCCCATTGCTTCGATAACAATCGGCCGCGGTTCGGAATGACACGCTCGCTCAGCTTTTCAACCTCGCATTCAGCTTGATTTCCGTCCCGCTCAACGCGACGGAAACCGGGCACGCCTTCTTTGTTTGCTCCGCAATCTCCTTGAACTTCGCCTCATCAATTCCTGGGACTTCGCCTTCGCAATCCAAATCGATGGAGGTGATCTTTGGTCCGCCACCAACCATTTCGAGATTCACTTTCGCGGTCGTGCTGATTCGCTTCGGGGTATGACCGGCTTTGGTAAGACCGTTCGATAACGCCATCGAAAAACAGCCTGCCTCGGCCGCGCCGATTAATTCTTCCGGATTCGTTCCGGTCCCATTCTCGAAGCGCGAAGCAAACGAAAATGGGCCTTCATAGGCATTGCGTCCCACTTTCATTGTTCCCTTCCCTTCCTTGAGATTTCCTTCCCAAACCGCTGAGCTCGTTCGTGTCGCCATAAATAATTCCTCCTCCAGGTTTCAAATTTGAATCCTGACCCTTCGCGTCGGCAACGGGAACTGTCCAGTGAGTTTGGTTTGCCAGAGCTGGACGATCATCTCAAATAGGACCTCACAAGGATGTCGACCCTGAATTTCATTGCAACTGAGCCGAATCGACTCGCGATGGTGCCATTTGCGGTTCTGTTGCTGGCGATCACACTTGGCCCGTGGATTGCGCAGCATCATTGGGAGCGGCACTATCACAAGCTCTGTCTCGCGCTCGCCGGCAGTGTTTGCTTGTACTACTTTTTGGTGCTGAAGCAGCCGGCACGAATTATTCACGCCGGGATGGAATATGTCACCTTCATGGTTGTCGTTGGTTCGTTCTTCGTTGTCGCCGGAGGCATTCATCTGCGGGCGAAAGCGCCGAGTAGTCCCCTCCGAAATACACTTTTTCTTCTTGCTGGCGCCGTCCTCGGCAATCTGATCGGGACAATAGCAGCGTCGCTTTTACTTATCCGCCCGTGGATCGCAATGAATCGTGGCCGAATCGCGCCCATGCACATCGCATTCTTCATATTTGTCGTTAGCAATGTCGGTGGCGCGCTTTTGCCGGTCGGTCCGCCCTTGCTCCTCGGGTACCTCAACGGGGTGCCGTTTTTCTGGACGTTGCAACACTGCTGGCGACCATGGTCGACGACGGTTTTCTTAATTCTTCTCGTCTTTTTTGTGGTTGATCTCATGAACTTCCGCGCGAGCCGGGAAACCGCGGATTTGAGTTCATTGCGATGCGATGGAGCGCACAATTTCATTTTCCTCTTTGTCATTTTGGCGGCGATCATTGCGGTTCCGGCCGGCTGGCGCGAACCGGTAGTCGTCCTGACTGCGCTTGGATCTTATCTGGGGACGCCGAAACGAATTCGGGAGTCGAATAATTTCAGTTTCCTTCCACTCAAGGAGGTTGCCTGGCTATTCCTCGGCATTTTCGGCACGGTGATTCCGGTCTTGGCTTTCATGGAGCAATCGGCAGGCGAACTTGGGTTGCGCAGCGAGTTCGATTTTTATTGGGCGACCGGTCTGCTCTCGGCGTTGCTCGATAACGCGCCGACGTACCTGGCATTCTTTGCTGCAGTCCTTGGGCTGCACGGGTTAGACTTGAAGGATATCGCGCGGATCGCCGCGTTCGTTACCAGCGATGGGCGCGAGCTGGCCGCGGTATCTTTAGGCGCAGCATTTTTCGGCGCCCTCACTTACATCGGCAACGCGCCGAATCTGCTGGTCAAAAGCATCGCCGAACATGGACGCATTCCCACGCCGAGCTTCATTGGCTACATCTGCAAGTTCGCGTTACCAATTCTCATTCCCATCTTTGGCCTGGTCTCAGTCTTGTTCTTCTCCCGATAGCGCAATGGCGCCTTCGCTGCGCTGTGGCGCGCCTTGGAATTCAATGTCGATCTCGACGATTTCCTCGATCAGCGTAATACTCGCGAGCTTAGTTCGATGCGGAGCGTAGTATGCCCGTCAGGCAGATTTTCCGACAACCCGCTGAATAGCGGCATCCAAGGCCGTTGCATCAATTGGCTTAATCAAGTGTTCGAGAAAGCCGGCTGTCCGGCTCTGGGCCACGTCAGCATCCGAGCCGAAGCCGCTCATCGCGATACCGCACAGCCTATGCTTAGAGCCCAACTCTCTCAGCAACTCGCATCCCGTGGCGTCCGGCAGAGCGATGTCACTGATAAGTAGGTCGAAGGTTTTTTCATTGGAAAGGGAGCGCGCTTCCTGCGCGTTTCGGGCCGCCTCGACGCAGTATCCTCGCCGACTCAACAACCGCGCGAGAACTTCCCGGGTGTCGTCGTGGTCCTCCACAAAGAGCAACCGCAGGCCTTCGCGCCGCGCCGGCGCGGGGGTGCTGGTGGAAAGTCGGCGCAGTTGCGTATGAGGCTCGGCGACGGTCGCCAATTCAAGACAAAATGTCGTGCCCTTGCCCAACCCGGCACTGATAGCGGTGAGCGAGCCTCCGTGCCCTTCGGTGATCGCTCTACAGATCGCCAGCCCGAGTCCGAGGCCTCCGCCACCGGTGCGCTGTTTAAGCGAGCGCTCGATCTGGAAGAATGGCTCGAAAAGATGCGACAGCGCCCAAGAGTCAATCCCGATGCCTGTATCGCGAAACTCGACGCTCAGTCGTGAAGGCTCGTCGGAGCGTGTTTCTACGGCGATGCGGCCGCCCGCAGGCGTGAATTTGACTGCGTTTTTTATCAGGTTCCAAAAGATCTGCTGGAGACGACTGGCGTCCGCGTCCACAAAGTGCCGCGGGGCGCCGAGGTCGATCGCAAGCTGGAGTTTTTTGGCGTCGATATCAAGCTGGCAGATTTCGATCGCCTGCCGGAGACACAAATGCACGTCAGTCGTTTCGCGATGAAGTTCAAGCTTGCCGCTCGTGACACGCGTTAGATCGAGGAGGTCGTCGATGAAATGAGTCTCCAAATCAAGATTGCGACGCATGATTGCGAGCGCGGCCCGATCTTTTGCCGAACGTCCCGGTTCCGTCGCGAGATCTTCGAGAAGCGCGACAAGGGGCGTGAGCGGGTTGCGCAGCTCGTGCGAAAGCATTCCGAAGAAAAGTTCTTTGGAGGTCACGGCTGCATCGGCCAGGGCCTTTTGTAGCGCGAGCTTTTGTTCGATCTCGCGGCGTTCCGTGAGATCGGTAAGCGTAAGGTAGAAATCTTTCTCATCGTTCTCGCTGTGGCTGACGACACTCTGGATGCGGACAAAGGTCTCCTGGCCGGCGGTGTTCCGGAGTGACAGTTCACAGGTTTCCATTTTGCCTGAGGCGAGCGCGGATTCGAGGTGCTGCTGGAAGACAATGTGCGATTCGGGAGAGACGTGGGCGAAGAAAGTGCGCGGGACAGTGTTGAGCAGCGTGCGCGTCTCGTCGAGCATCTGCGCTCCAAGAATGTTGGCTTCGAGGATCTGGCCTTTGAGGTTCAGCCGGATCAATCCGACGGGTGCCAGATCAAAGTGGCGGAAATACTTCCTTTGCGATTTTTCGATTCGAGCGCGGCTGTCGAGTAGCTCTTCGTTTTGAATCTCCAGCTCGGCTTCGTATACCCGTAATTCGCCGAGGGCGGATCGCAAATCTGGCGGGCTCAGTGCCTCGTCGGCCGGCGGCGAAGCCCGCAAACGCACTCCCGCCGTCCGACGCAGGGCAGCATTGGCCGGAGTGAATTTCAGCGGGGTGTATTTCATGTGTGCTCGCTTTCAGTCTGCGCCTGCTTCAATGAAGTCCAACCCAACCAAGTAGAAGCCTCCACGACGGCCAAGCCCGGCGTGAGGTTCATAAAGACAAACGAAGGCCTCAAACTTTTGCAGCACATCGGATGCCCTAAACGGAAATAAGTTGCTATTTCCCACGCACTTGCTGGTCACCGCCGATCCGGCTACCCGAAAGCGACCAAGTCGATTAAGACTCTTTCCTCGCGCTGATGGGCGGCCGAGGCGGTTTCACTTGCCGGAGAGTTTGCGCTCCTCAGAATTGCTCTCCGCCCGACGAAGCGCACTGACATCGAGAATGTTGACGACGAGGCCACAATCACTCGCCCCTCCGCGGCGATAGGAGGTAATGCGCACGAGATGCCAGACCCCGTGGACCGTTTCGACGGTCCGTACGACTGCCTCGCCACCCGCGGCCACCCGCGGCAAATCCTCGGCAATGGCGGCAATGAGCGGATGCGCAAAATTCGCGAGCGGCCGGCCGACATCATGCGGCCGGAGCGGGATTATGCCTGTTACTGCAGGTGTGAACCGCCGGAGGCACAGAGCAGCATCGAGGAAGATCGTGGCGACGTCAGAGGTGCGCAGGACGTTTTCGAGGTCATTGTTCGACACGATCAGCTCGGAAATCTTCTGCTGATACTCGGTGTTGAGTGTGGTCAGCTCTTCATTCACCGACTCGAGTTCTTCGTTGCTGCTTTGCAGTTCTTCATTTCCGGCCAGCAACTCCTCATTGGCGGCCTGAAGTTCCTGGTGTGTGGTCTCTTCATCCTCGGTCGTCGCTGGAAGGATTGAACTGGTGGCTCTTGGCGGCGGCGCGAGCCGCTTGTGGTTCCTGAAGAAAGACAAGCATCGCGCGGGACTCGTCCGACTCCGCGGCCAGTGGCTCGACTTTGAGATCGACGGTCCGGCCGCGCCCGCGTCCCGGCAATGGTACTCTGGAATACCCGACGGTTTGCTGCTCCTTCGCTGCCCGGCGCAGCGCGCCAGAGAGCGCCAGCGATAATGCTCGAGGCGCCAGCCTTAAAACATTGAGGCTCGCTCGACCGGGATGCACCGTGAGAAAGCGCTGCGGCTGGCCGAAGCTGTGCAGGATTTCGTACTTCTCATTGAGCACGAGGCAGGTCGTCCCAAATTCCGCCATCAACCGCGCGCTAATTGTTTCCCAAATCTTTTTCCTGCCGTTTCTTGTCCGCGGCACGCGTTCTCGAGATGCGGATCCGCGACCGCCATCCAAGGCGCCGGCGGCGGTCGGGACGCCGCTTATCGCGTCCTCGATCTGGGGACTTGAGTCGCCCCGCTTTTGGAAGATGCGCATCTTCGCGTTCACGGTCTCGAAAACGTTGTCCCGGTCGCCGATCGCCTCGCTCGTGCCGAGCAACAGATAACCGCCGGGCCGCAGCGCGAAGTGGAGCAATGCCATTACCTTGCGCTGCGAGTCGGCCCGCAGATAGATGAGCAGGTTGCGGCATGAGATCAGACCGACCTTCGTGAACGGCGGATCGCGCAGGGTATTGTGCCTGGCAAAGACAACGTGCTTGCGAATCTCCGGACAG
>Ga0209805_1002612_pt1 | contig 10490 bp, 10 predicted proteins | sample GraSoiAngelo_148_FD_185905 | JGI IMG/M metagenome (GOLD analysis project Ga0209805, IMG submission 185905) | Grasslands soil microbial communities from the Angelo Coastal Reserve, California, USA - 14_1009_09_20cm (SPAdes) (version 2) | ecosystem: Environmental > Terrestrial > Soil > Grasslands ... | reverse complement strand
CTTCGGATCCTACGTCAGCTAATCGAGCTGTCTGGCGGGAATCCTGAGCGACTAGAAATCATGGCATGAGAGTCGATGGTCGACTACATTGCGGGTCTGGCTCTAAAAGCAAGGGCGAGGGTCCGACGCGGCTATTACAGCAATGTCCAGAGAGGAGAGCATTCTAGCAAAGGCCTCTTAGAAACCATTCAGAAAGTTGAAGGTACACCGGTAATCACGGAAGTAAAGTTCGCCTCTCCATCAGCTGGAAAAATAAAGGAACACGTAGACCCACTCCGGATTGCGAGGGCGATGTTGAAAGGCGGAGCTTGTGCCATCTCCGTCCTCACCGACCCCGAAGACTTCCAAGGAAATATGGACACGCTCGCAGCGCTAAGTCGTGAAGTCGACGTCCCGCTCGTAATGAAGGATATCATTGTATCACCCGTACAAATCCAGGCCGCAGCTAGAGCTGGGGCCGGTTCGGTCGTGTTGATCAGTGAATTATTCAGTAGAAGATTGGCTGAAGAGCCACTCGACAGACTGGTACGAGAAGCGAGCAGACTTGGACTCGAGGTTCTTCTAGAGGCCAATAGCCCGGAGGAGTTTAGGAAACTTCCCGAACACAGGCCAGACTTGTACGGAATCAACAACCGAAATCTTTCCACGTTCCAACTGGATCTGTCGACGACGGAAAGGGTGCTTGCGATGAATGGTCATGTTGATCGCCCGGTCGTGTCCGAGAGCGGCATAGAAAATCCAGGAGACATTGTGCGATTGAAAAAGGCCGGGGCAGAAGCGTTCCTCATCGGAACATCGATCATGAAGTCGCGTGACGTGGAGGCGAAAGTGCGGGAACTGGTCAGCGCTTGAAAAGTCTGGCAAAGTTGAGCTCAGCAGACGTGGCTGGCAGGTTTGGAAAGTATGGCGGACAGTACGTGCCTGAAACCCTAATGGAACCCCTGAAAACACTGGCGAATGCCTATCGGCGGTTTTCTCGGGACCCATCATTCAAGAAGGAGCTGGCGAACTGGTTAGAGCATTACGCGGGAAGACCAACCCCACTATACTTTGCAAGCAGGCTGACCGATGATGCACGGGGAGCCAAGATCTATCTCAAGAGAGAAGATCTCCTACATGGTGGCGCGCACAAGATCAACAACACACTCGGACAAGCACTACTCGCAAAGAAGATGGGAAAGCGTAGGATCATAGCCGAGACAGGAGCGGGACAGCATGGCGTCGCCACTGCAATGGCCTGCGCGGCTCTCGGCTTGAAGGCGGAGGTCTACATGGGCAGCGAGGACATGGAGCGACAGAGGCTCAACATCTACAGAATGAAAATGCTCGGAGCCAAAGTGCATCCCGTCGACTCAGGCTCCAAGACCCTCAAGGACGCCATAAACGAAGCGTTGAGGGATTGGGTCACCAACGTCGAAGACACCTACTACCTCCTAGGGTCTGTAGTCGGCCCACATCCATACCCGACCATTGTCCGCGACTTCCAGAGAGTCATCGGCAGAGAGGCCCGTCGACAAATTCTGAGACAAGAAGGCAAGCTGCCGAGGGGTGTGGTTGCATGCGTTGGCGGGGGAAGCAACTCGATCGGCATATTCCATGGTTTCCTCAACGACATAGGCGTGGACCTGTATGGGGTCGAAGCTGGTGGACACGATATGTCGCCGGGAAAGCATGCTGCGCCGCTCGTCGCGGGCCGAGAAGGAGTCCTCCATGGAATGATGACTTATGTTTTGCAGAATGCGGAGGGTCAGATTGAGACAACAGAGAGCATCTCGGCTGGGCTCGACTATCCCGCGGTTGGCCCAGAGCATTCCTACCTGATGAGCATAGGACGGACGAAATACGTTACGCAGACAGACTCCGACGCCTTGGACGCGTTCAAACAACTCTCACAACTAGAAGGAATCATGCCAGCCCTAGAACCTGCTCACGCAATCAGCTACGCGATAGAGCTGGCGAAGACACTCGAAAAAGAAGACTCGATCATCGTAAACCTCTCCGGTCGAGGAGACAAGGACGTGGACATGATTGCAAAACAATTTCCACAGTGACGATCCGATTAGACAGAAATTTCGCGAACTAGGCAATCGTGCTGAAGGAGTAATAGTTGCCTATCTCATGGGCCACGATCCAGACCCGAAAGCCTTCACGGCAAACGCAGTTTCATTGATCGAAGGTGGAGCTGATGTTCTCGAGGTCGGCATCCCCTTCTCCGACCCTGTTGCAGACGGACCAGTTATCCAAGCGGCTGGCACCCGAGCCCTGTCCGGGGGAGCTACGCCTCACAAGATTATCGATACCATCGGAGAACTCTCATCACAATTTACAACACCAATCGTCATTCTGACTTACTACAATCCGATCCTCGCAATGGGCATCGAGCAGTTCATGAGGAATGCGAGCGATAACGGTGTCAAAGGGATAGTTGTTCCCGACCTACCGATGGAGGAAGGCGAAAGATTCCGCGACGTAGCTCTCAAACACAACATTGACAGCATCCTCCTCGCCGCACCGAACACGTCAGAAAAGAGACTAGCCGGTATTCTTGAAAAGTCGAGGGGATTCGTCTATCTCGTCTCTCTGTACGGAGTTACGGGCCCACGTGACACGCTCAGTCCCCAAGCGCTGGAAACGGTCAAGAAGGTAAAATCACTTGCAAAAGGCGTGATTCCAATTTCCGCAGGGTTCGGGATCAGTCAGCCCCAGCACGTTTCATCGCTGTTACGCGCGGGGGCAGATGGAGCCATTGTCGGCAGCGCGCTGGTCAGAACAGTCGCTGAGCATCTAGACGATCCCCGAGAGGCTCCATATTATCTGAAGAAAACTATCACGGCTCTAAAGCAAGCGTCAAAGCAGCCTGGCTGCTAGGGTCAAGAGCTACTAAGAGTAACACGCGGATAAGCGTAGCTTAATTCACCTCAATCTATCGGAAGCTCTCTTCACTCCGCAGTAGGATGATGGTTGGTCGCACCTTAGATGATGAGATGGATGGGCATCCTGTCCTGGAGCCGGAGTCTCCCGCGCGATCTGCGCCTCCTTTTCTTCTCTCTCTTCCTGTGGACGTTCGGTCTGGGAATTTACAACTATGTCTGGTCCCTCTACCTCACCCAGCTTAGCGCAAATCCGGAACAGGTTGGTCTCGTCTCCTCCATAGGCTTCTTCGCGGCGGCCATCTCGATGATTCCTGGCGGAATCCTCGCTAACAAGTATGACAACAGGACTTTGCTGATCATAGGATGGGCGATGAGCATTCCCGTCCCCGTCTTGTTCTACTTTTCACGAACCTGGTCCGACGTAATTCCCGGACTAATCATATTCCAATTGTCAGCGTTCAATTTGCCCGCGATGAATGCATTCATCGGAGCCCTAGGCGATCAAAAACGAATGTCGTCGGCCTTTGGGGCCGTCTACTCCGCGTTCCCGCTTGGTCTCGTGCTCTCTCCCGCTGTCGGGAGTTTGCTACTCACGTGGTTGAACATCCGTGACCTCTTCTGGTTCACGCTGGTTCTCTGGGCAGTCTCCACCCTGATGTTGTTCCCTGTCAAGCGCCAGCCGCCCAGGGAAATGGACTCGAAGGCTAGGTTGTTGGAGCTTCCAAGATCTCGTCAAGAACTAACAATTCTCTTGTTGATTTTCGGGGTGCCAGCAGCTATTAGCATCACTTCACCGTCGTTTCTTCCTCTGTTCTTTCATGATCAGCTACATCTGACAGACTCGCAGATTCAGCTGCTGGGAAGTGTCCAGGCTCTCGGGAGCGCCGTCTTCGCAATACTTCTCGGTCGGTGGGCTGCCACCCGTAATCCAGGATCAACAATCGCAAAAGAACTCTTGTTGGTTGCAGGCGGTGCTGTCGGGATAGCCCTAGCGGGCTCTCCTCTACTGATTGTGCCCATGGTGTTCCTACTCGGCGGGGCTAGGGCTCCAAGCTTTGTAGCCTACTCACTCCTCTCGAACATGAGGCAGGGAAAGTCTAGAGCAGGCCAGTTTGGATTCTACTTGACCTTCGAACAGCTAGGCTTCGTTGTAGGCTCGTTCATCGGCGGCTTCCTCTACGGCAGCAACCACGCAAACGTCCTCATCACCACATCCTTCCTGTTCGTACTACTAGCCGCGCTTGCCGGATTCCGGATTAGAAGATAGGCGGCGACCAGTAAGGGAATCCGATAAATTAGACATGAGGTGGACCTGCGACGTCCTCTCCGAATCCTGTAAGCATGCTAAGGTGTGGGTGGTGCCGGACTGGGACCCAAACCTGGAGATGGCGTTGGCCCAGGTGTCATTGGCAATGGCGTTTTCGCCCCGCGTCTCTTTGCCACGTAGAGGATTACAGCTGCAACGATAGCGATCGCTACAATCGCTTCTACGGCAATCCCTGCCGGGGAGATCAGGAAGGCCAACAGGCTATTTGGCAAGGGCTGGACTTGAAATTCTACCGCTGAGAGCGCTGAGGTGTCCTGGAGGTTCGTCCACGTTGCTGAATTCGAAGTCGTACTACTTGGCTGGGGAGTGCTCGCTGGGACGACGATTTTTACTTGATTGCTTGCGTCCGAGCCCCCGATCAGTGTGAAGTTTACTCCAGGCGATGGAGTCTTGCCCACGGTCTGGAAGAGTCCAGGTATCGTAAAGTTAGTGTTGCTTCCGAACGTTTGGGGTTTCAGCACGAGTCCTTTGAGACTGGTCGAAGAGGTTCCAGCGCTCAGGTCGAGATCGCTTGTAGTGGACATCTGGCTGATAGTGATTGAGGTCGCGTTGAGGAACAGCAGGGAGGCCGGGGCTGTTCCGGCTGGAAATTTCGCGAGTAATGGCTGGAGGTATTGCTCCTTCAACTTGTTCACTTGAGCATCTAGGTCGCTCACGTAGGTTGTGGTGGATTGCAGGGTCAGGGTATACGTGGAGCCTTTATAGGTCAGGTTCACGGTTTCACCCGTCTGAAGGTTTAGGGCGGACCGGATTATCGGGTCCAATCCACTCCCTCCCAAGGGGGTCAGAATGTTGTCGAGCACTGTGACAAAGTCGGTCCCGGATTGAGATGGTATTGCTACGAAACCTATCTTGATGCTCGCTGACGTAGTGTTGGGATATGTCACCGTGCCGTTGAAGGCTGTAACTGTGACAAAATGGCCTGTCGCGTTCTGGATCTGATTAGCGATCAGGTCAGTCCATGACATGTTTCCAAATGTGTGGCTCCACGCGGTCTGAAACGCTGTCTGGTTTGCAAGAAGCGTTCCTCCAAAAAATGACTGCGAGAAGTTGAGCTGAGCGGTCGCGTTGACCTTCACCTGTGTGGGGCTGGTCGAGTAGGTCGCCGTGATGGTGCTCGTCGGGACATTTGTGGTGATCGTTAGAGAACCTGAACCTGTGAGTCCTGTCTGAGTGCCCGTCAGACTGATCGAATTGAAGATGTTTATTGCCGGTGCTGGTAGTTGATACCGGATTGTTGTGGTTTGAAGTACATCGCTTGACTGTTGCGAGAAACTGGAAGAGGAATGAATCGAGTAGCCCGAGGTGGACAAGCTACTAGGAACGACGGGGAAAGTCGATGTGGTGTTCCATTCAACCCCTACGCTTCTGTCGGGATTGATCGTCAAAGCGAGGGAATCGTGCTGTACAGGGAGGGTAAGGGAAGTTTGACCGTGTCCAAATGAGCCGATTGAGGAGAACAGGGCCAAGAGCATGAGACCTGACGCGAGAAGACGGGGAGTGTCGCGTTTTGAAACGTTCATCGTCGTAGGGAAGCGAGGGTGAGAAGGTCGACTGTTAAGTGTTATGCAACCCCGTCGCGTCATTCCCGATCGAAGACCGCGAGCGAGAGCCTCGGAATGCGTGAGGCTCGTGAATCAGCTTCAGCGTTTAGCTCTGAGTGATTCGACTATGGCCTCTGCTTCTGCGGGACCATCGTGTCTCACGCCGTTGATGTAGAATGTTGGAGTGCCGTTGACGCCACTCCGTACTCCTCCCATGAAATCATCCTTGATTCTCTTTTCGTAGATATGCTGTGATATTTCGTGCTCAAACCTCTGCGTGTCAAGACCCAGCTTCTTCGCATATCCGAGGGCCACGCTATGATCTCCGAGGGTTCGTTGGTGCTCGTAGAGGAAGTCGTGCATATCCCAGAATTTTCCCTGAGCACTAGCAGCTTCAGCCGTCTCAGCCGCGACACTGGCAAACTCATGAACATTGGTTAAGGGAAAGTTACGGAAGATGAAGCGTAGCTTCGATCCAAGTTCCTTCTGGACCTTCTTCACTTCTGGATAAGCGGCGCCGCAGAATGGACATTGGTAGTCTCCATACTCCACTAGGGTGAGCAGGGCCTTTGGATCTCCCTGGATATGGTCCCGACTAGGGTCGACTGGAACCACAAGTCTGGGAGCCTCGTATGTCTCGAGTTCTTTGCCTGTTGGCTCCAGTAGGGTCTTACTCGTTTTTCGGCTATGTTTGGTTGCTGTCGTCGTTGCCATGGTTCGACCGACCCCTCATTCACGCATTAGGCTTGGCGAGTTGGTCGAGAGCAGTGAGGATGCCTTCTGCCCCAGGGTTCACACCGTCTGGCGAGAGATGACTCCACCGAACGATGCCTTCACCATCTATAACGAAGAGCGCACGCGCAGATTCCCCGATTTTTTCCTTGAAAGCTCCGTACTTTCTAGATACTTCTCCCTTCGGTTCGAAGTCTGCGAGCACAGGGAAGTTCAGCTTACGGTCTTTGGCGAAAGCAAGATGGGACCAGATATTGTCGACTGATATGGCGATTAGCTCAGCGTTGAACTTTTTGAATTCCGGCATCACCATAGCATACAGAGACAGCTGGTCTGTGCACACGGGACTCCAGTCTGCGGGATAGAACGCGAGAATTACCGGTTGGCCACGGAAGTCTTTGAGAGATACTTTCTGGTCTGGGGTACTGTTGAGCGAAAAGTTCGGGGCTTTCCTCCCGGGGTTAAGAATGGAAGAGTTCCTTCTTGCTGATTTCCCTCCAACACGTTGGGTTCTTGTTTGGCTAATCCTCTTTCTTCGATTCCGCTGCAAATTAACTGTCTTCAGAGTAGACGCGTCCCGGTCGGTAAAATGTCGAACATTAGTCCCGGCATCCCATGGTTGAAGTATTTAGACATGGCTACTTTCCATATGGGGTTAGGTCACTAGTTCAATTGGTACGTCGGGGACGGTTGGCAGATAGTCAATATCGACAAGTTCGTAGGCTGTATCCAGTTCGGTGAGTTCTGGGTTGGTAAGCATATGCTTGGTCGCGCCTACGTTCTCCTCGGCTTGAGCTTCGTTCTTGGCACCTGGGATCGGCACAACGATCTGGTTGGCTAGGAGCCAGCTGAGTGCTACTTGGGAGACCGAGCATCCGTGCCGTCTGGCGATGCTGGCGAGGACAGCGTTGACCTTCTCTATCTGTTCGATGTTCTTCGGTGCGAAGAGTTTGTTCTCGTCTCTGATGTCGCCCTTTGGAACATGTCCCCGATTATACTTCCCTGTTAGGGCTCCTTGCGCGAGCGGGCTATAGGCGAGAATTGTCATGTTGTTCTTCCGGCAGTAGGGGAGGACCTCTTCCTCGATTTCTCGTTGTAGGAAGTTGTATCTGACTTGGTTGGAGACTATGTCCGTCCGGGACAGGTGAGACCTAGCCTCTTCGAGGTCTCGGACTGCAAAGTTGCTGACACCAATTGCCCGGATCTTCCCTTCAGTGTAGAGTTTCTCAAGAGCGTTCATAGTCTCCTTGAGAGGGACCTGCTCCCAAGGATCAGGCCAGTGTACTTGGTAGAGGTCGATCACTTTGATGCCGAGCCGTTTCATGCTAGCCGCCGCGGCCCTCTGAAGCTCATCGTATCTGAGATTGGCCCCGTGGACCTTGGTGGCTACTACGAATTCGTCTCTGCCGATGTCTCTCAGGGCTCGTCCCACAACCTGTTCACTATGTCCATTACCGTAGGCCTCGGCCGTGTCAACAAGATTCACGCCAAGTTCATGGCTTCGCGTTATTGCGCGAACGATCTGCTCGTCATCACCTCTCCACAGGTCGCTAGCCTGCCAGACTCCCATTCCGATTCTGGATACTTTCGGACCATTCTTTCCTATAGTTCTAAATTCCATTTCCAAAAATCATCCCACAAGCAGGGTTGACTTGTCCTACGTACCTTATTGATACGCTTTTTCGGAACGTTGCTGTCAGCGTCGCTAATGCCGCGGGAACAAGCCCCTGCCCCGACTATGAGAACTGGAATCTACTCAGACAAATGTCGCAACCAGAGCGATCAGGGCGCCAATGAAGACGAGTATACCGCCAAGGCTTCCAATCAACAGAAACCCCAGGACCAGCAGGATGATGCTCCATGCGGGGTTGCGGATTTGTCCCGCCCCGACCAGAGCTAGGATCCCGACAAGCACGCTGACTATTGCGCTTGTGAAGATGTCCAGAGACGGGATCCGTGGTGCGAAGTCCAGAAGACCACGAAGGTCCACGCCAAGCTGGAGAACTGCCTCAAGAATCAGTATGATTCCGCCGATCAGGAGAAGCAGACGAGCTATTGAACGCAGGGATGCTTTGGTCGACATTTGCAGTTCAGTGTTCCAGAGCTTGTCGAGTACTTAACCGATGAAGTTGAAATTGCACACCGGACTCAGTGCGCCTACGCAAGACGCTCGTATCGTCAGGATTTCAATCGGTTAGCTTGCGGCGTAGGTTATCTATACTTCAGAGATTTGAGAGATGCAAGCTGCTGAATCGGCTAATTGCCTAGCTGGGCATTGAGCTTTGACTCGATCTGATACTTTGGCACCGCTCCAATAATTCCATCGACGGGCTGTCCGTCACGGAAGATGAGGAGTGTCGGGATGCTCTGAACTTGGAATTCACCAGAAGTCAAGGGGTTCTCGTCCACGTTCAACTTGCCGAATGCTACGCGGCCAGAGTATTCCTTGGCGAGCTGTTCGACTATGGGGGCGACCATTCTGCAGGGACCGCACCATGCGGCCCAAAAGTCCACGACCATCAGTGGATATTTTGAGATCTCTGATGAGAAGGTCGCGTCTGAAAGGATTATCGGTTTGCCATCGTATTTTTCTGCTGCCTGAAGCTGGGCCCGGGTCCTGCGCATCATCTCGACCAATTTTTTCTCTTTTATGCTCTGGAGCTCAGGATCTTCGTCGGGCATGCATCTACACTCCGTTCGTTAACGCTACCTATGATTGGTATCTCGCTCTCTTAAATTCCTCGCCCGGAGGGCTCCCTCAGGATTCCTTGCCGGTCGTCTTTGTTGTCCAGCGGGTCATCTTTGCTTGGAGAATGTCCAAAGGCAAAGCCCCATCGTTCAAAAGTTCATCATGGAATTTCTTAAGATCAAAGTGCCGCTTCATTCTCTTCTCGGCCTTGGCTCGAAGTTCTCGTATCTTCAACTCACCCATTTTGTAGGCGAGTGCCTGTCCCGGCCAGGCGATATACCGGTCTACCTCTGAGACAATGTCTTGCTCAGAGCTGGCGGTATTGTTCTTGAGGAACTTGATGGCTTGGTCTCGCGTCCATTTCAGACTATGAATACCGGTATCCACCACCAATCGTGATGCTCGCCAGGCTTCTGCCGTGAGCCGGCCGTAGTCAGCGAGGAGGTCTTTGTAGAACCCCATCTCCTTGCTAAGCCACTCTGCGTAGAGAGCCCAACCTTCGACGAAAGCAGTGTATCCGCCGTAGCGTCGGAACTTGGGAAGATTCGTAAGTTCTTGCTGGATTGCGATCTGGAGGTGGTGGCCAGGAACTGCTTCGTGGTATGCGAGAGCCTCCATCATGTACTTCGGCCGGGTCTCAGGCTTGTACGTGTTGACGTAGAAGTATCCGGGTCGGGAACGGTCTTCTGGGGGTGCATAGTAGTAGGCAGCAGGAGCAGCGTCCGCCCTCCATTCCTCGATTTCCCTGAAATCATACTTAGCTTGGGGGAGTCGGGCGAAAAACTCGGCAAGTCTATTGTCCATCTGTCGGAGAATTTCCTTGAAACCGTTCAGCAGGTCCTGGCCATTAGTGTAGAAGTTCGACTTGTCTTCTCGCAGGGTTTTGTTGTATCTTTGGAGGGAGCCTTTGAACTGGGCCTTTTTTAGAATCGCGTCGATCTCTTTGCTGATTCGAACAAGTTCCCGTTTTCCCAGACTGTGGATCTGGCTGGGTGTGAGATTAGTTGTCGTATGAAGCCGGATATTGTAAGCGTACATCGCTTTCCCGTTGGGAATGGACCAGACTCCCGGGTGTGTCCGGGATTTTGGTAGGTATTCTTCTCTGACAAATTTGAGGAGCTTCGTGTAGGCGGGGACGACGTAGTTCAGGATCGAGTCGTCTACGTCCGATGCTATTCTGAGAGCCGCTTCGCTAGAAATTTCAGAGGGGAGCTTGTCTATCGGCTTGTGGAGTTCGCTCTTATCGGGTACAGATACGATCTGTGCTTCTAGTTGGGGTATGATCTTTTCGACAACGTTTCGAGGCTGAACCGTCTTCTTCTCTA
>Ga0209805_1002610_pt1 | contig 10491 bp, 11 predicted proteins | sample GraSoiAngelo_148_FD_185905 | JGI IMG/M metagenome (GOLD analysis project Ga0209805, IMG submission 185905) | Grasslands soil microbial communities from the Angelo Coastal Reserve, California, USA - 14_1009_09_20cm (SPAdes) (version 2) | ecosystem: Environmental > Terrestrial > Soil > Grasslands ... | reverse complement strand
CTGCCGCGCAAGAACGGCGTCCGGCCGCACATCACGGTCAACACCACGCTGGAAGGCCTGAAAGGCGAGCTCGGAGCGGCGGCCGCGGAGCTCCCCGGCGGAATGCCCATCTCGCGCAAGACAGTCCTTCACCTCCCCGCTCGCCGGGGAGGTCGGGCCGCGAAGCGGCTCGGGTGGGGACGAGCGCAAGCCTAAGCGGCCCGCACGTCCAAGGCGAGCCTCAGGCGCAGTACCGAACGCCCTCGACGCAGCAAACCTAACGATCGGGTCCGAGCCCTCCTCACTTTCTCGGCTCGAACCGACGCTACGTTCGGGCTGCCGATGCGATCACCCGACCGAGGTCCCACGCCCCCACCCGGCGCTGCGCGCCGACCTCCCCGGCAAGCGGGGAGGTGAAGGTGGTTGGCAGGTCATCAGGGCCGGCGACGGGTTCGAGTTCGTCCCGCCCGAGCGCCTGCAAATGATCTTTGCCCGCGGCCCCGACGTGACATGGGCGGCTTGAGCCAGAATTAATAAACCGACTGTCGGTCTGTTATATTGTGGGCGTGGCTCGGACCCTCAACGCGGCGGTGCACATGGTGCGTCGGGAGGCCTTTGTCGATTCCGCGCAGCGGTTGATGCAGGCCAAGGGCTACGAGCAGATGAGCATCCAGGATGTGCTCGATGAGCTCGACGCTTCTCGTGGGGCCTTCTACCACTACTTCGACTCCAAGCAGGCGCTGCTCGAGGCGGTGATCGATCGGATGGTGGACGCCGGGCTCGGCGCGGTGGCGCCGATCGTTGACGATCCAGGCCTGCCCGCTACCGAGAAGCTCCAGAAGGTCTTCAGTGGGATCGGCCAGTGGAAGACCGACCGCAAGGGCCTGGTCATGTCGCTCATCGAGGTCTGGCTCTCCGACCACAACGCGATCGTCCGCGAGAAGCTTCGCCGGACCACGGTTGAGCGCATGGTTCCGCTTCTCTCACGCATCGTTGAGCAGGGCGTCGATGAGGGAACCTTCATCGTGTCGTCCCCCACGGAGACTGCGCGAGTCCTCGTGATGCTTCTCCAGGGTTTTCAGGACGGGGCGACCGAGCTCTTCGTCGCTCGGCAGAAAAGGCTGATCAGCTATGAGGACGTCAAGCGAAGGATGGCGACGTTCGCCGAGGCGTTCGACAGGGTCCTCGGTGTTGCTGTCGGACAAATGGTCTTCGCCGACGAGGCGATCCTTCGCGAGTGGTTCGGGTAAGGAGGCCACATGTCATCGATCATCCAGGTTGAAAATCTCACCAAGCGCTACGGCGGCAAGCGTGGCATCGACCAGGTCTCTTTCGAGGTCGGTGAAGGTGAGGTGTTTGGCTTCCTCGGCCCCAACGGCGCCGGGAAGACCACCACGATTCGGCTCATCATGGCCCTCCTTCGCGCGGACAGCGGGTCGGCCCGGATCGCGGGCCTCGACTGCTGGGAAAAGACGATCGAGATCAAGCGGCTCATCGGCTACGTGCCGGGCGAGCCTTCGCTCGACCGCAACCTGACCGGCGGGCAGATCCTCGAGTACTTCGCAAACCTGCGCGGCGGGGTCGACCGCGCCTACCTGAAGAAGCTGATCGAGCGGATGGACCTCGACACCAGCCGGAAGTTTCGCCAGTACTCGACCGGCAACAAGCGCAAGGTCGTGCTGATCCAGGCCTTCATGCATCGGCCGCGGGTGCTCATCCTCGACGAACCAACGAGCGGCCTCGACCCGCTTAACCAGCAGGAATTCGACGGCATGGTCAAAGAGGCGCGTGACGAAGGACGCACCGTATTCCTGTCTTCGCACGTTCTGAGCGAGGTCGAGAAGACGTGCACGCGCGTGGGCATCATTCGCGAAGGCCGCCTTGTCAAGCTGGGCGGCATCCACGAACTGATGGACATCAAGCGCTACGAGATCACCATCGCCTTTGCGAGGCCGGTACCGGCGGACGCCTTCGCGAAGCTCGAAGGTGTCGTCGAGGTCGAGCCGCTGAGCAACGGCTCCGCCGTGAGGATTGCGATCCAGGGCGCCGCAGACGCGGTGATCAAGGAGGCCGCTCAATATCCGGTCGTCTCGCTGACCAGCTATGAGCCGAGCCTCGAGGACATCTTCCTTCGCTACTACGAGCGCGACGACACGGCGCCGATCCCCTTCGCCCGTGTTTAGGAGCATCTATCTCAAGTCGTTGCGCGACTATCGTGTGCCGATTCTCGGCTGGGGCCTCGGACTCGGCGCGCTGATGGCCGTGATATTCGCCGCCGTCCCGTCTGTGTTTGCGACGCCGGCCGCGAAGGCGGCCGTTGTTTCTATCGGCGCTTCGTACGCATGGATAGCGGAGCCGATCAAGATCGATACCCCCGGCGGCTACGCGACCTGGAAGTACGGAATCACGATCCTTGTCGTGGTGATCTGGCCCCTCCTCGCAGGCACGGGCATGCTTCGCGGCGAAGAGGACCGAGGCTCGATGGATGTTCTCCTGTCGCTGCCCCGCGGTCGTCTCCGCGTCGCGCTGGAAAAGCTGGCGGCGATGTGGACGGCGCTGCTCGCGATGGGTCTCGTGATCGGGCTGCTGACGTTCGCCGGCGCCGCGAAGGTCAGCTCAGATCTCAGCCTCGGTGCGAGCGTTGCGTTCGGCTTGAATCTCGCATTGATCTGCGCAGTCTTCCTGTCCATCGCGCTTCTGGTCTCGCAGTTCACCCAGGAGCGCCGCACGGCATCGGGCGTGACCGCGGGAATCCTGCTCGTCGCCATCGTGGTGGACATGGTGCATCGCGTCGTCCCCAACACTGTGTGGTTGAGCCAGCTTTCGCCCGTGTACTACTACAACCTGAGCAAGCCGCTCGTGCCTGGTTACGGTGCCAACCTCGGCGCGATGCTCTTCCTGCTGGCGCTGTCCGGGCTCTTCGGCGCGGCCGCGGTCTGGCTGTTCGCGCGGCGCGACGTCGGCGGGGTGAGCCTGCACCTGCCTGAGCGAAGCTCTCAGCCCGCAAGGGCGCTGCCTCGAGCCGACTGGTCGCTGCGCTCCGTTTACACGCGCAGCCTCGGGATGATCGCGACCTCGACCCTGTGGTGGACCCTGGCCATCGCCGGGTTTGCCGCCTGGTTTGTCATCATCGCCGAGCAGACGGAGGCCCAGCTCAAGTCGCTCCTGCAGAGCTCAGCTGCGCTGGGCGACTTCTTGAAGCTCGGTGGGAGCGACAGCGCCACCAACGCCAGCATCCTCAGCGCGTTCTTCATCTTCATGCCTGTGTTGTTGATGGCCTTCGCCGTCACCCAGGCGAACCGCTGGTCCGCCGACGAAGAGGACGGCCTGCTGGAGATCGTGCTCTCGACTCCTCAGCCTCGTTTGCGACTGCTGCTCGGGCGCTTTGCCGCCATCGGCACCGCGACGATCTTCATCTCGGTGTTGACGCTGATCGCCACGACGGTCGCGTCGGCCGCTACCGGCCTGTCCCTCGACTACGGCAACCTTGCCGCCGCCTCTCTCTCGATCATCCCGTTTGGACTCCTGGTGGCGGCGATCGGCTACCTGTTTGCCGGTTGGCTGCGCGCCGCGGTGGACACGGGCTTGCTGAGCTTTCTGTTGGTGATCTGGGTCTTCATCAGCTTCATCGGCCCCGGGCTGAGCTTGCCGGACGCAACCCAGAAGCTGTCCCCCTTCTACTACTACGGGTCACCCCTGCTGCACGGCGTCCAGGTGGCAGATTTGCTCGTCATCGTGGCGGTGGGCGCCGTGGCGCTGGCGCTTGCCTCGGCGCGTTTCGCGCGCAAGGACATCTCGGCCTAGCGTCTTACACATTTCTTACCGGAGACCGATCTGGACCGGACTAGCGTTCATCTTCCGCGAGAGGATCTGGGGTTTTAGTTTTCGGAGGGATGGACGATGAAGAGGGTGCTCGTGGCCACCATGCTGGCGGCCGGGATTTTGGTGTTGTCGCCGACGACCGCCGGGGCGTGGGCGACGTACTGCGACTGGGATCCTCTCGTGCTGGTGGTAACCCCTGGCGGGAACATCGTGCCCGTCTACGACAGCGTCTGGACGTCGAGCCCTCTCGACCTCGGCCTGCCCCTCGAGAGCTATACCGTTTCCCGCGTCTACGATCACCAGGGCCATCCTCACACCGCGGTCGACATGACGATCTACACGCCAACCGGCCTGCTGTTCCGGTACGCCACGACCGATGAGGTCACGACGGGCCTGCTCGGCTCGGGCACAGTGCTTGCGCGGCAGAACGGGTATAGCGGCACGCCCGTGCATCTGAAGTTCGTCCTGTCCCAGCCGTAAGACCTTGACGCCGCGGCAGCGGTCCGAGCTGTATCGCGTCGGGGTCGGCGCAGCCGCCGTGGCGACGTTCGCCGCCACGGCGCCGCGCCTGGGTGGCGAACGTCCGGACTGGTGGCTCGTCGCGGCGCTGGCGGTGGCGGGAATTCTCGCGCTGGAGTTCCCGCTCCACGTCAACATCAGCGAAAAGGTCAGCGTGGCGACGGCGGTGTTCTTCGCCGCCGTCCTCCTCCTGCCCCTGTGGCAGGCGGCCGCGCTGGTGGGCGTGCTCCAGGCATTGGACATCTGCATCGCTGCTTTCAGGAAGGTGCGGGCCACGAAGGAGCGGCCACCCCTGCGGGCCGTCGCCAGCAGCATCGTGTTCAACGGCGGCCAGGCGTACCTGTCGACCCTGGCCGCGGGCTTCGTGCTGTCAATCGCGGGGGTCTCGGCAAAGGCCGGCCTTACCGGACCTGCTGACGCCGTCGTGCTCGCCGGCTCGGCCGGGACGATGTACGTTGCGAATCTCCTCTTCGTTGCAGTGGCGATCGCGCTGGGCACGTCGCGCAGCCCGATTCCGCTCTTCCTCAACACGCAAAAGCTCGTCTACGTCCAGTTCACGACGCTGTACCTGGTCGGCACGGCGGCCGCCTTTGCCGCCGTCCGCTACACCTGGCTGCCACTGCTCGCGATCATGCCTGCCGTCCTCGTCTATCACTCGCTCCGGCAGCGGGTCGAGATGGGCCGCGAGGCGATGCGCGCCATGGAGCGAATGGCCGAAGAGGTCGATCGGCGCGACCCGTACACGTACAACCACTCGCAGCGGGTGGCGATCTACACCCACGCGATCGCGCGCAGGCTAGGTTTCAGCTCCGTGGACGTCGGGCTGCTGGAGCTGGCCGCGAAGGTGCACGACATCGGCAAGATCCGCGTCCCGGACTCGGTCCTCTTGAAGCCGGCCAAGCTGACGCCCGAGGAGCGGCGGATCATGGAGACGCACCCGCGACTCGGCTTCGACATCCTCCGGCCCTTCTCCGAATACGCCAAGGTGCTCGACCTCGTGCTCTCACATCACGAGAGGTATGACGGGAAGGGCTACCCGAACGGGACAGTCGGCCGGCGGCTGCTGCTGATCGCGCAGGTCATCCCGGTCGCCGACTCGCTCGATGCGATGACCAGCGCGCGCGCCTATCGCGGCGCCCGGACGTGGGAGTCCGCGCTGGAGGAATTGCGTCGCGGGGCCGGGACGCAGTGGAATCCTCACGTCGTCGAGGCGGCCCTGGCCGCACTCGGCCAGGCCGAGCGCGCACCGGCTCGCGAGGCGAGCGCGACCCCGGCCCTGGCCTAGTCCTTCACCGGCCCGAAGGCCACGTCGTGCTTCTGGCCTGGGGCCACCAGGTCGAGCAGCTCGCGGGCTTCATCCGAGATGGCTGCCCGGTCGCCGGCGGGCAGCGGCTTGGCGAATGGTGTGACCCGAATCAGGGTCGCACCCTTCTCGGTCCTTGGGTGCCACATGGCGCGCACGAAGCCGTCGACCAGGACCGAGCCCTGCAGCTGCCCCGCGCTGCTGAACAAGCCGAGGTGCCGCCCCTCGGGCATGATCCGCGTGCGGTCGGCGTGGCCGAGCAGGATGTTGTCGTAGTCAGGCAGCAGACGAACCGGCGCCGGTGTGTCTCCGTGCGGGCGAGGGGCTCGAGGCGTGTCGAAGAGCTCGGCGCCTCGTGAGTCGCGGAAGATTTTCAGCCGCGGCCTGAGCTGCTCGAACACAGGTCGCATCGCCAGGCCTGACCAGGCGCGCATGTCGGCGGGTGACGCGGGCCCAAATGCGGCGAGGTAGCGGAGGACGAGCTGCTCGGAGGGAAACGCCGGGCCGGGCGGACGACCGAGCCAGGCTTCGAAGGTGGTCAACGCGACCGGCCCCGACGCCCTCCATACGCCGCGTGGCGGCGTGAATACCAACGGCACCATGTAGCGCACGCCGTATGCCATCGCGAGCGCGTCCCGGCCGGGGAAGCGCTGGGCCAGGAGCTTCGTCAGCTCGGCCACGGTTCGTGGTCTCTCGCCCATGATCTCGCGGCCCGCGCTGCCGATGTCAGCGACGTCGAGGTCGCTCATGCCGCGTCCCCATGGGCTGCCGCGCATGTAGCCGCGCTCGTGCATCGCCATGAACAGGGGCTTGAGGCCAAGCGCGTCTCGCGTCGTGACGAGATGGATGGTGTTGCGCATCAGCGAGATGCGCACCGCGGCTTTGGTCTCGATGAGCTGCGACAGCTCCTCGGGGCGGAATCCCTCGAGGCGGGTCCAAAGCCCGACGTACGGGTTGTTGGGGGCCTGGGCCTGCATGCCGACCAGGCCCTCGATGGTCGATGCGGCGGAGGCGCGGCGGCGCACGAGGAGCAACTGGCGCGCGAGTAGAGCGCGATTCAGCGCGCGGCGGTCGAGGACCTCGATACGTTGGGCCACCGGCCCATTTTCGGGTCCTTACAGACCTGCCTGTAGCTTCGCCTTTTCGCCCGCTTTACGCATCTTGTCGATGCGCTTGCGCATTTCCTTGCGGCGCTCCTCGCCCCGGTCCGGGTCGAGGAAGTACGTCGCCGCGGCCGCGAGGCCCATCCACATCATCAGGCGCGTCAGCCTGAACCTCAGAAACATCACCAAGAGAACGAAGAGGCGAAGCGCGAGTACCCATGGAAGCCCCGGCCGAGGGGTTAAGTTCTACCTCCTGATGAGCCGCCGTGGGCTGCTGCTGTTTGTCGGCATGTGCGTGATCTGGGGCATTCCCTACCTGTTGATCCGTATCGCCGTGGGTGAGCTCTCGCCCGCGGCATTGGTGTTTTTCCGCACCGGCGTGGCTGCGCTGATCCTGATGCCGGTCGTGCTTGCACGCGGCGGTCTGCGCGGGATCGGCAACCGGTGGGTCCCGCTGATCGTCTTCGCGGTCCTCGAGATCGCCGGCCCCTGGTTCTTCCTCTCCAGCGCCGAGCAGCACATCACGAGCGCGCTGGCCGGTCTTTTGATCTCGGCGGTGCCCCTGGTGGGAGTCGTGATCGCGATCTCACTCGGCAACCGCGAGCATCTTGCCCTGGCGAGCATGGGCGGCTTGCTGCTCGGGCTCGCCGGCGTCGCCTTGATCGTCGGCTTCGATCTGCGCGTGACGAGCCCGATCGCGCTCGTGGAGATGGCGCTGGTCGTTCTCGGTTACGCGCTCGGGCCTGCGATCCTGTCGCGCTACCTGGCCGGCGTGCCCTCCGTGACTGTGATCGGCGTCTCGCTGGCGATGTGCGCGGTGGCATACGCCCCGTTCGCCGCGCTGCAGTGGCCGCGCCAGGTGCCCAGCCTCGAGGTGGTGGGCTCGGTGGCGGTGCTCGCGGTGGTCTGCACCGCGCTCGCCTTCCTTCTTTTCTTCGCGCTGATCGCGGAGATCGGTCCCGTGCGAGCCACCGTGATCACCTACATCAACCCCGCCGTAGCCGCGATCCTCGGCGTGGCGGTGCTGCACGAGGACCTGACCATGGGAATGGGCCTCGGGTTCGTCCTCGTGCTGGCCGGTTCGACCCTGGCGACACGCCGCCGGGCGCCCGACCAGGCCCGCCAGAGGGCCCCCGAGGCCCAGCCCCAGGAGGCCCTGTGATTCACGTAGCCCTGGAAGGGGAACGCTGGGCAGCCAGGCGGTGGAGGAGCGGGTTCGTACCTCTGTTCGTAGGCCGCTTCACCCGGCAAAGCTCCGCGAGCTCGTGGAGGCGGGGAGCAGCTCCCTGAGCTAGGTAGGGCGGGCTAGCCCGGCTCGTACTTCGGGCGACTGGCACGTTTTTTCGGTGTCATGCGATCGTGGGCCAAACCTGTCTCGTGGGCCGCTTCGGTCGCGTCCGTCGCCGCCGCGGTGTGCGGCGCCGCAGCCGGGGTCATGCTGCTCGGGGCTTGCACGAGCTGCGCTTCAACCGTCCGCGAGACCGCCATGCCCGTGCTCGCGACCGGATACTTCGACGGGATCGAGGCCGACCAGGCGAACCACCGCATCTTCCTGGCCGACAGGAAGGACAGCGGCATCGACGTGATCGACACCTCCGGCGCAACGCCCAAGTTCCTGGGCACCATCGACCTCGGCGCTCCATCCAACGGGCTGGCCTTTGCCCCCGACCGCCACCGCCTTTACGCCGGCATCGAAGGCGGCTCGTTGGCGGTGGTCGACATGAACAAGGGCTCGGCCACCTACCTGAAGAAGATCGACGAGGTCAAAGTCGACCCGGCCACCGCGGACCTGATTGATTACAGCCCGAATACCGGGCGCGTTTACGTCAGCACCTCTGAGGGCGGCAAGGTCGTCGCGGTCGACGCCGCCACCGACAAGGTGGTCGACAACTATGACCTCAAGACTCCGCTCGAGCAGCCCCGCTACAACCCGGCGGACGGGAAGCTGTACGTCACCGCGCACGGGGCGAACTACCTGCTCCAGGTCAACCCGGTGGACGGGAGCGTGACGCGCCGCTACACCCTCTCGGCACGGTGCCGCCCCAACGGGTTGGCGATCAATCCGGGCCGCCAGCTGGCCCTCGTCGCATGTGGCAGCAGCGTTGTTCTGATCAAGCTCGACACCGGGCTGAACAGCATTTCGCTCAAAGTGCCGGGCGGAGACATCGCCGCCTACGACGCGCGCCTCGACCGGTTCACGGTGGGCTCGGCGCACGGCCCGCGGGACAGCTCGATCGCAGTGATGGACGGCCACGGAAACTTCGTCGGCTCCGTGCCCGCCGCATCGAACTCAAAAGGCGCGGTCTTCGACGACGCAAGCGGTCTCGTGTACGCGGTGGGTGCGGCGGGATTGTTGAGCTTCTCGCCCTCGCAGTGCGCGCCACCGCCTGACTGGCTGACCTTCGCCGGCGGGATGGCGGTCTACGCGACGCCGATGCTGTTGTTCGTTCTGTTCCTCATCTGGTACGCGCGCCACCGCGCCCGGCGCGATCCGCGCAAGCCGGCCGGACCGACGTGGGACGAGCTGCGGGACGAGGATCACATCAGAGAGCGGGAGCGGATTCGGGAGCTCGAGGACGCGATCTACGGCCCAGTCGTCGAACCTGGATTCGAGGGCTAGATCAGGCCCTCGCCTTATTGGCGACCTTCCCCTGCTGGAGGATCCGGATGGCGTTGCCGAAGGGGTCGCGGACGCCCATGTCGGTGCCGTAGAAGTGGTCGGTGGGCTCCTGGGTGAAATCGGTGACGCCGCGCGACTTGAGGGTCTCGTACAGACCCCGGATGTCGTCCGCCTTGAACACGAGTCCGCCCAGCGCGCCTTTTGTGATCAGCTCGCGGAGCTGCGCAGCGGTGGCTTCGTCATGCACCGGCGGGCCCGGCTCCTCGAGGGAGATCTCGGTGATGTCGCCAGGGACGCGCACCGTCAGCCAGCGGTAGGAACCCTGCTTGACGTCCTGGCCCTTCTCCAGCCCGAGCTTGTTGACGTAGAAGTCAAGAGCCTCTTCCTTGTTCAGGACCATGATGGAGGCGACGTTGAGCTTGGTGATCATCGCTCGTTTTCTCCTTTGCGAGAGTTGATGTGGATGACCCTGATGCTAGGAGGCCGTCGCTGCGGCGGCGTCTCCAAAACTGCTCGATCGTCGCGCCACCCCCGCCGCCACCACCGGCCGCGTCGCCCACATCTGGTAGCAGTTGGGGGCCACCATCGGTCCATTCCCTACGCGATAGCTCGACGGCGTCTCGCCGACGATCTCGCCGAACATGCGGCTGAAGGTTCCGCGGCTCGTGAACCCGACGTCGAAGCAGATGTCGGTGACGCTGCGGTCGGTCTCGCGCAGCAGGAACATCGAGCGCTCCACTCGTCGCCGCTGCAGGTAACGGTGCGGCGTCTCCCCGAAGGCGGCGCGGAAGCTGCGGATGAAGTGCGCCGGGGAGAGGTAGGCCACCGCGGCCACGGTGCGGACGTCGAGCGGCTCGGCATAGGAGCGATCCATGGCGTCGCGGGCGCGCAATAGGCGCCGGTTCAAGTCCTCGACTTCCCGGCTCACGATGCAAAGCTACGCCATCAAGCCTCGAGGTCAGTGAAAGTCGTTCCGTTCTATCGATTGCCCGCGGCAGGTGTTCGCATCGTGGGGACGTTGGTGGACCCGAGGGGATTCGAACCCCTGACCTCGTGAGTGCGATTCACGCGCGCTCCCAGCTGCGCCACGGGCCCACATAGTCTCGGAGGCCTGGAAGGGGAGTATACCCGCGCTTCCTATACTC
>Ga0209805_1002605_pt1 | contig 10501 bp, 7 predicted proteins | sample GraSoiAngelo_148_FD_185905 | JGI IMG/M metagenome (GOLD analysis project Ga0209805, IMG submission 185905) | Grasslands soil microbial communities from the Angelo Coastal Reserve, California, USA - 14_1009_09_20cm (SPAdes) (version 2) | ecosystem: Environmental > Terrestrial > Soil > Grasslands ... | reverse complement strand
TGTGCAACCCGCCGCGCGCGCTCGCTGCTCGTGCCGTCGAGCTCGCCGACGGGGAAGCGATCACCCTCGATGTGCTTCACGACCCCGGGGGCGATGAGCTCGGTGGCCGGATACACCACGCAGCCGACGACTTTCTCCGGGGGAATCAGCCGCGCGATGACACCGCTCGGGTCCACGCTGCGCACCACGCTGCCGGCCCATTCACCGCCGTGGTGATGGAAATACCAGTAGGGGATGCCGTTCTGCATGGTCACCACGACGGTGTCGGGGCCGTACAGATGCGGCACATCGTGGGCGACGGCCTCGAGCTGGTGGGCTTTGACCGCGAGAATCACCAGCTCCTGTGCGCCCGCGGTAACGCAGTCCCGGGTGGCCGTGACGTTGCTCGCCACCTGCTCGGTGCCGTCGGCGAGGATGAGCCTGACGCCGCGGCGCTGCACCGCCTCCAGATTCGCCCCGCGCGCGATGAAGGTGACCCGTTCGCCCGCCAGCGCGAGCTTCGCGCCGACGTAACCGCCGATGGCACCGCAACCGATGATGGCGACCTTCATCGCGCTCCCTTCTTAGTCGTTGGCGACCGGCGGGGCCGGCGCGCGCCGGCGGGCGGCGCTCAGGTGGGGGGCACAGCAATAGAGCTGCAGCGCGGCAGCCGCATCGCTACCCCGGGGTTGCTAGTCCTGCAGGCAGCGGTCCTTGGCGGAGAGCACCAGGTTGCGCAGGAACGCCTTCTCGTAGACCCGCAGCAGGTGCGGCTGGTTGCGCTCCACGTAGGCGCCGACCACGTCCCGGTCAGGCGCGACGCTCACCAGATGTCGCAACGTCTGCGCATCCCATCGCCACGGCAGTTCCAGCTCGCAGAACGCGCGGTTGTAGGCCTCGAGCTCCGCGGCGAGCGGCTCGCTCGTCGCATTGACCGATGCAGTCTCGCCGACAACCTCTGACATCGTTCGCTCCCTTTATCGTGGAGCCACACTACTCCCGGTCTTACCAGAAGAAAAATTAAAGCTTTCTATCGCGACCATAAGCTTTTAAGAATACCCGAGTGCGGATATGCTGGCGGCGAATGAAGAACCTGACGCTGCGGCAATTGCGGGTGTTCGCGGCGGCGGCCCGGCACATGAACTTCTCGCGTGCCGCCGAAGAGCTGCACCTGTCGCAACCGGCGGTGTCGACGCAGATCAAGGAGTTCGCGTCCCACGTCGGCTTGCCGCTGTTCGAGCGCATCGGTCGCAAGAGCTTCCTCACCCCCGCCGGCGAGGAGATGCTGCAGTGTGCCCGGGCCATCACCCAGCGCCTCAAGGAGGCCGAAGAGACGCTGGCGCAGCTCAAGGGGGTGACCGGCGGTCGCCTCAACGTCGCGGTCATCAGCGCCGGGGACTACTTCTTTCCGCGGGTGCTGGCGGCCTTCGGCGCCGAGCATCCGGGCATCACATTCAATCTCACGGTGCACAATCGGGAGGGCCTGCTGCGCCAGCTCGCCGACAATCTCACTGACCTCGCCGTAATGGTCCGACCGCCGCGCGATATGGACATCATCGCGCTGCCGTTCGCGCCGCACCCTTATGTCATCGTGGCGGCCCCAGGCCACCCGCTCGCCCGGGTGCGGCAGATACCGCGCGCGGCTCTGAACCGCGAGCGCTTCGTGCAACGCGAAGCGGGATCCGACACCTGGAATTCGATGCGCGAGGTGTTCGGTCGGCAGTTCTCCCGCCTCAACATCGCCATGGAGATCCACAGCACCGAGACCATCAAGCAGGCGGTGGTCGCCGGCTTCGGGATTGCGTTCCTCTCCGCCCACACCATCGGCCTGGATCTGCTGGCCGGCAACCTGGTGGTGCTCGACGTGCAGGGCTTTCCCGCCCTGTTGAACTGGTATCTGGTGCACAACCGCAGCAAGCGCCTGCCGCCGGTCGCGGCGGCGTTCAAGGATTTCCTGATGCGCCAGGGCGCGCCGCTGATCGAGCGCCTGGTGCACTTCGAGCTGTCGGGGGCGCCGCAGCGGCCGCCCCGCGGCAGACGAGCGCGCGGCCGCCGCGCAAGCTAATCGAGGAAGTCGCCGTAGCGTTCGACATGCGCGGCGAGGTCGAGCGTGTGCTGGCGCGTCAGCCGCTCGGCGAGCTCGGTGTCGCGCCGCTCGAGTGCTTCGATGATCTTCAGGTGATCGATGATCGAGCGTGCCGCGCGTCCATTCTGCGAGATGGTAGCCCGGCGGATCGCGCGCACGTGCAGGAACAGGTTCTTGGTCGCCTCCGCGATCAGTCGCGAGCCGCCCAGGCGGATGATCATCTGATGAAAGGCGATGTTGGCGTCCGAATACTCGTCGAGATGCTCCGTGGGCGGGGAGCTCTGGAACTCATCGAACAGATGGCGCAGCTTGCTGATTTCCGCATCCGGTGCATGCAGCGTCGCCAGGCGCGCCGACATGCTCTCCAGCGCAGCCCACATCTGGATCATCTCGATGATCTCGCGCTTGGATTTTCGGACGATGAAGATACCGCGGCGTGGAACCGTCCTGACAAAACCCTCCTGCTCCAGGATCGACAGTGCCTCGCGCACCGGCGTGCGACTCACGCCGAGCGCCTGCATCAGTTCCCGCTCATCGAGGCGCAGGGGCTCACGCTCGCTGTATATGTCGGTGCTGGCTATGGCGTCCTTGAGCAAGGTGTACGCCTGATCACGCAGGCTCACCGAGTTGAGCGGCGCGAGCGCAAGCCGCCCCGCGGGTCTGTGCTTACGTAAGAGCGTCGCGATCGCCCTCATTCAGCCCCCTGCTCTCTTCGGGCTTTGCGCACCCTTCAGGCAGTTGCGCACCCTACTCGATCAACATCAAAGAGATCAAAAGCACGGGATACCGGGTTTCCCCACGACCCGAGCCGCGCATACGACACGGTATCAGAGGCTTCCGATATATCAGATATCACTGCAGGGTATTTCTCCCCAAATTGGTGCACTGATGGTCGGGTTTACCCTCCCACCGGTCTCCCACCAGCCTGTGCAGCACCCTTCACGCTCACGCTGCACCTCTCCGAGCGCTCGAGGCGCAGTATTGACAAGGCGGAGATATATCACATATGGTCCGCCGCAGTTCAAAAAACACCGATCCCATGCACCTTTCCAGGGCCTCATTGTGGTGCCGACGTCGCACGACGGGTTCCGAGGCGCGATCCGATCCGACCTGCATGAGGGCACCTGACAACAACCCATCGCGCAAATTCAGGCCAACCGGCTGACGGTTCAAACAAACGACGAAGGGGGAGCATCGATGGCTACCGATTCGAATTCTCAAAACACCTCAGTCTTCGCCAACCCTTGGGCGCAGTTGATCGTCGGCCTCATCTGCATGGTGATGGTCGCCAACCTGCAATACGGGTGGACGCTGTTCGTCGGCCCGATCGGCGCCAAATACGGTTGGAGCAAGGCCGCGATCCAGGTCACCTTCACCATCTTCGTCCTGCTCGAGACGTGGCTGGTGCCCGCGGAAGGGTACCTGGTCGATCGGTTCGGTCCAAAGTGGATGATCGTCGGCGGCGGCGCGCTCTGCGGCCTCGCCTGGACGATCAATTCCTTCGCAGATTCGCTGGGGATGTTCTATTTCGCCGCGGTGCTCGGCGGCATCGGCGCCGGTGCCGTGTACGGCACGTGTATCGGCAATGCCGTGAAATGGTTCCCGGGTCGGCGCGGGCTTGCGGCGGGTCTGACCGCGGCCGGCTTCGGCGCCGGTTCTGCGGCGACCATCATCCCGATCGCCAACATGATCAAGAGCTCGGGTTACGAGCACACCTTCCTGACCTTCGGCCTGTTTCAGGGCATCGTCGTCGTGATCGTCGGCCTGCTGATCCTCGCCCCGTCGGCGAGTTACTTCGTGGCGGCCCCGAAGCTCAGCCCCGGCGCAAGCCGCTACCAGGCGAAGCCGCTCGAGATGCTCAAGACCCCGGTCTTCTGGGTGATGTATGTCATGTTCATCATGATGGCGGCGGGCGGTCTGATGGCGACCGCACAGCTCGCGCCCATCGCCAAGGACTTCAAGGTGGCTGATATCCCCGTGAGCCTGATCGGCATAACGCTGCCGGCGCTGACCTTCGCCCTCAGCATCGACCGCATACTGAACGGTCTGACCCGGCCGTTCTTCGGTTGGGTCTCGGACAAGATCGGGCGTGAGCAAACCATGCTCATCGCCTTCCTGCTCGAAGGCGTGGGCATCATCGCGCTCGCCAATTTCGGCAACGACCCGGTGGCGTTCGTGCTGCTGAGCGGCCTGGTGTTCTTCGCCTGGGGCGAGATCTACAGCCTCTTCCCGGCTACCGTCACGGACACCTTCGGCGCCACGTACGCGACGACCAACACCGGCCTCATGTACACCGCGAAGGGCACGGCCTCGCTGCTCGTGCCACTCGCCAACGTGATGGTCGCCGCGAAAGGAAACTGGCACGGGGTATTCATCACGGCCGCCACGCTCAATATCCTGGCGGCGCTGATGGCCGTTGCGATCCTGAAACCCCTGCGCAGCGCGTACACGAATCGGTCCGGCACGGTTGGTGCAACGCCGAAGCTGGCGACCGGCTGACGCCTGAGGACGGCGCTCTTCCGGCGACCCACCGGAAGAGCGCCCGCGAGGTGCGCCGGCACCACGGCGGGTGCGTTCGCTACGAATGGAGGCATCCATGCTCGAGACGGCGACCAAGACTACCGATAACCGCGCCACCACGACCGCTGAAGACACGCTCAAACGGAAAACCCGCGATGCCGACGTCATTTCCGGCGGGCACCTGGTCGCCAAGGCCCTCAAGAACGAGGGCGTCGATACGATCTTCACCCTGTGCGGCGGGCACATCATCGACATCTACGATGGTTGCATCGATGAAGGCATCCGCATCATCGACGTGCGCCATGAGCAGGTCGCGGCTCACGCCGCGGACGGTTACGCGCGCCAGACCGGCAAGCTCGGGTGCGTGGTCACCACCGCCGGACCCGGCTGCACCAATGCCGTGACCGGCATTGCCACGGCCTTTCGCTCCGAGAGTCCCGTGCTGCACATCGGCGGGCAAGGCGCGCTCACGCAGCACAAGATGGGATCGCTCCAGGACCTGCCGCACGTCGATCTCATGACGCCGATCACCAAGTTCGCCGCCACCGTGCCGAGCACCGAGCGCGTGGCGGACATGATCTCGATGGCGGCGCGAGAAGCCTTCAACGGCGCCCCGGGACCGGTGTACCTGGAAATTCCGCGCGACGTCCTCGATCGCGAGGTCGAGATATCCAAGGCGATCGTCCCGAAGCCCGGGCACTACCGCGCCTCGACCCGCTCGCTCGGCGATCCGCGCGACATCGAGAAGCTCGCCGACCTGCTGGTCGATTCCGAGCGCCCGGCCATCCTGTACGGACAGCAGGTGTGGGCGGCGCGCGGCCACGAGGAGGCGATCGCGCTGCTGCGCGGACTGGACATCCCCGGCTACTTCAACGGCGGCAGCCGCGGGCTCCTGCCCCCCGGTGATCCGCACCACTTCGATCGAACCCGCGGCAACGCCTTCTCGGATGCCGACCTCATCCTCATCGTCGGCACGCCGTTCGACTTTCGCATGGGCTACGGGCGGCGAATCAGCACCAAGCTCAAGCTGGTGCAGATCGACATGGACTATCGCACCGTCGGCAAGAACCGCGACATCGATCTGGGACTGGTCGGCGACCCGGGCGTCATTCTCGGGGCGGTGTTGCAGGCGGCCTCCGGACGCCTGAAGCAGGACAAGCGCCAGGCGCGCCGGCAATGGATGAAAAAGCTGACCGAAGCCGAAGCGGCGGCTACCGAGAAGCTGATGCCGCTCTTCAAGTCCAACAACACCCCGATCCACCCCTATCGGGTCGCCTACGAGCTCAACGAGTTCCTCGCTGACAACACCATCTACATCGGCGACGGGGGCGACGTCGTGACGATCTCTGCCCAGGCGGTGCGTCCGCGGCGGCCCGGTCAGTGGATGGACCCGGGAGCGCTCGGCTCGCTCGGGGTCGGCACCGGCTTCGCCATCGCGGCGGGCCTCGCCCAGCCGCGCAAGGAAGTGCTGTGCTACTACGGAGACGGCTCCTTCGGCATGACCGCCTTCGACATGGAGACCGCCAACCGCTTCGGCGTGCCCTACATCGCGGTCATCGGCAACAACTCCGCCATGAACCAGATCCGTTACGGGCAGCTGGCGAAATACGGCGAGGAGCGCGGCAACGTCGGCAACCTGCTGGGGGACGTTCCCTTCGGCACCTTCGCCCAGATGCTGGGCGGTTACGGCGAGGAGGTGCGCGACCCGGCGCAGATCGCGCCGGCGCTCAAGCGGGCGCGTGAGTCGGTGCACAAGTCGCGTCGCTCGGCGGTCATCAATATCTGGGTGGACCCGCGCGAGTACGCCCCGGGGACCAAGAACCAGACCATGTACAAGTAACGCTCGGCAGGGAATACGCGAATGGCAAAGGCACTGGACGGCGTGCGTATTCTCGACTTCACGCACGTTCAATCGGGGCCCACCTGCACCCAGCTGCTCGCCTGGCTGGGCGCAGACGTCATCAAGGTGGAGCGGGCCGGGGCCGGGGACATCACCCGCGAGCAGCTGCGCGACATCCCCGACGTGGACAGTCTCTACTTCACCATGTTGAACCACAACAAGCGCTCCATCACCCTCGACGCCAAGAACCCCAAGGGCAAGCAGGTCCTGGAGCGCCTGGTGAAACACTGTGACGTACTGGTGGAGAACTTCGCTCCGGGCGCGCTCGATCGCATGGGGTTCACCTGGGAGCGGATCCAGGAGCTGAACCCTCGCATGATCGTCGCATCCGTCAAGGGTTTCGGTCCGGGCCCGTACCAGGACTGCAAGGTCTATGAGAACGTCGCGCAGTGCGCCGGCGGCTCGGCTTCGACCACCGGCTTCGACGACGGCCCGCCGCTCGTCACCGGCGCGCAGATCGGCGACAGCGGCACCGGATTGCATCTCGCCTTGGGCATCGTGGCCGCCTTGTATCAGCGCATGAGCACGGGGCGCGGACAGAAGGTGCTCGCCGCGATGCAGGACGGGGTGTTGAACCTCTGTCGCGTCAAGTTGCGCGACCAACAGCGACTGGCGCGCACCGGCGTCATGCAGGAATACCCCCAGTACCCGCACGGCCAGTTCGGCTCGGCGGTACCGCGCGCGGGCAACGCCTCCGGCGGCGGACAGCCGGGCTGGATCATCAAGTGCAAGGGCTGGGAGAAGGATCCCAACGCATACCTGTACTTCATCGCCCAGGCGCCCGTATGGAAGGAGATCTGCAAGGTGATCGGCAAGGAAGAGTGGATCACCGATCCGGACTACGCCACGCCCGATGCGCGCCTGCCGCGGCTGCTGCAGGTGTTTGCCACGGTCGAGGCCTGGACGATGACCAAAACCAAGTTCGAGGCCATGGCGGAGCTCAACCAGCACGATATTCCGTGCGGCCCGATTCTGTCCATGGAAGAGCTGGCCGCGGAGCCCTCCCTGCGCGCCACCGGCACCGTCGTCGAGGTCGATCATCCCAAGCGCGGCAAGTACCTGACGGTGGGCAATCCGATCAAGATGTCCGACAGCCTCACCGAGGTCACGCGCTCCCCGCTCCTCGGTGAGCACACGCAGGAGGTGCTCACCGAGCTCGGCCTGAGCGACTCCGAAATTCGAGCGCTGCGAGCCGAAAAGGTCATTTGAGCCGGCACGGCGCCGCGGGTCGCCGCGGCCATGCCGCTGCAAGCAGGAGAGAGAATGGCACACGACAAGAGCGCGGTCCGCAAGATCCTCGACCAGGCCAAGGCCGCAGGCCGCAGCGCACTGACTGCGCCGGAAGCGAAGGGCATAGCTGAGGCCTACGGCATCGCGGTGCCGAAGGAGGGCCTGGCGAGCACCGCGGCCGAGGCGGCAAAACTCGCCACCCGGATCGGCTACCCGGTGGTCATGAAGATCGTCTCACCGCAGATCCTGCACAAGACGGAAGCCGGCGGCGTGGTGGTCGGCGTCAAGAGCGCGGAAGCTGCGCAGCAGGCCTTCGCCACGATCGTCGACAACGCGCGTCGCTACAATGCCAGGGCCACGATCGACGGCGTGCAGATCCAACAGATGCTGTCGGGCGGCCAGGAGGTGATCATCGGCGCGGTGACCGATCCGGCCTTCGGCAAGCTCGTGGCCTTTGGCCTGGGCGGCATTCTGGTGGAGGTCCTGAAGGACATCACGTTCCGTCTGGCGCCGGCGACGCGCCCTGACGCCCTGTCGATGCTCGACGGCATTGCGGCGGCGGAAATACTGCGCGGGATTCGCGGCGCACCACCGGTGGACCGCGAGTCACTCGCCACGATGATCGGCAACGTCTCGCAGCTGGTGGCGGACTTCCCGGAAGTCTCGGAGCTCGACCTCAATCCCGTGTTCGCGACCCCCGAGGGCGCCACCGCGGCCGACGTGCGCGTGATGCTGGACTTCAAGCCGCCCATGGTGCGCTACCGGCCGAGCCAGGAGGTGATCGTCCGGCAGATGAACCGGATCATGAAGCCGGACGCGGTGGCGGTGATCGGCGCCTCGGCCGAGAGCGGCAAGATCGGCAATTCGATCATGAAGAATCTCATCAACGGCGGCTATCAGGGCGCGATCTACCCGATCCACCCGAACGCCACCGAGATCCTCGGCAAGAAAGTCTACAAGAGTGTCAAAGACGTGCCCGGAGTCATCGACGTGGCGGTGTTCGCCATACCGGCCAAGTTCGTCGCGCAGGCGCTCGTCGAGGTTGGCGAGAAGAAGATCCCGGGCGCGGTGCTGATCCCTTCAGGATTCGCCGAGACGGGTAACGTCGCCGGCCAGGAAGAGGTCGTGGCGGTGGCGCGCAAGTACGACATCCGCCTCATGGGCCCCAACATCTACGGCTTCTACTACACGCCGAAGAATCTCTGCGCGACCTTCTGCACGGCCTATGACTTCAAGGGCGTGACGGCGCTCTCCTCGCAGTCCGGCGGCATCGGCATGGCGATCATCGGCTTCTCGCGCTCGGCGAAGATGGGGGTGTCGGCGATTGTCGGCCTCGGCAACAAGTCCGACCTCGACGAGGACGATCTGCTCACGTTTTTCGAGCAGGACGACAACACCCAGATCATCGCCATGCACCTCGAGGACCTGAAGGACGGCCGCGCCTTCGCCGAGGTCGCCCGCAGGGTCTCGAAGAAAAAGCCGGTCGTGGTCCTCAAGGCCGGTCGCACCAGCGCCGGCGCGCGCGCCGCGAGCTCGCACACGGGCGCCCTGGCCGGCAACGACAGGATCTACGACGACGTCTTCCGCCAGTCCGGCGTCATCCGTGCCAGCTCGCTGCGTGATCTGCTGGATTTCGCGCGCGCCATACCGGTGTTGCCGACACCCAAGGGCAACAACGTGGTGATCATCACCGGCGCCGGAGGCTCCGGGGTGCTGCTCTCGGACGCCTGCGTGGACAACGGGCTGTCGCTGATGGCGATGCCTCCGGACCTGGACGCGGCTTTCCGCAAGTTCATCCCGCCCTTCGGCGCGGCCGGCAATCCGGTGGACATCACCGGCGGTGAGCCGCCGACCACCTACCAGAACACCGTGCGCCTGGGGCTCGAGGATTCGCGCATCCACGCGCTCGTCCTCGGCTACTGGCACACCATCATCACTCCACCCATGGTGTTCGCGCGGCTCATGGCGCAGGTGGTGGAAGAAATGCGCGCCAAGGGCTTCGTGAAGCCCGTGGTCGCCTCGCTCGCGGGCGATGTCGAGGTGGAGGAAGCGGCGGAGTTTCTGTATCAGCACGGCATCCCTGCCTACGCCTACTCGACCGAGATCCCGGTCGCCGTGCTGGGGGCGAAGTACCACTGGGCGCGCGGCGCCGGGCTCATTCCGCCGCTAGAGCCGCGCCGCACTTAAGGGGTAAGGGGGAGACGGCGACAGCCACGTGCCGGAGAACAGAAGGGGAGCGCGCGCCGCGATCATCGGCGCGAGTTGCACAGTTGAGTCACACCAACAACACCACGCCCGAGGAGGATCTCGCAATGTTTACTACCAAGGCGGCTGGCGTCCTGTCCCCCTGATTCGTGAATCGATCTCAGCGACTAACTCTTCGACTAGCAGAATGAAGAAACGACGATAGCTAAATCCAGGAGGAGAATAATTATGACCTTCCAGAAGACATCGGTAGCGCTTGCAGTTTCTCTTGCGCTCGGCTGTGTGGGCAATGCGCACGCAGATCAGGCGTCGGACATGCAGGCAAAGCTGGACGCGTTGCAAAAGGAAATTCAGGAACTGCAGGCGCAAATCGGTGCACTCCGTAAGAAGCAGGAGCAAGCAGCTCCTGCGGCTGCCGCGGCTCCCGCCAAGGCTCCCGCCAATGAGGTGAAAGCCGGCAAGGAACTGGTCTTCAAGGTCGGCGGCGGCGAGGTCCAGCTGTACGGCCACGCCGATGTGTCCCTGGATGATCAGACCAATGGCATGACCGGCTTCCTCAACGGTGGTCTGCCGGTCACGGG
>Ga0209805_1002602_pt1 | contig 10505 bp, 9 predicted proteins | sample GraSoiAngelo_148_FD_185905 | JGI IMG/M metagenome (GOLD analysis project Ga0209805, IMG submission 185905) | Grasslands soil microbial communities from the Angelo Coastal Reserve, California, USA - 14_1009_09_20cm (SPAdes) (version 2) | ecosystem: Environmental > Terrestrial > Soil > Grasslands ... | reverse complement strand
CAATGATTACCTCAGGGACCACCTCCGCTTCTCGAGACGCGTGCACTGGCTCGTTCCCCCGACGCGCCGCGGGACGCCGCTCTTCGTCGAACGCGCGGTGCGCTTCGAGATACTGGAGAAGAGGAGCAACGACGAACTGACGTCCGCTAGACGACGAGACTAAGTTCGCGCCCCGCCTAGGGCTACGCTTCTCCGGCGCATGGATGCGACAAGGGCCTCCGGCTGGTACCCAATCGGCAGAGCGCTCGCGTTCATCTATGCAGCCGGGTGGTTCGTTGGCACATGGATTTTCACGCTGGTGAGTTTCGCGATCATCTCACCACAACCCCCAGATGCCGCCGATCGAGTCGCGCACTACGCCTATGAGCGAGCGGTGTACCCGCAGTTCTACGCCGCGGTGGTTTGCATCACTCTGGCCATGCTTTGCCTCATTGGACTCGGGTTGGTGCTAAGACAGTCGCTGGCCCCCGACGGCCCCTACCAGCAGTTGATGACGGTCGCGTTCGCCGCGGCGGGACTGTTTGGGTCGCTGTGGTTGTTCCTGACGCTTGGGCTGCTGCAGGCAGTGGTCAATGTGAGTCGCGATGCCTCGAGTCAGACGCTGCAGGTCCTGACCGACGCGAGCGCATTGATCGAGTCCCCGGCGAATTGGCTACAGCGCGCGTTCTTGCTGCTGGCCGGCTTGGGGACCTACTGGGCAAGTGGTCTCGCCCTCGAACGACGATCTTTTCCGCAGGCCTGGGCCTGGCTCGGTTTCGTTCTCGCGGCTCTCTACTGGCTGGGACTCCTGAGCCTTCTCGCGCGTGACGCCGCACTACCCGTTCCGGACGCGGTCGGCGGGCTACTCATTCTCCTCAGCGGAGGGATCGTGGCTCCGATCTGGGGCGTGTGGCTCGGGCTTCGGTTACCGCGAGCTGTCTGACGGCGGTTTCGAGGGTCCGGTTTAGCCCGAGGTCAGCGCGAACGCGGTCTCCCACGCAGCCTCGTAGCCATCGAGCACGCGCGGCCACGCAAACCGTTTCGCCGTCGCCTTTCCGTCGGCACGAATGGCGCGAAGGACTTCCGGCCGCGTGCCGAGCGTCGCATGCGTCGCGAGCAGCTCGCGCGGGTCGTCGCTCTGCATGACCACCGCGTTCCCGAACGGGACCGCGTAGTCCTCACCGGTCCGGCCGACGTACGCGAGGCCGCCCGAGGCCATGACCTCGAGACCGACGAGACCGAAGGGCTCCTTCTCGGAATTGGCTAGAACGCCGTCTGCGGCCTGATACATAGCGCGAAGCGTGCGCTCTGGGATGAAGTAATCGAGGAAGAGGATCTCGGCCGTGCTCGCCGCGACCACGGCCGCCAGATCCCGGGTCGTGGCTTCCGTCGGAAGAGCGACACGCTCGATGGAGAGCCCGCGGGCGCGTATACGGGCGCCGACGATGTCGCCATACGGATTGCGGCTTCCGCGCATGAGCAGCCGCGGGCGCGCGCCCGCGTCGCGCATGAACGCGATCGCGTCGATCGCCCAGAGCCAGCGCTTGTCGGGATCGAATCGCGCGACCTTTACGAAGGTCGGCCGGTCGCCGAACGCCTCTCGCAGCGGCCGCGCCTCCGCCGGCGGCAGCGGCTTCAAGAACCGCTCGGCGATGCCGTTCGGGAGGACGGCCGCGTCGATACCGACCGCGGACATTTCCGCGCGCATGAAACGCGAGACCGTCGTGATCGACGCGGCGAGCCGCAGCAGCGAGAAGTCGATGCTCCCGAAGCCGTAGGTGTTGTTCGCGTTCCAGAGGATGGCCGCGGCGCCCGGCATGCGGACGTTCAGGATCGCGGAGGTCGCGATGGCCGCGTCCGCCGTTTGCCAATCCTCGAACAGCAGGACCGAGCGCCGCCCGTCGGCGGCGGATGCCGCGACGAGATCGGCAAGGTGTGCCGGGACCGTGCGCGAGAAGTCGCGCCACTTCCCGTCCTCGCCGTCGTAGACGTCGCGCGGGTGATAGGCGCTGATCCACTGCGACCACCGCTCCAGGATGAGCCGCCCATCCGCGCGCTCCTCCCTAGCCGGGAGCTTCGGATCGCCGACGAAGAGGTGGTGGACGAAGTGGCCGCGATCGACGAGCGCGTCGGCCAAGTCGATCATGCGCGTGGCGAGACCGCCGACGAACGAATAGCGGTCGGGGCCTTCGAAGGCGACGAGGACCACGTCATACATGGAAGAGCACGGATAATGGCACGCGCTCGATGACCCCTCTCCAGCGCATCCGTGAAGACCCCCAGAAGGTGCGCGACATGCTCGCTGCACGAGGCTTCGACGCGCCCCTCGACCGGATCCTGGAGCTCGACCGAAAGGCACGCGATCTTCGCGCTCAGGTCGAGTCGCTTAATGCCGAACGCAACAAGGCCAGCCGCGGCGGGCCGCCAAGCGAGGAAGTGAAGGCGCGCATGCGGGAGGTGGGGGAGCGGATCAAGGCCGATCAAGCGGAGCTCACCGCCCTCGAGGCGGAGCGCGACGAGAAGCTTCTCTGGATACCGAACGAGATCGCCCCCGGCGTCCCGCAGGGCAAGGACGAGCACGACAACAAGGTCGTGCGCCAGGACAAGCCGAGGCAGCTCGATCTGGTCCCGCAGCCGCACTGGGACTTCGGCGAGGCGCTCGGGATCCTCGACATTCCGCGCGGCACGAAGCTTTCAGGCTCGCGGTTCTACGTGCTACGCGGGGCGGGCGCGGCTCTGCAGCGTGCACTCATCGCTTGGATGATCGACCTCAAGATCGCCGCCGGCTTCACCGAGATCTACCCTCCGTTCGTCACGCGACGCGAGACGCTCGTCGGAAGTGCGCACCTTCCGCACTTCGATGAGAACCTGTACCGCGACGAAGACGATGACGTGTGGCTCCTCCCCACCGCGGAGCCACAGCTCGTTGGGCTGCACCGGGACGAGATCCTGGACGCCGCGGCTCTACCGCGACGCTACGTCGCATACACGGCGTGCTTCCGGCGCGAGCACATGAGTGCAGGCCGCGATGTGCGCGGCATAAAGCGCGGTCACGAATTCGACAAGGTCGAGATGGTCGTGCACTGCGCCCCTGAGGAGTCGCCGGCGTGGCTCGACAAGATGACTGCTCTCGCGGTCGAGGTGCTCGAGAAGCTCGAGCTCCCCGTGCGCGTGTCGGAACGCTGCACGGGCGACCTCGGCTTCACCGCGATGCGCGGTTTCGACGTGGATGTGTGGAGCCCGGCCGCGAACGAGTGGCTCGAGGTCTCGTCAGCGTCGAACTGCGGCTCGTTCCAGGCCGAACGCTCGAGCATCCGCTTTCGGCGCGAACCCGGTGGAAAGCCCGAGCACGTGCATATCCTGAACGCCTCGGGCCTGGCGCTTGCGCGCCTGATGATCGCGATCATGGAGAACTACCAGCGCAAAGACGGATCGCTCGAGATACCTAAAGCGGTGCGCTCGTACATGGGTGGCCGCGAGAAGATCGCGCCGGGGGAGTTCGCCCTCTAACTAGGCGCTTTGAGCCTTCCCATTGACGTCGATCTCGGCGATGCGACGCCGCGTTCGCTCGGCGAGGTACGTCGGCCCACGCTGCTCGAACACCGCGAGCGCCTCGATGCATTCGTTGCGCGCGCCGACGATGTCGCCGTGCGCCGCGAGAAGATTCGCGGACGCCGCGCGTATCTCCGCGCTCGCGACCGGGAGCCCGAGCCGGAACGCGTGCTCCAGGCCCTCCGTCCGGCGGGCATCGGCCAAGGCTAGGTCGCCGCTCGCGCACGCCACTTCGACGAGGGTCGCCGCGATCCCCGCACCGCAGCGGCGGCACTCGTGTTCGACCGCGGCCGCATGCGCGGCGGCCGCGTGCTGACGCGCATCGTCGAGCGAGCCCTGATAGAGCGCGAGTCGCGCCATCTCAGCCGCGATCCGCGGCGCGAGGTGTTCGCGCGAGGGAGATCGCTCGGCGACGGCGCGAGCCTCGGAAAGGGTCGTCGCCGCTGACGCGAAGTCGCCGCGCTCGATCGCCAGCGAGCCGAGCACGAGCAGGGTGGATGCGGGATCCGCGGGCTGTTGCCCCTGCGCGAGCGGGTCGGCGAGTGCGAGCGCCCGCTCGAGCGTCGCATGCGCCTCCGCGAAGCGGCCGAGCCCGAAGAACGAGCGGCCCAGCGCCCGTAGTGCGCCCGCTTCACCGGAGACGTTGCCCAGACGCGATTCGGCGCCCAGAAGCTCGTGGGCGAGGTCCTCGGCCTTCGCGAGCTCACCACGGTCGAGCGCCGCGTAGGTAAGGAGCGCGAGCGCACGTGCCAGGCCTGAGAGATCGCCGATCGCCGTCGCGTGCTCGACGCATCTCTCGGTCGCGCGGAGCGACTCGTCCTGTGAGCCGGCGTCGGCCGCGAACACCGCGACCGCCTCCTCCGCGGCGAGAGCCAGACCGCGATCGTTCGCGGCGAGCGCCTCTTTCACAGCGGTCCGGCCGACGGCGAGCGCCTCGGCCGGTCGCTCGTCGGAACGAGCGAGGTAGGCCTTGGCGAGAGTGAGCTCCGCGCGCTCGCGCCCCTCCGCGGGAGTCAGACGATCCGCTTCGGCAAGATGCTCGGCCGAGCGTTGCGTCTCGTGTGCGCGCGCCGCCAGCTCCCCGGCCCGGCGCCGGAGGGCGGCCCGGACGAGGTCGTCGGACATCGGTCCGGCGAGCGCGTCCTCCGCGATCGCGAGCGCATCCTCGTGTCCGAGCGCGCGTGCCGCGTCGCACGCCTCCACCAGAGCGCGGGCGCGCTCCGATTCGCCGCCACCGGCGAGGCGCTCGGCGAGCTTCGCGGCAGCGCGGTAGTGATGGAGCGCGTCGGCGAGCGCGTACAACGCGACCGCCCTCTCACCTGAGCGCATCGCGTAGTCGATGGCGCGGCCGACGTGCGTCGATTCGGCGAAGTGGTTCGCGAGAAGCTCGGGCTGCTGGACGGCCACCTCCGGCATCACGCTCTCGATGACCTGACCGATGCGCCCATGGAGATCCTCGCGATTGCGCGGCGAGATGGAGTCATAGACGAGCTCGCGCAACAGCGATTGCCGGAAGCGGTAGTCGCCGTGGCTCGTGAGCTCGATAAGCCCGCGTGCGCAGAGGCTCGCGAGGGCCGAATCGACATCCACATCCTGGCCGAACAACGCACGCAAAAGGCCGGGCTCGCAGGCGCGCGCCGCGACCGCGGTCGCATGGAGAACCCGCTTTTCCGGACCGACAGCGAGCTCGGCGCGGCGCAGCAGGAGCATCGGCAGAGCGTCCGGGAGCTCACGGATCCGACTGACGTCGGCCAGCGGCGAGGCGCCCTCGCGCTCGACGACGACCCCCATCGCCACAAGCCACCGTGCGGCCTCCTCTATGTATGTCGGGCTTCCGGAGCTGCGAGCGACGATGTCGTCGATCGCCTCTTGCGGGAGGGCGCTCGCCGGGAGAAGGGCCTGCAGCAACGCGGCGCTTGGGCCGGTCGCGAGCGGAGTGAGCCGGATCTGCAGGTGACCGCGACTCGTCGACCACGGCGGGTTCAGATCCGGGCGATAGGTGGTGACAAACAATGCCGCCGTGCCCGCGAGCGCCGGGGCCAGGGCGGCGAGGAGCTCCTGCGAAGCCGCGTCGGCCCACTGCACGTCGGTCAATGCGAGGATCACGGGCTGCGTCCGAGCGACGCGCAGGATGAGGTCGCGGATCGCGCGGTCGAGCAGCTTTCGTCGCGTCTCGCCCGAGAGCGCCGGGAGCGTGAGGCTATACCCAAGGGCGGCGAGGACCATCTTTGCGGCCTCGGGCTCCATCCCGGGGACCGTTTCGGTGAGCATGCGGTGTGCGATCTCGGTCGGCGCGTTCGTCCCGATCGCGAGCGCTCGACGCAAGAGGTCGGAGATCGCGCCGTACGCGCGATGCGCGTCGTACGGCGAGCAGCGCGCCCGCGCGACGCGTGCGCCGAGCGCTCGCGGATCCGCGAGCAGCTCGTCCACGAGCCGCGTCTTGCCGAGGCCGGCCTCGCCGACAATCGACACGATGTGACCCTTGCCCGCGAGAGCGTCCTCGAGCGCACCCACGAGCAGCGCGACCTCGCTGTCTCGTCCGACGAGCGGTGCGCGGCCGCGGTCGGTCGCCGCTGTTTCGATGCGCAGAAGCCGCCATGCGACGAGAGGGGCGGTCTTTCCTTTTGCCGCGACGGGTGGGTGTGGCTCGTACGCGAAGAGGCCCGGCGCGAGGCGATACGTCGCATCGCCCACCAGGACCTCGCCCGGCTCGGCCGCCTGCTCGAGCCGCGCGGCCACGTTCACCGCGTCGCCGAGCACGCCGAACTCGCTCTCCCTATCGCCGACGGCGCCCGCGACGGCCAGGCCACTGTTTATCCCGATGCGCAGCGCGAGATTGCGGCCGGTGCGCTCGGCGATGCGTTCGTTCTCACGGTCGAGCGCGCCGAGGATGGCGAGGGCCGCCCGCTGGGCGCGCGCGGGATGGTCGATCTCGTTGTCGACCGCGCCGAACACCGCGACGACGGCGTCCCCGATGTACTTCTCGATGAGCCCGTTGAACGCCCGGATCTCCACCGCGATCGCGTCCCACGCGGCGCGCATGTTCTCGTGAAGCTCTTCGGGATCGAGCCGCTCCGCGAGCGCAGTGAACCCCGAGATGTCCGCGAAGAGCACGGTGACCTGTTTCGTCTCGCCCTCGATGGGCTGGACCGCGAGAAGCCGCGCGCCGCATTTTCCACAGAAGCTGAACGCGACGGGCATCTCGCTCGCGCACTTCGGACAGGTGAGTGTCGCTCCCCGCATCGGCCACGCGAGGTTACGTCCGCGGCCCTGTCATCCGGGTGTCTGCGCGGTGTGTTAGCACGTCCCCCGTTAAGGTGACTTTCGGACTACTGGACGAGCGCTGGCGCGGCCTCACCGCGGGTCTCGTTCTCAATGTGACGTTCGTGGCGTTCGAAGCCCTCGCGATCGCGACGATCATGCCGCTCGTCGTCGCGGATCTCGGTGGCGTCGCGCTCTACGGATGGGTCTTCAGCGCGTTCCTTCTCGCGGACCTCGTCGGGATCGTCGTCGCGGGCGAGCTCGCCGATCGCTTCGGCCCCGCGGTCCCCTTCGGCGCCGGTCTCGGGCTGTTCGCGATCGGCCTGCTGATCGGAGGGCTCGCACCGTCGATGCCGGTGCTCGTCGGGGCACGTGCCATCCAGGGGTTTGGGGCCGGCGCCATACCCGCCGTCGCGTATGTCGTCATCGGCCGCACGTATCCGGACGCTCTCCGGCCGCGCATGTTCGCGGTCCTCTCGACGGCCTGGGTCGTGCCCGGCATCGCGGGTCCGGCGCTTGCCGCATTTGTCGCCGATCACGTCGGATGGCGGTCGGTCTTCCTGGGTCTCCTGCCCCTCGTGCTCGTCGCTGGGTCGCTCGCGTTGCGCGAGCTGCGCAGCGTTCCGGGGAATCCTCATCGTGTCGCTCGCCGTGTGCTTTTTGACGCCGTGCGGGTCGCGTCGGGAACGGGCCTCGCGCTGGCGGGGCTGCAGGCGCGCGACGTTCTTCTGTCGCCGGCGCTGCTCGCGATCGGCCTGGGGTTGGGGATCCCCGCGCTGCGCAAGCTCTTGCCGGCGGGCACATTCAGGGCGAATGGCGCCCTCCCGGCTGCGGTGCTATCGAGAGGGATCCTCACATTCGCGTTCTTCGCCGCCGACGTCTTCGTGCCTCTGACGGTGACGACGATCCGCGGAGAGAGCGTCGTCCTATCCGGGATCGCACTTACCGCCGGCACGATCGCGTGGACGACGGGCGCCTGGGTTCAGGAACGGACTGTGTTCCGCGTCGGGCCGGCTCCGCTCGTGCGCAACGGTTTCCTTCTGATCGCGATCGGAATCGCGGCCATGGTCGTCGTGCTGAGCGGCGCGGTCCCGGCGTGGCTCTGCGTTCCCGCGTGGGGCGTCGCCGGCCTCGGTATCGGCATGGCGTACAGCTCGATCTCGCTCACGGTGTTGCGCCATGCACCCACCGGCAGCGAGGGCGCGACGGCTTCGTCGATGCAGCTCGCCGACATCCTCGGGAACGCCCTGGGAACGGGCCTCGGCGCGGTCGCGGTGGCAGCGGCGGTCGCGGGTTCCGGCAACGCCGTCATCGGCGTCGCGGTCACCGACGGTCTCGCGGCGGGCCTCGCGATCGCCGGCATCTTTGTCGCATCGCGGCTCCGGACGCCTAACGCCGCAGTCCTCGGTTGAGCGCCCACCGCGCCGCAAATAAGAGCAGTGCGCTGTACGCGATGGTCGCCAGGAGCAAGACCGCTTTCAGCTCTGACACCGCGGCTCCTGTTTGGTCCCGGATGAACCACACGATGGCCTGATAGTCGGTGTACGTGCGTTCCGGGCCGCGAGGCAGATCCTGCGGCACGTTGGCGACAAGGCCCTGCACGAGCTGGACGACCACGTCGCCCAACCAGGTGATGCCAATGGCCGAGAGGAGCATCCACCGCTTGATCAGACCCCGCTCACCACCTGCGAGCAGAAAGATCGCGATCCAGCACAGCAGCTGGGTGAAGATCACTCCGCCCAGGTTGACGAAAACGTTCGCGACGTCTCCCAGTCGGGACGAGTCGTAGAGATTGCAGCCCAGGCAGCTGCTCCGTCCTTGGACCTGGTAGAGGAGGTAATGCGCCGAATCATCGCCGAGGAGCCTTGCGACGGTGGTGTGTCCGATCTCGTGAACGTTGACCATCACAAAGAGGAACACGAGCCCGAAGAGGACCCTCTGAAACGTCGCGATCACGACGGGAACCCTACTGTGTGGTCATGGTCGACGTTCGCATCGTGCGTGCCGAGCGCGACGATCTCGACGACCTCGTGCCACTCTTCGATGGGTACCGCCAGTTCTATCGACAGCGCTCGGATCTGGCCGCTGCGCGGGCGTTCCTCCGCGAGCGCATCGAGCGCGACGAGTCCGTGATCTATCTGGCCTATACGGAGCCAAGCGAAGCGGCGGGCTTCACGCAGCTCTACCCCTCGTTCTCGTCGGTCTCGCTCAAGCGGCTCTGGATCCTGAACGATCTCTACGTTCGCTCCGATGTTCGGCGCGGCGGCGTCGGCCGGGCGCTCCTCGAACGAGGGAGGCAGCACGCGATCGAAACCGCCGCGAAGGGTCTCATCCTCAGCACCGGGGTGACAAACAAGGCTGCTCAGACCTTGTACGAATCTTGCGGCTGGCAGCGCGACGACGAGTTCTTCCAGTACTACCTGTTCTTTTGAGGCGATGACGAGGCTCCCGGGTCACAAACCTTACATTTCGCGTAGCAAAGTAGGGGAGCTGCACATGGCCACCACCAAGGCGACTGCCAAGAAGACCGCGGCGAAGAAGACCGTGCCACAGAAAGCAGGCAAGCCCGATGGTGCTGGCGCGTCCGTCGAGAGCTACTTCGCGCAACAGCCGCCCGACAAGCGCGCCCTGCTGGTCAAGATCCGCGGGCTGATCGAGAAGGGCGCGCCGGACGCGGCGCCCATGATCAAGTGGGGCGTTCCGATCTATGCGCAGAACGGCCGGAATATCTGCGCGCTCGCGACATTCAAGGACCACGTCGGCCTCAACTTCTTCGCCCCGCCGAGTGCGCTGGCCGACCCAATGAAGAAGCTCGAAGGCGAGGGCAAGACGAGCCGCATGCTCAAGATTCGCACCGCCGCGGACATCGACGCGCCGAGCATCACCCGTTGGCTGAAGGCGGCCGTCGCGGCGAATAGCTGAGCTAGTCGTCGAACAGGTGATGCAAGAACTCGCGGCGATCGCCGAGGAACGCACGTGTCAGCTCGACCACCTCGGTCTTCTCGTACGGCGTTTCGACGAGCCCGTCCTCGGAGAGAACGAAGATCTTCGCGTCCGGGTAGCCGAGGAGGATCGGCGAGTGCGTCGAGATGATGAACTGCGAGCCCTGAGCGGCCAGATCGTGCATCCGGCGCATCAGGGCGAGGTTCCCGCGCAGAGAAAGCGCCGCCTCGGGCTCGTCGAGCACGTAGAGGCCGTTCGGCCCGAACCGATGTGTCACCAACGAAATGAACGATTCGCCGTGCGACTTTTCGTGCAGGGCGCCGCCGTATGCGTGGGTGATCCCCGGATCGTGCAGGTCCTCGATATAGGTAGCGACGTTGAAGAAGCTCTCGGCCCGCAGGAAGTACCCGGTGCGCGGCCGGCGAGTACTACGTACGAGACGCAGGTAGTTGTGCAGCACCGAATGAGAAGCGCGCGTCGAGACCGTGACGCTTCGGCTACCGCCCTCTGGGTTGAAACCCGCCGCCACCGCGATCGCCTCGACGAGCGTCGACTTGCCGCTCCCGTTCTCGCCCGCGAAGAGTGTCACGCGTGAGTCGAGCTTCAGCTCATCGAGCTGTCGGATCGCCGGGATGGAGAACGGGTACACATCGAACCTCTCGACCTCGTCTCGCTTCAGGACGAGCGAGCGGACGAATAGTTCGTCGGCCCGTCGGGATTCCTTGGTCACTCAGCCCCAAGACTGGCAGCGGTGCTCAATTCGCGCCATG
>Ga0209805_1002599_pt1 | contig 10516 bp, 10 predicted proteins | sample GraSoiAngelo_148_FD_185905 | JGI IMG/M metagenome (GOLD analysis project Ga0209805, IMG submission 185905) | Grasslands soil microbial communities from the Angelo Coastal Reserve, California, USA - 14_1009_09_20cm (SPAdes) (version 2) | ecosystem: Environmental > Terrestrial > Soil > Grasslands ... | reverse complement strand
GCGCGAAGACCGGCCGCTCGGTCTGGAAGAGGGTGCCGCTCGCCGTCCCATAGGTGACAGATTTCTTGAAGTCGCCCTGGATCGAATTGCCCTGGGCGGTGATGTCCTTGACGTTGTCGGTGTTCACCTGCTGGATGAAGGTGGTATAGGGGACCGTCACCCGTGCCGGGCCGTTCGTGAAGATGATGCTGACCAGGTAATTCAGCAAAAGCAGGGCGACGAGATAGATCCAGAAGCCGCGGCTCCGCCAGAACGGTGTGGGCGCTCCGGGTTGGCCCGGCGCCTTCGGTGAGGTGGCCGGCGCGGATGGCTTTGAGGGTGTCGGAAGCAGTGGTCGTCGGGTCGGACTCGTGGCCAGGCGGTTCCCCTCCTCGCCCCGACTCTACACGCTTGGCAGAATGGGGTGATCAAGGCTATCATTTAGTGATAGTTCAAATACCCCATTAATGGAGGCTTGATATGACGCTTACACACCTACTCGTCCTGCTCCTGGTCGGCGCGCTCGCGGGCCTCATCGGCGAGCGGCTTGATCGGTGCGATCGTAGCGGGACTGGTCGGCGCCTGGCTGATGGTCGACGTGCTGCACGTGGTCCTCGCGCCGGAGTTGTCCCTCGGTGGCATCCCGGTGCTATCCGCGATCCTCGGTGCCGCGGTCGTGGTCTTACTGTTCAGTCTGGTAGCCAGTCGCGGCATGTTCGGCTCCCGGGGCCTGCGCCGCTACTGACCAGCACTGACGCGCGCGATGTGAGGGCCCGGGCGGCGCAGCGTTCGGGTCCTCACCGGCCACGCGGACGGGGCTCGTTTCGAAGAGTTTCGTTAGAGAGTGTTAGAGCCCGCCATAGCGGATTGCGGCTTCGCTCTTGCGGATTCGTGACTGCGGCCCCACAATAATCGTCGGCTGGGAGCCAGCGTAAGAGGGGAACACTCCTGTCGTCCGGGAGACCAACCGACGGTAGCCCAACCCTTTTCGTCGTTTCCCACCGGGACCACGAGTAAATTCAGGAGGGCGATGCAATTGCGCAAACTCAGATCGTCGACGGCAATCGTATTCGCCGGCGCGATGGCGATCATCGTGGCGGCGTGCGGCAATTCGACTTCGACAAGCACCACAAGCGCGACGGTGCCAGCGGGGCTTGGCGTCACCTCGTTCGATTCGAGCTTCACGGTCATGAGCCAGCTGAAGGGATTACATGACGCAGGTAGTGGCCTGGTCGGTGTCATCCTTCCCGATACGACGTCGTCGACCCGCTACACGGCCTTCGATCAGCCGTATCTGACCAAGGCCTTCACCGCGGCCGGCTACTCGTCGTCGCAGTTCAAGATCGATAACGCCAACGGCAATGAGGCGACGGAGCTGGCTGATGCCCAGGCGGATATCACCGCCGGCGCCAAGGTGCTGGTCTTCGATCCGCTGAGCAGCACGGTCGGCGCCCAGATTCAGCAGTACGCGCAGTCCCACGGCGTCAAGACGATCAGCTATGACCGCGCCACCTTCACGGGCACCAACGTCTACTACGTCAGCTTCGACAACGTCCAGGTCGGCACGCTCATCGGCAAGGGCTTCATGGACTGCGTCACGGCCTGGGGCGTCTCGAGCCCCAAGGTGTTCGAGCTGGACGGCGGTGAGGACATCGATCCGAACGCGGTCTCCTTCGCCCAGGGCTACAACAAGGCGATCTGGGGCGACACCACCACGCCGGAGCAGGCGGGGAAGACGAACAGCGCGGGCTATACCCTGATCGGTGACCAGGTCGCACCCGGCTGGGTGAACACCGCCGGTGGGAACATCTTCCAGCAGCAGTTCACCGCGCACCCGACCATCAACGCCACGGTCGAGGCGAACGACGGGCTCGGCAACGCCGTCATCGCCGTGCTCAAGACCAAGGGCGTTCCCGCAAAGAAGATTCCGACCACCGGCCAGGACGCGACCCTGCAGGGCATGGTCAACGTCCTCCAGAACTATCAATGCGGGTCGGTCTACAAGGCGGTCTACCTCGAGGCTCAGGATGCGGTTGCCATCGCGACCATCCTGCGCGCCGGCCAGACGCCGCCCTCTTCGTTGCTCAACGGCACGACCTCGCCGCCGTCGGGCGTTTCCGGGAGCCAGCAGCCCGCGTCACTGCTGACGCCGGTCTGGGTCAACGCGTCGAACATGAAAGATACTGTCATTAAAGACCAGTTCGTCGACAAGACCGCGCTCTGCAGCGCCGCCGGCGCGACCGCCTGTAGCGCAGCCGGTATCAGCTAGATCACGATGGCGCCGCCGCCCGGGTGCGGCGGCGCCTTCGCACACACAGCAGGCCGCGAGACATAAAGTAGAGAGGATGGCCCAGCGGAGCGCCGATGCACCCGTGGCGGCTGAGCCCTTGCTCAAGGTGCGCGGCCTGGACAAGCATTTCGGCGCCGTCCAGGCGCTGACCAAGGTCGACCTTGACCTACCGGCCGGTCAGGTGACCGCGCTGGCGGGGGACAACGGCGCCGGCAAATCGGTGCTGACCAAGTGCATCGCCGGCATCTATCAGGCCGACAACGGCCAGTTCTTCTGGGAGGGCCACCCGGTCCAGATCCACAGCCCACGGGAAGCCGCGCGACTCGGCATCGAGACCGTCTACCAGGATCTCGCCCTGGCCGATAACCTCGACATCGTGCAGAACATGTTCCTGGGGCGGGAACGGGTGCACAACGGCCTTCTGGACGAGGATGACATGGAGCGGGCGGCCGGCAAGACGCTCTCCAGCCTGCGGGTGACAACCGTGCGGTCCATCCGTCAGCCGGTGGCGTCCCTGTCGGGCGGCCAGCGGCAGTCGGTCGCGGTCGCCAAGGCCGTGATGTGGAACCTCAAGCTGGTAATGCTCGACGAGCCCACCGCCGCTCTGGGCGTGGTGCAGACGAAGATGGTCCTTGACCTGGTTCGGCGTCTGCGCGATCGCGGGCTGGCCGTCATGATGATCTCGCATAACCTCAACGACGTCTTCGAGGTGGCGGACCGGATCGCCGTGCTGTACCTGGGCCGGATGGTGGCGCAGGATCGGACGTCCGCCATGGACCGGCAGCGGGTGGTCGACTACATGACGACCGGCGGCTCCAGTCGTGCTGGGCGGCCGGCCAACGGGGAGGCGACGACGGATGGCGCAGGCTGAGGCGCCCGAGTCCGCTCCGGACCCGACCGCCGCCGCCCAGGCCGCCGCGGTCGAGCTTCCGCCGGAAATCGTCGCCCAATCCCTGGGCGACTGGTTTCGGGCCTGGATTGCCCGGCTGCGGGCGGGCGAGAGCGGCGTACTTCCGGTCATCGCGGGCATCATCCTCATTTCGGTCATCTTCACGGCCATCAGTCCGAACCACGTGTTCCTTTCGGCCGGCAACCTGGTCAACCTCTTCCAGCAGAGCGCCGTCTTCATGGTCCTCGCCATGGCCGAAGGCTTTGCCCTGCTGCTCGGCGAGATCGACCTTTCCGTTGGCTACGTCGGCGCGGTCGGGGGCGTGATCGGCGTTCAGCTGGTGCAGCCCACCACCACCCGCTGGCCCTGGTGGGGAGCGATCATCGCGGCGGTGCTGGTCTGCGGCGTGATCGGCGCCGTACAAGGCACCTTGATCACACGGGTGCGGCTCTCGTCCCTGATCGTCACGCTCGCCGGGCTGTTGATCTTCAACGGCGTGATGCTGATCCTGCTCCTGCTTGGGCCGTTCTCTGGTTATCCGAGCCTCGCCGGCGACAACAACAACCTGCAGATCCTCTACAAACTGATGTGGGGAACGATCGATCCGCTGGTCAGCTGGATTGCCATGGCGGTGATTGTGATCGCGCTCGGCGCTCTCCTCTGGCTGGGCGACTCGCGTCGCCGGCGTAGCGGTCTGGTGGCGCCTCCCGTGAGCCTCACCCTGCTGAAGATCGCGCTGATCGCGGTCGTGGCCGTCGTGGTCGTTGCGATCTGCAACATCAACCGGGCGAACATCGGCACGCTGGAGGGCGTACCCTGGGTCATCCCCATCGTCCTGGCGGTGCTGGCCGCGTGGACGATCCTGCTGCAGAAAACCCGATTCGGGCGCTACGTCTACGCGATCGGGGGCAACCGCGAGGCGGCTCGCCGGGCGGGCATCAAGGTGGGGACCATCGTCACCTGGTGTTTTGCGCTGTGTTCCTTGACCGCGGGGATCGGAGGCCTGCTCTACGCCTCGTATCTCGGCGGGATGTCAAACAATGTGAACGGCGGCCAACTCGTGCTCTATGCCATCGCCTCCGCCGTCATCGGCGGCACCAGCCTCTTCGGCGGCCGGGGCAAGGTTCTCCATGGCGTCCTCGGTGGGCTGGTCATCGGCGGCATCTACAACGGCATGTACCTCCTAGGCCTCGACGTCAAGTATCAGTTCATCGTGACCGGCCTGGTCCTGCTGGTAGCGACCACCATCGACGCGCTCTCGCGCCGGGGCGCGACCGGAGGCAGCGCCGCGCGCGTCTGAGGCGGCGGCCAGCAAGACGACGACCGACACCGGGATCACGAGGTTCACGAGCAGCGGCAGCGGGCCGCGCATCGTGCCGATCGGCAGCAGCGCGAGCAGGGTGGTCATCGCGAGGCTGAGCAGCTCAAGCGTCACGAGCCATCCCCAGGCCCAGCGGCGCCCGCGGCGAAGGTTACGGGCGAGCCAGAACATCGCGGCGGCGATGATCAGGGTCAGGACGCCGAGCACCCGGAAACCGGGCTCGACAATGGCGAAGGGCAGTGAGCTCAAGCCGGCGACGAGCGAGAAGCTCGCCTGCACCACAACGAGCACGGACGCGATTTCGACGGCGGCATCGGTAGGCGGCCTCTGGTTCATGGCGCTATGACCTCCCGGTGAGCTCGCGCTGGACAGCCTTATCGAGGTCGGCGGCAAACGGTCCGTTCTTGCCGTTGTCGATGATCCACACGTGGAGCATCGGGGCCGTCGTGATGCTGGTCGACCCGATCGGGCAGGTCCAGAACGGCGTCTCGAAGCTGAACTCGAATCCGAAGGGCGAGAAGCAAATGCCCTCGTGCTGGTGCCATTGCGTCAGCGGCCCACCCGGATCCGGGCCGGGCTCGCCGATCCGTGGCATCTGGTACATCGCGCCGATCAGTCGCAAGCCGGTGGACGTTCGCGCGTAGACCAACGCCTGCGGGCGACTGGGATCGAGGATCGCGTGAGCATTGGCCTGGTTCTGGAAGTGGAGCAGCGGATCCGCATCCGATACCGGCCCCGGCTTATAGCCCGCCGCGACCGCCGCGGCCGGGTCCTGGTAACGCCTCAGGCTGGCTTTCGTATCCGCCAGCAGGCGGTCCGCCGCCGCGCGCTGCTCCGGCGTCGCAACCGCGCTGACCGGCTGAAGGACGGCGCCGGGGTGGGCATGCAGCGCGTCGGGGTGAGCCAGCCCGCCGATCCAGATGCCGAACGTCGACACGATGGCGATCAGGGGGAAGGCGGCCGCACGCCCGGTTCGTCGCAGCCGGGTGCCGCCGATCCGCTGATTGATCCGGAGGACCATCCCGAGCGCGACCAGCTCAATTAGCTTGCACGCGATGCCGACCTGGTCGGGCGTTTCCCAACCGGCCACGACCCAGACGATGTACGCCGCGATCGTGGCGGCCAACCAGACCGTGGCCGCACGGCTCCACCAGGCGGTGATGAAGGCGGCGATCCCGAGCCCGATGAATCCAACGCCGTCGATGACGAAGAGGATGCCCGTGATCCCGTCGTGGCCGGGGACCAGCGCGAGATGAATCGCGCCGCTCAACCACATCAACGTGGCGGCAAGCCTCGTGATCGAGGGGGTGGCATCATAGGCGTCCGCGAGGCGGACCGCCCAGGCCACGCTACGGCCGGCCAGGAAACGGATGAGACGCAGGAAAGCACAGAGGAAAACGAGAAGGACGATCGCGGCGGTCAAGGCGGAGGCGTGGTCGATGGCGATGTCGTACATGCACCGACCGTAAGGCCGGCCGATAAGACCGACGTAAGACACGCGGAAATCCGCGACCTGACGACAGATGTCAGGCGGCGAGCGGCAGCGTCACGGTGAAGGTCGCCCCGGGGCCGTCGTTGTTGCGGGCGGTCACGGTTCCGTGGTGCGCTTCCACGATCCAGCGGGCGATCGATAGGCCAAGGCCAGCCCCCTTGTTCGTGCGGGCCTCGCTGGCCTGGTAGAAGCGCTCGAAGATCCGGTCGAGGTCGCCTGGCGGGATGCCGGTGCCGTCGTCGGCAACCGTCAACAGCGCGACGGAATCCTGCTGGCGCAGACCGAGTTCGACGCAGCCGCCCGGCGCCGTGAATTTCACCGCGTTGTCGACCAGGATCCAGAGCAGCTGCGTGATGGCGTCCTGGTCCGCCTGGACGCTGGCATCGGTCAGCCCGACGCTGCGAAAGGTGCGGTCGGGATGCATGGACTGGGCTTGCCGGCAGACCGATTCGATCTGCGGCCGGAGGGCAACCGGCACCAGCGCCAGGTGCTGGCCGGCATCCGCCTGAGCCAGCGTGAGCAAGTGTTCGACCAGCCGGCTCATCCGCTCGCCCTCGCTCGCGATGTCGCGCGCCGCCGCGGCGCGGACCTCGTCGGTCACGCCGGGACCGTAGGCGAGCAGGCCCGCGTTTCCCCGAATCGTGGTCAGCGGTGTGCGCAGCTCGTGCGAGGCATCCGCGACGAATCGGCGCTGGGCTTCCAGCGCGACGGCCAACTGCTGGTTGGCGGCTTCGACCTGCTCGAGCATCCGGTTGAAGCTCGCGCTCAGGAGGCCGATTTCATCCTGTCGCGAAGCCGGCGGCAGACGTCGCTTGAGGTCGTGGGTGCGCGCGATCGAGTCGGCCGTGTCCGCCACGGTCTTGAGCGGCCGCAGCGCGCGACCGGAGATCAGCCAGCCGGCGGCCAGCGCCGCCAGCAGCGTGGGGATCGACGAGACGACCAGGAAGCCGAGGATCCCTTTCCGGTTCGTGGTCTGCACGCTGGTCGGCTGGCCGGCGATCACATAGCCGCGAAGGCCGAGATCCGGTCGCGTCCACGCGGTTGCGTGCATCCGCAGCTGTGGGGCGCCCGGCGTATCGATGGTGGCGAGCGAACCGCCCGGCGCCTCGGCGCGGGCGATCAGGGTGGCAGGGACCGCGGGAGCCGAATCGCCGATGCGACCGGTGCTGGAGATGATGGTCCCCGACGAGGTCAACACCTCGAGGAAGATGTCGGTGCGCTTCCGCAGGTCTTCGGCGCCACTGATGGACGTGCCAGCCGAACGACTGAGCTCGCCGACCGGTGCCCTGGCGATCAGCCCGAGCGCATCGGTCGCCCGTTGCTTGAGGGCGTCGTCCTGGGCGGTGGCCTGGCTGTTGGATGCCAGGGTGTAGACCAGCCAGCCGAAGGCGAGCAAGGTAGCGGCCACCAGTGCGGCGCCGAAGAGGGCGAGCCGAAGCCGAAACGACACCTAGGCCTCGCGCAGGCTGTAGCCAAAGCCGCGGACGGTCTGAATTAGTCTCGGCTCGGCGCCGTCGTCGAGCTTGGCCCGCAGATAGCCGACATAGACCGCGACCACATTGTCGTCGGTATCCTCGCCTTCCCAGACCGCGGCCAGCAACTGCTCGCGGGTCAGCACCTGGCGGGGATGGCGTAGGAAGTGCGCAAGCAGGGCGAATTCGCGGGCAGTCAGCGCCACCACTCGCGTGCCGCGCCTGACCTCGCCGCTCTCGACTTCGAGGGTCAGGTCTCCAAACTGGAGGACCGTCGCCGGCGGCGGCATCCGCCGAAGCAGGGCGCGGACGCGGGCCAGCAGCTCAGCGTAGGCGAACGGTTTGACGAGGTAGTCATCCGCTCCGAGGTCGAGGCCGCGCACCCGGTCGGCGGTGCCGCTGCGGGCGGTCAGCATCAGGATGGGCAGATTGCGGTCCGCGCGCAGCTGCCGGCAGACTTCGAGGCCGTCGATCCCTGGCATCATCAGGTCGAGCACCACCAGGTCAGGCCGATTGATGCGGGCCTGCTCCAACGCGGCCGCGCCGCCGAGCGCTACCTCGACCTCATAGCCCTCCGGGCGCAGCACCCGCTGGACAGTGGTGGCGACCATCGGGTCGTCATCGACGACAAGGATCCGCCGAAGGCCAGCGCCCACGACCGTATATCGTCCGCCTTCTTAGTAAGGATGCTGTAAGGCCGATACTGGTTGACATCGACTAGTCGACATGGTATAGTCGGGACCGACTAAGCGATGACGACTAAGAGAGAGCTCCCCCGGACACCCCTGGCACTGGCGGTGATGAACCTGCTGATCGAACAACCGATGCACCCCTACGAGATGAAATCGAAGATGAAGGGGCGCGGGCACGACCAGGTCATCAAACTGACCGGCGGGTCGATCTACGACACGGTCGAGCGGCTGGAAGAGGGTGGCTTCATCCAGGCGCTCGAGACGAGCCGGGAAGGTCGCCGCCCGGAACGGACGGTCTACGCGATCACCGAGGCCGGCCGCGACGAGATCACGGAATGGCTCAAGGAGCTCCTGACCGAGCCGGTCAACGAGTACCCGCAGTTCGGTGCGGCGCTCGCCTTCTTCGCCCACCTGGACAAAGACGAGGTCATCCGGCTGCTGAAAATCCGGACGGCTCGGCTAGACGGGCAGATCGCCGGCTCGGAGAAACAGCTCAAGACCTTCCTGGACATGGGTCTGCCAGAGCTCGAGTGGGTTCGCAACCTGATCCACGACATCGAGGACGGCAAGCTATGGATCACGAAGGAGCAGATGGAGAAAGTGGGGGAGCAGTTCGAGAACCGACCGCAAGGGGGTGAGGCCCTGTAGCAAACCTCACACCGACGGTACCGCCCGGCGGCTGACAGCGCTTTACGAATCTAAGGAGGGTTAAAACAATCATGCCTGCAAACGGTCGACGATCCGCGCCCTGGTTGGCACTGTCGGTACTCGCGCTGGGGCTCTTCATGACCCTGCTCGATCTAACCATCGTCAACGTCGCGATTCCGAGCATCGTTGACGATCTCCGCTCGTCGCTCGACCAAATCCTCTGGGTGCTCAACGGCTACAGCCTGGTCTATGCCGTGCTGCTCATCACCTCGGGACGGTTGGGCGACATCTTCGGGCCGCGCAACATGTTCGCGGCCGGGATCGTGGTCTTCACCATCGCCTCGGCGTTCAGTGGGCTGGCGCAGGATCCGATCCAGTTGATCCTCGCCCGCGGAGCCCAGGGGTTCGGTGCTGCGATGCTGGCGCCCCAGGGCCTGCCGATCATGACCACCATCTTCCCGCCGGAGCGGCGGGCGGGCGTGTTCGCCATCTATGGTTCGCTCGCCGGGCTCGCGGTGCTGCTCGGGCCGGTTGTCGGGGGCTTCATCGTCACCAACTTTGGCTGGCGCTGGATCTTCTACATCAATCTTCCCATCGGCCTGCTGACGTTCGTCCTCGCCCTCGCCTTCGTGCCGGATCTTCGGCCGGGCCGACGCCATCGGCTCGATTTCACCGGTGTGGCCCTGGCCAGCGCCGGGTTGCTGGGCATCGTCTTCGGGCTGATCGAGGGTCAGCGCTATTCCTGGGGAACCGTGTGGTCATGGATCACGATTCCCGAGATCATCGGAGCCGGCGTGCTGACGCTGGCGGTGTTTCTCGTCGTGCAATGGCGGCGCCAGGATCAGGAACCACTGCTCCCGTTCGCCGTCTTCAAGGATCGCAACTACACGCTCATGACGCTCGTGATGCTGGTCATGGGCTTCGCCATTGTCGGGGTGTTCCTGCCGATGACGATCTACTACCAGTCGGTGCTGGGGCTGAGCGCCTTCGAAGCCGGTCTCGCGATTGCGCCGCAGCCGCTGGCGATGATGCTGATGTCGGGCGGGGCCGCGGCGCTGGCGGCGCGCTACGCGAAATACCTCCTGATCGCCGGCCTCACCCTGTTCGCCGTCGGGATCGGGTACATCGCCTGGACGGCGCAGGTAGGCTCGAATCGCTGGAGCTTCGTGCCCGGCCTGGTGATCGCGGGCGTCGGCATGGCCGGGATCTGGACGCCGGTGTACAGCCTGGCGACCCGTGACCTCCAGCCTCGGCTGGCTGGCGTCGCGTCAGGGGTCATCTCCACCGTGCAGGAGCTGGGAGCGGTCATTGGCAGCGCCGCCATCGGCGCCGTGCTGCAGAACCAGCTGGCGACCGACCTGCACAGCCGCGCCGTAAGTTATTCGACACAGCTGCCGCCGCAGGCGCAGGGGCCGTTCGTGGATGGCTTCAGCAAGGCAGCGAACGCAGGCCTGCAGGTCGGACGCGGTCAGACCGGCACCAACCTGGCCCTACCGGCGGGCGTTCCCGCCCAGATCGTCCATCAGATCCAGCTGGTGGCGCACGCGGTATTCACCCAGGCGTTCGTCGATGCGATGCGGCCGACCATGGTGCTTGCCATCGTCGTGATCCTGGTGGCGGCAATCGGCACGCTCGGTGTTCGCAATCGCCCGAGTCGGGCTCGGGTTCACGCCGGGGCGCAGGCGCACCAGGAACCAGCTTCGGTTGCGTAGAGAGAAACCAACAAAGGAGAA
>Ga0209805_1002595_pt1 | contig 10518 bp, 9 predicted proteins | sample GraSoiAngelo_148_FD_185905 | JGI IMG/M metagenome (GOLD analysis project Ga0209805, IMG submission 185905) | Grasslands soil microbial communities from the Angelo Coastal Reserve, California, USA - 14_1009_09_20cm (SPAdes) (version 2) | ecosystem: Environmental > Terrestrial > Soil > Grasslands ... | reverse complement strand
CCGCAGATCGCCGCCGAAAACGATGACGTGCGCGACTCCCGGCACGGCGAGCAGCCGGGGCTTGATCACCCAGTCCGCGGTGTCGCGCAGCGTATAGGCGTCGACTTTGTCGGACAGCAGGCCGATCTTGAGCAGATCCATGGTGCTGGACACCAAGGGCGACAGTTTTGGCGTGCCGACGCCCGTGGGCAGCGTGCTGCCGAGTTCCGACAGCCGCTCGGATATACCCTGGCGCGCCACGTGCACATCGACACCGCTGGAAAACGTGATTGTCACGACCGACAACCCAGGGATGGATTCGGAACGCAGGGTCGCGAGCCCCGCCGCGCCACTTACGGCATTCTCGATCGGCCTGGTGACCAGTTCCTCGACCTGTTGCGGTGCGAAGCCGTGGGCCTCGGTCTGTATGTCGACCTGGGAGGGGACAAATTCCGGAAATACGTCCAGCGCCGAATGCAGCGCGCCCCATGCCCCGAGCAAGAGCGCGAGCAGCGTCAGCGCGGTCACCGACCCATGGTGGCGCACGCAAAGTGCGACCAATGCGCGCATCATGGCTAGTCCGCCGCCGAAGCGCCGAGTTCACGCGCCAACAGTTGTCCCGCCGACGTCGTGACGACCCTGGCGCCGGCTGCAATGCCGTCCCTGACGAAATAGCCCTCGTCCGTAGGCATGCCGGCGTCGATTTCGGTACGCGCGAACACGCCCGGTTTCCCCTCGATGTAACACCAGTATTTGTCGCCGCTGATCAGCACGGCAGCGAACGGGATGACGACACCGGCTGCGGCTGCGCCGAGGGGTGCCCGCGCCAATAACCGTTCCCCCTCGCTGGCATCGCTGCCCTTCACGAGCGCAAAGAAGCTCTTCCCTGGAACGCTGGCATCCGCGGGGGCGCTCCACACCGAGTCCGATCCAAAGCTCGTGCTGCTCTGCGATTCCCCGAGATGCGCCAAGCGCAGCTTGGCAGGAACCGCCGAGCCGAGGGCACCGAGAGGGAAAGTCACGCGTGCGAGCTTGCTCTCGCCGCTCGCAAGCGCGGCCAACTCAGGACTACTGTAGTTGCCTTTCCACGGCGCATTTCGACCATAGGTCGCTGACAGGCGCCGCTCAGCCAGCACCAGCGCCGCCTGATCGACGGTCGCCTGACGCTCGGCCGCTTCCTGCGCCTCGACGGACGGCGCGCCGGGTGTGCCGGCGAGGCTCCGTGCGCGCGCCAGTGCGGCGCGACTCTGGCGCTCGACCGCGGCTGCGGTGTTCAGATCAGCGATCGACTGTGCGATGGCTTCACGTGTAAGCACCAACGCAAACCCGGTACTCTCAGGCGCCTGCTGCGTGGCCACTACGGGCGTGATCTTGATGCCCATCCTGTCGATCTCATCCGGCTTCAAGGTCACGCCCGGTGCTTCGGCCGCCGCGTTGTCTTTCGCACCCTCTGCCGGGGCTTGCGCAGCGGATGGAGCCTGCCGACAGGCCGCGATCGACAGCAGAGCCGCGCACAAGGCCGCGACCCAAGGTCCCGGGACGGACGGCCCTGCCGAGCCTTTGCCACCCGCAGACCGCAAGGGTCCCTGGATCACATACATCGGTGCGCCTTCCAACGGCTACGAGCTCGCCGCATTCGCGCTCGAACGGCCGGGTGCCGGTGAGGCCGGCGGCGCAGCCTCTGTGCTCCATCCGCCGCCCAGCGCCTTGCACAGGGCGATCAGGCCCTGCAGACGCGCCAGCTTGTACTGGGTGAATTGATCGCGCGCTGCAAATACGCTGCGTTGCGACTGAAGCAGCGTAAGAAAATCCCCCGCGCCCCTCTGGTAGCGTAGGCGCGCTGCCTCAAAGGCGCGTTCACTCTCAGCCACGCTCCCCGTTTCGAATTCACGCACAGCGTCCAGGTGCTGTAAGGCGGTCAGCGCCTTCTCAACGTCGACCAATGCCGCGACCACAGCTCCCCGGTAAGCGGCAAGGAGCTCGCGCTCGCGGGCCGCCGTCTCGTCCCGCTGAGCGCGCAAGCGGCCGTGGTCGAAAATCGGCTGCGTCAGGTTGGCGGCCAGCGCGTACGAGGGACCGACACCGGGAATGGTGAGCACGGTTGCCGGCAGTGCAGGGTTCTGCACGCCTGCGCTGACGGTGAGAGTGAGACTCGGGAGCATTGCGGCGCGCGCGGCAGCAAGATTGGCGCTGGCGGCCCGCAGATTTGCTTCCGCGGCCACGACATCGGGGCGGCGGGTGAGTAACTCCGAGGGCAGGTCGGCCGCCACGGCAGGCTCTTTGAGCAAGTCGAGCGACTTGCCCTCGACCGCGAAATTCTCCGGGACACGTCCGAGCAACAGTGCAAGCGCGGCGCGCGCCTGCGCCTCGGACTGCTCCAGGTCCGATACAGCGATTTGGGCCGCGTAGACAGCGGCTTTTTGCCCGGCCAGCTCCACCGGGTTCACTACTCCGGAGTCGAAGCGGGCCTGGACGACTTCGAGCACCTTGTGCGTGGCATCCAGGTTTGCCCGCGCAATCGTCAGCCGCTCGCGCAACGCCAGCACCTGGAAGTACTCGTCGGCGACACCGCCCAGCATGGTCAACGCTACCGTGTCGCGTTCCGCCCGGGAAGCGCCAGCCTCCAGCAGCGCCGCATTCGCGGTCGCGCGATTCTTTCCCCAGAAGTCAACCTCGTAACTGGCGAAGAGCATCGCGAGCCAATCGAACTCGTGACCCGATCCCTGCTGCGAATGCCCCCCGAGATAGTTGGCGTTCGCGTTGCCGTCGAGTATCGGCAAAAGCGCCGCTCCCGCCTGGCGAGCACGCGCATCGGCCTGCGTCACACGCTCGCGGGCGGCGGTCAAATCCCAGTTGTTGCTGACGGCCAGATCAACGAAGCTGTTCAGCTCGTCGCTGCCAAATCCGCGGTACCAGTCCTGGGTTGGCCAGGACCCGCGCACAGCCGCGCCATGCTCGAACGCCGGCGGCATGTCTCGCGCCGGCTGCACCGGTTTCCCCGCGACGCAAGCGCAGGCGAGCAGGGCGCACAAGCAAGCCGTCGCGAGCCCTTTGCCCGATGCCGCGGTGTCACGCATTGAAAGAGTCCACCAGCACCGCCCCTAATTGGTCCGGACGTGACGCTAGCATTTGTTTCTGAATTCAATCTAAATTCAGGGTGCCCCGCCGTAGCGCCCCCGGGCGGCAGAGGGCGCGACCGTTAGTGGACTGTGTTATGTCGGAGCGACAAGGGTTCGCCCCGTCCGACGATCGCGCGCGAGCACGCTCCTGCGCCATGGCGACAGCAACGAGGCCAGCAATCGAAATCTGGGGCTATTCGCGCCCGGGTCCCTTGAGGTAGTACTCGAGGGCTTCGTCGACGTCGTGGGCGCGCTCACGGGGACGATCGGCTTGCCGATCACCGCCGGGCGCCCGTTGTGCGGGCCGCCCGCACCCGCGTACGAAGTCTCTTGAAAGGGCGTCAAACCCTTCCACCAGTTCATCAAACAGGTCACGCTTCTTCCTCACGTCTTTCTCCTCGCCTTGAGCCTCCGATTTACGAGCATCACAGTGGCTTGCTGAAAAACTTCTCCCCCGATTGCGCAGAGACGTGCGCAATCAGACAGCTTCGACCCGGCAAAAATCACGCCTTCCTAAGAAGTCCCTAAAGATTCTCTCGCTGCTCGTAGCTAAATTCGTCTCCGAGACCTGAAGGACTGTTTACGCAACAAAGTCCGAAGGCGGAGAGACGTTTCGCAATTGCCTTTACTGGAGAGATCGTCACATGAACACTCGAACTGTCCGACTGAGCCGTATCAGCGCCGCCGCTTGCGCCTCGGCGATCACCGCCGTCAGCGCCTGGGCATTCGTGCACTCCACTGCCTCCACCGAGCGCGACCCGTTCCATTTCGCCTGGGTCATGGCCGCAAATGCCAAGGCGCGCATTGTGCAGACTGTAGGGCCGCAGAGCGATCAGCTGCCGGAAGAGCTCCGAGACTACGGACTGCCGGACCTCCTGGCCCCACCCCCGGCATGCCTCAGGGGGTGCGTGTAATCATGACGCTGCAGTGCGAAAACGCCTCGCGGGACTGGTGTCCAATTTCCGGGACCCGCCTTGACGCTTGTCAGCCGATCGCGCCTCGATATCGGGTTCCCTGTCGACAGCGTCTCAGACGACGGTCTCTTCTGCCCGTTCTCCGTCCGTCTCAGCAGTCGGACAGAAAGAGAAGTCACCTGTTATCTTCACCAGCGTGTCGGTCGCCCCGACCGAGATGAGCGCAGCGGGGCACAGCCCCGAGTCGCGGCCGCAAAGTCACCGCACTGAAAAGCAGGACAGATTCTGTCCTGCGTGGCAATGACCTGGAGTCCGCGCTTGTTGGAGAACGGCGTCTGCCCCAACAAATCGCTCGTTGCAGAATTGTCGACCACCGGTTACGTGGTGCAGGGGAGAGTTTTTGCAGTCCCTGCAGAAGACCACCTGGCCGTTCGATGACGTGCCATAGTTTCCCGAGCTGCAGTGGACACACCGCCCCGACGGCCACAGCGACTTCTCGTCTGCCCCAGCCAGGGCCGCACTTCCTTCATTTGTTTCGCAGTTTGTCACCGGCCTTGTTTTCGTCGTCCGTCTTGACGGTGAGCGCCGATGCGCTCCGCCTCCTGACCTGGAGGATCTCGCTGCCGAGCGAAAGCTCATCCCCGTGGGCGAACCGCGTCGGCGCAGAGATTCGTGTTCCATTGACGTAAGTGCCGTTCGTGCTGGCGAGATCCTCGATCGTCGCCGCTCCATGAGCGACCGTGATTCGTGCGTGATGCCGCGAAACTGTGGTGCCGTCGATGACCAGCGAACAATCCCCGTCCCTTCCGGCAATGTGCTCGCCGTCGTTGAGCGGCAAAGACTGCTTCATCCAGAGCACCTCGATCGTTGCCGGCGAGGACCGCGCCGGGGGTAGGCAAGTCACATCGGCGCAGAACGCATATCCAGCCTTGTAAGCGGTTCGAATGACGCGGGAATCGCGCGGCGTATCACCGAGCACGGCTCGAAGCTCCGAGACCAAACGGGTCAGGCTGGTGCGCGCGACGTACACGTTTGGCCAGAGTAGCTCGTCGAGTTCGTTGTTTGTGACGACCGCCGGTCGGCGCTTGATCAGCACCTCGAGCAACTCGTACATCTTGGGCTCGAGGGAGACGACTTTATTTCCGCGCTCGAGCTGCCGAGCGTGTAGGTCGAGCACGCAGTCGCCGAACTTCAGCCTCATGGTCGCGGTTCCGGCAGCTGCCGCTTGTCAGCTGCCCTACCTTTACGCTGCGCCGCAAAAGGGATGCCTCACAGTCGCGAGTCTTATTTATAGCAGGTCGTAACTGCGGGAGACAGCGTGCGAGTCGCCGGTCGCCGAAGGAAGGGGGTCCGGACGTGGCCTTTGCCCGAACCCCGGCAGGCACTTCATCGATTCGCGGTGATCGTTTGCGGATGGCTTCCGGTCTTCTTCTGGTAAAACGCGGTCAGCAGCGGGACGTTCACCTTTCCGATTGCCTCGCTCTCGGCTTTGGTCATGCACGCCCTGATGCCCGCCTGCCCCCCGGCGGGCTGATCGCAGACGCGCCGGGCTGCCGCGTGGACGCGCCCGTAGAGCGCCTCCACACCCGCCGGTGTGCCGAGGTTCAGATCGGCAAACTTGACGGTCTCGTTGCGGACCTGATCATCAGCGTACGCGTTGGAAGCGACCAACGCGCACGCCAGCCACATCGCAATGGCGTAGGCGCGGATGGTGCGGTTATCGGTCTTGACATTCGAGTTCATGACGGTCTCCTCTGTCTGTTTTTCAGGAACTTCACTGCGGCTTCAGAACGATGGTTAGGTCAACAGTCGTCAAGCCTCGGGAGTGAAGGTAGCGGCAGACCGACCGGGAGATCCTTAGGGAGATCTTAGGAAGTGGTGAAATCTTGAGTACTCACACGAGTGAGGCAGACCCGCTTAATTGCGCGTGACGACCTTCGCCGATCGGATTTGCTGTTATTGGCCGAGTGGGCGCATGCTTTTCCCAAGCCGCCAGGGCGCGCACTGCAGATCCGATGACCGTAGAAGAAAACCGCCGCGTACCCCTGTCCACCGAGGTCTCACCGCGTGAGGCTGAAGTCGATGCGCAGCTGTCGGCCTGCGCGCAAGAGGGCCTTCCTGGGGGGCTTCCCGAGACCCAGCCCCGGGGGCGGCGCCGAAGCGCGACGGGACGAGCTCAAGCGGGTGTGTCATCCAGCACGGTGCGGCTGGCGATCGGTCAGCTGCTCGGCGGCCGCTACCGCATCGAGCGCGAGGTCGGCGAGGGGGGAATGGGGGTGGTGTACCTAGCCGCCGATGAGCAGGTGCCCGGCGAGAGGTTCGCCATCAAGGTCATGAAGGAAGACCTCGGCTCAGAGGCGCTGGGCCTGCTGCGCGAGGAGGTGCACAAGACCCGCAAACTCAGCCATCCCAATATCGTGGATGTGCATTCAGTCAATGTGGACGGCCAGAGGCTCTACGTGCTGATGGAGTACCTCGAGGGCAAGTCCCTGGATGCGCTGCTCGATGAGGAGTTTGGCCGCGGCATGCCCTTCAGCCACGCCTGGCCGATCATCGCGGATGTGGGTGCGGCGTTGGGCAACGCGCACGACCGCAACGTGATCCATAGCGACTTGAAGCCCGCGAATGTGTTCGTGACGACCTCGGGGCGGGCCAAACTGCTCGACTTCGGTATTGCGCGAGTGTCGCGCGGTCCGCTGCTGCACGCCCGCTCCGGGCAGCGCGCGCTCACCCCCGTCTACGCCAGCTGCGAGTTGCTCGAGGGGAAGGAAGCGGACCGGCGCGATGACATTTACTCCTTCGGCTGCCTGATCTACGAGATGCTCTGCGGGGAGCGCCCGTTCGGGGAACTCACTGCGCTCGAGGCTCGGGAAGCGGGTACCCAGGTGCCGCCGCTTCAGGGGCTGTCGCGGAAACAGAATGCGGCGCTGGCAAAGGCGCTGGCGTTTGACCGTGAGGCACGCACTCGCACCGTGGAAACGGTGCTCGCGGGGCTCGCTGCTGACACCAGGCCCCGGGCTCGGCCGGCTGCCCTCCTTGGTGCGGCGATCCTTATTGCAATCGCGGCTGTAGGCCTAACCTTCTTCGCCCTCGAGAAGCTGTGGTTACCCCGGCAGACTCAAGTGATCGTATCGAACGAGGGCGCGGTAGTACCGGACACAATCTCGCAGAAGTCGATCGCAGTGTTGCCGTTCGTAAACATGAGCTCGGACAAGGAGCAGGAGTACTTCTCGGACGGGCTCACCGAAGAGATGATCAATCTGCTCGGCCAGGTGCCGGAGCTGCGCGTGCCGGCACGGACCTCCAGTTTCTACTTCAAGGGCAAGAACGAAACGATCGCGAACATCGCGCGGCAGTTGCGAGTGGCGCAGGTGCTCGAGGGAAGCGTGCGCAAAGCCGGTAAGCGCTTACGCATCACAGCGCAGCTGATACGTGCCGATAACGGCTATCACGTCTGGTCTCAGGTATACGACCGGGTGGACACGGACGTGTTCGTCGTTCAGGACGATATCGCCAAAGCCGTCGTCAGCGCGCTGCAGCTCAAGCTCGGAGCGGGAGTGCAAGACACAGGCTCGCGGGGGACGACAAACACCGAGGCCTATAGCCAGTATCTGCTGGGCAGACACCTCGATCAACGCGACAGCCTCGAAAACCTGCGCAGCGCCGTCGAGGCGTACAGTCGGGCAACTGCGCTCGATCCCAACTATGCCGCGGCTTATGTGGGTTTGGCCCTCTCGCAGGCGATGCTTGCGGACTTCACCGGTGATACACGCGGTATCGAACGCGCGGAACGCGATGCAGACAAGGCGATAGCGCTCGCCCCTGAGGATGCTAACGGTTATTCGGCAAGGAGCTATCTAAGAACCGGCTGGCTGTGGGACTGGTTTGGTGCGCAGAGGGACATCGAAAAGGCGCTGTCACTGGGTCCACGCACCGGCGCGATTCTGGGCAGGTACGCACGACTACTTGCCGTGCACGGTCGGCTGCCGGAGGCGATTGCGGCGCAGGATCAGGCCGTTGAGCTTGACCCGCTGTCGAGCGGCGCGTGGGATAACCTCGGAATCTATCGCGCAAGTGCAGGGGATTACGCCGGGGCGGACACGGCCCTCGACCGCGCCCTGGAGATCGAGCCAACGTCGGTGATTGCGCTCACTCATCTCGGCATGCTCCGCTTGCTTCAGGGGAGGGGGCTGGAGGCGCTGGAGACCTTCCGGAAGATCGATCAAGAGGGCTTCCGTCTGGCCGGAATCGCGATGGCTGAGCACAGCCTTGGACACGCGCAGGAGTCGCAGCGGGCGCTCGAGGAGCTGATAGCGAAGCACGCGCACGAACAGGCGTACCAGATCGCGGAAGCCTGCGCCTGGCGTGGCGAGAAGGCCCCGGCGTTTCAGTGGTTGGAGCGCGCCTACCGGCAGCGAGACGGTGGGGCTTCACTCGTCAAATTCGCGCCGATGCTCAACTCCCTCCACGCCGATCCACGCTTCAAAGCGCTGCTCCACACACTGAAGCTGCCGGAGTGACTGGTCCGGAACGCCGGGCATCAACAGGATCGCGATGTCTGGGGGACGCCCCGGAGAAGGGTTTCATCCCCGGCCATCGTGACCCTGCAGCCAGCGGTCAATCATGGCCCGTGGTCCTTCACGTCCCAGATGTAGTCCTGATGCGACTGACAGATCGCACTCACGGCCTTGTCCAGGGCCATCTGTTCACGAGCCGCTATCAGAGACTCCACCGTCGGTGCGCTCATCCTTGAGAGGCGCCGGTACTTGCCGCCGACGATTTGCTCAGCCCAGCCCCACGAGGTCAACTTGCCCGCGGCAACCAGTTTGTCGAATTTCGGCGCGAAGTCGCGTTTTACTTCGGCATCAACCTGCGTTTCCCGGCCTTGATCGCATACGTAGTAGGTCGAGAACGCGACCTTCCCAACGTGCCCACGACCGTCGTTGCCCGCTAGAACGTGCCAGATGTAATCCTCACTGGAACCGCACGCTTCGGCGAGGTCCCTCACGTGCGGTCTCCAATCGCTCCTCACCTGGAGCTCGGCGCTGGCACCCAACGCGGCCTTGAGGCTCGGCGCGGTAAAATATCCCGCTCGTTCCCATTCCCCGCCGGTGTTCTTGCCGAGCCAACCCCACGAGCTCACGAGCCCTTCTTTGACCATGCCATTGAGCTCCGGCCCGTACAACCTGGCGACGCCTTCGTCCGCGCGGTAGTAAATCGCCTTGTTGCAGTGGAAGTACGCTGCGTAGATGAATATCTCTCTTGGCTGTGCCTGCGCTGCCGCCGGTAGACTCGGTGCGAGGCACGTTACGGTGGCGGCCCACATCATGATAGTTGTCTTCATTGTCTCGTCCCCCTTCTAGCCGATGCCATGATGTCTTTTCCCTCTTCAAACCCAAAACAATAATTAGCTGAATTGTCTGCTCCTTCCGTTGCCGGTAGCTTGTTGAAATTGCTCTCAGCAAACTGCGTAATCTTGGTTAACTCCGCCGCTACATCCAGCACAAATGAGACCATTTTTGGCCGTTTGCTGCAGTTCCTTCGGAACGGCTGGCTGACTTGTCGCACCGCAGCAGGACAACGTGTCTAGAAATGTTCTGAACGGTCCCTCAACCAGACGCTTAGCCTTCAGAACGCCGATCACATCCTCCATCACCTTGTCCTTCACATCAACACCGTTGGTCGTTGCATACCTCCTCAGCGCGTCCCGGGTGACGCCGTCGGGCTCGACCTCAGTGTTGCGGACGTCCACGAGAATCCGCGCAAGCGATTCGCGCGACAGGTCACCGAAGCCGAGGAGATCGGCGTCCCGGGTCGGGCGGAGTCCAGGGGCGTCTTGTCCAGCACGCCAGGGCGACTGGAATTGGATCCGAACGCTGTCATGGCGCGAGCGCGAGAGTCGATAGAGGAAGCGCTCTGCCGCCAATCGCGCAAGGACAGCGTTCGGATCCAATTCCAGTCGCCCTGGCGTGCTGGACAAGACGCCCCTGGACCAAGGCGGGGAGACCCTTGGCTGCCGCGGTCACGCGACCAGCGCCTCGAGATAAGGCCGCATGACCCGCTCCACTTGGCAAATACGAGCGCCGCGCTGAATTTCGTCTATTGTGAAGCGCCGGTCTCGCCAGCCCTCGCGTAGTGCTTCGAGCGCCACGTCAAGACCGATCGTGTTGCGGTACTTGAACGCGTCGGCGACGGTCTTGGCGAGGCTGTACACATGCACTGCTACGCCCTCGATGCGATGCGTCTCGACGCCTTCCGAGAGAGCGCTGCCGCCGAAACGGACCACGTGCAGGCGCGGGTAGCGAAGCGCAGGACGGCGAGCACGGCGATCCAGTGCGATCCACACCTCACCTGGAAGCTGCGTTCCGACTCGATGAAAGCTCAGGGCCGATAGCAGACATACGACGGCTCTCGGCACCGCTGCAGCGACAAGCGCAAGGCCATGATGTTCGGTGGTTGGGGCGCCAGGCAGGCGGTATCGGCCTCGAGCGACTCGTTCAAGAACC
>Ga0209805_1002587_pt1 | contig 10527 bp, 7 predicted proteins | sample GraSoiAngelo_148_FD_185905 | JGI IMG/M metagenome (GOLD analysis project Ga0209805, IMG submission 185905) | Grasslands soil microbial communities from the Angelo Coastal Reserve, California, USA - 14_1009_09_20cm (SPAdes) (version 2) | ecosystem: Environmental > Terrestrial > Soil > Grasslands ... | reverse complement strand
CCGGCGTCACGTGCTCGACACCGATGACTGGTCCCGGGATGAGATCGAGACGGTTCTCGATCAGACGCGGGCCATGATCGAGATCCTTCAGCGTCCGATCCGCCGCGCGCCGCCGCTGCGGGGTCGCACGGTCATCCTCTTCTTCGCCGAGTCGTCGACGCGTACGCGCGTCTCGTTCGAGCTCGCCGCGAAAGCGCTCTCCGCCGACGTGACGAACATCACCGCGAGCGGGTCGTCCGTCGAGAAGGGCGAGTCGCTCTACGACACCGTGCGCACTCTGCAGGCACTCGGCGGCGACGTCGTGGTGATGCGGCACGCCTCATCGGGCGCTCCGTACTTCGTCGCCGAGCGGACCGATGCCGCCGTGATCAACGCAGGCGATGGGTGGCACGCGCACCCGACGCAGGGATTGCTCGATGCATACACGCTGCGGGACGCGGTCGGCGATCTCGAGGGAAAACGCGCCGTCATCGTCGGCGACGTCCTGCACAGCCGCGTCGCCCGTTCGGATATCAACACGCTCGTCCCGCTCGGCGCGCGGATCACGCTGTCGGGTCCGCCAACGCTGATCCCAATGGCCTGGCGGTGCGGGCAGCTTCCGCCGGGCGTGACCTACGAATCCGATCTCGACCGAGCGCTCGACGGCGCGGACGCGGTCATCGCGCTGCGGCTTCAGCGCGAGCGTCAGGAATCGGGACTCCTCCCATCTCTCCGCGAGTATTCGCGTGTCTGGGGTCTAACCGCCGACCGTGTCGCGCGGATGCGCCCGGGGGCTCCGGTCATGCACCCCGGCCCGATGAACGAAGGGATCGAGATCGATGCGAGCGTCGCGCACGGAACTCGTTCGCTCATCGAGACGCAGGTGACGAACGGCGTCGCCGTGCGGATGGCTCTCTTGTACCTGCTCGCCGCGGGGGCAGGGCCCCCGGGACCGCTCGAGGAGCGCGCATGAAGTTCGATCGGCGCGCGTTCGAGGCGAAGGGGTACCTCGTGGTCCCGGGCTTCATCGACCTACACGCACACCTGCGCGAGCCCGGTTTCGAGGACTCCGAGACTATCGAGACCGGTCGACGGGCCGCTTTGCGCGGCGGCTTCACCACGATCTGCGCGATGCCGAACACCGAGCCCGCGATCGACTCGCCAGGTCTGCTCAAAGAGCTACTGGCTCGTGGCAAGAGTGTCGACGGGGCACGAGTGCGCTACGTCGCCGCGATCACGCGTGGCCGAAAAGGCCGCGAGCTCTCCGACATGGTCGAGCTCGCCGCGGCCGGCGCGATCGCGTTTTCGGACGACGGGTCTCCGGTGGAGGACTCGCATTTGTTCCGCAGTGCGCTCGAGTACGCGCGCGTGACCGGCCGGCCCCTCATCGAGCACGCTCAAGACCTCGCTCTCTCGGCGAAGGGCGTCATGCACGAAGGCTCGGTCTCCGCGCGCCTTGGACTTCCGGGCATGCCCGCCGCCGCGGAGGAGAGCGCCGTCGCGCGTGACATCGCGCTCGCGCGGATGACCGGAGCGAACTTGCATCTGACGCATCTCTCCACAGCCGGGTCGATCGAGCTCGTGCGACGCGCCAAGGCCGATGGCGTCCCCGTTACGTGCGACGTCACGCCGCACCACCTCGCGATGACCGATGAATGGGTCGCGGGCTCGCGCGCCCTCGCGTGGGAGGTCGAGGACGAGGCTCTCCTCGCCGTGCCGTACGACTCTTCGACGAAGGTGAACCCTCCACTGCGAGGGCGCGCGGACGTCCGCGCTCTCTGGGCGGGCCTCGTTGATGGGACGGTGGACGCCATCGCGACGGACCATGCGCCGCACGCCTCGGTGAAGAAGGACGTTGAGTTCGACCAGGCTGCCTTCGGGATCTCCGGTCTCGAGACGGCGCTCGCCCTCGTGCTGGGTGGAGTGGGCGTCCACTGGGCAGCTCTGGGTACGGTGATCGACGCGCTCACGCTCGGCCCCGCGCGCGTGCTCGGCAGCGACCTTCCGAGAGATGACTGGGCGGTGATCGACCGCGATGTGGAGTGGGTCGTGCGGGCCGACGAGCTCGCGTCGAAGGGAAAGAACACTCCGCTGATCGGACGAACGCTCACCGGGCGGGTGGTCGCGACGGTCGTCGATGGGGAACTCCGCTATGAAGAAGGGGCTCGTGTCGCCGAAGCGGTCAGCGGTCGCTGAGCTCGAGGGGCAGTTGCATCTTTATGCATCTGAAACGTATAGTTATGCAACTATGACCAGGGCGGCGGTCCTCGGGCTGGAGGACGGCTCCACGTGGTGGGGAGAGGCTTTCGGCGACGGCCAGTCGGCGTCGGGCGAAGTCGTGTTCAACACGGCGATGACCGGCTACCAGGAGATCGCCTCGGACGCCTCGTACAACGGGCAGATCGTCGTCCTGACCTATCCGCTGATCGGAAACTACGGAACGTTCGATCGCGCCGGCGAGAGTCGGCGTCCGTGGGTCGAAGGGCTCATCGTCCGCGAGCTCGTCGGGACGTGCCGCGAGGGGACGATCGATCTCGACGCATACCTCCGCTCGTACGGGGTTCCAGGCCTTGCCGGGATCGATACGCGCGCTCTCGTCCGTCGCCTCCGCGCCAAAGGGACGCTGCGCGGAGTCATCCTGCAGGTCCCCCCGCACCGTTCGCAGACCGAGGACATCGCGCGTGAGGCGGTGGCCACGGCGCGATCGATCCAGCCGCTCGCCGCCAAACCGCTCGTCGTCGAATCCACCGGGCTCGAGCGTCAGGTCGGCAGCGGTCCGAAGGTCGCGCTCCTCGACACGGGCGTGAAGGAGAACCAGATCCGCTGTCTGGTGCAGAAGGGCGCGACCGTCAAGACCTTTCCCGCGACCGCGATGGCCCGCGAGATCCTCTCGTGGTCGCCGGACGGCATCGTTATCTCGAACGGGCCGGGCGACCCCGCCGCGATCCCCCTCATCGCCGCGGCGACCCGCACGCTCGTCGAAGCGGCTGCATCGCGCGGGATGAACCGCGCCCTCCCGATCCTCGGGATCTGCCTTGGCCATCAGCTGGTCGGCCGCGCCATCGGGGCGACCACCTCACGACTGCCCTTCGGTCATCACGGAGCGAACCATCCGGTGCAGGACCTGCGTACCGGTCGCGTAGCGATCACGAGTCAGAACCACGAGTTCCAGGTGGACGAGGCTTCGATTCCCTCGGGCGCGGGCTTTGCGGTGTCGTCGCGGAACCTGAACGATGGGTCCGTTGAAGGCCTCGCCCACGAGCGCCTCCCGATCCGTACCTACCAGTACCACCCCGAAGGGGCGCCCGGACCGAAGGACAACGAGGCGGTTTTCGATCTGTTCATGAACGACGTGCGGTCATCGGTAGCGCGCAAATGAGAGGCGACGCGGACATCGGCCGAGACGCGGCGCCGAGGGCCCCCGCGCGATGGGGCACCGGCCGAAGGCCGGGGGGTCCCTGTCGCGTTGAGAGGGTTTCGGCGCCGCGTCTCGAGCTTTGGATCGCGTCGAACCGATGACTCGCTACGAGTACAGGCTCGTCGACGTATTCACGGACAGAGCCTTCGGTGGCAACCCCCTCGCTGTGTTTCGGGAGCCAGGCGGGCTCGACGCCAAGACCATGCAGGCGATCGCCAAAGAGCTCCACCTCTCGGAGACCACTTTCGTGCTCAAGCCGAGCTCCGCCGCCGCCGACCACCGCGTGCGGATGTTCACCCCGGACACGGAGCTCCCGTTCGCCGGGCACCCCACGCTCGGCACGGCCTACGTTCTGGCGGATGGAAAGGACGGGTCGACGCGGCTCGAGGAGGGCGTCGGCATCATCGGCGTGACCATTCGCGAGGGCTTCGTCCAGATGGAGCAGCCGCTGCCCACGTTCACCGGCACGACGATCACGCGCAAGGCCGCCGCGGAGGCGCTGGGCATCGCCGTCGAAGAGGTGCGGAACGACGTGCCGATCCAGATGGGGTCATCCGGCGTTCCCTTCATGTACATCCCGCTTGCGAACCTGAAGGCCGTCCGTCGGGCGCGTCGTCCGGCGGGGCTCGACGCGAGCGTCTACGCGTTCGCTGTGAGCGGCGAGCGGTCCGGCTCGCACGTGCATGGGCGCATGTTCGATCAGGGTCTGGGCATCGGCGAGGACCCCGCGACCGGTTCGGCCCAGGGCCCGCTCGGCGCGTACCTCGTCGTCCACGAGCTCGTGCAGGCCGCGCCCACGACGCGCATCCGCGTCGAGCAAGGATTCGAGATCGGCCGACCGAGCATCCTCGACATCGAGGTCGATCGCGCCGGCGCAGCGATCACGGCGGTACGGGTCGGCGGTCGCTGCGTCGCGATGGGCGGCGGGTGGCTCGATATATGAAAGTTCTGATCATCGGGAGCGGCCCGATCCTCATCGGCCAGGCCGCGGAGTTCGACTACGCCGGAACGCAGGCGTGCCGCGCGCTCCGCGAGGAAGGGATCGAGACCGTCCTCGTCAACTCGAACCCCGCGACGATCATGACCGACCCCGGCGTGGCGGATATCACCTACCTCGAGCCGCTCACCGTCGACGTCCTCGAGCGGATCATCGAAAGAGAGCGGCCGAGCGGACTCCTCGCGACGCTCGGCGGGCAGACCGGCCTCAACCTCGCGGTGCAGCTCGCCGAATCAGGTGTCCTGGAGCGGTATGGCGTGCGTCTCCTGGGCACGCCCCTTTCGGCCATCCAGCAGGCTGAAGATCGCGAGGCCTTCAAGCAGCTCCTTCTTTCGATCGGCGAGCCCGTTCCGGAATCGATCACCGCGCACTCGGTCGAGGAGGCACTCGCATTCGCGGCGCGCGTCGGTTATCCGCTCGTCGTCCGGCCGGCCTTCACCCTCGGCGGCACCGGCGGTGGCGTCGCGAACGATGCCGCGGAGCTCACGGCTCGCGTGACGAGCGGTGTGGCGGCTTCGCCGATTGGGCAGGTGCTCGTCGAGCGATCGCTCCTCGGATGGAAGGAGATCGAGTACGAGGTCATGCGCGACGGCGCGGACACGTGCATCACCGTCTGCAACATGGAGAACATCGATCCGATGGGCGTGCACACCGGGGATTCCATCGTCGTGGCGCCGTCTCAAACGCTCACGGACAAGGAGTACCAGATGCTCCGCTCCGCGGCGTTGCGGATCATCCGAGCTCTCGGGATCGAGGGCGGGTGCAACGTGCAGTTCGCGCTGGACCCGGACCGCTCGCCGACCACGGATCCCGAGGCGCAGGTGCCTTACTTCGTCATTGAGGTAAACCCGCGGGTCTCGCGGAGCTCGGCGCTCGCCTCCAAGGCGACGGGCTACCCGATCGCACGGGTGGCCGCCAAGATCGCGATCGGCAAGCGCCTGCACGAGATCCCCAACGCGGTGACGAAGAAGACGACGGCCGCGTTCGAGCCCGCACTCGACTACGTCGTCGTGAAGATCCCGCGCTGGCCCTTCGACAAGTTCGCGGCGGCGGACCGGACGCTCGGGACCCAGATGAAGGCGACCGGTGAGGTCATGGCCATCGACCGATCGTTCGAGGCGTCCCTGTTGAAGGCTCTGCGTTCCCTCGAGGTCAAGGGCCAAGGGCTGCTCTGGGAGGCGCCTGCGTGGGTGGAGGTGACCGACCCGACGCGATTTGTCGATGAGTTCCTCTCGGCCCAGCCGACGGACGACCGGCTGTGGCGCCTCTTCGCGGCGCTGCGCCGCGGAGCGCAGATCGAGCTGATCCACGAGCGCACGCGGATCGATCGTTGGTTCCTCCGCAAGATCGCGCGCATCGTCCGCTTCGCGGAGGACGATCTTCAGGGAAGGACCCCGACCCCGGCGCTCCTTCGCGCCGCCAAGCGGATGGGCTTCGCGGACGCGGACATCGCGACGCTCACCGGCATGCTGCCCGCGGACGTGCGGCGCCTGCGCACGCAGTGGGGGATCCGGCCCGTCTACAAGATGGTCGACACGTGCGCGGCCGAGTTCGAGGCGGTGACGCCGTACTTCTACTCGACCTACGAGCAGGAGAACGAGGCCACGCCACTCGTCGGACCGAAGGCCGTCATCCTCGGCAGCGGGCCGATCCGCATCGGGCAGGGCATCGAGTTCGACTGCTGCTGCGTGCAATCGGCCGGCGCGCTCCGCGAGAGAGGCGTCGCTCCGATCATGGTGAACAGCAACCCGGAGACGGTCTCGACCGACTTCGACGCGTCCGCACGTCTCTACTTCGATCCGCTCGACGAGGAGTCCATCGCCTCCGTCCTCGAGAACGAAGGCCCCGGACCGATAGCGGTGCTCGCGCAGTTCGGTGGGCAGACCGCCCTGAATCTCGCTGATCGCCTCGCCGCGATCGGCGGTGAAATCGCGGGCACATCCGCGGACGCGATCGCCCTGGCCGAGGACCGCCGCCGCTTCCACGACTTCGCCGATGCGCTCGGCATCCCGCAACCGCCGGGTGGCACGGCCTCGTCTCCGACCGAGGCGCTCGCGGTCGCGACGGAGATCGGCTACCCCGTGCTCGTCCGGCCAAGTTATGTGCTCGGTGGTCGCGGTATGGAGATCGCGTACGGACCAGAGGACCTCGAGCGGTACTTCCGCTCAGCGCTCGAAGCCGGCACAGGACGGGTGCTCGTCGACAAGTACCTGCGCGGCAAGGAGGTCGAGGTCGACGCCGTCTCCGATGGCAGCGAGACCCTTGTCGCCGGAATCATGGAGCACATCGAGCGCGCGGGCGTCCACTCCGGCGACAGCTACGCGGTGTATCCCGCACAGAACCTCCTTCCCGCCGAGCGCGACGAGATCGTTGCCCTCACGCGGCGCATCGCGGAAGCGCTACCGGTGAAGGGCCTCCTGAACATCCAGTTCATCGTCGAAAACGGACGGGTGTGGGTGCTCGAGGTGAACCCGCGCGCGAGCCGGACCGTCCCCTTCCTCACGAAGGTCACCGGCGTGCCGCTGGTGAAGATCGCGGTCGCCATCGCGCTCGGGTCATCTCTCGCGGCGGAGGGCTACGCCCGCGCCGACGGGATCTGGCCGACCGGGGACTTCGTCGCGCTGAAGGCTCCGGTCTTCTCGATGGCGAAGCTGCTCGACGTCGACACCTATCTCGGTCCCGAGATGAAAAGCACGGGCGAGGTCATGGGGATCGATCGCTCGTTCGCGCCCGCGCTCTGGAAGTCGCTCGTCGCCGCGGGCCTCGCGCCCGCGCGCAGCGGGAAAATCCTCGTTACCGTCGCGGACAAGGACAAGCCCGAGGTCGTGGAGATCATCGAGGGATTCCACTGGCTCGGATACGACCTCGTGGCAACCTCCGGCACCGCGGCCCTCGTGCGCTCGCTGGGTCTCGACGTGACCGAGATCAAAAAGCTCGCAGAGGGCAGTCAGGACATCCTCAAGCTGATCCGCTCTGGCGAGTGCGCGGCCGTCATCAACACGCCGACCCTGGGCAAGACCGTCGATCGCGACGGATTTCTCATCCGCCGCGCCGCGGTCGAGGCGCGCGTGCCGTGCCTGACGTCACTCGACACCGCGCTCGCGGTGGTCACGGCCCTCCGCGCAAGCGCCGTGACCACGAGCGTCGCGCCGCTTGCCGACTATCGCGCGCTGGAGCCGGTGGTAACGACCGCCGCGGACTAGCGTGAAGAAGCGGAAGACGGAACCCTGGATGAGCGCCGCCGACTACGGCCGGACGCTTTCTGGTCTGAGCGTGAACCTCATTGTCCGTGACGTCGCTCGGAGCATCCCCTTTTATACGAAGGTGCTCGAGCTGCGGCTCCTCTACTCGGACGAGGATTTCGCGGCCTTTGAGCGCGAGGGCATGCGGCTTCAACTGCACGCGGACCACACTTATGCGCGCATGCCGTGGGCCGTGCGACTCCGCGAGGAGTCACGCCGCGGTCTTGGCGCGGAGATCCGGATCCTCGGGGTGGATCCGGACGCGGCCGAAAGGCGCGCGCGGGACGGCGGGTTCACGGTGCTTGTCCCGGTCCGCGATTGGCCGCACGGCTGGCGTGACTGCGTGCTCGAAGACCCGGACGGCTATACCTTCGCCGTCGGAGTTCCGCTGTGATCCTCGAGGACGGACGGGTCGTCGCGACGGCCGAGATCGGACAGCTCGGTACGGTCCTGCGTGTCGCCGCGCCAGGCATCGCGGGCCAGGCGCGTGCCGGTCAGTTCGTGCATGTCCGCCCCGGTCCATCGTTCGATCCGCTGCTGCGTCGACCGTATTCGTTCAACCGCATCGACCGTTCGGGGGGTGAGATCGAGCTCATCGTCAAGGCGCTGGGTGCCGGCGGCGAATGGATCGCTTCGCGACGTGAGGGTGACCGGCTCGATCTGCTCGGGCCGCTCGGGTCGTCGTTCGTGATCCAACGCTCGACGCGGAACCTGCTGCTTGTCGCGGGCGGGACCGGCATCGCGCCGATGCGGGTGCTGGCCGAACAGGAGTCCGGACGGCGGAATGTCACACTGCTCATGGGCGGCCGCTCGGTCGCGCATCTTTGGCCGAGCGATCGCCTTCCCGCGACGGTCGAATACGTCACGACGACAGAGGACGGCTCCTTCGGCGTCAAAGGACGGGTCACCGACGCCATTCAACCTCTCCTCGAGTGGGCCGATCAGGCCTGCGCGTGCGGTCCGTGGCCGATGCTGGCCGCGCTCGGGCGCCTTCGCGACAATGCGGAGCGTGCCGCGGGCACCTATCCCGGCCGGGCTGCGCTCCTCGAAACACAGATCGCCGTTGAGCAGCACATGGGCTGCGCGATGGGCGTCTGCCGCGCGTGCGTGATCGTGACGGCGCAGGGCAACGCGCGCGTCTGCCGCGAAGGTCCTGTCTTCGCTCTCGGCGATGTTGCCTTCGCCGAGGGCGAGCCCGCAACTGTCGGAGTGACCGGCTGATGCCCTGGCGCCGATTCCGCAAAAAGGTCGAGCGGCCAATAGATGTGAGCAGATCGATAGAAGAGTCACTGGAGGACGCCGCCGAGGGCGAATCCGACGAAGACCTTCCCGAGCTGGCCGAACTCGACGGCGCAACCATGGCCGAGGCGGCAACGGGTGAGCCAGACGAAGACCGCGCGCCCACAGAGCTCGGAGACAGACTTCGAGATGCGCTCGCAACCGAGGAGCAGCGTGGGGGTCTTCCGAGCGAGCGGCCCCTCGCGCGCGGAACATCACGATCCCACGAGGGGCCGAGCGAGGGAGACCCCCGCGCTGCGACCGCCGCCCGCTATCCCGAAGTCGGAGTCGATCTCGAGGTCGAGGCCGCGCGCGGTCTTCGTCTGAAGAATCCCGTGATGACAGCGTCAGGCACATTTGGACAAGGCGTCGAGTACGCCGAGCTCATCGATGTCTCGCGGCTCGGCGCGATCGTCAACAAAGGCACCACTCCGGCCGCACGCCCTGGAAATCCGCAATATCGCATTGCCGAAACTCCGTCGGGCATCCTCAACTCAATTGGATTGGAGAATCCGGGTGCCGCTGAGGTCGCCCGCAAATATGGGAAGGCCTGGGCGGAGCTTGGCGTCGCGGTCATCGTCAACGTCGCCGGGTACAGCGTCGACGACTACGTGTATGTCGTGCACGAGATGACGGGCACTCCGGGTGTCGTCGCATACGAGATCAATGTGTCGTGCCCGAACGTGAAGGGTGGCATGCTGTTCGGCTGCGATCCGGACCTTGCCGCGGAGGTCACCCGCGCTGTCAAGGCGGAGACCGATCTGCCCGTGATCGTGAAGCTCACGCCGAACGCACCTGACGTCGTCGCGGTCGCACGCGCGTGCGAGGAAGCCGGCGCCGACGCGCTCACCGCGATCAACACAGTGCTCGGCATGAGGATCGACACACGGCGGCGCCGTCCGATCCTCGGGACCGGGAGCGGCGGACTCTCCGGTCCGGCGATCCGCCCGATCGCCGTGCACGTCACGTATCAGGTCGCTCAGGCGGTCGGCATCCCGATCATCGGCGCGGGCGGCGTCACGAACGCTCAGGACGCTCTGGAGTTCCTCATGGCCGGCGCATCGTCGGTACAGGTCGGAACCGCCACGTTCGCCGACCCGCTCGCGCCGCTCAAGGTGATCGAGGGTCTCGCCGCCTACGTAAAAGAGCACGAGCTCGCTTCGATCCGCGATGTGATCGGCGTGGCGCTGCCCGCCCGCGAGGAGTAAACCGAGCTGTAGCGCGCTGGCACGCGCGTTGCGCCGGCTGCTAGGCGATGAATGACCCGCTCGAGATACCGGTCGGCCATCGATGTCATCTCGGTGACCTCGTGGATGAGCTCGCCGAGTGCGCTCGGGGCGGCGAACGCGGCGACCGCCTCGCTGAACGCGCTCGGAGCAAGCTCGCCGAGCTTCTCCGGTCGCGCAAATTCGACAGGTGCTGCGTACCGGAATATCTCGCGGTCGCGCCCAAGACGTTCGAGCGTGAGCTACATATCCCTGTTGCGTCGGCGGGCCCCGCGAGCCTTGACGCGCGAGTGCTTCTCTGGCCGGTGGGGTCCAAGGACGCGCAGCATCCGCACACCGAGGGCTGGGCGGTGTTCGCGGCGGTGCGCGGCAGCCTCGCGGCCCACG
>Ga0209805_1002586_pt1 | contig 10529 bp, 9 predicted proteins | sample GraSoiAngelo_148_FD_185905 | JGI IMG/M metagenome (GOLD analysis project Ga0209805, IMG submission 185905) | Grasslands soil microbial communities from the Angelo Coastal Reserve, California, USA - 14_1009_09_20cm (SPAdes) (version 2) | ecosystem: Environmental > Terrestrial > Soil > Grasslands ... | reverse complement strand
CGCGTCACTTCGGAAGCAAAGGAGCGGAGCTCATCTACCATGGTGTTCATGGTGTTCTTGAGCGCCAGCACCTCCCCACGCACGTCGACGGTGATCTTCTGCGACAGATCGCCATTGGCGACCGCGGTGGTCACCTTGGCGATGTTGCGCACCTGGTCGGTGAGATTTCCGGCGAGGATGTTCACGTTGTCGGTCAGGTCCTTCCAGGTGCCGCTGACGCCCTTCACGTCCGCCTGGCCACCCAGCTTGCCCTCGGTGCCGACTTCGCGCGCGACGCGCGTGACTTCCGCCGCGAACGCCCGAAGCTGGTCCACCATCTCGTTCACCGTCTCCTTGAGCTCGAGGATCTCCCCCTGGGCGGGCACGGTGATCTTCCTCGAGAGGTCGCCGCGCGCGACCGCGGTGGTGACCAGCGCGATGTTCCGGACCTGGGAGGTCAAGTTGGCGGCGAGCAGGTTGACGGCATCGACCACCTCCTTCCAGGCGCCCCTGGCCGCCCGCACCTTCGCCTGACCTCCAAGCCTTCCCGCCGTTCCCACCTCGCCTACGATCCGGATCACCTCGCCCCGGATGCCCCTAAGTCTGGAGACCAGCGCGTTCATGCTGCGCGCGACGCGCAGCGCCTCTCGCCGCAGCGGCGCGCCGTCCGGGGCTTGTAGCGGCATCGTGCGCCCCAGCTCACCTTGTTCCAGCGCGCGCGCGACCGCACCGGTCTCGGCGGCATGCCAGGTGAGTTGATCGAGGAGCTCGTTGAAGGCGGAGAGCGACGAGGCATACTGCCCGCCCAGATTGGAGACGTGCGCTCGCTCGGACAGCTGGCCGTCGACGGCTACGCGCCTGCAGACGCGATTGAACTCCCGGGAGATCTGGGCATTGCGCGCGATGAGCCCGTCGGCCGCCGCCGCGATGCGCCAAAGCGGGCTCGATGGATGCAGACGGACCCGGGCGCTGAAATCGCCGTCTGCTGCCGCCTGCAATGCCCTGGCAATGCGATCGAGATCGCGCCGCACGGAGCGCACGCGCACCGGCGGCTTCCCGTCGGTCGGCGCCAGTTCATGGACCTGTTCCAAGGCTCCTCCGCGCGGAAGGTCGGGATATAGTGTGCTACTGATGAAACGAGACGGCACATACGACCCCTCTCCACTCGCCGACTTCCTGCGGCGCAGGGTCGAGCAGATCGTCGATAACTTTCACGCGGTCGCGCCGGCAAGCAGCCCGAAGCGAGGGCTCGATCGCTTCCTGCGAGCGCTCGACGAGCTCACGGCGGCTGCCGATGCGTTGTCGGCGAATCGCGACACGGCGTCCGATCGCGAGACGGCCACGATCCTCGTCGCCGCCGACGACGCGTTCGTGGATCAGCTCCGGCAGGACCTCGGTACCGGATTCCAGGTGGTGAAGGCGGAAACGGGGGGAAAAGCCGTCCTGGAGGGGCTGGAGCAGAGGCCCGTGCTGCTGCTCGCGGCGGAACCCGAGGCGCGGGACCTCGTCCGCGCGGTCCACGTGCTCCAACCCGGCATCCCAGCCATCGTCGCGGCGCAGCAAGCGGACGTGTCTGCGCTCCTGCAGACGTTCGCGGCCGATCCGGTGATCGTCTTGAAGTCGCCGAGCGCATCGGAGTTGACGATGACGATCCAGGCGATCGTCGGCATCGCGAGAGGCGTCCGGCCGCCGCAGTCGGCTCACGGTCCTACCGGCCCGGTCCCGCTCGGCATCGAGCCCCGCTCGTACGCGCATCTGGCGGGCTTGTTGCCTCGCGCGCTCGAGCGCTCGGTGTCGTTCGACGTGGGAGCAGCGGTCATCGCTCGCCCGGGCATGGAGCCTTTGGTGGACGTCCACACCACCTCGGACTGCCCGGAGCAGACCCGGGAGCTCGTGCGAGAGAGGGCACTGTCATTGTACAAGGTGATTGCGGGCGGCCTGCGCGACGAGCCCCAAGGTCTGGCGCCGGTTTCGGGAAACTTCCCGCTGCGCTCCTCGGTGTACTTTCCCCTCGCCAGCGAGGGAGGGGTCGTCGGTCTGACGTATCTGGCTTCATTCCGCGCGGGCGCATTCTCGCAGGACGACGAGCGGGTGCTCGCTGAGCTGGCTTCCCACGCGTCGGGCGCTTACCGCCGCCTCGAGTCCTCGGTGCACCGGCTGCGGCTCAGCCCGAGGCAGTCCCAGGTGCTCGCGCTGATCGCGTCCGGGCTTTCGGACAAGGAAGTCGCCTCGAGGCTCGGCCTCGCCCACCGCACCGTGCGTACCCACGTCGACCGGATGTTGCGCGAGCACGGCCTGCGCAGCCGGACCGAGGCGGTGGCGGCGTGGCTGCGCGGTCAGCAGGGGTGACGCTATTCCGCCAGGCCCTTCTCCTTGAGCAGACGCCACACCTTCTCCGGCGTGATTGGAATATCGACGTGCCGCACGCCGACGTGTGCGAGCGCATCTACCACGGCGTTTGCGATCGCGGGCGGCGCGCCCACGGTCGCGGACTCGCCCACGCCCTTCGCGCCGAACGGATGGTGCGGCGACGGCGTCACCGTCTTCGCCGTTTCCCAACTCGGCGTCTCCATCGCCGTCGGCAGCAGGTAATCCATGAAGCTGCCGCCCGTGATGTTGCCGTCGTCGTCGTAGCTGATCTCCTCGAGCAGCGCGGGCGCGAGGCCCATGGCCAGCCCGCCGTGAATCTGGCCGTCGACGATCATGGGATTGATGATGTTCCCGCAATCGTCGACCGCGACGAACCTGCGCACCTTTACCTGGCCGGTGCCGCGATCGATGTCGACCACCGCGATGTACGAACCGAACGGGAAGGTGAGATTCGGCGGGTCGTAGTACGAGACCGCCTCCAGCCCCGCCTCCATTCCCTGAGGGTAGTTGGTGTACGCGGCGAGCGCGATCTCCTGGATGGTCTTGCTGCGGGACGGTGAGCCCTTCACGGAGAATTTCCCCGGCTCCCACACCAGATCATCCGGCGAGCACTCGAGCAGGTGCGCGGCGATCTTCTTCGCCTTCTCGCGCACCTTGCGCGCCGCGAGCGAACCGGCGGCTCCCGCCGTCGGCGTCGAGCGGCTGGCATACGTGCCGAGACCGTATGGGGCGGTGTCGGTGTCCCCTTCCTCGACCTGCACCTGCGCCGCCGGGATCCCCAGCTCCTCGGCGATGATCTGCGCGTACGTCGTCTCGTGCCCCTGGCCTTGCGACTTGGTGCCGAAGCGTGCGAGGGCCTTTCCGGTGGGATGGATGCGCAGCTCGCAGGAGTCGAACATCTTCAGGCCGAGGATGTCGAACTGCTTGCTCGGGCCCGCGCCGACGATCTCCGTGAAGCTGGAGATGCCGATCCCCATCAGCTCCCCGCGCGCGCGCTTCTCGGCCTGCTCCTTCCGGAGCGCCTCGTACCCGACCATCTCCATCGCCTTGCGCAGCGCCGCCGGATAATTGCCGCTGTCGTACTCCCAGCCGAGCGCCGACTTCCAGGGGAACTTCTCGGGCGGGATGAAGTTCTTCAGCCGCAGCTCCGCCGGATCCATCTTCAGCTCCTGCGCGAGCACGTCGGTGACCCGCTCGATGCAGTGCACGGCCTCGGTGACGCGGAAGGAGCAGCGGTACGCGATTCCGCCGGGCGGCTTGTTCGTGTAGACGCCGTCGACCTCGGCGAAGGCGTGCTTCAGCGCGTACGATCCGGTGCAGATGGAGAACAGGCCGGCGGGGAACTTCGACGGGTTCGCCGCCGCGTCGGTGTACCCGTGGTCGGCGAGGGTCTTGATCCGCAGCGCCGTCATGGTGCCGTCCTTCTTCGCCGCCAGCTCCGCGTGGATGTGGTAGTCGCGGGCGAACGAATCGGCCTGGAGGTTCTCCATCCGGTCCTCCACCCACTTCACCGGTTTGCCGATGACGACGGAGGCGGCCACCGCGATCACGTAGCCGGGATAGACCGGCACCTTGCCGCCGAATCCCCCGCCGATGTCGGGGGAGATGATCCTGATCTTCTCTTCCGAGAGCCCGACGTGACCAGCGACCAGCGCGAACACCGTGCGCACGGCGTGCGGCGCCTGCGTGGTCATGTAGACGGTCAGCTTGCCGGTGACGCGATCGAAGTCGGCGACGCAGCCGCAGGTCTCGATGGAAGCGACATGGATGCGCGGGATGTACATGTCCTGCGCCACCACCACGTCCGCCTCCGCGAACGCCTTGTCCGTCGCGGCGCGATCCCCTGCCTGCCAGTGGAAGATGCGGTTGTCCTTCTTGTCCTTCTTGTCGGTGCGCAAGACCGGCGCGCCCGGATCGAGCGCCTTGACCGGATCGACCACGACCGGCAAAGGCTCGTAATCGACTTCGACCGCCTCCACCCCATCCGCCGCGATGTATCGATCGGTGGCGATCACGGCGGCGACCTCCTGCGCCTGGTACATCACCTTCTCGGTCGGAAGCACCATCTGCGTGTCCGACATGAGGGTCGGCATCCAGTGCAGGTTGTACTTGGCCAGCGTCTCCCCGGTGATCACCGCCAGCACGCCGGGGATCTTCAACGCCTTGCTCGCGTCGATCGACTTGATCTTCGCGTGCGCGAAGGGGCTGCGCACGATGTCCATGTGCAGCATCCCGGGCAGCTGGATGTCGTCGACGTAGTTGCCCTTGCCGCGGATGAAGCGCGGGTCCTCCTTGCGCTTCATCGAGTGACCCATGCCGCACACTTCCGGGCTCGTCCGTGGCTCGCTCATGGGATCCTCCTATTGCTGCCGCAGCCGCTCGGCTGCCGACTGGATGGCCTTGACGATGTTCGAGTAGCCGGTGCAGCGGCAGAGGTTGCCGCTGATCGCTTCGCGGATCTGCGCCTCGGAGGGATTCTTGTCGCGGGCGAGCAGGGCGCAGCCCGTCAGCATCATTCCCGGGGTGCAGTAGCCGCATTGCAGCCCGTGCTTCTCCCAGAACGCTTCCTGGACGGGGTGCAGCTTGCCGTTCTGCTCCAGGCCTTCCACCGTGGTGATCTCCGAGCCCTCGGCCTGGACCGCGAGGACGGTGCAGGACTTCACCGGCTCGCCATCGAGCAGCACCGTGCAAGCGCCGCAGTGGGTGGTGTCGCAGCCGATGTGCGTGCCGGTCAGGCGCAGGTTCTCGCGGAGCAGGTGGACGAGAAGCAGTCGCGACTCGACCTGCACGCGGTGCGAAGCGCCGTTGACGGTCAGTTGGAAGTCATGCGTGGACATGGCTATCGACCTCCCGCGCGCTCGACGGCCTTCTTCAGCGCGCGCGCCGCGAGCACCCGCGCCATCTCGCGCTTGTATTCGACGGTCCCGCGCCGATCGGCAGTGGGGGCCGCAGCCTCCGCGGCCCGCCGCGCCGCCTCGGCGATGCCGGCGTCGTTGGCCCTCTTTCCCATCAGGACGCCCTCGGCGGCCGCGGCGCGGGCGGGGACCGGAGCGGCGTTGGTGAGGGCGAGGCCAACCTGCGCGAAATTGCCGGCGCCGTCGAGCGTGACCTGCGCCGCCGCCGCCGCAGTCGCGTAGTCGCCGACCTTGCGCTCCAGCTTCATGTACGCGCCGCCGGACCGATCCGGCGGAACCGGGATGCGGATCTCGGTCAGGATCTCGTCCGCCGCCAGCGCCGTCGCGAACAGCCCGGTGAAGAAGCGATCGATCGGGATCGTCCGTTCCCCGTCCGGCCCCTGGGCCACCACGATCGCGCGCAGCGCGAGCATCGTCGCCGGGTGGTCGTTGGCGGGATCGCCGTGTGCGAGGTTTCCGCCGACGGTCGCGCGGTTGCGGACGAGGGGATCGGCGATGACGCGCGCGGTGTCGAGCAGGATGGGGAAGCGCGTCCGCACGATCTCCGACCGCTCCAGCGCGGCCTCGCGGGTGCGCCCGCCGATGCGCAAGTAGCCGCCTTCTTCGCGCACGTACTCCAGACCGGGAATCCGTCCGATGTCGACGAGGTGCTCCGCCGTCCCCAGCCGCAGCTTGAGCAGCGGGAGCAGGCTCTGCCCTCCGGAGATCACCTTCGCCGAGTCGCCGAATCGCGAGAGCAAGGCGATCGCCTCGGCCACCGAGGCCGGTGCGTGGTAGTCGAACACAGCCGGGATCATGTCTCCCTCCTTCGGGGTTCAGCGCAGCAGCACGTAGAGCAGGCCTGCGATGAGCGCGATCGCCACCCAGAACACCGGCGACCGCACGGCGGCGCGGGCGCCGAGGGCGCCGACGTCGAGCGCTTCCGCCTTTGCCGGCGGAGCAGGTGCGGTCGTGGCTGCGGGCTGTGCCCCGGTGGGTTGCGGCGCTGCTTCCAACTCGGCGCGCACGCGCTGCGTGAACACCTGGAAGATCTGATCGCCCACGTCCTGCACCATCCCGCGGCCCATCTGCGCGAGGATCCCGGTGATGTTCACGCGCGAGGTGGTGGTGACCTCGGTCTCCGAGGGCCCCTTCGTCGCCAGGATGCTCGTCAACTTCAGATCCGCTCCGCCGCGGCCGCGGACGTCCTGGCCGCTGGCGAGGATCTCCGCGGTCCGGGCCGCGGCGTCGAGCTTCTCGAACGCCACCTTCCCCTTGTAGCTGGAGGAGACGGGCCCCACCTTCACGGTCATCGTGCCCTGCCACGTCTTCTCGTCGATCTTCCCGGTGATCGCGGCGCCGGGGAGGCAGCGGGCGACCTTTTCCGGATCGGTGAGGAAGCTCCACACCTGCTCGGGGGAAGACCGGACCACGAACGTCTTGACGATCTCGAACGCCATGTTCTGGCCTCAGGCGGCGAGGAAACGGACTGGATCGGAGAGGAACTTCTCGCGGCAGCGCGGATTGCAGAAGAAGAATTCGTGGCCCGCGTGCGTCGCGCGGTGGCGCGCCGTCGCCACCTCGACGGTCATTCCACACACTGGATCGGTCGCGGACGCGGGCACATCCACCGGTGCGGATCGAGGTTGCGCGCGGCGATGCTCGACGATCTCGGCGAGGATGCTCAGCGCGACCTCCTCGGGCAGGCGCGCGCCGATGTCCAGGCCGGCGGGATTGTGCACCTGGTCGAGCGCCTCGCGCGGGATCCCGCGCTCGAGCAACGCCTCGCACATCTCCGCGAACCGCTTGCGGCTCGCGACCACCGCGATGTACGGGCAGCGCGCAGCGATGGCCGCCGCCAGGGACTGCTCGTCGTTCTCGCCCATGGTCGCAATGACCGCGAATACCGGCGCCTGCGCGGTGCCCGGCGCCGGCGCGCGCTCGACGCCGTAACCCATCACTTCGGAGAGCCGCGCGAGGGCGCGGGCGCAGGGCGATTCGCCCAGGATCCACAGCTGCGGAGGCGGCAGCATCGGCTCCAGATAGATTTCAACGCTGCCTCCGCTGTGGCACGTCATCGGCAGCGCGGTGACGCCGGGTCGCTCCTGCGACTTCGGGTCCGGTGACAGCGACACCAGCCGGGGCTTTCCGTCGGCGAGAGCGAGCCGCGCCTCGCGCCTGACGGTCGGCTGCGTGCAGTTGCCTCCCAGCCACCCGTGGTAGGCCCCGTCGGCGGTGATGATGGCCATGTCACCCGCGTGCGCCGAGCTGTACTGCTCCCGCCGCACCACCATCGCCAGCACGAACGGCTCTCGCCTGCGCGCGAGATCCGCGGCCAGCTGGAGCAGCTCCGCGCGCATCAGGCCGCCTCCAGCCGCGAGCGCACCCGCTCGAGGTCGGCGGGCTCGTCGAGATCGGTGAGCGCCTCGGCGGGCCAGTCGAGCTCGATCGCTTCCGCCCTGTGCTGCTTCACCACCTGCTTGCCGCACGCGTCGGCATCCAGGGCGCGCAGCTCGGCGAACACGGCGCGCGCATAGAGGATGGGAGGCGCCACTATGCCGCCGTACGTCGAGATCGCCAGCGGTGCGGGAGAGCCCCGGAACGCTTCCACGAGCGCGCGCACCATCCGCGCATCGACGAGCGGCATGTCGCCCAGCAGCACGACCGCTGCGTCGGTGTTTTCCGGCAGCGCGCGGATGCCCGCGCGCAGGGAAGTGTTCATTCCGCGGGCGTACTCCGCGTTCAGCACCGCGGTGCAGGAGAGGCCGCGCAGCTCCGCCCGCACGCGCTCGCTCTCGTGGCCGACGACGACGAGCACGGGATCGAGCCGCGCCGAGAGTGCCGTCTCCACTGCGCGCTGCACGAGCGTCCGCCCGCCCACCTCGATCAGCATCTTGTTCTCGCCCATGCGGCTCGAGAGGCCGGCGGCGAGCACCACGCCGGCGACGCGCTCACCCGGCATGGATTCCTCCCGCGCGTGCGCGCAGGTGCGTGGGTTCCCGTCGGGCGTTCACCGCCAGCAGCTCCGCGACGATGCTGACCGCCACCTGCTCGGGGCCGTCCGCGCCGATGTCGAGTCCGACGGGGGCGAACAACTCCACGCCGTCCCATTTGAGCGCGCGCAGGACGAGCTCCCTGCGCGATCGCGGTCCGAGCAAGCCCAGGTACGCCAGCGGCTGCCCCGACAGGGAGCGCAACCAGTCCCGGTCGTGCTCGAGCGAATGCGTCTGCACCACCGCGAAGTTCTTTCGCGAGATGCCGAGCGGGAGCCCGGCGACTCCTTCGGAAGGACGCCGCAGCGAAAGGCGCAACGGCGGGGGAAAGCGCTCCGCGGTCAGGTAGGCCGGCCGGTGATCGACGACGGTGATCTCGAAACCCGCCGCAGCGGCGAGCGCCGCGAGCGGGCGCGCGTCGTCTCCCGCGCCGAAGATGAGCAGCCGCGGAGGCGGGCGGAGCACATCGACGAACGCTGCGTGGCCGGCCTCGACCACGTCGGCGCCGCCGTCGCCTTCCAGCAGGGGCCCGGCGCGCTCCGAGAGCTCGCGATCGACGTCCGGCGCTCCGGAGCTGCCGGCGAGCTCCCCGCGCGCGAAGACCAGCGTCTTCCCCTCGGACCGGCCGTGCAGGAACGTGATGGCGGCGAACGGGACGCCCGCGGCCAGCAGTTCGCGCATCTGCTTTCCCGGGCCGTCCATGAAGCCCCCGTCGATGCGCTGGAGGTAGACGTCCACGGCGCCTTCGCATCCGAGCCCAAGGCCCCAGAGCGTCTCTTCGTCGGAACCGGTGTCGTAATGCAGCATGCGGTTTTCCGCGCCGCCCAGGATCCGAAGAGCGTGCGCGCGAACGTCCGACTCCAGGCAGCCGCCGCTGACCCCGCCTTGCGTGATTCCGTCTTCCTCGATGAGGAGCTTGGCTCCTGGGCGCCGGTAGGCGGAGCCCGAGATGCGGATGACCGTGGCCAGGACGGCGCGACTTCCTCGTGCAGCCAGCTCCGAGAGCCGGTCGAGGATTGCCGCGGTCTCGGCCCAATGCTTCACGGGGAATCCTCCGAGGGGGTGGGGATTCTAACCGCCGGAGAGCAGCGATCCAACCCAACCGGGACGTTTGACGCATCGGCCGCACGCATGCTTTGACTGCGCCTCTCGATAGGGGTGAGCTCCTGGATCGAATCCTACAGCTCCTCGAGCAGCTCGATCGCGAAGCGTACGTGGCCGACCCGGCCATCGCGACCTCGCTGCATCTCGCGCTCGAGCTGCACAAGCCGCTCTTGATCGAGGGCCATGCGGGTGTGGGGAAGACCGAGATCGCCAAGGTGCTCGCCCGCCTGCTCGGGACCGACCTGATCAGACTGCAGTGCTACGAAGGGCTGGACGCCTCCACCGCGCTCTACGAGTGGAACTACGCGCGCCAGCTCCTGCACATCCGGTTGCAGGAAAGCGACGGCCACGCTCCGGCCGATGCGGAAGCGAAGATCTTCAGCGAGCCGTTCCTGCTCAAGCGCCCGCTGCTCCAGGCCATCGCGCACGAGGGGCGGCCGCCGGTGCTGCTGGTAGACGAGATCGACCGGAGCGACGAGGAGTTCGAGGCCTTCCTGCTGGAAGTGCTCTCCGACTTCCAGGTGACGGTGCCGGAGCTCGGCACCATCCGCGCGCGCGAGCGGCCCCACGTGATCCTCACCTCGAATCGGTCGCGCGAGCTCTCGGATGCCCTGCGCCGCCGGTGCCTGTACCTCTTCATCGATCACCCGCCGTTCGAGAAGGAGCTGACCATCGTGCGGCGGAAGGTCCCCGGCGCGAGCGAGGACCTGGCCGCGCAGATCGTCGCGCTGGTGCAGAGCTTGCGGCGGGCGAAGCTCGCCAAGGTGCCGGGAGTCGCCGAGACGCTGGACTGGGCGGAGGCGCTGGTGGTGCTGCACGCGGCGCATCTGACGCCCGAGCTGGTCGGCGAGACGCTCGGGTGCCTGGTGAAGGACGAAGCGGATCTGCGCAAGGTGCGCGCGGACATCGAGGCCGGCCGGCTGCCGCTGGGCGCCGCATGACCGCCGATCTGGTGCGGCGGACGCTCGCTCTTTGCCGCGACTTGCGCGGCCGCGGAATGACGGTGACCACGGCGCACGCGATCGACGCCATCCGGGCGCTGCGCTGCGTGGGCATGGAGTCGCGCGAGCGCGTCTATCTCGCGCTGCGCTGCGTGCTGGTGGCCCGTCCCGAGGAGATGGAGATCTTCGACGACGCGTTCGCCGTCGCCTTCTCGCCGCCCCCGGGCGCTGTGGAGGGTTCGGTCCGG
>Ga0209805_1002582_pt1 | contig 10535 bp, 6 predicted proteins | sample GraSoiAngelo_148_FD_185905 | JGI IMG/M metagenome (GOLD analysis project Ga0209805, IMG submission 185905) | Grasslands soil microbial communities from the Angelo Coastal Reserve, California, USA - 14_1009_09_20cm (SPAdes) (version 2) | ecosystem: Environmental > Terrestrial > Soil > Grasslands ... | reverse complement strand
CTCGACGGAAAGCGGGAAGAGCTGCTGTCATTCGGTGAGGGATTCGGCATGCTTGGCCAAGCGAGGCTCGATGTCGAGGATCGTCTGGCCAATTGCGGCAATGCCCTGGGCATGCAGCTCTTGATAATGGCCTTGGGAAAGACGAGGCCCGTCTGCCAGTAGTCTGCGCGGTCCAGCACAATAAGGGCGCGGCACGCCCGATGCTCCCGAGCAGCGCGCTGTTGCCACGTTTCGCGCGGTGGCCGTTCTTTGTTATCTCGTTCGTTTCAGCCTCGACATGGCCAAAGAGCGAACGGGCCATCCCCACAGTACCGTTGTCGCCAAGCCGGGGCCGCCATGTCGGCAAGGTACAGCGCTAGGGCCGCTTCGATGCGTACCTGCTTTGCTTCCTTTTTGGCTTGGAGCTGGGCGAGCTTCTTCAGGCGAGGGTCCCACGAATCACGCAATTCCTGCTCTGCCTGTTCTGCCCGCGCCCATGAGCGCGTTTTGGCCGAGACCCGCCTATTCGCCTTCTTGTCGCCTTCGTAGATCAGCAGCGGCTTGGCGCACTGACACCTGGGGCCTGCGGTCCCCTTGTCTTTATCCTTGCATTTTGCTGCATGGCGCACGATCACTTTGACCGTGCGCGTGATCTCGCTGGTGATGGTGGTCCTGAATGCTGTCCCCCGTGACCCCATCACACTGCTTATGCCAAAACTATGCCAAAGACACCTTCGTATTTTGTATCTTGTTGAAAAACAATAAGATATTTGCGCATATTTCAGTAGATGTCGTATTGCTCCCAGTGGAGGGTAGCATCGGACTGGATGATGACGTGTTTGTGCGAGTTTTGCTCGAGTTCGTCGATGAGCATGGACTCGCGCGTCTTGAGCGCTTTGGCAATTTCCGGATGCACGCGAAGCGTAATGCCGGGGCTCTCGGGATCGGCGGCGGCCATCTTGCGCGCCTCGGCCTGGATTTCGTAGCACAGCGTAGGCGTGGATTTCACCATGCCGGAGCCGGTGCAGTACGGGCAAGGCTGGCAGAGCACGCGTTCGAGCGCCTGCTTGGTGCGCTTGCGGGTGATGCAAACGAGACCGAATTCGTTGAAGGAAAGTGCTTTCGAAGGCGCCTTGTCCTGCTCCAGGGCCTGCTGCAAGGCCTGCAGGACTTTTTCGCGGTTGCGGCGCTCTTCCATGTCGATGAAGTCCACGACGATGATGCCGCCGAGATCGCGGAGGCGAATCTGACGGACGATTTCCTTGACGGCTTCGAGGTTGGTCTTGACGATGGTGTCCTCAAGGCGCGTGGAGCCCTTGCCAACGAACTTGCCAGTGTTGACGTCGATGGCCACGAGCGCCTCGGTGTGGTTGATGACGATATAGCCGCCGGACTTGAGCCACACTTTGGCGCGCAGAGCCTTGTCGAGTTCGTGCTGGATGCCGAACTCTTCGAAGATGGGCGTTTCCTTAGTGTAGAGCTTGACCTTGCTGACGAGCTTGGGCTGGAAACGGTTCACGAAATCGATGACTTTGCCGTATTCCTCTTCGCTATCGATCCACATGGCCGTGAAGTCGTCGCTGACGTAATCGCGCAGCATGCGTTCGACGAGGTCGAGGTCGCGGTGGAGCAGGGCCGGAGCTTTGCGCTCCTCGCTGCGCTGCTTGATTTCCATCCAGGTTTTGCCGAGGAAGTCGATGTCCGCGCGAATTTCGTCGTCGGTAGCGTTTCCGGCGGCGGTTCGAACGATGAAGCCGCCAGGGTAATTGGCGCTGGCTTCGCTCACAAGGCGGCGGAGGCGCGCCCGATTTTCCGCGGAAACAATTTTGCGCGACACGCCGGTGTGATGAACCGTAGGCATGTAAACCAGGAAGCGGCCGGGCAGAGCGACGTGACTGGTAATGCGAGCGCCCTTTTTGCCGAGCGGCTCCTTGGCGATCTGGATGACGATTTCCTCGCCGGGCTTCAGCATTTCGGAAATAAGTTGCGTGCGGCGCGGGGCGGAATGGCCGCGGTCATGACGGCCGCCTGGCCCCCGGCGTTCGAATCGCTGGCGGCCGTGATCGCCGCCATGGCGGTCAGGACGCCCACGATCGCGGCGGAAAGGCCGCTGGAAGCGAGAACGCGGGTTGCCGCCGATGCGCGCGGAGTCGCGCGGGTAATCTTCGCGAGACCCCGACGGACCACGGCTGGTGTGGGGAGCGCGCGTCTCACCGGGAAGAAGCAATTCGGGTTCCTCTGAAACGGCAGCTTTGGCGATGATATCACCGGAGGAGGCCATCACTTCGGTTTCGGAGTGACCGCTTTCGACTTCGAGGGACTCTTCGGAAGACTGCACTTCGGGGGAACGCTCTTCCTTTTCCGACTCGGTGTGATCGAGCTCGGCCGTTTGTTCTTCTTCATGGAGTCCAATGTGCTCGCCCAGGGAAACGAGGTGTTCGGCGCTTTCATGAGCGACATCCGCGGCGAATTCGGCGCGATCGGCGGCGCGGTGGGCTTCAACCTCGGCGACATCTTCGGGACTGAGACCGGAAGAACTTTCCCCCTGAATTTCTTCCGCGGCCTCGGCCTCTTCTTCCGCCTCTTCTTCGAAAACGGCGCCGCCAACGACGGCGTCGGCTTCCGCCTCGGCCGTGGCTTCTTCGTGCTTTGCTTCGACCAGGTCCGCAGACAAGGCGGCGACTTGATCGTCGTTCAGATCCACATCATTGCGCGCCGGCTCGCATTCCCGTGCTGTTGGCGCGTTGGAGGATTCCGTTTCGGCCGGGGTTGCTTCGCCAGCGGGTTCGGCTCCCGCTTCGGCCAGGAGCCAGCTTGGCAAGCCGCCGGAAAAGCGGCGAGACACCCCAGGTGAGCCGGCGGCGGCGGGAAGAGTGTTTGCGGGGCGCGGGGCTTCTTCGCTAATGGCCGACTCGCTGCGGAATTCCTGGTCGGCCGAAGGCGCGGCTGCCGGAGCTACAGCCCTGTCGCGGTATTTAGCGAGCGATTCGCCGGGAAGAAGAGTCGTTTCCTCGGAGACCTCAGCGGACGACGAGCCGGAACTGTGCGGACCTTCCTGGCGGCGATGGTCATAGTTGCGCTGCTGGCCGCCCCGATTTTCGTAGCCGCGGAATTCGCCGCCCTGCGGCGAAGCATACTTAGAAGGAGGAAGATTTCGTCCACCCGGGCCGCCCTGCTGGCGCCCGCCGCGATGGCGGCCACCACGGCGTCCCCAGCGCCCTCGGCCGCGATCGCCGCCGCGGCCATAGTTCTGGCCTTGGCGATCGTTGCGATCGTTCCCGGAGCGACGATAGTTCTGCGTGGGGTTGAAGCGCGGCGAGAAGCCCTGAGGCGCCGAAGCGTTAGACTCCGGCTGGCGCTCTTCTCCGGATTCTAGGGGCCCGGATTCTACTGGCGACGTGTCGGCGGCCGAAGCTTGCTTGCTTCTGGGCCCCCTGGATTGCGAAGCTTCCGCGCTGGCGAGAGTAGGTGCTTCCTCCGGTGAAACGGCTTGCTGCTCGGCGGCAGGCTGTGAATGAGATTCCTCAGCGTGCGGTTCTTCGTGCCGTTCGCCAGCGCGAGCCAGGGACTCGCCCGGAAGCAACTCGACGCTCGAGCCATTGCCCGCGGGAATCGCGGCCGCAGGGGCATGATGATCATGCGGCTCGTAGTCCTCGAGGTTTTCGAAAACGTCGCTAACGTAGAGAAACGCATCGCCATCCAGGCCGATGTCCACGAAAGCGGACTGCATGCCGGGGAGGACGCGTGTGACTTTTCCTTTGTAGATGCTGCCGACCAGGGCGAATTCTTTTTCCCGCTCGATGTAAATTTCGACTAGCTGACCTTCTTCCAAAATCGCGACCCGCCGTTCGTGGGAGGACGCGGAGATAACCAATTCTTTTGACATGAAAACTCCTTGAAAGTGGCGCCGGCATGGCCGGAGTCCACCGCAGGACGCATCGCCGCAAGCTTCTGCCCGTCGCGGGCCCAGAGATGAAAAGGGACAGGTGCTGGGCACACGGATGGGAAGATGGCTCGGTGTTCGAAGCCAGAGGGAAAAGATGTCTTCACTCTGTCGAGGTTAATCCGTTGCCAATAACTGGCTGGGCGAACGGCGGACGATGCTGTCCTCACTCTAGAAATCCTTCTTTACGCGTGACCCCGGCCTACGGGGCCAACCATTCCAATTACTTCTAACTTCCTAACTTCCAATGACTTGTCTACTTCCAATTTGCTACTTCCGGCGCATTCCGACGGAGTGGAATGCCGCACGGAACTGGCGTCCGGTCAGTTAACGAAGCGGCGAAGCCGCACATTCATCACCAGACCAATCGCCAGGAAAACAAACAGCGTGGCGGAGCCCCCGTAGCTCATCAAGGGCAACGGAATGCCGGTGACGGGCATGGCGCCAATCACCATCGCCACGTTGACTAACACATGGAAACCGAGCGCTGCTGCTACGCCCATGACAAGAAACATTCCCGCGCGATCTTTCGCGCGTTGAGCATTCTGCACTAAACGGAGCAGAAGCGCCATATACAACCCGAGAGCCAGAAGCACGCCCTTGAAACCCTGTTCTTCCGCCCAGGCCGACATAATGAAGTCCGAATAGCGGACCGGGATGTAGCCCAGTTGATTCTGCGTGCCATTGCCGAATCCTTTGCCCCAGAAACCGCCGGACCCCACGGCAATCTTGGACTGCAAAAGCTGATAGCCGGAACCCTTGGCATCTTCTTCCGGGTGCAGGAAAGACGTGATTCTCTCCCGCTGGTACGGTTTGAGGATGCGCCTGCTTACGGGAGGGTAAAAGACCGCCCCGACCAGGAAAATTCCCGCTAAGGAAAAGACCGCTCCGTGTTGCCACTTCAAGCCCGCCAAAAACGCGCCAACTGCCACCATGGGCATCAGCACGAGGGCCGTGCCTAGATCCGGCTGTTTCAGGATCAAGACCAGCGGAACTCCTACTATTAATCCTGCCTTGATAAGGTCCCGAAGATCAAGCTCATCCGTGCGCACTTCCGCAAAGAAGCGCGCCAACACAATGATTATAACCAATTTGACCAATTCTGACACCTGGATGAGTTCGCCGATGGCCGGGAGCTGGATCCAGCGCTTGGCGCCGAAATGGGTGTGCCCGATGAGAAGCACGGCCAAGAGAGCTGCGAGGCTCAGCAGATACAGAATGAGAGCCTGTTCCAGAATCAGGTGATAGTCCACGCGCGAGAGGGCGAACATCAAAACGAGGCCCACGGCGAGCCAGCGCACTTGCTTCCAATGCATGCCTGCGAGCGAGCTGCCGTGGGTGGCAGAATAAATCTCAATCACGCCAAGGGCGCAGATGGTGGCGAGGATGGCGAGCAGCCACCAGTCGTAGTCGCGCGTGCCGGGCGCGTCTTTCATGAAAAAAGTCCACCGTTGACAGCTGACAGTCGACAGTCAGAAGAAAAGATCGATGAGGGAGCAGCCAATTGAGGCGTGGTTTGGCGAATTGTGCGTCGGCGGGTCATGAATTTGCTCAACGCTCCCGCCCCGAGACCGTCCGAGCCACCGCGGCAGAGGCAGTGTCATCGGCCTTGAGAGCTACGCGGGGCACGGGCACTCCTGCCTGAGCGGGTTTTTGGGGCTGAGGCTCCAGTGATTCAGGGGGTCTTGTTTGGGCGGTGTACTGCCCGGGGGTTTTCTTGTTCTTCTTGTCGTAGTAGGCCTTGATGATGTCGCGTACCACGGGACCGGCAGCCTCCCCACCGTGCTTTCCGCTTTCCTGCACCAGCACGGACACTACGATCTCCGGATTGCGTCGCGGCGCATAGCCGACAAACCACGCATTGTCTTCGAATTTTTTCTGCTTGCCGATGCGCGCGCGGGTATCGTAACCAATCACCTGAGCCGTGCCGGACTTGCCACTGAACTCGATCCCGGTGAGCCTCAATTGACCGCCGGTACCCCCGGGTTCGTTGACGACGCCATACATGGCGTCGGTAATCTCCTCGATGGTGTGCTCGGAGATGGGGAAGCGTTCTTCCTTCACATTGGGAGCATCCTTAAGCATGTGCGGCTGCATGAAGACGCCGCCCGAGGCAATGCCGCCGATCATGCGCGCCAGCTGCAAAGGAGTGGTGGTGACGGCGCCTTGACCCGTAGCCACGGAAATCACTTCGCCTTGATACCACTTGCGGTGCAAGACACGCCCAACCCACTGCGGAGATGGCATCAGGCCGGCTTCCTCGGAAGGAAGATCGATGCCGCTCTTGTGCCCGATGCCGAAGTGGCTGGCATAGTAGGCCAGACGGTCGATTCCCAGGCGCAGGCCGACATTGTAGAAAAAGACGTCACAGGATTTCAGGATGGCCTCATGAAGGTGGGTGGCGCCATGAGACTTTGGTCCGGTCTTGGCGTAAAAAACCCAGCAGTGATACTGCCGGCCGAAGAAGTTGGCGTAGCCCGGACAAAACGTCCTAAAGCTTTCCGCGGGAACGTGGTCTTCCAGCATCGCCGTGGCCGTCACAATCTTGAAAACGGAACCTGGCGCCAGTTGGGCCTGAATGGCGCGATTCAGCAGGGGCTTGTGGGGATCTTCGTTTAGTTTTTTCCACTCATCCGCAGAGACGCGCACAGCGAAGTCGTTGGGGTCCAGCGCAGGGTGACTGGCCATGGCCAAAACCTCGCCGTTGCGGGGATCGAGCGCAACAACGGCGCCGGGGCGGTCGCCGAGAGATTGCTCGGCGACCTGCTGTAAGTCGTAGTCAATGCTGAGCTGAATCTGCTTGCCGGGAATGGCTTCCTGCGTGGGTAGGTGTCCCACTTCCTTGCCGACGCTGTTCACAATGACGCGGCGCTTGCCGTCGGTGCCTTGCAGCGAATCGTTGTACTGAAGCTCGAGGCCGAATTTTCCGGCAAAGTCGCCTGGCCGGAGCTTGCCATTGCTCGCTTCGATTTGCTGTTCGCTGACTTCACCGACGTAACCCACGGCGTGTGAGAGAAAGCCCCCGGGGAGATAGCGGCGCCGCGAAACGGGAATCATTTCCAGGACTGGGATGTCGGATTTGTGCGATTCGATAAATGCAATGTCCGCGGGCGAAGCGTCCGACTTGATAATGATGGGCTGGAATTTGGCAAGACTCTTCGTGCTGTTCAGCTGGTCCTGCAGATCCACCAGCGGAATGCCGAGACCCTCGGAAATGGCGGCGAGATGTTTTTCGACCAGGGTCATGTCTTCGCGGAGCAGGAGGACGCTGAAGGAGGGCCGGTTGTCAACCAGGACGCGGCCGTCGCGGTCGAGCATGCGGCCACGGGGAGCGATGACTGGAATTTCGCGGACGCGGTTGCGCTCGGCGAGAGTGGCGTACTTATCGGAATCGATGACCTGGAGTTTCCAGAAGCCCAGCAACAACACGCCGATCATGCCTACGATGACGTAGGAGGCTATGGCGAGCCGCGCCTGCGGCAAACGATTGTCGTTCCCAAACCAGTAAGACACCGAAAACCCCGCGCGCGAGGAGTCTCTGTAGGACCCCAGTTTCGTCCAGTTGCGCCGGACGGAACTCGCGTCGCAAAAAATCTACAGCGTGGGTTTCGAGTTTGGTCCCGGTAAAAACCGGGATCAGGCTCAAATTGTCCGTCGAAAATTTCCTCGAACCTGCGGCAGGCAGGTCTGGGCAACGAAAAAATCTTCGGGAGCTCCCGAATGACGCCGGACTGAAGCTGCACAAAAAGCAGCAAAGTCAACTTCAAACCTACCACCGGAGCGGAGGGGCCGCAAGCCGTCCGCGAGGACAGGTTCCAGGCTAACATCCGGTTTTTGGGGGGAGCGTTTCCTGCACAACGAGTTGCTCCCCTGGCAGAGGTCACGCTATGGTAGGAAATTCTGTTATGCGCGGCGAACCCAATCTAGGAAAGCCGATGCGGCTGGCGCTGATTGGCATGTCCGGCACGGGGAAGACCTTCTGGACCAAGAAGTTAGCGGAGAAGGGGACGCCGGCCGTCTTTTGCGATGACCGAATCGAGCGGAGACTTGCGCCTAAGCTGGGGCCGGGCGGATATTCGGGCATCAACGGCGTGGCGGCGTGGATGGGCTGGCCCACCAGCCCGGCGTACGCGGAGCGAGAAGCCGCGTATCTGGCGGAAGAGATTCACACGCTCGATGAGGTTTTGCGGGAACTCGAGAAGAAGCCGGAGGCTTCGCTTGTTCTGGACACGACCGGCAGCGTGATTTATGCGGGAAATCACTTATTGATGCGCCTGCGGCGGCAGATGACGATTGTGTATCTGGCGGCGACCGCTGGCGAACGGCAACTGCTGATTGAAAGATATTTGAACGATCCGAAGCCGGTGCTGTGGCGCGGCGCATTTCAGCCGAAGAGCGGAGAAACACCCCGGGAAACGGTGGCGCGGTGTTATCCGGCGCTGATCGAGGCAAGGCGTAGGAGCTACGAAGCGCTGGCGCACTGCACGGTGAGCGTTGGCGAATTGCGAGCAACTTCCGACGCTGAGAAGTTCCTGGAGCGAGTACGCCGGCAGATGAAATGAAAGCAAGGATCAACGGACGGAGATCAGAGAACGGAGATTGCAGGTCAGGAAGACAAACGCGGGTTCACTGCTTTCTGGCCTGCGATCTCTGACCAGGCAAAATGAGATACCGAAGCACATCGCGCAAGGCGCCGCTCACCTCCTTGCGAGGAGCAGTGCTGCGCGGGTTGGCGCCGGACGGCGGGTTGTACATGCCGGCGGAGATTGCGCGGCATTCCGCGGAGGAACTGGAAGAATTTCGGAAGCTGCCGTTCACCGAAGTTTGTTTTCGCGCGGTGAAACCGTTCGCCACGCCGGACGTGCCGGAAGAAGTGCTGTGGCAAATCGTGAGCGAGGCCATCAATTTTCCCGTGAAGCTGGTTTCGCTTTCGCCGGGACTGCACATCCTAGAGCTGTTTCACGGGCCAACGCTGGCGTTCAAGGATTTTGGCGCGCGATTCATGGCGCGGCTGATGGGCTATTTCGTGCGCGGGGAATCGCGGCCGCTCACGGTGCTTGTGGCGACTTCGGGAGACACGGGAAGCGCGGTTGCGCACGGATTTCTGGGCGTGCCGGGAATTCGCGTGGTGATTCTGTATCCTTCGAAGCGCATCAGCGAGGCGCAGGAAAAGCAGTTTACCACGCTCGGCGAGAACATCACGGCGCTCGAAGTGGGGGGCACGTTCGACGATTGCCAGCGGCTGGTGAAGCAGGCGTTTTCCGATGCGCAGCTGAACAAGACGGCGTTTCTGACTTCGGCCAATTCCATCAACATCGGGCGGCTGCTGCCGCAGATGTTTTATCACGTGGCGGCGTACCGGCAATTGCCGGTGGCGTCGGTGCCGCTGATCGTGTCGGTGCCGAGCGGGAATTTTGGGAATTTGACGGCGGGAATTTTTGCCAAGCGCATCGGCCTGCCGGTGGCGAAATTTATTGCCGGCACCAACGTCAACGACGTGGTGCCGCAATATTTGCGCAGCGGGCAGTTTTGCCCGCGTCCGGCGACGGCCACCTATTCGAACGCCATGGACGTGGGCAATCCGAATAATTTTCCGCGGCTGCTGGACTTGTGCCGGGGACGGCTTGAGTACGTGCAGAAGGAAATCTGGGGCCACGCGGCGACGGATGAAGAAACGCTGTGCGAAATGAGAAAGGTTCACGAACGTTTCGGGTACCTTGCCGACCCGCATACAGCCGTCGGCGTGTATTGCTGGGAGGCCTACAAACTGGAGCACGCCGAGCCCGCGCAAGGATTGGTGTTGGCGACGGCGCATCCGGCGAAATTCGCTGATGTGGTCAGGAAAGCGATTGGAAGCGCACCACCGCTGCCCGATCGACTCGCCGCGTACTTAAAGCGCGACAAATTGTCGCTGCCGATTTCGAGTTCCTACGATGATTTCAAGCAATTCCTGCTGGCGCACTAATTTCTTCACGACGGGCGGCGGAGGCGGTCGAGGGGGACGAAGAGGAAGACGGCGGCGAGACCGTTGAGGAGCGCCGCGCCGAACAGATGCAGATTGAACCAGGGTTCCGGCTGCGCGAGCAGGATGCGCCGCGTCATAGCGACTATACCTTGATGAATAATGAAAAATCCCGCGGTGAGCGCAAACCGCGCGGCAGGATGTTCGGTGTCTAAACGCGCGCCAATCGAAGAGGCAAGATAGCCGATCACGGTTTTCGCGATTCCGAAGAGGCCAAGCGGAACGGTGGGTCCGCTGAGACTGTCCTGAGACAAGCCGATAAGCGCTCCGAGGATTAGCCCCGTGGAAGGGTTGCGCCGGCTGAGGCCAAAATAAATGGTAACGAGCAAAGGCAAATCGAGGAGAGCCACTCTGGTGAAATGTAGAGGAAGCCAGGCCTGAATTATCAGCGCCAGCAGCGCACTGATGAGGATGGCGCCCGAGCGGAATTTATGCACCTCGATGTGAGACTCGCCGATGCGCAGGTCAAATGCGCTGTTCATGGATTGGCCACCGGTGGAGGATTCGAAGCCGCAGCGGTGGCAGGCTTCCCGAGTGCGGCAGGTGCGGGGGAATCGCTGCCTTTCAGGGGATGAAGCGTCAGAAGAACCA
>Ga0209805_1002581_pt1 | contig 10535 bp, 10 predicted proteins | sample GraSoiAngelo_148_FD_185905 | JGI IMG/M metagenome (GOLD analysis project Ga0209805, IMG submission 185905) | Grasslands soil microbial communities from the Angelo Coastal Reserve, California, USA - 14_1009_09_20cm (SPAdes) (version 2) | ecosystem: Environmental > Terrestrial > Soil > Grasslands ... | reverse complement strand
GAACGCCGACGTCCTGTCGCTGGCTGACCAGTCGCGCGTTTCGCTGCGCGACGAGCACGGCAACACGACGATGGAGTTCACGTCGGGCAAATCCACGCTCGATCGGATGGCGCACACGCTGACGCTCGACGGGAACGTCCATGCGCTGCGCGGCGAGCAGGTGATCGACGCCAGGCAGGGCGTCGCGCACCTCACCGAGAGCGAGCAGCACATCACGAATATGGAGCTGCGCGGCGACTCGCGTGTGGTCGGCGGCGGCTCGGGTGTCGACTCGATGAGCGCGCGCGACATGAACCTGAACTACGCGGCCGAAGGCGAGCGCGCGCTGGAACATGCGCAGCTGATTGGCGGCGCCGCCATCGCGATGACGGGCCACAACGGTTCGAAGGGCCGGCAGTTTCTCGGGGACACCCTCGACATCAGGCTGGCGCCGGACGGCTCCGTCACAAAGGTCGTCGGCCGCGACAACGTGCGCCTCGATCTTCCCGGCTCGCCCGATTCGCCAGCGCGCAGCATCAAGGCTCGCGCAATCGATGCCGACGGCGCGCCTGGAGGGGGATTGACCGCCGCCAAATTCACGGACAACGTCGAGTACCGCGAAGAGAGCGGCAAATCGACGCCCGCTCGCACCGCGCGGTCGAAGACGTTGACCGTCGCGCTGATGAACGATGCGATCAGCAACGCCGTCTTCGGCGGCGCCGTGAAGTTCGAGGAACAGGGCCTGCAGGCGGCATCAGGCGAAGCGCGCTACGACCCGACGAAGGGATCGCTGCGGCTCACCGGCGTCGAGGCCGGCGCACCGCCGCGCGTGGCGGACGATCAGGTCACCATCGACGCGCTGACGATCGACGTCACGCTCGACCCGCGCGTGATGAAGGCGAGCGGCGGCGTCAAGACGATGCTGCAGGCCAACAAGGCCGCAGGCAAGGATGCGACGAAGCTGCCGGGCCTGATGAAACAGGACCAGCCGGCCAACGTCAATGCCGATGCGCTCGATTACCAGGGCGCCGCGGGCCAGGCGATTTATACCGGCAACGCGACGATGTGGCAGGGCGAGACCGCGGTGCGCGCGGACTCGATCGCCATCGATCAAAGCAAGGGCGACTTCCTCGCATCGGGCAACGCGCGATCGACGATCGTCCTCGACACCGGCAACTCGATCGCGCACGGCGCCGAAATCCGGTACGCGGACGCCGCGCACACCATCACGTACAACTCGATGAAGAATGCCGCCGGCATCGTCGCCGCGCAAGCGCAGTTGAGCGGGCCGCAGGGCGACCTTCGCGCGGATCGCATCGAAGTCCTGCTTGCGCCGCAGGGCGGCCACATCGACCGCCTCGAGGCGTACACCAGCGTGAGCCTGAAGCTCGACACGCGCAACGCCTCCGGCGAACGCCTCACCTACTTCGCGGACGACGAGCGTTACGTGATGTCCGGCGCCGGCATCAAGTCGGTGAAAGTGATCGAAAAGTGCCGGGAGACAACCGGACGGACCCTGACCTTCTTCAAATCGACCGACAGGATCATCGTCGACGGCAACGAGGAACAGCGCACGCAGACGCGCAGCGGCGTCAGCCCCGCGTGCACGACCGCCGCACCCGCGCGCTCGACGGCCGCGCCTGGACGCTCGACAACGCCCGCCCCGCCCGCTCGCCCGCGCTGAATGTCGACGCTCCGCACGGATTCCCTCACCAAGTCCTACAGCGGGCGCACGGTAGTCAAAGGCGTCAGCCTCGAGGTCAATTCCGGCGAGGTGGTCGGCCTGCTGGGCCCGAACGGCGCGGGCAAGACGACGACGTTCTACATGACGGTGGGATTGACCGTTCCCGACTCGGGCCGCGTCTTCCTCGATGGGGAAGACGTGACCGACGACCCGATGTACGTGCGCGCGCGGAAGGGTATCGGCTACCTGCCGCAGGAGCCCTCAATCTTTCGTGGCCTCTCTGTCGAAAAAAACATCCTCGCGATCCTCGAGACGCTCGGGCTGAGCGCCGCGGAGCGGCACGAGCGGCTGCGGTCGCTGCTGGCGGAACTGAATCTCACGCCGCTGGCAAAGGCGCCCGCCTATACGCTGTCGGGCGGCGAGCGAAGACGAGCCGAAATCACGCGCGCGCTCGTGATTTCTCCGCGGTTCATCCTCCTCGACGAACCGTTCGCCGGCATCGATCCAATTGCGGTCACCGACATTCAGAACATCATCTTTCACCTGAAGGAGCGCGGCATCGGCGTGTTGATCACGGATCACAATGTTCGGGAGACGCTGCGCATCACGGATCGGGCATATATCGTGCACGACGGCGTCATCTTTCGCAGCGGGACGCCGGATTTCCTCGCGGCGGACCAAGACGTGAAGCGCATTTATTTGGGCACGGAATTTCGATTGGATTGATCGATTAAGATGGGTCTCTAGTGGCGATCTCGCAGAAGCTCCATACCAAGCTCGTCCAGAAGCTCATTCTGACGCCGTCGCTGCAGCAGGCCATCAAGCTGCTGCCGATGTCGACGCTCGAATTGTCGGAGCTCCTGAACCAGGAAATGGTGGAGAACCCGATGCTCGAGGAGGTCCCCACCGAAGAGCTGCAGCCCGTCGAAGCCGCGCAGGAAAAACAGGAAGAGAAGCCGGCGCAGGAGAAGGGCGATACCTGGGACGATCAGGACTACGAGTATTTCTTCGGCGACTACCTCGATGACGGCTACCGTCCCCGGACGCCCACCGAGGTCAAAGAGCTGCCGCCGATTGAGAACACGCTTTCAACAGGTACGTCGCTCTCTGACCATCTGCTGTGGCAGCTGTCGATGCAGACCGACGATCCGCAGATCCGCGAGATCGGCGAGGCCATCATCGGCAACCTCGATGACGACGGCCAGCTCGTGGCGACCGTCGAGGAGCTCGCGGCCATGGGGCCCTGGCCGGTCGAGCGGGTCGAGAAGGCGCTGAAGCTGATTCAGGGCTTCGATCCGATTGGCGTCGCCGCGCGCGACCTGCAGGAGTGCCTGCTGCTGCAGCTGCGGCACCTCGGCATGGGCGGCACGCCGGCCGAGAAGATCGTCACCGAGCACATGCGGCTGCTGCAGAACCACCAGGTGCCTGAGCTGGCGCGCAAGCTGGGACTCTCCATCGACGAACTGAAGCAGCACATCGAGCTCATTCGTCATCTCGATCCGAAGCCGGGCAGCCGTCTCAATCCCTCGCAATCGCAATACGTCATCCCCGACGTCTACGTCGTCAAGGTCGAGGACCAGTACGTCGCGGTGCTGAACGAAGAAGGGCTGCCGCAGCTGCGCATCAGCCCGGTCTACCGCCGGCTGCTCGACAAGACCCAGACGGAGAACACCGACGAGACGCGCGCCTACGTGAAAGACAAGTTCCGTTCGGCGCTCTGGCTGATCAAGTCCGTCGAGCAGCGGCAGAAGACCATTCACAAGGTCGCGACGAGCATCATCAACTTCCAGCGCGACTTCCTGGATCACGGCATCGAGTACCTGCGTCCGCTCGTGCTGCGCGACGTCGCCAACGACATCGGCATGCACGAATCGACGGTCAGCCGCGTTGTCACCAACAAGTACATGCACACGCCGCAGGGCGTGTTCGAGATGAAGTACTTCTTCCACAGCGGCATCGCCAGCTCCTACGGCGAGGCCGTGTCGTCGGTCACCATCAAGCAGCGCATCCGCAAGATCATCGAACAGGAAGACCCGCGAAAGCCCCTGAGCGATTCGAAGATTGTCAGCATCCTGCAGCGCGAGGGCCTCGAGCTCGCGCGCCGCACCATCGCGAAGTACCGCGAGGAACTGAAGATCCCAACGTCGAATCAACGGAAAGTTCTTTATTAGGGTGGCGGGGCGTCAAGCCCCGCCCTACACCGCCCATGCGTCTCGAACTTACCGCCCGACATTTCACGATCCCCGCGCCGGTACGCAAGATCGCCGAGCAGCGTCTCGGCCGCTGTCTGCGGCCGCTCAACGACGGCGCGGTCTCCGCGCAGGTCGTCGTCACCAGGGAGAAGACCCGGTTTCACGCGGAGGTGACGCTGCACGCGCGCGGCGAGCACTTCCTGCACGGCGAAGCCACGGGCCGCGACGCGCAGGCCGCGCTCGGCGCCGCCATCGACAAGATCGAGCGGCAGGTCCTGAAGCTGAAGAGCAAATGGACCGAGCGGAAGCGGCAGGGCATCTCGGCGGCGAAGGCCGCATCGGCCACGCCGCGGCCGGAACGCGGCGCGGCGGCGTTCGGCACCGACCTCGGCGAGCGCGACAACGGCGGGCAGCCGATGCGCATCATCCGCGCGCGGCGCTACGCCGTGAAGCCGATGTCGATCGATGAGGCCGCGATGGAGGTCGCCGACGGCCGCGACGCCTTCCTCGTGTTTCGGAACTCGTCGACCGAAGAGATCAACGTGCTCTTCCGCCGCGCGGATGGGAATCTGGGGTTGATCGAACCCGAAGCCTGATGGCCACGCGATCGATCACGGTCGCGGGCCTGCTGAAAAGCCGGGCGGAAGCGATCGGCCTTCCGTTCGAGCTCCTCGGCGGCGCCTCCGGTCTCGAGCGCGCCATCGCCAGCCCTCACATCCAGAAGACCGGCCTCGCCCTCGCGGGGTTCGACGCGTACCTGCAGCCGGCGCGCATCCTCGTCTTCGGCGAAAGCGAAATCCGGTACCTCGAGAGCCTCGACGCACCCAGCCGCATGAACGTGCTGGCGGCCGCCTTCAGCCACGACATTCCGTGCGTGTTGATCACCGGCGGATGGGACCCGCCCGTGGAGCTGCTGGCGGCATCTGATCGCTATGACGTGCCGCTGCTGCGGACGGCGGTGAGCACGCCGGTGTCGATCGCGAAGATTGAATACCTGCTCGACGACGAGCTCGCGGAGCGGCAGGTCATCCACGGCGTGCTGATGGACATGCTCGGCCTTGGCGTGCTGATCATCGGTGAGAGCGGCATCGGCAAGAGCGAGTGCGGCCTCGACCTCGTCGTACGCGGGCATCGACTCGTCGCCGACGACACGGTCGAAATCCGGCGTCGCGGCGAGACGACGCTGATTGGCACCTGCCCGGACATGACGCGCTATCACATGGAGATCCGCGGGCTCGGCCTGATCAACATCCGCGATTTGTTCGGCGTCGCCGCCATTCGCAACGCCAAGCGCGTCGAACTGGTCGTGCAGCTCGAACGGTGGGAGCCGGGTCGCGACTACGAGCGGCTCGGCATCGACGAGCTCCGCTACGACATCGTCGGCATCAAGGTGCCGCTGATTCGCATGCCGGTCGCGCCCGGACGCAGCCTCGGCGTGCTCGTCGAAGTCGCCGCGCGCAACCAGCTGCTGCGGACGCGCGGTCTCAACGCCGCGCGCGATCTCGCGAACCGGCTCGAGCAGCAGCTGCGCGAAAAGGAGATGCCTGCCGACGCCGACGCCGAGGACGACGTCGAGCACGGAGGGCACGTGTGAGCCCGAAGACGGTGCTGCGCGGCGGCAGGGGCACACGCCGCTTCGTCATCCTCACGGGACTCTCCGGGTCGGGCAAGACGCAGGCGATCCGCGCGCTCGAGGATCTCGGCTACTTCTGCATCGACAACCTGCCGACGCTGCTGATCCCGACGATGGCGGAGCTGGCGGCGCGGGAGGCGAGCTCGCTCGACAAGGTGGCGATCGTCGTCGACGTCCGCGAGAAAGACTTTCTGTCGCAGTTTCCGCGCGTCTTCAGGAAGCTGCGCGCCGCGCCCAACCTGAAGCCGACGCTGATCTTTCTCGAGGCGAGCCATTCGACGCTCGTGCGGCGCTTCAGCGAGACGCGGCGGCCCCATCCGCTGGCCCGGGATCGTTCGGTGAGCGAGGGGATCACCGAAGAGCGGCGGAAGCTTGATCAGATTCGCTCGATGGCCGACCTCATCATCGACACTTCGAATCTCACCGTGCACGAGCTGCGCGACGTCTTCATGCAGATGTCGCGCGACGGCCGCAAGCGGGCCGACATGGTGGTAAATCTCGTGAGCTTCGGCTACAAGAATGGCGTGCCGATGGACGCAGACCTGGTGTTCGACGTGCGGTGCCTGCCCAATCCGCACTTCGTCGACAGCCTGCGCAAGCTCACTGGGCGCGACGCGCCGGTCGTGCGCTATATGCGGAAGCACACGGAGACGCAGGACTTTCTCGAACGGCTGACGTCGTTCCTGAAGTTCGCGCTGCCGCAGTACGTCGCCGAAGGGAAGAGCTACCTGACCGTCGCGGTCGGCTGCACGGGCGGACAGCACCGTTCGGTGATGATCGCGGAAGCGTTGAAGAAATCGTTGCAGGGCGTGAAAGGCGTTCGCCTCAGAGTGAAGCATCGGGACAGTTGATATGCGGTTCACACTTCCATGTTCTCGCTTCCCGGTTCGTGTTCAGGTTCATGTTCGGTTCGCCGTTCAGTGTGCCGCGTTCGGCCTTCGCTGCGCGAACGCCGGAATCGAACCAGAACATGAACACGAACGAAGAACAGAGAAGCGCGGAAGCGTGAACTGCCAGGCTCCTGCATGATCGGAGTCGTTGTCGTCACCCACGGTCAGCTCGCCACCGAGCTGCTCAACGCGGCCGAAACGATCGTCGGCGACCTGCCGCAGTTTGCCGCCGTGTCGATCGGCTGGCACGAGGATACGGAGGATGCACGCGCGGAGATCGCGCAAGCGATCGCCCGCGTGAGGCAGGATGACGGCGTGTTGATCCTCTCGGACATGTTCGGCGGCACGCCGTCGAATCTGGCCATGACGTTCCTGAGCGACACAGTCGAGGTGATCACCGGCGTCAATCTGCCCATGCTGATCAAGCTGGCGGACGCGGGGCAGCGCGCCGACCTGCTGACCGCGGCGCGTGAGATTCGCGAACAGGGGAGGGCGGCCATCTGGGTCGCCTCCGACCTGCTGCGCGGCGAGAAGACGACGGAGAAGGCGTGATGGTGACGCGCTCGGTGACCGTCACGAATCCGCTGGGGCTGCACGCGAGGGCCGCCGCGCGGTTCGTTCACCTGGCGACGCGCTTTGCGTCGCAGATCCGCGTGACGCGCGACGCGAAGGTGATGGACGGCAAGAGCATCATGGGCATCCTGCTGCTGGCGGCGGCGCGCGGCACGACGCTGACGATCAGCGCGGACGGTCCCGACGAGGCCAACGCGGTGCAATCGCTCATCGAGCTGGTCGAATCGGGGTTCGGAGAAGAGTCGTGGAACGCCTGAAGGGGATTGGCGTCTCGTCGGGGATCGCGTTCGGTCCGGCGCTGGTCGCGATCCAGCGCACTCAGGTCATTCGCTTTCCGATTGCGCCGGAGCGCGTGGCGCGCGAGCTGTCGGCACTCGAGCGCGCGCGCAAGCGCTCGCGCCAGCAGCTGCAGCAGATTCGCACGCGCATCTCGGAGCTGAAGGGCGCCGATCTCGCCTCCATCTTCGACGCGCAGCTGCTGATGCTCGACGATCCGGTGCTGGTCGGCCGCGCCGCGGATTTGATCTCCGCCGAGCGTGTCAACGCGGAGTGGGCCGTGCAGCGCGCGTTCGACGAGATCGCCGCGGTGTTCAACGACGTCGAGGATCCGTACCTGCACGAGCGAAAGGGCGACCTCCACGACGTGGCGGGGCGCCTGCGCATGAACCTGCGCGGCGAGAAGGGGGGCGCGCGCGATCTCCTGCACGACCTCGATTCGCCCTGCGTGCTCGTCGCCGACGAGCTGACGCCGTCCGTGGTCGCGCAGCTCGATTGGACCCGCATCCTCGGCTTTGCCACCGACGCCGGCAGCCGCACCTACCACACGGCGATCCTCGCGCGCTCCCTGGGCGTGCCCGCGGTCGTCGGCCTGCACGACGTCAGCCAGCGGATTCCCGCCGGCGCGTCCGTGATCATCGACGGCGACAGCGGCGATGTGATGATCGATCCGGCTCCGTCCGATCGACGCGAGGCCGAAGCGCGCACGCGTCTGCAGCGTGGGCGTCAGAGCGCGCCGCGCACCGAAGGGCCGAACGAAACGACCGACGGCATCCGCATCCAGCTGCACGCCAACATCGAGCGCACCGACGATGTCGCGATGGCGCTGGCCTCCGGCGCGGAAGGGATCGGGCTCTATCGATCGGAATTCCTGCTCGTCGGCGGTCCGCCGGACCTGGCCGGCGAGGACGAGCAGTACGAGGTCTACCGCCATGTCGTGCAGAACATGGCGCCGCGGCCCGTCACGATCCGCACCTTCGACATCGACGAACGGCAGCTCGCGCGGCCGCTGGTCGACACCGCGCTCGATGCGCGCTGGTTTCCGGATGCGGGACGCACGGGGCACGCCGGCCTGCGCGGCATCCGCTTCGGCCTCGCGCAGCCGGCGATCTTCAAGACGCAGCTGCGCGCGCTGCTGCGGGCGGCCGCACACGGATCGCTGCGCATCATGTTCCCGTTCGTCTCGTCGGTGCACGAAGTGCGCGCGGCGCGCGCGCTGCTCGCCGAGGCGCGGGCCGAGCTGCAGGCGCGCGGCGTCGAGGCGGGACAGGCGGCCATCGGCATCATGATCGAAGTGCCATCCGCGGCGTTCACGGCCTCGCTGCTCGCCCGCGAGGTCGATTTCTTCACGATTGGCACGAACGATCTCATTCAGTACACGCTCGCGGTCGACCGCACCGACGAGCGTGTCTCCGATCGCTACGAGCCGCTGCATCCAGCGGTGCTTCGTCTGATTCGTCAGGTGCGGCGCGGCGCCGTGCGGCAGGGCATTCCGCTCGCGGTGTGCGGCGAGATGGCGTCCGATCCGCTGCTGCTGCGGCTGCTGATCGGCTGCGGCCTGACGGAGTTCAGCATGACGCCGGGCGCCCTGCTGATGGCGCGGCGCGTCGTCTCCGAGACGAGCGCGGGCGAGATGGCGCGCATCGCCGCGCGCGTGATGACGCTCGGCACGGTCGACGAGATTGAAAAAGTCCTCGTGGAGCACTTCGGGCCGGAGGGCGGGCGGGAAGAGGTAAAAACGCAATGAGTGTGACGCGGGTCGAGAAGCCGTGGGGCTACGAACTGCACTGGGCGAAGACGGATCGCTATGCCGGCAAGGTGCTGCACATCAACGCGGGCCACGCGCTGAGCCTCCAGTATCACAACAAGAAGGACGAGACGATCTACGTCCAGAGCGGCAGGATGATGTTCGAGATCGGCCCGAAGGGGGGTCCGCTGGAGAAGTGCGAGATGCGTCCCGGCGACTCCGTGCACGTGACCCCGCTCACCGTGCACCGGATGACCGCGCTCGAGGATTGCGATTTGCTCGAAGTCTCGACCCCCGAACTGGACGACGTCGTCAGGCTCGAAGATCGGTACGGGCGCGAAGGGACATAGCGTGAGAGAATCGCACCCAGATTAAAGGAGGGTGCGATGACACGCGTTGGCCTCGGCGTCCTCATAGCCGTCACCCTTGGCGCCGCGACGTTTCTGGCGCAGGGACAACAGCCCGCAAACAACTTCCCGCTGGCCGCGCCGGCGGGCAAGGACAACTGGAAATACGGCCCGGCGTTCAACGCGCCCGCGGGCAGCAAGATCTGGAATCCGGTGAAGCTGAAGATGATGGCCGGCCAGAAAGTCACCGGCGGCACCGTCTTCAGCGCCACCGATCCCACGACGTATTGCGCGATGGCGAACGCGGGCTACGACTTCATCTGGACCGAGCAGCAGCATGACGGCCGCGACTGGGAATTGACGTCGCGGCTCTGGCGCACCTGTCCGCACGCGAAGGCGGTCCCCGGCGTGCGTGTCGCGTATGCCGATGAGCGCGAAATTCAGCACGCGATGGACGCGGGCGCGCTGGTCGTCGTCGTGCCGACGATCGACACGGTCGAGGAAGCGATCGCCGCGCGCGACTGGGTCTACTTTCCGCCGCTCGGCAAGCGCAGCCAGGGTGGTGGCCAGGCATTCGATCCGGCGGTGTTCGGCGGCGTGCCCGGCGGCTATCGGCAAACGATCAACGACAACATCGTGCTGGTCCTGATGATCGAGACGCTGGAGGGCGCGAAGAACGCGGCGGAAATCGCGAAAGTTCCCGGCGTCACGGCGCTCTTCGCGGCAAGCGGAGATCTCGGCAACTTCAGCGGCTATGCGCAGGGGAGTCCCGACTACGAGCGCCTGATCAACATCGTCCACGACGCCGCGATCGGCGCGGGCAAGCGGCTGTGCGGACCACTCGCCTGGCGCGATCGCCCCGACTTCACCTGTTTTCAGGCGGGTACTGAAACCGCAGCGATCGCGCGTGGGGTTGCAGCCGAACTCGGGCCGCTTGCGAATACGCAGGGCAAGCCCGAGGTCGGACCGTTCGCGGGGAAATAATCAGAAGGGAATATCGTCGTCGGTGATGGGCTCCATCGCGGGCTCGTCACCGCCGGCGTGTGGCATGCTCACGGCGCCGCGCTCCATCGAGGCACCGCGGCCGCCACCACCGCCGCCAAGCAGCGTGATGCGGTCGGCCTTGATCTCCGTCGTGTAGCGCTTGTTGCCGTCCTTGTCGTCCCACTGGCGCGTCTGCAGGCGGCCTTCGACGTAAATCTGTTTCCCCTTGG
>Ga0209805_1002578_pt1 | contig 10543 bp, 8 predicted proteins | sample GraSoiAngelo_148_FD_185905 | JGI IMG/M metagenome (GOLD analysis project Ga0209805, IMG submission 185905) | Grasslands soil microbial communities from the Angelo Coastal Reserve, California, USA - 14_1009_09_20cm (SPAdes) (version 2) | ecosystem: Environmental > Terrestrial > Soil > Grasslands ... | reverse complement strand
GCATCGCGTGTCGAAGCATAAACTTCCACGTTCCAATGCCGCGCCACTTGGATCGCCACATGCGCGGCCGCACCGAAGCCGTAAAAGCCAAGCTTTCCACCCGCCTGGATGCCCGCAAGCCGCAGCGATCGAAATCCGATGATTCCTGCGCACAAAAGCGGCGCAGCTTGTTCATCAGGAAATCCTTCCGAAATGGCATAGGCGAAATCCTGCGGCGCGACGACGTACTCGGCGTAGCCTCCATTCACGGTGTAACCGGTAAACTCCGGATGATCGCAAAGATTTTCCGCGCCCGCGCGGCAGTATTCGCAGGTTCCATCGGTTTTGTGCAGCCACGCGATCCCCACGCGCGCGCCCAGGGCAAATCGCTCCGCATTTTTGCCCGCCTTCTCGACAACGCCCACCACTTGGTGGCCAGGGATCACCGGCGACTTCCTCGGCGGCAAATCGCCCTCAATCACGTGCAGGTCCGTTCGGCAGACGCCGCAGGCATGCACGCGCACACGAACTTCGCCCTCGCCGGGTTCCGGCATTTCCGCGTCGGTGTAGTCCAGCGGATTGGTTTCCACCTTCGCTCGAGCTCGTAGCAAACAGGCCTTCATCCCACGTTCCCAGAACCGGCAGTATAGTAGCTAAAGGTGGCCCCCTGTTTGCAAACTTCGCAAGCGTTGCAAATCGCGCGCACATTTCAAAAGTTGTGTTTACAAATCTTAATAATGTGATGCCATAACGAGTGTTCAAAACTGCGAGTTCTCCTGTGCCACCGGCGCTCGGTCGCATTTTTTGTTCCTTCCGCGCAGGGATCAACGAAGTTGCTCTCGCTTTAGAATCAACAAGTTACGGATCGCCAAATTTGCAACCTTTTGTTTTGATATTCTTCGGATCGGTACCGGGGGTGTATGGGGTACGCTGCGCCGAGAGTTGGGGTGAAAGTAAAACTCGCACCACCGACCTCTCCTTTCCCAACTCCTTCCGAAATCAACACTTGCGGGACCCCTGTAACTGTTCATTCCAAAAAATCTATCGATCTCGGTAATTCCCCTATAATCCCTATTTACAAGATTTTCCAGGGGGGGTGCCGCGGGCCGTCAACAATACGGTTGGGGTACGCATCACCACCTTGGAATCGGACAGCCGTCGGCGTTGCTCTTCGTCCTACGCTTTCAACTGTCAACCGCAAACGGTAAACTTCTTCCAGAGCACATGTTCACCGGCATCATCGAACATCTTGGCACGATTGCATCTCTCGAGCGGCATCCTGACGGCGGCCGCGTCACCATTCACGCTCCATCTCTCCTCCCTTCGCTCGTGGTCGCAAACAGCATCGCTGTAAACGGCTGCTGCCTGACGATCACTGGAATTCACAATGGGCGTTTCTCCGCCGATCTTTCCGGCGAAACCATTGCCAGAACTTCCTTCGGCGCGCTTGGCGGCGCGCTTGGCGGCGCGCTTCGCGTCGGCTCGCGCGTCAACCTGGAACGGCCGCTCACCGCAGGCAAGGAATTCGGCGGCCACTTTGTTCTTGGCCATGTGGACACGGTCGGCACGGTAACGCATCGGACGGCCGAAGGAGAAAACTGGTGGTACGGCGTGCAAGTCCCCGAAGATTTCGCACGCTACATCGTGCCGAAGGGCTCTATCTCCCTTGACGGCATCAGCCTTACCATCGCACGCTGGCACAACGGCATCGCGGAAGCAGCCATCATTCCTTATACCTACGATCACACCAACATACGCGATCGCAAACCCGGCGACGCCGTCAATCTCGAGGGCGACATCCTCGGAAAATACATCGAGCGCTATCTGGAAGCGCGCACGGTTGCGGTTTCTTCGCCGCCACTCACGGTAGCCCGCTTGCTGGAAGAAGGCTTCTAATCCACAGGGAGCTTCGCATGCCTTCGCTCACCGGAGTCCTTGAAACTTCCCTTTACGTGGACGATTTGGATCGTGCGTCTCGTTTTTATGAGGAAATCTTCGGCCTGATCTGCATCCACCGCGATGATCGCCTTTGCGCGTACGGCGTCGGTGGCCGTAACGTGCTTCTTCTTTTTAAGCGAGGCGCGTCTAATCGCGTCCTTTCGTTGCCGGGAGGGAAATTAGGCCCGCACGACGGCAGCGGCCCGCTGCATCTTGCATTTTCCATTCCCGCCGAAGAGTTACCTGCTTGGGAAAAGCTGCTGGCCGACCGTGGAATTGCGATTGAAACTCGCATCAAGTGGCCGCGCGGCGGAACCAGCATTTATTTTCGCGACCCGGACAATCATTCACTCGAACTCGCCACTCCCGGCGTCTGGTCAATCTACTGAGGAATAGTTCTGCTTGAAGTCCGCTCCAAGCCACAACGGAGGCAAGTCTGTCGAGAACAATTCCACCGCTGCCATCCCGGTGAGAAATAAGGCCGGTTGCATCGAGGGCAGGGCCAAGTTCTCAAACGACAATGAGCGTAAAAACTGAGAACGAATAAACAGATTAGAGGGATACCAGCATATTGAGCGTTTCGTAGCCAAGAGGCCCAGAACATGGCGTAGGGATCGGAGCAAGCACAGAAGCGATGAAAACAACGCAACGGATCCGAAATTCTCGCCACTCGGATCGCCACCGGGCAATCATCGTACAGGTTGCGCGCCCTTGGCATGGGCGCCGCCAAAATAGAGGAGCAGGCCGATGGCAAGCGCCACCACGGTTCCGCCCACAAGTTTCATCTCGAATCCAAACTTGTCAGAGGAATCTCCCGGCGGCACCAGAGAAACAATGATCCCGATTAGGACGATGGCGAATCCCAGGCTGGAAATCACCCAGACTCCCGGCTTCCCGCCGGGAATCAGGACCGCTTGAGCATTTTCACGGCGGTCCGGAAGCTTCACGAGTTTGATTGCCGCCGCAAACATGTAAAGAAACGGAATGAAATACAGAATAATCGCGGCATCGACCAGGAACTGATACGCACCGCGCGTCGTCTCGTTGATTTGGCTGATCAGCAGAATCAGTCCGGAAATGATGGCTTGCACGAGAATAGAAACGTACGGCGTTTTCCAGCGCGGGTGAATTTTCCCAAACGCAGCTGGCAAGTAGCGATCTATGCCAACGACAAACGGTACACGTGCAATCCCAGCGACGGTGCTGCCGACACCGCCGGCATTACCCACGGTGACGAGCATCGCTGCAAGAATCCCGAAGAACCCCGCTTTCAGCGCGATGGAACCGACGGTAATTGCATGAAAAACGCCGCTGGTTACAGATACTTCACCCGCAGGCACGAGCACCAGCACCGCCAACGTCCCAGCAATGTACATCGCGGCAATCAGCACACCCGCCGCGTACACTGCACGCGGCAAAGTTCGCTGCGGATCGCGCACTTCGGCACTCATCGCAGAAACCAATTCCAACCCGGTAAAGGCAAAAGCAATTTGCGACCAGAAATTCACCGTGTCCCAGTTCCATGCCGGCATCATGTTGTGCAGGCTGAAGTGCGTCACCGACCCCTGGCGCAACCAGAGCAAACCCGCTACGCCGGCGAGTAGTGACAACGGCAAATACGTGCAGGCGCCGCCGGCATTCTGCAGCCATTTTCCAATGTTGAGCCCGATGATGTTCAGGACCACCGCCACCAGCAGCAAGCCCAGCGACACAAGCAAAAGGAATGCGCGGTCATGCTCCAGCCGCGCGCCGCTTTCGCCAATCGCATACGCGCTCATGGAAGCGCTCGCAAGCAGCAAACCTGGAAAATAGAAAACCGTGTAAATCCAATAGCACCATCCCGCGACGAATCCATGAAAATCCCCGAACGCTTCTTTCGACCACACGTACAGTCCTCCTTCGTGGGGGAAGCGCGAGGACAGTTCGTTGATGACCAGTGCCGACGGGACAAAGAAAAATAGCGCTGCGATGGTCCACAAGCTGATGGAGGACGTTCCATTGTGCGCGGCAGCCGCAATCCAGCGTGGTCCGAGCACCGTGGCGATGTTGAATAGCAGGACGTCCCAGAATCCCATCTCTTTGCCAAGCTGTCCGATGGGATTGCAAGAGTTGGGATCGGAGGAGCCGTTCGCGGGACGGCTCACAGAGTTACGTCCAGCGCAGGAATGAGTTCGTCCTGTCTGCGGAAATTCACGATGAAAGGATCGTCCGAACTTTCAAATCCGCCCCAAGGCCCAAAGTACGTCACGCGGCCTTCTTGCAGAAAAACGACAGTGTCGGCCAGCTTCTTCGCCAGGTGCGTGTCATGCGTCACCACGATCGAAGTTTTGTGGAATGCTTCTTTCAATCGCAAAATCAAATCGCCCATGTGTCCCGCCATGATGGGATCGACCATCGTGGTTGGCTCGTCGTACAGAATCGCTTCGGGATTTTGCGCAAAGGCGCGGCCAATGGCCACAGCGCGCTTCATTCCGGTGGAAAGCTCGCTCGGCAGCTTGTCGAGCACGTCGTCCACTTCGAGCAAATGCGCGATTTTTATGACGTACTCGTCGATATCTTCGGGAGTCAGGCCCGGTTGCCCGTCCAGTGGAAAAGAAATGTTCTCGCGGACTGTGAGCGAATCAAAAAGCGCGCCGGATTGAAACACCATCGTCACTTTGCGGCGAACTTCCGCAAACTGCTCCTCGGTGTAATTCGTCACGTCTTCGCCATCCACGATGACCTGCCCGGAATCCGCCTTCAGAAACCCCAGGATGTGTTTCAACGTGACGGACTTGCCCACGCCACTTCGCCCCATGATCACGCAAGTCTCTCCATGCTTTACGAAGAAACTGACGTGATCCAGCACCTGGCGGTCCTCGAAGGCTTTGCGGACTTCACGAAACTCAAAAAAAAATTCCGAACGAGGATCAACGTAGTCCTGAGCTGTCCAGTCGCCGGCGTGTTTGGCCGGAAAACTCAGCTTCGTTGGTCCGCCGCGATTGATTTTTAATATGTCGGTCATCCCTTTTCAGTTTCCAGAATTCGCCGCGCTTCTTCGTATTCGGCGGGCGTGTTCATGTTCCAGAAGAGCCGGCCTGCTTTATCAAATCGTGCCCACTCCCTTTCGTCAACAACTTCCATGCTAACGCGTTTCATGGCTTCGGTCACTTTGCGTATCCCGTCTTCAAACGCATACTGCAACTTGCCGGTAGCGCTTGTATGCCAGCAGGCGCAGAGCGGCTCGAGCCCCAGAGAGGATTGCGGCGCGACCACAGCGGCGGTGCTGGCGGCCGCGCGATCTTTCAAGTACGCCAGCCACTCGCCCGTAAGAAACGGCATGTCGCAGCCAACAATGAGACACCAGGCATGCTGATGATCTCGCGCGTGAGCATCCATCAAAGCGGTGATGATGCCGCCAAGAGGCCCTTGGCCCGGCCATTGATCCTCTATGATCCGTTCGCCAAATTCCGCGTAGCGGCCGAAAGGCGCGACCACACTCACCGACCCGGTTCCTTCCTGGACCAGCTTGCACATCCGCGCCAGCATGGCTTCGCCGTTCAATTCGGCGCGCGCTTTGTCGAAGCCAAATCGGGTGCTCGCGCCTCCGGCCATGACGTAACCGGCGATGCCTTGAACTTCCTTGCGCGCCGCTCGCCACTCGTCACTCGCCACTATTCTTCTTCTCCCATCGGCTCGCGCCCCGGCCTGCGAATTCCTAGCTCGCGCAACTTTTCCTGCAGGCTCTGCCGGTGCAGCCCGATCGTCGCCGCCGTGCGCGAAACATTCCAGCGATGTTCCGCCAACTGCTTCATCAGATACGCCACTTCAAATTTTCGCTTGGCATCGCGAAAATCCCGCTCGCCCATTCCATTTTCCGGTTGCTCGCCGGCATGTTTCACGGAAATCGCTTCGCCATGCACGATTTCCGCCGGCAGATCTTCCAGGCCGATTTCCTCCTTGCGGCAGAGCACGACGCTGCGCTCCAACGCATTCTTCAATTCGCGGACGTTGCCCGGCCAATCGTATTTCTCGACGGCAGCCAGCGCTTCGCGGCTCAACCGCACCGTTTTTCCCAGTCTCGCGCCATGCATTTGCAGAAAGGCTTCCGTCAGGAGCGCGATGTCACCCTTATGCGCGCGCAGCGGAGGCAACTCGACGGTCACCACACGCAGGCGGTAAAACAAGTCCTCGCGAAATTTCCCATTGCGAATTTCCGCGGCCAGGTTGCGGTGGGTCGCGCTGATCACCCGCACATCTACCGGAATCAAATGCGTTCCGCCCAGACGCTCAATCGTGCGATTTTCCAGCACGCGCAGCACTTTGGCTTGCGTTACCGGATTCATATCTCCAATCTCATCCAGAAAAATTGTCCCGCCCGATGCCAGTTCAAATTTTCCCTTCTTCTGCTGCGCCGCGCCCGTGAACGCGCCGCGCTCGTAGCCAAACAATTCGGACTCGATGAGCGTCTCCGGCAGCGCCGCGCAATTCACCGCGACGCACGGTTTTCCAGCTCGCGGCGACCGCGCGTGAATTTCCTGCGCCAGTAAATCCTTCCCCGTTCCGCTTTCGCCGAGAATTAATACCGTTGAGTCGGTTGGGGCTACGCGGTCAGCCATCTCGAACGCACGGCGCATTTCCGCGGAGCGCCCAATCATTTGCCCGAACTGGCCCTCGGTGGCCATCCGGCGGCGCAACGCGTTATTTTCTTCTTCGAGCATCGCCAGCTTCAGGAGGTTTGCAACGCGCTGCCGAAGCTCGTCCAATTCGAAGCCCTTTACGAGATAGTCCGCCGCGCCGAGTTGCAGCGCCTGCACCGCCGTTTTCGCGGTGTCCAGCGCGGAGACCATCAGCACAGGCACTTCGCTCCCCTGCTCGCGCAGCCATTTCAAGAATGACATTCCATCCTGGCCCGGCAGAACCACGTCCAGCAGCACCAAGTCCGGCTGCTCGCGCGGTAGCGCCTCGCGCGCCGCCTCGGCCGAATCGGCTTCCGCAATGCGATACCTTGCTTCCAGGGCCCGCCGCAACCCGTATCGCGCCGCCGGCTCATCATCCACAATCAGTATCGTCTTCATGGCTTCCTTTACCTCATTACTTCCCTGCTTTTTTTATCTCTTCCAGGGGCAACGTCACCTTGAACCTCGTACCGTGCCCGTCCTTCACCGGGCTTTCCCAATCCACCTTTCCTCCAAATTCCGCCGCGCGGCGCGCAACAATCGCTAAGCCCAGTCCCGTTCCCTGCGATTTCGTGGTGAAGAACGGCTGCAAGATCTTTTCGCGCAGTGCTGGCGGAATGCCCTGCCCGTCATCTTCCACGAGCAAGCACAAATTTTCCTGCTCCTGCACGGCGGTCACGCTCACGTGTCCGCCGCGCGGTGTGGCTTCGAGCGCATTCACCACGAGGTTCGATACAATGTCATGGAGCGCCTCCGCGGCGATCGCGACAGGGGCGCCGGCATGGCATGTTTCTGCTTTCAACTTCAGCCCGCGGCGTTCCGCCTCACGGGACAAAACACTAACCACCTCTTCCGTCACCGCCGCGGCACCACAACTCGCCACCTTATCTCCCGTGCGCACGGCCGGCCGGCTGAATTGCAGCAATTGATTCAGCTTGTTCGAGAGCCTGCCAATTTCTTCGAGGATCATTTTCGTTTCGCCGCGAATGGAATCCGGCAACTCGGGATTTTCCAGTTGCACCTGCAGAATTGTCTTCATCGAGCCCAGAGGGTTCTTCAAGTTGTGTGAAATGCTCGCCGCCATTTGGCCTACGAGCGCCAGGCGTTCGCGCCCGGCCAACTCCCGCTCGAGCCGCACTTTTTCCTCGATGAGCCGGCACAAGTCCAGCGCTCCGGGCAATTGTTCGCGCAAAAACTCCAGCGCCGCCCTCGTATCTCCCGAAATGATCGCGCCATGAGATTCCACGTGCAGGAAGCCCTCGTTTTTTCCGTTGCGCAGAATGGGGAATTCGCGTGGATCGAAAGCCAGCGCCGCCCGGGGCTCCTCTGATTTGGTGTCAGCTAAGCGCGTTTTCTTTGCGTCGGGCAAATCCAGCCATACCTCTCGAAGCTCCAATTGTTCTCTGGTCCTGCGTTCGATGAAACTCACGAGTTCCCACAGGTTGCCTTGGCGCGCTTCCTGCTGGATCTGAGCCATCAGTTTTTGCACGCGGTCCATTTCCAGTTGGGCCGTCTCGCGGAGACTTCGCCCCAGCATCCGCTGCAAAGGCTCGATGAAAATCACCAGCACGAATAAAAGGATGGAAGCGGAAGCTTCCGGTGGGAGCAGCGGCTCCAGCCAGATGCCGACGCGGCGGACCAAGCTGAGGTAAAGCAGCGCCAGGAAAGTGGCGGAGACCGCATAGAGCAGATTTTTTTGGCGTCCGATCTGGAGGAAGTTTCTCCGGTATACGAGGTCGATTAGCACAGTGAATGGAACGACCGGCAGCAGTGAAAAAGCAGTCTCCAGCATCGCGATAATCTGCTTAGGAATGGGGTATGGCGCCATGTGCAGCACTCCAGTGGCCAGGAAGGCCAAGGCAAAGAAGAACAGCAGCGCCCAGTGAAAACAGCTCTGTGGTTTGTCTGGAGCCGTTGCAGCAAAGCGCCTCTCCCAGCCTGCACACCAAGCCAAGGAAATGGACAAGACGATGGCGAAACCAGCGCCAAGGGAATTGCCTGGCCCAATGAAATCGAAGCGCCCCGCTTGCAGAAGGAACGGGATGCGGTGGAGGGCAAGATGCAAACCGGCAAGATAGAAAAGCGCCAGGATGGCGCGCTTCCATGCCTTGACCTGGAGCAAGCCGCGCGTTTGCGCATACTCCATGTGAAGATGCAGCAGCAGCGCAGGAGACAAGCAGAGCCCTGCGGAAATAACGACAATCGCGAATGCCTGCAAACCTGCGGGTGGTTTCGGGTAATAGATTTGCGAGTTCAGCGCCAGCAGCGAGCCACCATAGAATAGAAAGAACGCGAGGCACAGAAAAAAAAGAACGCGCTCGAAATTGCGCTGCCGCCGGTAACCGAGGATCACCACCATCCAGAAGAGTTGGATGAGGGTGCCCAACGTGTAACCAATGAGCCGGAGATAGAGCAAAGGACCCAACCGTGCACCCCGCTTCTAGAGTTGGCCGAAGTCCGTTGGCTTAAAGACTTGGGAAAATCCTACTCTTCAAGGAAATGCAAGGCAATCGCCTAGTGCAATATTTTTCTTGCACCACCTAAGTGTCTGTGATTAAATGCCTTATCAAATAATTCCAGAGCAACTGGACTCGCCTAAATTGTCGGGGAAATCCTTGACATGGAAGGACTTTATGCTATATTAGCACTCGGTTGCGAGGAGTGCTAACGGCTCTTGGGCTCCCGAAACCACTTCAAAAGCCGCAAGATCACCTACGGAGGTTTTCAAAGATGGCAGTACATCTGACACCGCTCCACGATCGTGTCATCGTGAAGCGCATTGAAGAGAAGGAAACGGTCAAGGGTGGCATCATCATCCCTGACTCGGCAAAAGAAAAGCCCATGGAGGGCGAAGTCATCGCTGTCGGGGCCGGCAAGCGCGAGAAGGGCGAGTTGATCCCGCTCGACGTCAAGCCTGGCGACCGCGTCCTCTTTGGCAAATACAGCGGTACGGAAATCAAGATCGAAGACGAGGAGTATCTCATCGTTCGCGAGGAAGAGATTCTGGCGAAGCTGAGCGGCGCGGCCAAGGCAGCTGGTTCACGGAAGTAGTTCGTTTTCAGGGTGTGATTCGTAATTTTCGAGTTTCAAATTTCGAGTTTCGATTTTAGGGAGGAATTGAGAAATGGCGAAGCAGATTGTAACAGGCGAGAATTCCCGCCAAGCGATTTTGCGCGGCGTGAATGCTCTTGCCGATGCAGTGAAGATTACCCTCGGCCCCAAGGGCCGCAACGCGGTAATCGAAAAGAAGTTCGGCGCGCCGGTCATTACCAAGGACGGCGTGACCGTGGCGAAGGAAATCGAGCTGAAGGACGCCCTCGAGAACATGGGCGCACAGATGGTCCGTGAGGTCGCTTCCAAGACCTCCGACGTTGCCGGTGACGGCACGACCACTGCCACCGTGCTCGCGCAGGCCATCTTCCGCGAAGGCGTGAAGACGGTTGCTGCCGGCGCCAGCCCCATGGCCCTCAAGCGCGGCATCGACAAGGCCGTCGAGGTCGCCGTCGAGGAAATCAAGAAGCTCCACAAGGACGTCAAGGGCGAGATGATCGCGCAGGTTGGGACCATTTCTGCGAACAACGACAAGCAAATAGGCGGCATCATTGCCGAGGCCATGAAGAAAGTAGGCAAGGATGGCGTCATCACGGTCGAGGAATCCAAGACCATGGAGACCACCCTCGAAGTCGTGGAAGGCATGCAGTTCGACCGCGGCTACCTCTCCCCCTACTTCATCACCGACCCGGACCGCATGGAATGCGTGCTCGAAGACGTCCGCATCCTTATCCACGAGAAGAAAATCAGCTCGATGAAGGACCTGCTGCCTTTGCTCGAAGGCATCGCAAAAGCTGGCAAGCCCCTCCTTATTATCGCGGAAGAGGTGGAAGGCGAAGCGCTGGCGACTCTGGTGGTTAACAAGCTGCGCGGGACGCTGCAATGCGCCGCAGTCAAGGCCCCGGGCTTCGGCGACC
>Ga0209805_1002576_pt1 | contig 10547 bp, 9 predicted proteins | sample GraSoiAngelo_148_FD_185905 | JGI IMG/M metagenome (GOLD analysis project Ga0209805, IMG submission 185905) | Grasslands soil microbial communities from the Angelo Coastal Reserve, California, USA - 14_1009_09_20cm (SPAdes) (version 2) | ecosystem: Environmental > Terrestrial > Soil > Grasslands ... | reverse complement strand
TGGTATTCGGCGTTGTTCACGAGGATGTCGACCTTGCCGCCGATCTCGGCGGCGACTTCGCGGACGTTCTTCGAGTCCGTGACATCGAGCGGGAGCAGCGTCACCTGCGGCAGCGCCTTCAGCTCGTCGAAGCCCGCGAACTTCTTCCACGGCTCGGCGTAGCCCACCCAGACGAGATCGGCGCCAGCGGCGGCCAGCGCTTTCACGATCGCCTGACCGAGCGCCGTCTTGCCGTCGGTGACGAGCACCTTGCGAAACTTCGGATCGCAGGTGAACTCACGCAGTTGCCGGTCTTCAGCCATGTTCGCCTCCTTGTCGGGCAGCGCCACGAGCACCGCTTGGCCGGCGCGATCGAGCTTCGCGGCCACGATGACGCGGCTTGGCGCCGGTGCTACCCGTTCATGCAGATGAGCGACCACCGTCGGGCCGCAGTCGAGTCTTACGAGCCCCAGTCGCCACGGCAATCGCTCGCGGAAGAAGAGATCGTTGCTATGGTGCAGGACAGTCGCGGCGAGCAGCTCGGCCTCCGGCGACTGCGGCTTCCACTCGAGCCGGATCGACAGGCACCCCTGGCACGCCTCGCGCGGCGGATACTGCACGGTGCCGCAATCGCGGCATTGCTGCAGCTCGAAGCGCCCGAGCGCCGCGGCGGCGGTGAGGCCGAGGGCAATGCGGCTCCTCGCCGCCGGCGGCAGCGTCGGCAGCCGCGTGCGCAGCACCGGATTCTTGCGCTTCGGTAGCTCTAGCATCCGAGGATTGCGGCGCCGGAGCCCAGGCCGCGGTCGAAGTTGATCATCCCAAACCCGCTCACGAGCCCGAGTTTCGCATCCTTCACCTGTCGCCCTTGTGCCTCGCGCGTGAGCTGACGCAGCGCTTCGACAAGGCCGAGCGAACCGCCTGCGGCGCCCGCCTGGCCGACGGAGAGCTGGCCGCCGGACGTATTGAGCGGAAAGGAGCCATCCCAGGTGAAGCTCTGACGGCGTATGAACGCCGGTCCTTCGCCCTTGGCGCAAAAGCCGAGATCCTCGAGCTGCATGACGCTGATCACCGGATAGTCGTCGTAGGTCTGCACGAAGTCCATGTCCTGGGGACCGGTGCCGGCCTGCTCATAGAGATCGGCGCGATCGAGCGCCCAGCCGGCGCGCATCTGCACCGGATCGGTGGCGAACGCGTTGTGACGCTCGATGGTGCCGAGGAGCCGGGCGTAGCCTATGCCGAGCCGCTTCGCGCGCTCTTCGCTGAGCACGATGAAGCCGTCCGCGCCAGCGCACGGCATGACGCAATCGTAGAGATGCAACGGCTCGGCGATCGGCCGGGCGGCGAGGTATTCCTCCAGCGTGAGCGGTTTCTTGAAGAGCGCATGCGCAAAGCGCAGCGCATTGTCACGCTGTGCGACGCAGAGCTTGCCGAAGTCCTCGCGCTTCACGCCGTAGGTGCGCATGTAGTAGGCGGTGAGGAAAGCGAAGCTGGCGTTCGGGCCTCCGGCGCCGTACGGGTAGACCGCATCGCGCGCGAACTGGCTGAAGTTCGCGAGCGTCAGGCGAAACGAGTCGACGTGGTTGGTGTCGCCGGCGACGCAGGCGATGACGTCCGCATCGCCGCTCTGCACGGCGCGCGCCGCGCGGCGTAGCTGCACGATGCCGCTCGCGCCGCCGAACGGCACGTGATCGAGCCAGCGCGGCGAAAGACCGAGGTGCTGCGTGAGGCCGATCGCCGTGTCCGGCGCGAGCGTGAAGCTCGAGACCGAGAAGCCGTCCATGTCCTCCTTGCGCAGGCCGCAGCCCTTGAGCAGCTCGGCGAGGCACCGCGCGAGCCACCAGTGCGCGGCGCGGATCGAATAGCGCACGTAGGGCACCGTGACCGGGACCGCCACCGCAACGCCCTCGTAGCCGCGCCGGCTCATTGAGGCCTCATTTACGTCGTTTGCGCTCGCGCAGGTCGTACGACTGGCTCGGCTCGAGCGCGAAGTCGGCGAGCTTTGCCTTCTGCACCTTATTGGTAGACGTGACCGGCAGCGCGGCCAGGAAAGCAACATGCCCCGGCGCCTTGAAGTAGGCGAGACGCTCGAAGCACCAGTCCTGGACGGAGAGCGCGGTGTCGCGGCTCGCGCTGGTGCCCGGGTTGAGTACAACGCACGCCATGACTTCCTCGTCGCGTACCGCATCGGGCACCGCGACCACCGCGACCTGCGCGATGGCCGGGTGCTCGGCGAGCGCGGCTTCAACCTCCAGCGCCGCGATATTCTCGCCAGCGCGGCGGATGATGTTCTTCAGGCGATCGACGAAGTGCAGACTGCCGTCCGGCCCGCGGCGCACGCAGTCGCCGGTGTGGAACCAGCCGTCGCGCCATGCGGCCGCTGTGGCGGCCGCGTCCTTGAGATACCCGGAGAAGAAGCCGCGCCGCGGATCGGCGCCCGTCTGGCGCACGAGCAGTTCGGAATCCTCGCCGAGCTGAACATCGAGCCCCGGCGGCGGCTTGCCGATGCAGCGCGTGCCGACATGGCGCGGCTCGCGGCTCGCGGCGATCAGCGCGCCGCCTCCCGTCTCGGTCATCGCCCACGCTTCGATGAGTGGAAAGCCGAAGCGCTCCTCGAACGGCGCATGGTCCTTGGGATTGGCGTTGGCACCGTAGCCGAAGCGCACGCGATGGCCGCGATCATCGCCGCTTGGCGCGAGCTGCATGAGGATCGCCGGCATCACGCCCAGATAGTGGACGATGGTCGCGTCTCTTTCCACGACCTGGCGCCACCACGTGCGTGGATGGAAGCGATCGAGCTGCACCACACAGCCGGCGCTGAGGATCATCGCCAACGTGGAGACCGCGAGCGCGTTCATGTGGAAAAGCGGCAGCGGCGTGATGAGCCGTTCTTCGCCATGGCGCAAGGTACAAAGGCCGCCTTCACTGACGTAGCGCTCGCCCACGGCGAGAAAGTACGAGTTGCTGAGCAGGCAGCCTTTCGGCTTGCCCGTTGTGCCGGATGTATAGAGCAGCGCGCATTCGTCGGCATTGCCCGGCGCCGGTGCGCGTGGCGGATCGAAGCGCTCGAGCGCCGCCGCGTCGACGACCAGTGCGGCCTCGCTGTGCGCGAGCACATAGTCGAGCTCGGCGCGCCGGTAGTCGGGATTTACCGGCACGACCGCAACGCCGAGCGAGTTGAGCGCGAGGAAGTGCAGCAGGAAAGCGGCGCAGTTCGGCAGCTTGAGCGCCACGCGATGGCCGTGCCGGTAGCCGCGCCGGCGGTAGATGCCCGCGATGGTCGCGATGCGCTCGTGCGCCTGCGCATAGCTCAGCTCGAGCTGCTCGGACGGAACCCGCAGGAAGGACTTCGCGCCGTGCGCGCGGGCGGTTTGCTCGAACGCCGTGAAGACCGTCGTCACCGGCGTAGATGGTAAGATGCCGCGCGCTTGGCAGACAACCGGAGGAGGAACATGAAAGCCATCCGCTGCATGATGGCCGCGATCGGCCTCGTCGCATCGGCGGCAGCGCTCGGCGCCGACACCATCAGCGCAACGCACGTGTTTCCGGCGTCGCTGATCTATTCGCGCAGCTTTCTCGAGTTCGTGAAGAAGGCGAACGATTCCGGCAAGGGTGTGTTCACCATCCAGGTGCGCGGTGGGCCGGAAGCGATCGGCATGATGGAGCAGCCGGGCGCGGTGCGAAGCGGCGTGGTGGACATGGTGTACACGCCTTGCGCGTTTTACGCGGCGGTGGTCCCGGAATGCGACGCCGTGAGCGCGAGCTCGGTGGATGGCCCGACCGCGCGCAAGAACGGCGGCCTCGAGCTCCTCGACCAGATCCACCAGAAGCGCATGGGAGTGAAGCTGCTCGGCTGGGTGGATAGCGGCATCCGCTTCTGCCTGTGGTCGACGAAGGAGCCGAAGTTCGACGCCAACGGCCAGATCGACATCCGCGGCTTCAAGGTGCGTGGCAATCCGATCTACAACGCCTTTCTGACCAATTACCTCGGCGCGCAGGTCATCAACCTCAATTCCTCGGAGCTCTACACCGCGCTCGAGCGCGGCACGGTTGACATCACCGCATGGACGCAGATCGGCCTGATGGACCTCAACTGGGACCGCTACATTAAGTACCGCATCCTGCCGGACTTCTTCGAGACCGATCTGATGATCCTCGTCAATCTCAAGAAGTGGAACGCGCTCTCGCCCAAGACGCGCGAGATCCTGCAGCGCACCGCCCTCGAGCACGAGACGGCGAGCCTGCGCGAGCTCCAGGGTCTGTGGAAGAAAGAGCGCACCGAGCTCGAGAAGCGCGGCATCAAGACGCTCTCGCAGTCGCCGCAAGCCTCGAAGAAGTTCGTCGCCGGCGCGCGCGCGGCGAGCCTCGCGCGCATGAAGGAGCGCATGGAGAAGGCGGCCGGCATGGAGAACTACGACAAAGTAGTGCAGCTCTTCACACCGGAGTGATCAAGCAGACCTACGACGCCGTGCTCTACGGCATGGCGTGGGTCGCCGGCTTTCTCATGGCGGCGATGATGGTCACGATCTGCATCGACGTCGGGCTGCGCAACCTCGGCTACCAGAGCTCGGCGCACTTCTTCACGTTCACCGAGTACGCGCTGCTCGCCGTGCCCTGCCTCGGCGCGCCGTGGCTGGTGCGCGAGAAGGGCCATATCTTCGTCGAGATCCTCTTCATGTACTTGCCGGCCCGGCAGCAGGCGGGGCTGCGCTTCGCGATCGGCGCGCTGTGCGTGGCGGTCTGCGCCGTACTCGCGTGGTACGGCGGCGTGGTGACGCTCGAAGACTTCGTCAACAACGAGAAGGACGTGCGCTCGCTCGACATGCCGCGCTGGATCGTGGTCGGCTTTATTCCGCTGTCCTTCGCCATGATGGCGATCGAGTTCCTGCGCTTTCTCATCCGCGGGGAGAATTTTCTCGGCAGCCTCGCCGGTCCGCCCGAGGTCTAGCGCGTGCAGTGGTACTGGGCGGCGCTGATCCTCTTTGGCCTGGGCGTCGGCCTGATGATGACCGGCGTGCCGGTGGCGATCGCGTTCTTCGCCACCAACATCGTCGCCGCGGCGCTTTTCATGGGCGGGGCCGCGGGCATCATGCAGGTGATCAACAACGGCTTCGGCGCGATGACCAACTTCGCACTCGTGCCGATCCCGATGTTCCTGCTGATGGGCGAGCTTTTCTTTCACACCGGGCTCGCCGGGCGCTGCTTCAACGCGGCCGACAAGCTCCTCGGCAACGTGCCGGCGCGGCTCTCGTTCGTGACGCTCATCGGCGGCACCGCCTTCGCCGGCCCGGCGGGCTCGAGCATGGGCTCCTGCGCGCTGCTCGGCTCGCTGATGGTCCCGGAGATGTACCGCCGCGGCTACAGCAAGTACCTGTCGATCGGCCCGATCATGGGCGTGGGCGGTCTCGCCGTGATCATCCCGCCGTCGGCGCTTACCGTGCTGCTCGCCACGCTCGGGCGCACCGATGTGGGCGATCTCCTCATCGCCGGCGTGGTGCCGGGCTTCGTGCTCGCGCTGATGTACGGCATCCTGATCTACGGCTGGACGGTGTTCGACCCGACGGCGGCACCGCAGACGCCGCCGCCCGTGGTGAGCCGGCGCGAGAAGTGGCGGCTCGTCTTCGTCGACGTGATCCCGATGGTGGCAATCATCGTCTTCTCGGTGCTCATCATGATCGTCGGCTGGTGCACTCCGACCGAGGCGGCGGCGCTCGGCGCGCTTTCCGTGATCGTGCTCGCCGCCTGCTATGGCGAGATGACCTGGAAGGGGTTTCTCAAGTCGCTCGAAGGCTCGCTGCGCGTCACCGTCATGGCATTCCTTATCATCTTCGGCTCGGCCACCTTCGCCCAGGTGCTCGCCTTCACCGGCGCCTCCAGCGGCCTCATGAATTGGGCGCTCGGCTTCCCGTTCTCGCCGCTCGGCATGCTGCTCATCATGATCGGCGTCATTTTCTTTCTCGGTTGCTTCATGGACCAGCTCTCGATGATGCTGCTCACCGCGCCGATCTTCTTTCCGCTGGCGAAGACGCTGGGCTTCGATCTGGTGTGGTTCGGGCTCATCATGCTGCTCGCGCTCGAGATCGGCTACACCACGCCGCCCTTCGGCCTGCTGCTTTTCGTCATGAAGGGCGTCGCGCCGCCCGGCACGACGATGCGCGACATCTACCTTGCGGGCATGCCCTTCATCGGCTGCGTGCTGCTCTTGATTGCGCTCATCATCGTCTTTCCGCCGCTCGCCACCTGGCTACCGGCGATCAGCCATTAGGGAGGAGGAATTGCCTAGCACGATTGGCATGACCCGCGGCGTGGAGCTTGCCGGCAAAGTTGCGCTGGTCACCGGCGGCGCTCGCAACATCGGCCGCGCCATCGCGCGCTCGCTCGCCGCCGGCGGTGCGGCCGTGATGGTCAACGCGCGCACCTCGCGCGCGCAGGCCGAGGAAACCGTCGCCATGATCGAGGAAGCCGGCGGCAAGGCGGCGCTGCACATCGCCGACGTCACCGCGCCGCGCGAAGTCGCCGCACTGGTGGAGGCGACGGTTAAGCATTTCGGACGCCTCGATGCGCTCGTCAACAACGCCGCCGTGCGCGTGGAGACGTCGTTCGAGCGCATTACGCTCGAGGAATGGCGCCGGGTCATCGCCAGCGTCTTGGACGCGGCGTTCCTTTGCAGCCAGGCGTGCCTGCCTCATCTCGCGCAATCCGGTGCCGGGGCCATCGTCAACATCGGCGGGCTCACCGGCCATCGCGGCGCGACGGAGCGCGCGCACGTGATCGCGGCAAAGGCGGGCCTCGCCGGCCTCACCAAGGCGCTCGCGCTCGATCTGGCGCCGCGCGGCATTACGGTGAATTGCGTCGTGCCCGGCACGATCGAAAGCGAGCGCGGCCTTCCCGGCGTGCCCGAGCGGCCCGCGGGCCGGCGCGCGCCGCCGCCGATTGGCCGGCGCGGCGAGCCGGAGGAGATCGCCGCGATGGTGCGCATGCTTTGCGGGCCGGACGCGCGCTACATCACCGGCCAGGCGATCCACGTGAATGGCGGCGGATACATGCCGTGACGGTTTCACCGGTCATGCAGCGCCTCGCCGCGTACATCGCGCAGGCGCCGAAGAAGCGGCTCGCGCCCGCAGTCGCGGAGAAGACCAAGCACCATGTGCTCGACACCATCGCGGCGATGGTTTCCGGCTCACGTCTGCTACCGGGCAAGAAAGCCATCGCCTTCATCCGCACGCGCGGCGGCGCGAAGGAGGCGGGCGTCGCCGCCACCGGCATCGTGACGAGCGCGGAGAATGCCGCGCTCGCGAACGGCATGCTGGCGCACGCCGACGAGACCGACGACTCGCACGCGCCTTCACTGACGCACCCCGGTTGCGGCATCGTGGCCGCGGCGCTCGCCATGGCGGAGCGCGAAGGCGCGAGCGGCGACGCTTTTCTGCGTGCGGTGGCGCTCGGCTACGACATCGGCTGCCGGCTCACCATGGCGCTCGACGCCTACCAGTTCCGCGAGGACGGGCACTCGACGCACAGCTTCGGCCCGATGTTCGGCGCGGCCGCCGCCGCCGGAGCGCTTGCGCGCCTCAATGAACGGCAGGTGCGCCATTGCCTTTCGTATACCGCGCAGCAGGCATCGGGTATTTCCTGCTGGATGCGTGACGAGGAGCACATCGAGAAAGCGTTCGATTTCGGCGGCCTGCCGGCGCGCAACGGCGTTGCTGCCGCCACGATGGTCGCGCACGGCTTCACCGGCGTCGAAGACGCCTTCTCGGGCGAGCGCAGCTTCTTCGTCGCCTACGGTCGCAAGCCCGAGCCCGAGCGCCTCGTCGCCGGCCTCGGCGAGACCTACGAGATCATGAATACGAACATCAAGCGCTGGTCGGTCGGCTCGCCGATCCAGGCGCCGCTCGATGCGCTCGACGCGCTGATGCGCGAGCATCGTGTGACAGCAGACGATATCGAGCAGATCATCGTTCGCGTGGCCCATCAAGGTGCCAACACGACCGACAACCGCGCAATGCCCGACATCTGCATGCAGCATCTGTGCGCCGTGATGCTCATCGATGGCACGGTGAGCTTCAAGGCTGCGCATGATGAGAAGCGCATGCGCGATCCCCGGGTACGGGCCGTGCGCCAGCGCGTCGAGCTGCGCGGCGACGACGAGCTGACGAGAGCCATGCCCAGCCGCCAGGGGATCGTCGAGCTCGTTCTGCGCAATGGAACGACGCTGCGGCACCATATGAAAGCGGTGCGCGGCACGGCCGAGAACCCGATGACACGCGCGGAAGTGGACGCGAAGGCTTACGATCTCATCGCGCCGGTCTTCGGAAACAGGCGAGCGCGCCGCCTCTGCGACGCGGTGTGGGCGCTCGATGAGATGGCCAATATTGCAAAATTGAGAACCTTGCTAAAGGAGGAGTGATGAGCCGTATCGTGCATCTCGCGCTGAAGGTCGAGGATCTCGAGCGCACCACGCAGTTCTACCGGGAGGTGTTCGGCTTCAGCGAGATGAGCACCGATCGCGTGCGCGACCATACGTCGCGGCATTTGAGCGACGGCACCATCGATCTCGCGCTCATCCAGTACGACGCCGGCACGCAGTCGGCCGAATCGCGTGCCGCCGGCGAAGGCCCATGCATCCATCACTTCGCGGTCGAGGTCGCGGACCTCGCCGGCGCCGAGAAGCGCATCCGCGCGCTCGGCTGCGAGATCATCAGCGACCCTGGCGTCGTGCCGGTGAAGTTCCGCTCCCCGGGCGGCATCGTCTGCGAGATCGTGCCCGAGGGCCGCTACAAGAAGCCGAAGGCCACGGCGGCGAAGCGCGCCGTCCCGCGCAAAGCGGTGCGCAAGGCAGCCAAGAAAAAGAAGAAGTAGATGCGTCGCCGCTCCCCGGACTTCTGGTCCGGGCTGGCGCTGGCGGCGCTCGGCGGCTATATCGTCAATGAAGCTCGCCGCTGGGACTACCTGACGCCGGAGGGCCCGGGGCCCGGCTTCTTTCCGCTGTGGTACGGCCTCGCGATCCTCGCGCTGTCGCTCGCGCTCGTGCTTGCTAGCATCAGGGCGCCCGCCATCGATTGGCGCGGCACCGGCCGCGCGCTGGCGATATGGGCGGCGCTCGCGATTTCGCTCGTGCTCGGCAAGGCGGTCGGCTTCGCCGTGAGCTTCGCCGCGCTCACGTACTTCATCGTCGCGGTCATGTACCGGCGCGGCGCGCTGCGCGCTGTCGTGGTGGCGGTGGCTTTGGTGGCCGCCTTCTATGTTGTGTTTCCACTCGCGCTCGGCGTGGCGCTGCCCTGATGGACATCGCCGCCGGCCTGATGCAGGGATTCGCGGTAGCGTTGCACCCGGCGAACCTCCTGTGGTGCTTCGTCGGCGTGCTGCTCGGCACGGTGGTCGGCATCATGCCCGGGCTCGGACCGCCGGCGACGATCGCGATGCTGCTGCCGCTCACGGCGCTCATGAATCCGGCCGGCGCCATCATCATGCTCGCCGGGATCTACTACGGCGCAAAGTACGGTGGCTCGACCACCTCGATCCTGCTCAATGTGCCGGGAGAATCGTCCTCTGTGGTCACCTGCATCGACGGCTACCAGTTGGCGCGCAAAGGCCGCGCCGGGCCCGCCCTCGGCATTGCCGCGATCGCCTCATTCGTTGCCGGGACAGTCGGCGTCATCGGCCTGATGCTGATCGCCCCGCCGCTCGCGCGCTTCGCGCTCGCCTTCAGCTCGCCGGAATACTTCGCGCTCATGGCGCTCGGCCTCGCCATGGTCGTGCTGCTTGCCGGCCGCTCGCTCCTGAAGGCGCTGCTCGCGATGCTCGTCGGCCTGTGGATCGCCGGCATCGGCACCGATCCCTTCAGCACCACCTCGCGCTTCACCTTCGGACGCATGGAGCTCTTGTCGGGCATCGACTTCGTGGTTGTCGCGATCGGCGTGTTCGCGCTCGGCGAGGTGCTCGCCAACATGGAAGCGCACGAGGAGCCGCAGGCGCTGCCCGTGCCGAAGGGCCTGCGCAATCTGCTGCCGACCATGCGCGATATGCGCGATTGCCGCTTCGCCTTTGTCAACGGCTCGGTGATCGGCTTTCTCATCGGCGTGCTGCCCGGCGCCGGCTCGACCATCGCTTCTTTCATTTCGTACGGCGTGGAGAAGGCTTTCTCGCGGCGCCGCGAGCAGTTCGGCACCGGCGTGATCGAAGGCGTGGCGGCGCCCGAGGGCGCGAACAACTCAGAGACCGGCGGCGCGCTGGTGCCTCTCCTCACGCTCGGCATCCCGGGCTCGGGGACGACGGCCATCCTGCTCGCGGCGCTCGTGCTCTGGGGCTTCAAGCCGGGGCCGCTCTTCATTTCCGAGCATCCGGACATGTTCTGGGGCCTGGTGGCGAGCATGTACATCGGCAACGTAATGCTGCTGATACTCAACTTGCCGCTCGTGCCGCTCTTCGCGCAGGTGCTGCGCGCGCCGGTATACGTGCTCTATCCGGTGATCTTCGGCCTGTCGATCGTCGGCGTGTACAGCGTGTCGGGCAGCGCCTTTGATCTGGCGCTGCTCGCGGGCTTCGGGCTGCTGGGCTATGCCATGCGC
>Ga0209805_1002572_pt1 | contig 10554 bp, 9 predicted proteins | sample GraSoiAngelo_148_FD_185905 | JGI IMG/M metagenome (GOLD analysis project Ga0209805, IMG submission 185905) | Grasslands soil microbial communities from the Angelo Coastal Reserve, California, USA - 14_1009_09_20cm (SPAdes) (version 2) | ecosystem: Environmental > Terrestrial > Soil > Grasslands ... | reverse complement strand
ACAGGAGGGAAAGTGCTGTCGAACGAGGGATAGCGGTTTGACTGCCTCCGGTGAGTTCTATCTGGCAAGCCTCTCCAGCGCCGGACAAGAATCCCCGGTATTTGCATCGCATGCCGCGACCCATATGCGCAGCCCCCGCCTCAGTCGGCTCAACATCTGAATTCTTTCTTCGATCGCTTCCAGTTTCTTCGCTGCCACGGCGCGGCTCGCTCGACACGCTGGCCGGCCGCTCAATCCGAGGAGCGCATTCACCTCGTCCAGGGAAAACCCGCTTTCCTGCGCATGCTTGATAAAGCGTAGTCGAGAAACGTCGGCGGCGGCGTAGCGGCGAATCCCATTGAGAGGCCGAGCAGGTTCCCGCAATAGACCGCGTCGCTGGTAGTAGCGGACGGTCTCGACGTGCACGCCAGCGGCCTTTGCCAGCCCACCGATAGTGAGTGATTCGGACACCACTTGACTCCGCACCCGGGTAGGGGAGCCATGACTTCGCGACGGAACCCTCAGCGTACCGTCGACTGTACCTTCTCGCCCAGCTCCAACTCTTCGGATTTGAAGGGGACCCCACACCCTCCAATCCCGCAGTACCCATCCGGATTCTTCGCGAGATACTGCTGGTGATAGTCGGCGCTGAAGCAGTATATGTCACGGAAACCAGCGAGTTATCCAGTCGTGCTCGCACGACCGGTCGACTTTCGGTAGACGTTGCCGTCGATACACCGGTAGACCAAGCCTCAGTCCGCGTAACGCAATGTCCGAGTTTGACCCCCTGCCGCCTGTCGCGAAACGTCTGCTTTCAAGAGCCTCGGCCAATAACTACCGGTCGTGCTCTCCTTATCGTTGGAAATACCACACACTATCGTTGGAAATACCACACACTGCGTGCCAGTGCGGGGTGCTCTACCGGTCGACCATCAGTTGAGGTCGACGTCAATCCAGCGAGAAGTCCGCCCAGAACCGAGCCCCAACTTCGACGCCTTTCTCGTCGAGTTCATGCACCCACGCACCCTTCAAACCCAGCTTCTCGATCTTATGGAACACTTCGTCCTCATAGAATTTTTGCGCACCGCGTTGGATAACGCGTAATATTGTGCCTCGATTTCCTCCTGTGACCATTTCGAGAGTCTTGCGACGCGCTGTTCAATCTCGGCAGGCGACTTTCCATCGCGTAACATGCTCGTTCGGATTCGCTGCTCCAATTTCGGTCGGTACTCTTGCCACCATGCGCGCGGAACTTCCCCGACTTGCAGCGCCTCGCGATAGCCTCGGCTCTTGGCGACGAAATAATGCACCGGTTTGCTGTTATCCGACCCGAGATCAGCCATTCTATTGGAGAGTTCGTACCACACGGCTTCATCCTTCTTGAAATTATTGCGGGACTGCAGCGCTTTCAAGAGCGCCCGGCCCGCTGGTGTCTCAGAGAGCATTCCTTCCAGCGTCGCATATCGTGATGGGATCCGCATTGGATCAACCCCACTCCAAAATGCGATCTCCCGATCGGCCGAGTTCAGCATCACGGACTTGGCCGCCGCACGTAGCTCCTGGGTGGTTAGCACGGCGCGCGCCGCCCGTTTCGTTAACCAAAGCATGAATGTGCCCACGCCTATTACGGAGAGGGCGCGCGCCAAATGACTACCTGCTGACTTTAGGTCTTGCTCTGAGAGCGCCGACTGGAATTCGTGCCCAAACGCCTGCAGGTCGCCGGCGACTTGCCAAACTGACGATCCAAGCGCATAGGCGCCAAGGCAGAAACCAACCACGTCGGCTACCCAGCCGAACGGCGTCAGCTGGGCGCCCGCCGTAATGCCCAGCATCACCGCCATTGCGCCTATTGCCTCGGGTCTCAGGAGCGCACGCAACTCGTCGCCAACTTCGTTGGGGAGCGCGTCTGCCGCGTAACGGAGGCACTTCTCAAGCTTTGTCTCTGTAGAGAGAGCCGCAATCGACTGGCGCTGCACGCCCGGCGGAAGTGACCGTCCACGCACCAGCGTGCCGGAGTCAATCGTGACCGCGTTGGTTGCCCCGCAGAGTGGCCCGCGATGTTGCCTACTAGACTCCATTGGCTCTCCTCTCCGCTCTTGGTAGCCACTATGCTGGCTACGGGCTCGACGCCAAGTATCGAGAACGTTCGAACGCCCACAACCACACTGCCACCGCCCGCATCAACAATCAATTTTCCCAATTTGGATATCGGCCAGTCGTATCCAGTACCTGATCATTTGGCGCACTCTACCGCAGATATTCGCGCAAGTAGTCCCCGGCTGGGATAGCTGGGTCGGGCCTCTACCAAAAAGATGTTTACCGGGCCCGCCTTGTCGGCCCCAAGCCGCCAATTCTACGTGCGGCATTCTTTGCCAAGATATTTGTCTACATAGTCCCAGGCGAAGAACCGCGCTGGACCTCTACTGAATCTCTACCACCAAAAAATTCCGGCGACGACAAGCGACTGATTCGACCGTTTTTTCCGTCTTACCCTCGGATTGTCCCTAAAAGTCCACGGTGAAGAAGCACGCCGTGCAGATCAGTTAAGGTCATCTTCTACCGAACCCTGTGATTTTCGGCTTTCGCCGAATCGAAGCCCTGGTGTTCAGATCCTTTCCTCGACTCCGAGCGAATTCATAGAGGTCTGACACCGCGGATGACATTTGGCTTATGGGGTCCATGGCCATCTTTGCATTACAGGTGCCGCGTCCGTGAATTAGCCGATGGCGCATTTGAAACGCTTCGCGGAATTGAACCCAGTTCTTGACCACTTCGTTGAGAGGTGGCGCGGATGAGTCATATTGACAGATCTCGGCTCCCCACAGGTCAGCGTACCTCTTGAGTCCGTGGGTATTCTCAAGACCTTTGCGGATGCGGATATTTGGAGAGTTACCGAAGAATAGGATGCATCGCCCGACCGTCCACTCAAAGTTCGCTGCCGCCAATAGGACGGCGATCATCGGCTCTCGCCGACCAAATTCAAGAATGCGCCTCCGCTTGTGGGCCTCAGTGTCCGAAACGAAGAACATTGATACGTCTCACAGCCCCGGCAAGAACTACCGTGTTGACTCTCATCGCCTCGGCTTGTCCTGTTTCACCGCAAGTACCACCGCCTTACCTTCACTCAGCACGGTCTGAATAAGTGGGCCGAGGATCGCAGATTGCTGCGGTGTAGTACCAATCCAGGCATCGCGCACCAGATCTGAAAAACCAGTGTTATGGAGGTATCTCCCAATATTTCTGTATGAAACGACTCGCCCACCGCGAGCCCCGACCAGGTCGCTATCTTTCTCGATGAAGCGCCACTGCTCCAAAGGCAAGTACATCCCCGGAGTGAGACTAACGTCATCGGGGTTGAAAATGAGACGGGGACAAAGCTTCAAGAAGAAGGGATTGTCTTGCAAGCGAAACCCGTGCCGATCGGTTGGTTCCGCGGCAGACTTCACACGCTCGAGCAACGCGTCCATGCGGCCGATTTCGGCGGCGAGCTGGGCGTTCGGTAGTCGATATATCGCCTCTGGAACTCCCCCCGATCCCCTCTCCTTCTCCATCACTTTGTACTGTACGAAGACAAAGGATTCATACGTGGCGTTGAAATAAACAAGATCGGCACCGGTTTGCATTTCCAGAGGTGTTCTATTGGCGACCATAACCTCTAGCCGCACATCGTCGCTTGCGAAGCGAACTGCACCCACGATGGATGGCTGCAGTGCCCTGAACCCTTCAAATGGCACCAAGAGGTCGTTGTAGATCATCTGATCTTCTCTAACCTTTACCTCCGTGAGACCATCAAGCAGCGACTTCGGTTCTCCGCCAGGAGTCCACCGCAGCAATACACTTCGGTCTATCCCGGCAATTCCCAGCGCTGTGTTGACTGCCTCCTTCTGCGCCGCAAAGGCTCTTCTCACACCTGGAATCCTCCATCCTCGATTGGATTAACAGCTTTAACAGGGCCGATACGGCAAGGGCGAATATGGTGTGGGAGAGGAGGACATCGTGATTCGAATCGATAACGAGACAGAATGGACAGCGCTTGAGTGTGCCTGCGGCGTCCTTCAATCATGGCTTCAGTTCTTCCAGCGCCACGGCATTCAGATCAAATAGTCGGTAACACCGCGAGCAACGGGCTGTTGCAAATCGGTCAGCTCGCAGGATCAAATTGCGCTTCAGGCCGGCCAGCAGCTGTATATGAATCAAGCGCTCGATTAGACTGCAGCCCGGGCTCACGACGTGTGCAGGCATGCTCCTCGACGACATCATCGCCCTATTAAGCGATCAGAAGGGAAGCCTCGAAGCTGCCCTACTCAAGACGAAAGTTCTGCTGCATCAGATCAACCACAAAGAGCTGGTGCCGTGGGTCAACTACGAGCTGGCTGGGTATCCGGAAGATGCCGAGCTGCCTCCCTACCGCATCGTGACTTCACAACCGCACGGACACCTAACGAGCTTTACGTGGCAGGTTCAGGATTGGGTGCTTCCCACGGGTCACCTCAAGCCAGAACAGAAGAAAATCGTACGGGAGACAAAGATCACAAGCGCGATCGGCACAATTGAACAGCACGTGAAAATGTACCGGGAGAAGGGGCAAGGTCTCATTCGCCAACTGCCTCCTGAACTGATTCCCGCCTTTCAAAAAGTTCTCGAGAATGGCGTCAACATCATGAGCATCTGGTGCACGGTCAACATGGCAGATGTTGAAGGTATTGTTGTTCAGGTTCGATCACGATTGCTCGACTTCTGCCTAGAGCTTCAAGGTGTTGTCGGAGTCGAAGCAGAACCTCAACAACTACAGGAGAAAGCCGCTGCTATTGACGCCGGCAAGATGTTTCAGATGGCCATATTCAACAAAGGTGGCACCATCATCGTTGGTAGCCAAGGTTTCCAGGTCACCAACCAGAAGGAAGATATCGACGGCTTGATTGCGGAAATCGCCAAGCTCGGATTCGCACAGTCCGAGCTTGTAGACTTGCGGAAGGCCGTCTTTGAAGACAAGTCGCGTGGTAAAACGCCCGACGTCACCGAGGGCGAAACGGGAAAGTGGTACACGAAGGCACTCAAAGAAGCTGGCAAAGGGGCGGTAAAGGCTGGCATCGACGTCGTGTCGAGCGTGATCGTCAAGGCAATCAAAGCCTACACAACCGGTGAACCGTAGCCTCGATCCTGAAGCCGCTGAGAGAGCCGCCGGAGATATTCCTTCCCCGAGGACTTTCCTGGGATCAGATCACCGGTAGACTTCCGGTAGACTCAGCACCGAAAACACACAGCGTTTTCCTGCGGAAAAACGCAGGGTCTCGAATCCGCCAGAGCGTAACCCCTTGTCTCTACGGAGAAAATAGGGTCAAGCCAGCGACTACGCCTTCTCCCCCACCGGTAACTCCGTAGATTTGAAGGGCACTCCACACCCTCCAATCCCGCAGTACCCGTCCGGATTCTTCGCCAGATACTGCTGGTGATAGTCCTCGGCGTAGAAAAACTCCGGGGCCTCACGGATCTCGGTGCTGATCGCGCCCCGGCCCGCTTCGGTGAGACGCGCCTGGTAAGCGCGTCGCGAGGCTTCCGCAGCCTGACGCTGTGCCGGATCCAGGGTGTAGATCGCCGAGCGGTACTGGGTGCCGAGGTCGTTTCCCTGGCGCATGCCCTGGGTCGGATCGTGCGACTCCCAGAACGCCTTCAACAGATCCTCATAATCGATCTTCGCGGGGTCGTAGATCACGCGCACGACTTCCGCGTGGCCGGTCTCTCCGCTACAGACTTCCTCGTAGGTCGGGTTCGGGGTGAACCCGCCCGCATAGCCAACCGCGGTCGAGTAGACGCCGGGGAGCTCCCAGAAAAGCCGTTCGGCACCCCAGAAGCAGCCCATCCCAAAGACCGCCTCCCTCAGTCCGGCCGGGAACGGCGGCGCGACGCGATGCCCGCTCACGAAGTGCTTCTCCGGTGCCCCGAGCGGCGTGCTGCGCCCGGCCAGAGCCTCCTCGCGATTCGGCATGGTGGCTTTCTTGCGTAACAGCGCCATGGTTCAGCCTCCCGGACAGAGTGAGACTCCAGTGTGGGGATAGATCGCGCACGACTCAAGCCCCGTGGCGGCTTGCGTCCCGTTCACACCGCACCTTAAATTGGCGTCGTATGGGCATCAGTCAACCGCAGAACCTTCGCACCCCGCCGATCGAGAAGCTGCGGCCCTATGGGATCCGCGTGAGCCTTCCGGTCGGCGATCCGTTCAGAAAGCTCCTGGGACCAGACTGGCAGCGTCAGCACTGGTATTCCACCGCGGCCGAACGCGATGCGGCGCTCGAGGAAATGAGCCGTCGGCACGAGTACTCGCGGGCCGGCGACAAGCCGGCGCTCGTGTTCCAGAAGATCGAGAAGCTCGCCGAGAGCCGGGGACTGTAGCGACATGACCACACCCGCCGACTACCCCTACGCCACCCATCTCGACATCAAGTTCCCGCCGCTCAGCGTGGTCGACGTGCCGACGCTCGTGGCGCACTGCCGGGACCGCTGGTACAACCAGACACTCTGCAAGGTCAACGACTCCGTCATCCGCCTCGGGGTGATGCAGGGCGAGTATCACTGGCACAAGCACGACCGCGACGATGAGTTCTTCTTTGTCCTCGAGGGGCACTTCATCATCGATCTCGAGGACCGCTCGGTCGATCTGCAGCGATTCGAAGGCTTCGTCGTTCCGAAAGGCGTGACGCACCGCACGCGGGCTCCGGATCGCGCGGTCATCCTGATGGCGGAGACTTCCGCGATCATCCCGACCGGCGACGCCTGAGCGGAGAGTCGCTCCCGCCGTCTCGCCGCGCGGGTGAGCGTTGACAGACTCGCGCCTCAGGTGCGTTGCGCGCTCAGAACGTTCGTCCGAGGAACAGATAGAACGCCTGATTGCCGTGCTGGTCGAATCCGGTGGCGAGGTACACGGGACCGATGAGCGTGTCGAGTCCGAGGAACACGCTGGCGTCCTTCTCCGTGCCGCCGAGGTGCGCTTTCGGCCAGACGTTGCCCGCCTCGAGCGACATCCCGAGGTAGGTCGGCACGTCGAGGTAGCCGGGCCCGCCGCGGCCGATCTGCCGGTAGGCGAGCACCCGGGCAATGCCGAAATCCGGCCCGATGAGGGAATTCACCCGAAGACCCGAGAGGTCGAGGAAGCCGCCGAGCGAAAAGAGCGCATTGGCGTCGGTGAGCTTCGGCTGCAGAGTCATGCCTCCGGAGGCGGAGAACGAGAATGTATTCCTCCCCAGGGTGTAGGCGCCGAGATAGTTGAATGTCACCTGATCCGACGGCTGCTCGCTGCCCGAGACGTTGCGCTCGCCGGTCCACTGCAGCGTCGCGAGCTGGCCGCGATGCGGAAAGTTGACGTCATCGAGCCGATCGTAGGTGAAGCGCACGAAGTAGTCGTGCGTGTTGAAGGGCGTGAGCGTGAAGTTCTGCTGCTGCAGATACGTCAGCAGAGCCGGATCCGCCCCATCGCCGATCTTGAGGTGGAAGTGCCCCTGCTCGCGGAACACTCCGCCGCGGATCTCTCCCCAGTTGCCGAACTGCCGCCCGAAGTCGAGGCCGAGATCGATCGAGTGCACACGATACTCCGCCAGCAGGCTCTGGTCCTTCCGGATGATGTCCAGATCACGCGAGCTGGTAGACACGTGCGGCATCACGAACCAGCCGGAGAACTTCTTCAGAGGCAGGAACAGCTCGGTCGACACCCGCGAGATGTTGCCGATCTGCAGGTCGGTCACCCACTCGCCGGCATTCGGAGTGACATCCGACATGACCAGGCGCACCGCCGCGTTGTAAGTCGAGTTGCCCTGAAAGTCGTCCTGCAGACTGAGCCCAAAGCGCAGATAGTGGGGACCGAGCGAGCTGCGGCGCGCATCGATCGCGAGCCCATAGCGGCCGCCCTCCCCCACCACCCGGTAGTCGAGCGTGTCGAGCCCGCCGCGTCCGTAGAGCTCGGTCACGCGCTCAGCCGCCGCCTGCGGATCGAGCGGCTTGCCGGTCAGGTCTCCGAACAGGTCAGCGACCACGGGCTGGTAGGCCTCGGACCCCGGATCCACCCGCACGAAGTCGATGCTCGGCGGCGGCGAGCGCAGGGACTCGCGTTGCTGCACGTAGCGCTGTATCTCCTCATCGCTCACCGCCAGCGCGGCCAACTGCCCCGACTGGTCGCGCGCCGCGGCCTCACCGACACCGATCACGCGCGAGACGATCCCGAAGTCGAACGAGGAGGCCTCGCCGAGCGGCGGCCGGATGAGTATGTCGCGCGGCGTGAGCGTGGCGAGCTGCACCTCGGCGTTGCGCCGGATGAGAATCGCCAGCATCTGGCTCGAGATCACGGGGGCGCTGCTGAGCTTCTGGCGCGGCAGCAGCGGAAAGCCGACGTCCACCGCGATGACGACATCCACTCCCATGGCGCGGGCGATGTCGATCGGGACGTTGTCGGTGATGCCGCCGTCGACCAGCAGCCGCCGCTCGCGCTCGACGGGCGCGAACACCCCGGGCGCGGACAGACTGGCGCGCATCGCGCTCGTCAGATCCCCGGAGCGGATGACGATCGTTTCGCCGTTCTCGAGGTCGGTGGCCACGGCGCGAAAGGGCGTCGGCAGCTCATCGAAGTCGCCGATACGCGCCACCGGCAGTGTCAGGCGTCGCAGCGTCTCGGTGAGCTTCTGACCCTGGATCAGTCCCTTCGGCAGCAGGATGTGGCTGCCGCGCACACCGAGGGGAAACTTCACCAGGAAGTTCTGGTCCTCCTGCTTACGCCGCAGCGTCAGATCCTCGCGCGACGGGCGGTCGCGAAAGGCGTCCTGCCAGTTGATCGAAGTCATGGTCTTCTCGATCTCGCCCGCCGACAGGCCGCTCGCGTAGAGCCCGCCGACGACCGCTCCCATGCTGGTGCCGGCGATCGCATCGACCGGCACGCGCATCTGCTCGAGAACCTTCAGCACCCCGATGTGCGCCACGCCACGCGCGCCCCCTCCCGAGAGCACGAGTCCCACCCGCGGCCGGTGCGCGGCCGGCGGCGCGGCGACGGCGACGGCGGCACTCTCCGGACTACCGATGGCGGGGGCCGCGAGCGACTGAGCTGCGAGGATGAGACTCAGTACCCCGAGGCGGGGCGTGGTCGCCCGTGTTGAACGCACGGGGGCCAAGAATACCAGCACCTTGGGGCGAAATCCCCGGCGCGCGGCCGCGGCGGGTCAGCCTCGCGTCAGGACAACGACACGCCCAGAGCAGTTCCGATGCCGTAGGTGAGCGCAGCCGCGGCGCAACCGAACAGCGCCTGGCGCGCGGCCGAGAACCAGGCACCGCGGCCGTTGAAGAGCGAGGTCAGGACACCCACGCCGCACAGAGCCACTGCGCTGGCGGCGATGCTGGTGATGATCGCCGGAGTGCCGCGCAGCAGGATGAACGGGGCGATCGGGCAGACGGCGCCGCCGGCGAACAGCGCGAACGAGGTGACGGCCGCCGCGAGCGCACTGCCGCCGAGCTCGCTGGGATCGATACCGAGCTCCTCGCGCGCGAGCGTGTCGAGCGCGGCGGTCTTGTTCCTCATGAGCTCCGCCGCGATGCGCTCGGCCTCGGGCTTCGGCAGCCCCTTCGCCTGGTAGATGAGCGCCAGCTCGTGCTGCTCGGCCTGCGGCGTCTGCTCGAGCTCCTCGGCTTCCTTCGCGATCTGCGTGCTCGCGAGCTCCCGCGCGTTGGTGACCGAGAGCCACTCCCCGAGCGCCATGGAGCAGGCGCCGGCGATGAGACCCGCAAGGCCCGTGAGCAGAATGATCCGGCTGTCGGCTCCTGCCCCCGCGACCCCCATGATCAGGCAGAAGTTGGAAACCAGGCCGTCGTTGACGCCGAGGACCGCCGCGCGCAGGTTGTTGCCGGAGGCGCCGCGATGCCAGGGCTCGGCGCGCGCGATGTCGGCCCCGCTCACGGTGCCGCGCGGCGAGGTGCGCGCCATCTCCTGCACGATCGCGGCGTGGCCGCGCTCCTCGGCGGAGATCGACCTGGCGTCGGCCTGAATCGCGTACTTGTTGCGGTCGGCGAACTCCGCAGCGGCAATCGTCGGCATCACGAAGCGCGGACCGAACCGCTGCGCGAGCTTGCCGAGGAGGCGCGTGCGAAAGCTCGGGACGTATGGTGTCGCCTTGACACCCGCTTCCGCGAGCTTGGCGCGCCAGAGCTCCGCGTGCCGCGCCTCCGCCTGCGCCAGCTGCAGGAACAGATCCTTGCGCAGTGGATCGGGCTCGGCCGCGGCGATGGCGGTGTAGAGCGCGGCGCCGTCGAGCTCGTCGCGAAGATTCGTCTGATAGCGCCTGATGTCGTCGGTGACCACGCCGTGTGTCCGTGAAGGTGCGTCGATGCCGCGCGACCTGCGCGGAGGCCGAGTATGCCCGCTGACTGTGACGCCGTCACCGCGGCGGGCGGCTGCGCGGCCCCGACAGGGCTCGCAGGCGGCGCGCGCCATCACGGATAATGCCGCACATGAGGTGCCCCCATGCCGGCCGCGGCGGGCGGGCCGGCGCGAGCCGGCCCGCGAGCGCGGCGGAAGCGCTGCGCAGCTTGCTGGTGAGGCTGATG